>Ga0187872_10001656_pt1 | contig 21993 bp, 22 predicted proteins | sample June2016WEW_16_4_FD_132973 | JGI IMG/M metagenome (GOLD analysis project Ga0187872, IMG submission 132973) | Peatland microbial communities from SPRUCE experiment site at the Marcell Experimental Forest, Minnesota, USA - June2016WEW_16_40 | ecosystem: Environmental > Terrestrial > Soil >...
CGTCGCGGAGGAGTGTTTCGAGTACCTTGATGCTCCGGTGATGCGCATCGGCGGCCCCGAGGTCCCGGCGATGCCCTTCGCCAAACCTCTGGAAGATGCCTACCTGGTGGACGTCGACAAGCTCGAGATCAAGCTCCGCAGCCTCGCGGAGTACTGACGCGGGAGTCCAGCCGAATTGAGGGAGCCGCACCCATGGCGCTGACGGTCAGCATGCCCCAGCTCGGGGAGTCGGTCACCGAGGGGACCATCGCCCGCTGGCTCAAGCAGCCCGGCGAGCCGGTCGCGAAGTACGAGTCGATCGCCGAGGTGGCGAGCGACAAGGTCAACGCCGAGATCCCGGCGCCTGCGGACGGCACCTTCGGTGAGATCATCGCGCCCGAGGGGTCGGTGGTCAGCGTGGGGCAGCCGATCTGCACCATCGAGCAGGGCGCCACGGCCCCCGCGGCGGTCCCCGCACCCTTCGTCACCGCCCCGCCGGCTCCGGCCGTGGTTCCGGAGCCGGCCGCCCTGGCCCCGGCACCTGTGACGGCGGCCCCCGCGCCGCTGACCACGGCTCCGGCAGCGGAGCCGGCCGCCCCTTCCTCCGCGCCCGAACCCCCCGCCACCGTCCTTCCCCCTGCCGCCCGGGAGGCTTCCTCCATCGGCTCGGCCACTCCCGGCGCCAACGGCACCGGCACCCAGCCCGGGCATCAGCACGTGACCCCGGCGGTCCGCATGCTGCTCCGCGAGCACGACGTCGACCTCGGGGAGCTTCGTGGCAGCGGCATCGGCGGGCGCGTGACCAAGAAGGACGTCCTCGAGTACGTCCAGCGACGGGACGGCGCCGCCCGGGCCACCGGGGCGCTGCCCGCCGCGGCCGCTGCCCCCTCTGCGGCGCCGCCGGTGGCCGCAGCTCCCGCGCCGGGTCCGTCCGCCGGCTTCCTGGTGCCGTCTGAGCCCGCCGAGGAGGGCGACCAGCTGCTGCCGATGACCTCGGTCCGGCGGGCGATCGCCGACCACATGGTCCGCAGCCGTCAGACGTCGCCGCATGCCTGGCTCATGGTCGAGGTGGACATGTCGCGGGTGGTGCGCCTGCGCGAGGCTGGCAAGATGGCCTTCAAGGAGCGCTACGGGATCTCGTTGACCTACCTTCCCTTCGTGGCCCGGGCGGTGGTCGAGGCGCTCCGGCGCCGGCCCACCTTCAACGCCCAGTGGAGCGACGCCGGGCTGGTGCTCAAGCACGACATCCACCTCGGCATCGCCGTCGCCCTCGAGGAGAACCTGGTGGTACCGGTGCTTCGCAACGCCGACCGCCTGAGCGTCGCCGGCCTGGCCCAGGCCATGGCCGACCTGGGCAACCGCGCCCGCGCCAACCGGCTCAAGCTCGACGAGATCCAGGGCGGGACCTTCACCCTCAACAACACCGGGGCGCTGGGTGCGGTGATGACCCAGGCCATCATCAACCAGCCCCAGGCGGCGATCCTCACCATGGACGCGGTGGTCAAGCGGCCGGTCGTGGTCGACGACATGATCGCGATCCGGCCGATCATGAACCTGGGGATGAGCTTTGACCACCGGCTCAACGACGGCCTCCAGGCCGCCCGCTTCCTCCAGGACGTCAAGGGCCAGCTCGAGAGCTTGGACGAGAGCGCTACCCTGCTCTGATACAGCGCAACGGCTGGCGGTGGTACGTGGGCCTGGTGATCACGGTGGCCCTGGTCCTCGTGCTGCTCTAGCTGGCGGGCATGGGATCGGGGATCGGTCGCTGATCCAGCCGGCCCTCGGCCGCGACGGAGGTCGCCCGGGATGGCCTCCGGTCGGACGTAGAGTAGCGGCGAGCTGATGGATCGACCCCCGGGAGCACGCCGATGAAGATCGATGGTTCGGCCGCCATCGTCACCGGTGCCTCGTCGGGCATCGGTGACGCCACCGCCCGCCTGCTGGCCAGTCGGGGCGCGCGGGTGGTGCTCGCCGCGCGGCGCGCCGCGCGGATCGAGGCGCTCGCCGCCGAGCTGCCCGGGGCCATCGCCGTCCCCACCGATGTCACCGACAAGGATCAGCTCGCCCACCTGGTGGAGCGATGCCTCGAGGCCCACGGTCGGGTCGACATCCTGGTCAACAACGCCGGCCAGGGGCTGCACGTGCCGCTCCTGGACCTACGGCCGGATGACCTACGCGCCGTGCTCGAGCTGAATGTCATAGCTCCCCTGACCGCCATGCAGCTGGTGCTGCCGTCGATGCGCGCCCAGGGCGGCGGCGCCATCGTCAACGTCAGCTCGGCGACGTCCTTGCGCCTCTTCCCGGGGCTGAGCGGGTACGCGGCCACCAAGGCGGCCCTCAACCTCCTGTCTCAGATCGGAAGGATGGAGCTCGCCAGCGCCGGCGTGGCCGTCTCGGTGGTGTACCCGTCGGTGACCGCCACCGAGTTCCACCAGAGCCTGCGTGCCGGTCAGTTCGCGGGCGGTGCCCGGCGGTTCCCCGCCGACCCACCAGAGCTGGTCGCGACCACCATCGCCTTCGCCATCGAGACCGGCGAGGCCCACCTGATGGTGGAGGACCCGCCCCGTGGAGGACCCGCCCCGCGCCCTCGTTCCGGGCAGCGACGACCCGTGGGCGGCGGGGCTTGCCCGCCCGATGCAGGCCGGCCCCGGGTGGGCGGGTGGCGAGGCCGCGCGAACGGCGCCGCCGGATCTGGGGGCGGCGCCGTGATCCTGGTCACCGCTGCCGCTGGGCGCACCGGCCGCAGCCTCATCCCGGCCCTGGTGCGGAGGGGACACGCAGTCCGTGCCCTGGACGTCGACCCCGGTGTGGACCGGCTGCGAGATCTCGGGGCGGCGGAGACGATCGCCGGGGACATGCTCGACCCGGGTGACGTCGATCGGGCGGTCGACGGTGTCGAGGCGGTGGTCCACATCGGCCCCCCGATGCACCCCCGCGAGGCCGAGATGGGCCATGCGGTGGTGACCGCCGCCCGGCGTGCCGGCGTCTCCCATCTCGTGCAGTTCTCAGTGACCCATCCCCAGCTCGAGCCGCTGCTCAACCATCAGTCAAAGCTCGCTGTCGAGAGGATGGTGCTGCTCTCCCGGATGCCCTTCACCATCCTCCAGCCCATGCACTACATGCAGAACATCGACGTGAGGAGGGTGGTGGAGCGGGGGGCGCTGACCCAGCCGTTCGCCCTCGACACGCCCCTCCAGCACGTGGACCTCGAGGACGTCACCGAGGTGGCGGCGCTGGTCGTCACCGATCCCCAGCACCACTACGCGACCTACGAGCTCTGCGGCAGCGACTACCTCAACGCCCGGCAGCTGGCCGCCGTCATCCAGTCCGTCTCAGGCCGGCCGGTGGCCCCCGAGCAGGTGCCGGTGGCCCATGCGTTCTCGGTGGGCGCTCCCTCCGGGGCCGCGGACGCCCCGCCCTCGGAGGAGGACGACTGGCGGCGGGACGCCATGGTCCGCCTCTTCGACCACTACGGGCGCCACGGCATCACCGGCAACCCCAACGTGCTCGGCTGGCTGCTCGGCCGGCCGCCCACCACCTTCCAGGAGTACGTCCGCCGCTCCCTGGGTTGAGTCGGCAGCCGGTGGAGGTCCACTGTTTCGAGGCGCTGCGCCTTGAATGACTGACGGTCAGTCGATCCGCGGCGCTGCCCGCGTTGAAGGGGGGACCCCCCTCAGTCGGGATCCATGTGGGGGTAGCGCCACTCGGTCGCGGGGACGAGGTTCTCCTTGATCGACCGGGCCGAGGCCCAGCGCAGCAGGTTGAGCGCCGAGCCCGCCTTGTCGTTGGTGCCGCTCTGACGGGCCCCGCCGAAGGGCTGCTGGCCCACCACCGCCCCGGTCGGCTTGTCGTTGACGTAGAAGTTGCCGGCCGCATGGCGGAGAACGCGCATCGCGGTCTCGATGGCGCGCCGCTCGGTCGCGAACACCGCGCCGGTCAGCCCATACGGAGAGGTCTCGTCGACCAGCTGGAGCGCCGTTTCCCAGTCGCAGTCGTAGGGGTGCACGGTGAGGATCGGACCGAACAGCTCGCGCTCCATCAGGTCGTGGTGGGGGTCGTCGCTGGCGATGATCGTGGGTCGCACGAACCAGCCGGTGCTGTCGTCGCACTCCCCCCCGGCCACCAGGTGGAGGGCCGGGTCCTTGGCGGCGGCGCGCAGCGCCGCCTCATGCTTGCGGAAGGCGCGCTCGTCGATGACCGCCCCCATGAAGTTCGAGAAGTCGGCGGGATCCCCCATCGAGATCGCCTCGGTCTCCCGGGCGAGCGGCCGGCGCAGCTCCTCCCAGAGCCGCCGGGGGACGTAGGCGCGGGAGGCCGCCGAGCACTTCTGGCCCTGGTACTCGAAGGCGCCGCGGAGCAGGCCGACCAGCAGGGCCTCCGGTGAGGCGCTCTCGTGGGCGATCACGAAGTCCTTGCCCCCGGTCTCGCCGACCAGGCGCGGATAGGTGCGGTAGCTGCCCAGGCTGCCGGCCACCTCCTGCCACAGTCCCCGGAAGGTGTCGGTCGAGCCGGTGAAGTGGATCCCGGCCAGGCTCGGATGGGAGATGGCGGCATCCAGGACGCCGGCGCCGTGGCCGGTCACCATGTTGATGACCCCTGGCGGCAGGCCCGCCTCCTCCAGCAGCTCCATGATCGCGCTGGCCGCCAGCATCGAGGTCACCGACGGCTTCCAGACCACCACGTTGCCCATCAGCACCGGGGCCGTCGGCAGGTTCCCGGCGATCGAGGTGAAGTTGAAGGGGGTGATCGCGACCACGAACCCCTCCAGCGGGCGCAGCTCGGTCCGGTTCCACACCCCTTTGGAGCTGAGCGGCTGGTCCTCGCGGAGACGGAAGGCGAAGTGGACGTTGAACCGCCAGAAGTCGATCAGCTCACAGGCGGCGTCGATCTCGGCCTGGTAGACGGACTTGCTCTGGCCCAGGATGGTGGCGGCGTTCATCCGGTCGCGCCACGGACCGGAGAGCAGCTCGGCAGCCCGGAGGATCACCGAGGCGCGCTCCTCGAGGGTGGTGTGCGACCACTCGCGACCGGCCTTCAGGGCCACGTCGACAGCGGCCTTGACGTCGGCGACCGTTGCCTGACCGGCCCGGCCCAGCTCCAGGGAGTGCTGGTGGGGGGCGCGCACCGGCAGGGTGCCGGCCGCCCCCTCGACGGTCCGGCCTCCGATGTGCATGGGCAGGTCGCGGGGTGCCGCCTCGCGCGCTGCGGTGAGGGCTCGCTGCAGGCGGCGCCGCTCGGGCGAGCCGGGAGCGTACGACAGGGTTGGTTCGTTGGCGGGGATCTCGAAGGTGGCCATGACACGGATTGTGCCGTGTTGACCCAGGGGCCGGTGGGGCGACCCACGTGTCCCGGCGCGACGCCCGCCCTGACCCCGCCTGCGGGGCCGACGCGAACCGACTGGTAGAGTGGGGCGAGGCCATGCAGCAGATCCCGCTCGTGCCCCTGGGCACCCCGGCCGAGCCGGCCCAGAGCGCCGGCCAGCGTCCGACCTGGCAGCGGCTCCTTCCCGAGGGGGTCGACCGGCGGCCGCCCTGGCTCACGGTGAGGGCTCCGGTGGGGAGGGGGGTCACCCAGCTCTCCTCCCTGATGCGCGAGAAGCAGCTGGTCACGGTGTGCGAGGAGGCCCGCTGCCCCAACGTTGGCGAGTGCTGGAACTCCGGCACCGCCACCTTCATGATCCTGGGCGACACCTGCACCCGGGCCTGCGCCTTCTGCGCGGTCAAGAGCGGCCGCCGCGGCGGCGACGTCGATGCCGACGAGCCCCGCCGGGTCGGCGAGGCCGTGGCCCGGATGGGGCTGCGCCACGCGGTGGTCACCTCGGTCGATCGCGACGACCTCCCCGACGGCGGTGCGTCGATCTTCGCCGCCACCATCCGGGAGATCCGGAGCCGGTCGCCGGGCACGACCGTCGAGGTGCTCACTCCGGACTTCCAGGGGGACCTCGACGCCGTCCGGACGGTGGTGGCCGAGAGGCCCGAGATCTTCAACCACAACATGGAGACGGTGGCCCGCCTCTACCCTCGGGTCCGCCCCAAGTCGGGGTACCGGCGGTCCCTCGCGGTGCTCCGCGCCGCCAAGGAGATGGCACCGCGGTCGCGGACCAAGAGCGGGCTCATGGTCGGCCTGGGGGAGGAGGTCGAGGAGGTGCACCGGCTGCTCGCGGACCTCCGCGAGCACCGGGTGGAGATCGTCACCATCGGCCAGTACCTCCGCCCCTCGCTGAAGCACCACCCGCTGATCCGCTTCTGGCACCCGGATGAGTTCGCGGCTCTCAGGGCGCACGGCCTCGGGCTGGGCTTCGACCACGTGGAGTCGGGGCCTCTGGTCCGCTCCAGCTACCACGCCGCCGGCCAGGCCGCGGCCGCCGCGGCGGGCTGAGCGAGGACTGCCGGTGGCACCCGATCCCCGCCGGCTGCGGCGGCTCTGGCTCGGAACCGTCCCCTACCACGAGGCCTGGCAGCTCCAGCGCCGCCTCGCCGCCGCCCGGGCCGCCGGGGAGATCGGGGACTGCGTCCTCCTCCTCGAGCACCCGCCCGTCTACACGGTCGGCCGCAACGCGGAGGTCGCGCACCTGGGGGGCGGTCCCGCCGCCCTCCGCGCCCGGGGGGCGGAGGTCGTCGAGGTCGATCGGGGCGGTTCGGTCACCTTCCACGGCCCCGGCCAGCTGGTCGGCTACCCCATCATCCGGCTGGCCGACGCCTTCCCCATCCCCGGCGATCCCGGCCGGGGTGACGCCATCGCCTACGTTCGAGCCCTGGAGGCGGCGCTCATCGCCACCGCCCTTCGCCACGGCGTCACGGCCGTCCGCCGCCCGGGCTACACCGGCGCCTGGGTGGGTCGCGACAAGCTGGCCGCCATCGGGGTGAAGCTGGCGGGCGGGGTGACCCAGCACGGGGTCGCCCTCAACGTCAGCAACGACCTGGAGTGGTTCGCCCGGGTGATCCCCTGCGGCATCGCCGATGCGGGTGTCACCTCCCTGGCGCGCCAGGGCGCGGCCGGGCTGACCTCCGAGTCGGTCTCGGAGGACCTCGCGGAGGCGCTCGCCGGGGCGCTGGGGGCCTCGCTGTCCGAGGCCGATGCGGACCTCCGGCGGCGGGTCGTCGCAATCGCCGTGTGAGCCGAGCGGTCGCGCTCCGCCCCGGCGGCGGCGCGGTGCGGGGACAGGGCAGTTCTCGCCGATCCTGACGAGTTCCGACCCAACCAAGATTAACCACTAGCCAAGGGCCGTCCGCTTGGATACCATCGCACTCTGGAACGTCTGACCACTCGGATACCCCATCACTACAACCCACCACACCGGGCAGGGGACTTTCCAGGGAGCAGTCATGGCCACCTTCGTCAGAAACCGCGTCCTCAACCAGTTGCAGTGGGCTCCCGAGACCGAGACCTACCGCTCCAGACGGCGTGAGATCCTCTGTGAGCTCGACGGGCTCCTGATCGAGATCGAGGAGATGAATCTCCGCGGCCAGCCGATGCCGCCCCGCGTGCTCGCCCAGCTCCGCCGCCGCGGGGTGGCCGTCACCCAGGAGGCCACTCCGGCCGACATGGTCGAGGCCGTCTTCGCCGCCCAGGAGCGTTTCATGCGCCAGCCGCTGGGCGGGATGCCGGGGCGCGAAGAGCTCCGCCTCAAGGGTCGCCTCGCCTCCTGACCGAGGGGCCGGCCGCCCGGCTCCGGAGCCGGTTCTGACCCGCTTCTGACCCGGCTGTGACCCTGGCTCCGATCCGGCTCTGACCCGCCTCTGCGCCGGCTCCGCCTCTGTTGGTAGGCTCCTCCACGATCATGAGCTCCGATCGCGCCAAGGAGGCGGCGGGGCGGGCGGCCTCCCGGCTGCTCCGCGACGGGATGCGGGTCGGGCTCGGCACCGGCTCCACCGCCCGCTGGTTCATCGTCGCGGTCGGAGAGGCGGTGCGCTCCGGGCTCCGGATCCAGGCGGTCGCCACCTCCGAGTCCAGCGCCGCGCTGGCGACCGAGCTGGGGATCGAGTTGGTCGAGCTCGACCGCCGCGGGCTGGACCTGGATGTCGACGGCGCCGACCTGGTCGACCCCGAGCTCCGGCTGATCAAGGGGGGTGGTGGGGCCCAGGTGCGGGAGAGGATCGTGGCCGCCGCCGCCCGGCGGCTGGTGGTCGTCGTCGACTCCACCAAGCTGGTGGCCCGGCTTCATGGGCCGGTCCCGGTCGAGGTCCTCCGCTTTGGGGCGGACGCCACCCTGGCGGCCCTGGATGCCTGCGGCGCCCGCTTCAGCCTGCGAATGGACAGCGAGGGGAGACCCCGGGTCAGCGACTCCGGCAACCTCCTGGGCGATGGCCATTTCGACGCGATCGTGGACCCGGAGGGGCTGGCCCGGCGGCTCGACGCGGTCCCCGGCGTGGTTGGCCACGGGCTCTTCCTGGGGATGGCCGATCTGGTCCTGGTGGGGGATGAGGCGGGCGAGGTCAGGGAGGTGGCGGCGCGCCGGAGCGGCTAGAGTCGGATCCCGGGGCGGATGGCGCAGCTGGTCAGCGCGTCTCGCTTACACCGAGAAGGCCGCAGGTTCGAGCCCTGCTCCGCCCACCGACCGGCTCAGGGGCCGCGGGTCCAGATCTCGCTCCTCCCGCCGCAGCCCGCCTGATCGGGCCGGGCCGCGCTGCCGCAACGAAGCCGCCACGAGACGCTCCGGGAGCCTCAAGTTCGTGTCATCATCGCCCGAAACGACGGAGGTTCTTCGGCGATGGCCAAGGTGCAGGCGTCCCTGGGGGTGACGGTGGCTGTGTTCGGCTTCGACCCGAGCCCCGAGACCGCACCCAACCGGGCCCTCCACGTCCTCACGGTCGGGCGGGGGCTGCCCAAGGCCGACCTGGATGGCCGGGAGACCTTCGAGGCGGCCGGCGCCCGGGCCGTGGAGGAGGCCGGGATACGGCTCGAGGCGGGGCGCAAGGGGCGGGGCGGCCGGCTCCACCTGGTCGGTCTCGACGATCCCCCCGGCGGCGGCCGCTCCCGGGCGGTGACCGCCTGGTACTACGCCACCGTCCCCTACGGGGAGCTGCCGCGGCCGGCGGTGTGGGCCCTGGCCGGGCGTGGGCTGCGGTTGGATAGCGCGGACACCGCCGCCTTCCGGGCGGCCCTGGATCGACTCCGCGCCGAGTCCCGCCACGTGGCGGGAGCGGTCGGCCTGCTCGGCGAGGTCTTCACCGGCGACGACCTGCTCCGCCTCTACGTCGCCCTCCACGGCGGCCCCGAGGGGAGCGAACGCACCTTTCGCCGCCGGGTCCAGGAGCTGCGTGACAGCGGCGTGCTGAAGCCGGTTCGCGACTCCGAGGTTGCCGCGTTCCGTCTTCGGGTGGCGCGCTTCCGGAGCCCGGCGGGGACCGGGGGGCGGCCCCCCGAGCTGCTCCGCTACGCCGGCACGGGTGGCGAGGAGGAGCAGCTGGCCGTGTTGAGGACGCGGCGCTCCGCCTGACCGCCGCACCCGGGACCACCCACTCACCCTCCGGGCGGGGCGCGGGCCCGGGCACTCTCCATGGTTGCTGCGCACGCGACCCGGCGCCATCCCGGCGGCCGTGCTCAGGGCCCTCGTCCCCCTGGCGAGGACACCTGTGGCAGATGGGAGGCGAGTCGCTACCACTCCGCAACCGGCCCGAAAGGTGGCCGCTGCTAGCCTGCTGGGAGCTGCCACTCGGGGCTGACCAGCGCCCGGCAGATGGATATCGGCGGGTGACGGAGGTCGGCGACGTGACGGTGGGCGGGGACAGGCGCGGCAGCGGCTCGTGGCCGTTGACCGCACCCACGCTGATCGCCTCCGGTGTCGTCAAAGCCTTCGGTGGCCGGCGCGTCCTCGACGGGATCGACCTCGCGGTCAGGCCGGGCGAGGTCGTCGGGCTGGTGGGGGAGAACGGCGCCGGGAAGACCACCCTGCTGCGCATCTGCGCCGGGCTCACAGCTCCGGATGCGGGCAGCGTTCAGGTCGGCGGCCGGGTGGGCTACTGCCCCCAGGAGCCCGGTCTCCTCGACCTGCTCACCGCCGACGAGCACCTGGTGTACTTCGGAGCGGCCCTGGGATTGGGCCGCGCCGCCTCCGTCGCCGCGGGCCGGCGCGTCCTCGAGGAGTTCGGCTACCCCGTCGCCGATGGGAAGGTGACCAGGCGCCTCTCCGGGGGCACGCGGCAGAAGCTGAACCTGGCTCTCGCCCTGCTCGGCGACCCGGCCGTGCTCCTCCTCGACGAGCCGTACCAGGGATTCGACCGCGGGGTGTACGTCAACTTCTGGGACCACGTGGACGCCTGGCGGGCTGCGGGCAAGGCGATCGTCATCGTCACCCACATGCTCGCCGAGCTCTCCCGGGTGGACCGCGTCGTCGAGCTGGCGGTCGCCCGGCCGATGGCGGCGGGCGCCGGCGCGGGCGAGAGCGCGAGCGCGAGCTGATGTCCGCCTTTGTCCGCCGATCGCTGACCGCCGCGGAGATGCAGGCACGCCAGCTGCTGCGGCGCCGGCTCTCCCTCTACATCCTGGTGGCGCTGCCGCTCGCTCTCTACCTGAGCACCCTCACCAACGGGGAGGAGAGCGCGATCCAGTTCGGCGCCCTGGGCATGGGCTGGTCGGTGGCCTCCGCCGCCCTCTTCTCGGTGCTGGCGGCCAGGGCCGTCGAGCCGCGGCTGGTGCTCGCCGGGTACCGCCCCGCCGAGCTGATGATGGGACGCTTCCTGCTCCTGCTCGGCATCGGCGCCATCCTCGGCGGGATCGGCGCCGTGGGCATGACCCTGGTCTCGGGGCCGGCCTCCGAGGGGGCGCTGCTCGCCTCCTGCGCCCTGGTCCCGCTGGTCTCCGTCGCCCTCGGCCTGGCGGTGGGAGCCGTCCTCCCTCACGACCTGGAGGGCGTCCTGGTCATCATCGGCGTCGTCGGGGTGCAGCTCTCCTTGAGCCAGAGCAGCTGGCTGAACCTGCTGCTGCCGCTGGACGGCCCCATCCAGCTCGCCTATCGCGCCGGCGGCCTCCCCGCCGACCCGGTCGTGCCCATGCTGGTCCACGCGCTGGCGTCGACCGTCCTCCTGCTCGGCGTGGCCGCCGCCTGGTCGCGCAAGGTGCGGGTGGGCCATCCGCGCGTGCGTCTCGAGCCGGGGCGCGCCGCCGGTGCGGCCCGCCAGCCGGCGAGCATCCGGGTCCCGATCCCGTCGTGGCGGCCCGAGCCGCTCGCCGTTCGGAGCGACCTCCGGCCATCGACCCTGCGCTCGTACGAGACGCGTCCCTGAACCGCGGCGCGGCCTCAGCCCGCGTCGGCCGGCCAGGGCTCCTCGCCGCTGCTGAGCACCAGGGTGACCGGGCCGTCGTTCACCAGCTCGACCTGCATGAGAGCCCCGAACTCGCCGGTGGCCACGCTCAGCCCCAGGCGCCGCAGGGCCGCCGCGAAGCGCTCGCAGAGGCACCGGGCGAGCTCTGGGGGGGCCGCCCTGATGAAGCTCGGACGGTGCCCCCGCGAGTTGTCGGCGTGAAGGGTGAACTGGCTCACCACCAGCACCGCTCCCCCCGTCTGCTCCAGGTCGAGGTTCATCTTGCCGGCCGGGTCGGCGCAGATGCGCAGCCGGGCCACCCGCTCGGCGAGGTGGTCGGCGGTGGCCTCGGTGTCGCGGGGGCCGACCGAGAGCAGCACGCAGAAGCCGGGGCCGATCTCCCCCGTCACCCGGGCGGGGCGGCCGGCGCGGGCGGGGTCGCCTCCTTCACCCCCGGATTCGACCAGGACGCGAGCGTGGCGCACTCGCTGGACGACCGCCCTCATCCCGCCTGTCCCAGGCTGTCCAGGCCGCGCCGCATCCGCATCGCCTCGGCCTCCGCCTCGAAGAAGTCGGGCGCCTCGCCGCGCATGCCGGCGACCAGGAAGCTCCATCCGCGGTGCTCGGGCTCGCGCGCCGGGGCCACCCCGTACGCGGAGGCAAGGGCGCGGGGCGGGAAGAGCTCGATGCGCCGGCCGTCGGGCAGCTTCTTGAAGATGGGCCGCCGCACCAGGACGGCCTCGAGGGGCCGGCCGCCGGGCAGCCGGCCCAGCTCCAGCTCCACGCGGCGCAGCTTGGCGATCGGGTTGTCGGGGTCGCGCAGCTCCACCCACAGCCCGAACCGCTCGGAGAGGTCGCGGAAGATGAAGAGCACCGCCAGCGCGTCGGTCTCGTCGCCGAGCACGCGGATGAACGTCGCCGCCGAGAGCGGGCCGGCCGCCGGTTCCTGGCGCGAGCTGGCCGTCCGCTGGTCCTCGAAGAAGAGCTGGGGGAGGAGGTCCGGGGAGTGGTCGTCAGCGAGCCACGGGTGGCCGTCACGCCAATCGCGCCGTCGCACCAGCTCCGCGAAGCGGGCCTGGGCCGCGTCCCGCCGGTCCGGGTCCAGACCGCGAACCCGGACGTGGATCACCCGGCCCATGACCCGATTGTAGGGGGAGGGCCGGGCCGGCTCACGCCCGCGGAGCGTGCTCCCTGGCGATGTCGGGGAGCGGGTGGACGTCGCCGGCACTTAGCGGCCGCGCGGCGATCCCGTCCAGGACGAGGTCGACGCAGCGGACCAGCAGGGCGTCGTCGAGGGGCTCCCCGGTCATCAGCATCCGCACGTACATCGGGCCGACCAGGGTCTCCAGCGCCAGGAGGGGATCGACATCGGGGCGCAGCTCACCCCGCCCCAGGGCCCGCTCGAGGATGGCGGCACCGGCCCGGAACCGCTGAACCCAGTAGCCGGCGCGCGCCGACCCGTATTCGGGGAGATCGCTGCGCAGGGCGAGCCGGACCAGCAGCTCCCCGAGCGGGGTGCGGAGGAAGGCGGAGATCCCCCGGATCACCGCCAGCAGGTCACCGCGGAGGGACCCCGTGTCCGGGGTCGGGATCTCCGCCTCGGTTCCGCTGAGGACCGCGTCCAGGGCCAGGTTGGACCGGCTCCCCCAGCGCCGGTAGATGGTGGTGGGGTGGACCCCGGCGCGGTGGGCGACGTCCGCGATCGACACCTCGTCGAGACCGTGGGCGAGGAGGGCGGCCAGGGTGGCGTCGATGACGGCGGCGTGCACCCGTGCGCTCCGTCCCCCGGTCCGCCGCACCGGCTGGCGCGCTGCCTGGACCTCCATGCGAGTGGATCTTATCGCTACTCGGCTTGCGTTATGCATGTGTTATCGCTACTTATCTTGCGTTAGCCGGTCGGTGTCGGTATACTAACGCAAACCTTACTGCGTTAATGCAGGTGACGAAGGTGAGCGTGGCGAGACGGGCGGTGGACGCCCCGGGCCGGGGGGATGAGCCATCGGCGGCGCCGCCTCGGCACCGCGGGCTGGCCCTAGGCGTTCTCTGCGTCTCCGTGCTCATCGTCAGCCTCGACAACACCGTGCTCAACGTCGCCCTGCCCACGCTGGTCCGGGATCTCGGGGCGACCTCCACCGACCTGCAGTGGATCGTCGACGCCTACGTTCTGGTCTTCGCCGGGCTGCTGCTGGTGGCGGGCAGCGTGGCTGACCGCTTCGGCCGCAAGTGGACGTTCCTGGTCGGGCTGGCGGCCTTCGCCGGCTGCTCGACCTGGGCCGCCTTCTCCGGCTCGGTGGGGATGCTCACCGCCGCCCGGGCGAGCATGGGAGTGGGCGGGGCGCTGATCATGCCCGCCACGCTGGCCCTCATCACCAACCTCTACCCCGAGACCCGGGAGCGGCAGCGGGCGTTCGGGGTGTGGGCCGGGACCACGGGGGCCGGGGTAGCGCTCGGGCCGATCATCGGCGGCCTGCTGCTGGCCCATTTCAGCTGGGGTTCGGTCTTCCTCATCAACGTGCCCATCGCCGCGCTCGGGCTGGGTCTCGCGATCCCCTTCGTGCCCAACTCCAAGAACCCGGAGGCGGAGCGGCCCGACCTGCTCGGGGCGCTGCTCTCGATCGCCGGGCTGGGCCTCCTGATCTGGGCCATCATCGACGTCCCGGTCCACGGCTGGGTCTCGCCCACGGTGATCGGCGCCGGCATCGGCGGCCTGGTCGTCCTCGCCGGCTTCACGGTCTGGGAGCGGTACACCGCCCAGCCGATGCTCAAGCTCAGCTTCTTCGGCAACCGCCAGTTCTCGGTCGCCGTGGTGTCGGTCAGCATGGTGATGTTCGGGCTCTTCGGGGCCCTCTTCGTGCTGACCCAGTTCCTCCAGTTCGACCTCGGCTACACCGCGCTGCAGACTGGGATCCGGGTGCTGCCGGCGGCGGGCGCGATCGCCGTCGTGGCCCCCCTCGCCAGCATCCTCGACCGCCTCTTCGGCGGCCGCCTCGTGGTGGGGGCGGGCCTGCTGCTCATCGCCGCCGGGCTCTGGCAGGTCTCCGCGTCCACGGTCACCACCACCTACGTGGAGACGCTCCCCGGGATCGTCATGCTCGGGGTGGGCGCGGCCCTGGTCATCCCCTCGGTCACCTCGTCGGTGATGGGGTCGCTGCCTGCCCATCACACGGGGGTCGGCGCCGCCACCAACAGCGCCTTCCTCCAGGTGGGCGGCGCCCTTGGGGTAGCCGTCCTCGGCAGCCAGCTCTCGACCCGCTACCAGAGTGGGATGCTCACCTCCCTGGCCCCGTACCACGTGCCCGCCGGGGTCGAGACCACGATCCTCGGGTCCATCGGCGGGGCCCTGGAGGTCGCCGGACGCGAGGGCGGCATGATCGGTTCGGTGCTCGCCGGCTGGGCCCGGGACGCGTTCGTCAGCGGCATGGACCTGGCCCTCCTCACCGGAGCCCTGGTCGCCGCCGTCGCCGGGCTGGTCGCTCTCGTCGCCCTGCCTGCCAGCCGTCCCCGGCCCGGGCCGCCCCGGCCGCGCGTGGTGGCCCTGCCGCCAGCGTCAGAAGGCGGCGAGGAGGAGCGCTAAGGCTCTTCGCGGGTGGTCCCGGCCGGTAGGCGGGAGCGGGCCCGTGTCGGGGCACGCGCAGGGAACCCGGCCGCGCGGCTCGGCGCGGGCGACCGGCGCCGAGCCGGGGCTCGGGCCGGAGCGGTCGCGGATGCGGGCGCCTCCGCCGCCCGGAGAGGCACGGCCTCGACCGTGGCCGGGGCCGGTGTTGCAGTCTCCGCTGCCGCCGCGGCAGCCGGCTCCGGCCGGCGGCGGCGCATCCATTCCGGTGGGCTGAGCACCACCCACATCGCGATGAGGGCGGCCGCCAGTCCGGCGAACAGCGGGCTGCGGAGGACCAGGAGGGTGCTGCCGAAGCCGGGGATCACCACGGCCTCCTTCCCCAGGACGTCGCTGCGGGGCACCGTCCAGGGGTCGGGGGCGGGGTTGTTGTCGCCCTTGAGGGTGAATCCGACCGTGGCGCTGCCTGCGACGATGCGGTGGATCAGGTCCGCGCCTGCGCCAGGCCAGCCCTTCGGCACCTTGTAGACCACGAGGTCGCCGATCTGGTAGCTGGATTGGGCCTCGGCGAGCACGAAGTCTCCGGTCTTGAGGGTGGGCAGCATCGAGGTGCCTTTCACCGTGATGAAGCTCGCCGGGCCGCCCAGGAAGCTGGTCGGCCGGAGCTCCACCCACCACGCGGTGACCACCACGATGAGGGCGATCAGGAAGGCGAGGTTCGCGGGCCTGCGGACCGCCAGGATCAGCTGGGGTCCCCAGGGCTGCGGGACGCTCTCGAGCTGCGCGAGCGTGGCGGTGGCGGCCGGGGGCGGGCTGGCCGCAGGGCGCCTGGCCGGCAGGTTCGGATCCCGGGCGGGCTTCGTGGCGCCTGGCGCCGGGAGCCGGGCGACGATCGCGGAGGCGGGCCGGCGCAAGGGGTCGAGGACGGCGACGAGCTCGCCCAGCGCGCTCACTGTCAGTCCCAGCTCGCGCAGCGGAGCGGAGGCACGCTGCAGCGGCAGGGTGGTCGCGCTCTTCACGATTCAGTCCGAGTGGTCAGCACGTCACCGTGCCGGCGTTGAGCTTGGTGCCCGTGACCGCGGTGCCAGAACAAGTTCTCAAGGTCAGGTATTGGGAGTTGAGGCTCAAGCCGTGACTTGTGACGGTCGTTCCCGCGGCGCCAGGGCTGGTGGTGAAGTCGAGGCTGTAATCGTCGCGGGCGACGTAGGTGACCGGCCCGCCCGAGAGGGTGGGGGTTGTGCAGCCTGTCGCGCTCAGGGTGCAGGAGGCGTCGCCGACCCTGGAACCCGTCGTGGTGTTCTGGATGGTCACGTAGAGCGTGTCACCCGATCCGGCTCCGGTGCAGGTGTTGAGAGTGGCGGTGACGGTCGTGATATCGGCCGGCGTCCCCGCATGCGCGGCCTTCACCTTCATCGAGCCGGAGGGGCAGGTGGGCACGGTGGCCGCCACGGTGCCCAGTTTCGCGCTCGAGACGGTCAATCCGGCGGCGTTGGCGACCATCGCCGATCCCGCCGCTACCACCAGGGCAGTGGCGAGGAAGCGAACCAGGGCGCGGCACCTACGCATCTTTCCTTCCGCCTCGGGGAAGATTACCGGCGGGCCCTGCGGCCCGGAGGCCGCAGAGCCCGCCAGCGGAGCGAACGCTGGGATTAGCCGATGACCAGGGAGACCCCGGCGATGGACGCGGCCGAGACCGGGCCGCCGGTCAAGGCGGTCGCGGCGATCACGGTGCCGCCGGTGAACGACGCCGGGAGGGTTCCGCTCAGGTGCGCCAGCGAGGCGCCGCCGGTGGCGGTGACGTCCAGCTCGTAGGCCAGGTTCTCACAGTTGGTGAGGGCGGGGGTGCCGGCGCTGTCGGTCACCGCCACATCCGCGACCTCTTCGTTGGGGGAAACGTAGCTCAACACGCTGTAGGAGACCTGCAGGGTGTCAGTGGTGCAGCCTGCCGAAATGGTGGCGGTTCCGGCGCCGATCGGCTGGCTGGTGACCGTAAGGCTGGCCGCCAGGGCGTAGATGCCGCTGAAGGCGACGACACCTGCGACGGCTGCTCCGATGATGCGCTTCATGTCAATCCTCGCTCCGTTGACCCTGCGAGCAGCAGGGGTATGAACTTGTCGGGTGCCCCACCCTCTGGGGGCGGATGGCTTACGACGTCATAGTGCGTCTGCACTACCAGCCTCGTTTGGCGCGTCGTGAGCTCGCGTCGACGGCGTCACCCGGCCACCATCTGGGTAACAGCGGTCACGCGTCGGTGAAAGCGTTCTCAGATCTGCGATGCGTTGGTCGCGCTCGATTCGATCGAGGTGTATGAGCGCGGGGAGGGCGACCGGGCTGAGCTGCGGCCGGGGAGCCCTCAGCCGCCCATGACCACGGCCACCCCGGTGACCGCGGAGGCGTCGACCGGGGAGGTGAAGCCGCCGGCGGGGGAGAAGCTGGTTGCGCCGCCGGGAACCACACCGGTGACCTCGCCCAGGAAGGCGCCGGACGCGCCCAGGAGGGTGACTCGGTAGGTCTGACCGGCGCAGGCGGCCAGGTTGGGGGTCGTGGTGGTGTCGGTGAGGGTCACATCGGTGACCGCGTAGCCGCTGCCCGTGCCGAGCGCCGGCGTGTAGGCGGTCGCGTAGCTGACCCGGAAGGCGTCCTGGGTGCAGGCGGACACCGTCTGCTGGCCGCTGCCGAGGCTCTGACTGGTGGTGCCGAGGCCGGCGGCCAGGGCCTGACTGGCGGCGAGGGCGGCGATCCCCGCGGCGATCACTCCAAGCGCCTTCAACGCCTTTATCACGTCTTTCATGCTGGCCCCCTCGCCGGTCCCTCACGAGATGCAGGTGGGCGAACTTCGGATAGTGCCGCTGCACCGGACCCGGTCACGGACCCGGAGCCGACCGGAACGCGGTGCCCCTCATCCCGGTGTGTCGGCGTTGACAAGCGAGCCCGGTCGTGCGGGTGCGGCCAGCGGTCGACCGACCCACCTGGCCCGCTTGGTACAGTCTCGCGAGGAGCGCCGGGAAGTCTGGTCGGCACGAGCTTGTTCAGGGAGGACCCCTGTGCCGGTCGTGGTGGCGGCCCCGCTTTTCGCGCTCGCGGCCTGCGTCAGCCTGGCGACCAGCTGGGTGCTGGTGTCGCGGCTGGAGCGGGTGGGGGAGCGGCTCGGATTCTCCGAGGCCCTGCTCGGCATGGTCGCCGCGCTCGCCGCGGACGCGCCCGAGATCACCGCGGCGATCACCGCCCTGGCGAACCACGAGCAGCGGGTTGGGGCCGGGGTCGTGATCGGCTCCAATGTCTTCAACCTCGCCGCCCTGCTCGGCCTGGGCGCCCTGGTGGCGGGAGGGATCCGGTTCCGCCGCCGCGAGGTCGTCCTCGGCGGGCTGGTCGCCCTCTGGATCGCCGCGGCCTGCACGGTGGCGGTGCTCGGGGTCGTCCCCCCGGCCGCGGGTCTGGCCCTGGCCGCGGTGGCCCTGCTCGCCTACCTCGTCCTGCTCGGCGCCAACCGGATGACGCTGCGCCGTCTGGCCGCTCATCACCGCTGGGCTCACTGGCTGCGGGCCGCGGTGGTGGAGGAGGAGAGGGACCTGGATGCGGCCATCCGCCCGCGCAGGGCTGACCGCGGCGACCTGCTGGTCGCCGTCCTCTCCCTGGTCGCGGTGGTCGCGGCCAGCGCCACCATGGAGCGCACCGCCACCGACCTCGGCGCGCGCTTCGGGGTGCCGGAGATCGTGATCGGCGGGCTGGTCCTCGCCGCGGTGACCAGCCTGCCCAACGCCGTGGCCGCCGTCTACCTCGCGGTCCGCGGACGCGGCGCGGCGGTCCTCAGCATCGCCCTCAACAGCAACAGCCTCAACGTGGTCGCCGGCCTCCTTCTCCCCGGCACCGTGGTCGGGCTGGGAGGCCCCTCCGGCCAGACCGGGCTGGTGGCGGCGTGGTACCTGGGGCTGACCGCGGTGACCCTCGGCCTCGCCCACCGCCAGCGGGGGCTGAGGCGTCCGGCGGGAGCCCTGATCGTGGCCGCCTACGCGGTCTTCGTGGGGTGGCTGCTGGTCGCCGCCGCCTGACCCGCGCTCAGCTCTTGGTGCCGGTCTCGGGGTCCTCCTCGGCGAGGATCCGGTACAGCCCCTTGCGGGTGTCGGCGAGGAGCTGGCGGGCCTTGGCCATCTGGGTTTCGCTGCCGGCCTGGCCCACCTGGATGGTGGCGGCGCCGACCGCGGCCAGGATCTCGAAGAGGGAGCGCGAGTCCTGGTCGATCGAGTCGGCGACGGACGCCCAGGGTGCGGCCAGCTCGTCGGGGTGCTCGTCCGCGTAGGTGCGCCCGGCGTCGGTCAGCCGGAACTCGCGGCGGCCGCCGTCCTCGACGGCCTCGATCAGGCCCTCGTCCTCGAGCTGCTGGAGGGCTGGATAGACCGAGCCCGCGCTCGGCTTCCAGAGCCCGCCGCTGCGGCGCTCGATCTCCTGGATGACCTGGTAGCCGTTGCGCGGCTGCTCCCGGAGCAGGGCCAGGATGGCGGCGCGGACGTCGCCGCGGCGCATCCGCGGTCCCCGGCCGGACCCGGGCCCGAAGGGCCCGAAGAAGGTGCCGAAGCGGCCGAATCGCGGCCCGCCGAAGGGTGGACGGTGGCGGCCTGGCCCCCGCCCCACGGGCGCTCCGGGCTCCTCGGAGGTCGGGTCGAAACCAGCGCCGTGGCGCCGGGCCCGGGCCGCGAACCGCCGGAGGCCGCGGGCCCAGGGCTCGTCTGCGAACTGTGTGAACCAATCTGCGCTTGCCGTGTCATCCATGTCAGGGTACCTCAGGGGCCTATCAGCGATATGGTAACGATATATCGTGATAGAGCTGAGTGCAAGCCTCAGGCCGAAGGAACCCCCGGGCTCGAGCGTTCTCCTCGGGTCAGACCGCCCCCTCGTCGAAGAGGGACCGCCAGCCCGGCGTCCGGACCTCGAGGGACGGGCTCCAGCCCAGCTCCTCGCGGATGCGGCGGGCGTCCACGGCGATGGCGGTCACCAGGGCGGCGGCATGAGGAGTGAGCCCCGAACCGCGGAGGGAGCCCAGAACCGAGTCGTACAGGCCGTCCTCGGCGGCGGTCGAGGGCTCGGCCAGGGGGGGCGGCAGCCTGGACGGGGTCCGCTCAGGGTTCGGTTGCTCCGGCGGCCTCCAGCCCCGCAGCTCGGAGGCGACCTCCCGGAGCAGGCGGGCCAGGGCCTCGGACAGTGGGACCGGGAGGTCCCAGCTCGGGCCCGCCTCGGCCACGGCCCGGGTGATGCCGCGAACCTGCCGTTCGACCATCTCGAGCACCGGGATGGCCGCGCGCAGGCGCTCCGCCGCCGCTCTCCCGCCCCTACCGGCCGGATTCCACCGGCAGGCCTCCTCGGCGCGGCTCACTGCCCGCGCGGCCACCGTGACCCGGGGGCCGAGCAGCCGGGCTGCGGTCAGGAGCGACGCGGGGTCCTCGGGGCGGGCGGCCGCCGCGGACCTGACCCGGTGGACGCAGCCGGCGACGCTCTCGACCAGCGCCCCCAAGGCCTCGGCCAGACCGTGGACGCGCGCCTCCGCCTCCTCGAGGTGGGTCCGCGGGAAGACGATCAGGTTGACCAGGATGCCGCAGGCCGCGCCGATCGCCGTGTCCACGACCCGGTCGAGGCCGTACCCGCCGGTGGTGGCACCGAGCACCAGCACCAGCAGCGCGCTGATCGGAACCTGGATCGACCCCTGGGTGCCCAGACGCAGCGCGCGTCCCAGCAGCAGGGAGACGAAGATCACCACGGCGATCGACCAGGTGTGTATCCCCGCCAGCTGGGCGAAGGCGCCCGCCACGAGCACGCCCACCATCACCCCCGCCACGCGCTGGAGGCCGCGCGAGACCGACTGCCAGAGGGTGACCTGGACGGTGAGGACCGCCGCGAGCGGCGCGAAGACCGGGATCTGGTTGCCCAGGAGGTCGGCGGCCACGAACCAGGAGAAGCCCGAGGCGACCGCCGTCTTCGCGGCCTGGAGCAGGGTGCCCTCCAGGCTCCCGCGCAGCCCCGCGAGGGCGGCGACCAGCCAGCCCCCCCGGCGGTGCGACGTCGTCACGGCGCCCATCTTCACCCGCGGGGGCTGGCGGCGGCGCTCCTGGTCTGCGCCGGGCCCCGGCGGCTGCGCCCTGCTACCGCAGCAGCGCGAGGCCGAGCACGCCCAGCACCGCGCAGTAGTAGGCGTAGGGGTCGAGGCGGCCGACCCGGAAGTAACGGACCAGGAAGCGGGCGCTGGCGTAGGCGGTGAGGCCCGCCGCCACCCCGCCGACGATCATCGGCCCCAGGCTGGCGGTGCCCGCCAGGGAGGGCAGCTCCAGGAGCCCGGCGGCGAGGATGATCGGGGTGGCGAGGAGGAAGGAGAAGCGCACCGCCTCCTCGTGGCGGAGTCCGGCGATCAGGCCGCCTGCCATGGTCGAGCCCGAGCGTGAGATGCCCGGGAAGAGGGCGACCACCTGGCAGGCGCCGACCAGGGCGGCGCGGCCGAAGCCCATCTCCTCGACGCTGCGGAACCGCCCCGCCTCGAGCTTCGGGTCGCGGCGGGACATCCCCGCCCGCCGCTCCGTGCGCCGCCGGAGCATCTCCGCCCCCAGCAGCATGGCCCCGTTGACGATCAGCAGCCCGGCGGCGAGCCGGGGGTTGCCGAAGTTGCTCTGCAGCGGCGTCTGAAAGATGAAGCCGACGATGCCGGCGGGGATGGTGCCGACCACCAGCAGCCAGGCCAGGCGTTCGTCGCCGCCGCTGACCCGGCCCGTGATCACGCTGCGGAAGAAGCCGGCCACGATCCTGACCCACTGCCGCCAGTAGAGGACGATCAGGGCGGTGGCGGTGCCGATGTGGAGCAGCACCAGGAAGGGGAGGAAGTCGGGGTCGGTCTCCCGGACCCCGAGGCCGAGCAGTGGTGGCACCACCACGGCGTGCCCGAGCGAGGAGACCGGGAACAGCTCGCTGGCGCCCTGGAGGACGCCGAAGAAGAGTGCGATCGGCAGGGTGATGCCCACGAGCTTCGGAGACTAGCAGCCTCCCGGCGCCGGCGTGGTTCGTCCGGCCGCGACTCAGTGGTGGAAGCGGGCGCGCTCGGGGTGTTGCGGCAGCGGCGAGCTGAGCTTCTCGAGCTGGGCGACCTCGCGGCGGAGGTCGGCGACCAGCACGTCGGCCAGGTCGCGCGACATCCCGTTGCGCACCACCACGCGCAGCACCGACGTGTCCTCCAGATGGGGC
>Ga0187872_10001658_pt1 | contig 21963 bp, 17 predicted proteins | sample June2016WEW_16_4_FD_132973 | JGI IMG/M metagenome (GOLD analysis project Ga0187872, IMG submission 132973) | Peatland microbial communities from SPRUCE experiment site at the Marcell Experimental Forest, Minnesota, USA - June2016WEW_16_40 | ecosystem: Environmental > Terrestrial > Soil >...
GGTTGGTGTGCTTCGGCTTCACGTTTCAAGCGGACTCCGTTGGAATCCAAGTGGTACCGCAAGTGCTGTTAAATGAGGTTGATGGCAGAACAGAAACGAATCATCGGGAAACGGATACTTCTGATTGAAGATGACCAGGGCGCTCGTGAGTCGATCAAACTGCTGCTCACCATTGATCGGCACGAGGTTGTCGAAGCCACCGGAGGCGCGGAGGCGATCAAACTGTTAAAGAGTCAGCCCTTTGATTTGGTGATTCTGGACTACTTCATGCCGGAAATGCAGGGCAGTCAGGTCGCTCTCCGTATCAGGGGTATTGCCCCTTCCTTGCCGATGCTGATGATTACCGCCTATCTGGAACAGCTCGGAGATTCTGACAAGCCGGTGGATGCGGTCATGGGAAAGCCCTTTGCCATCGAAGAACTGCGCCGGACAATTGCGCAACTCCTGTCCTGACCGATCAAAGGTCCGGTACAACAAAAAAGCCGGAATTCAATCCGGCCTCTTTGCCACACGCGATACACGAGAACAAATTCAAATCGTATCGACGCCATAAAGATACCAGACTCGCTGTCCCCTGCATGTCACCAGTTGTGGGGACATTGGCAGATGGGATTGTGTCCAGCGACTGATCCAGATCGCTGTTGAATGCCATGGGCCCGGAGCTTGTAATTTGGAGCCCGAGTCTCAGCGCTTGGTGCCGAGCCGTTGGCCACTGTTGTTGTAACGGCGGACCGGCTCTTCTTCGATATCGAACTGACTTTCCTTCCAGGCTTCGAAGCCACCGTCGAGTTCCATGACGGGATAATCTCTGGCGGCGAACTGGACGCAGGCATTCGCGGCCAGATGACACTGCTGTGTATAGCAATAGACGACATTTGTCTTGTCCTTGCTTAGTCCCTGGGGGCTGTCCCATCGGCCCTTGGGGAGGTTGATCGCCCCGGGAATGTGGCCTTTGGCGAAGTCTTCCGCCGCACGCACGTCAACCAGGACGAGATTGTCCTCGCCCGTTTTGATCCACCTCTCCAACTCCACCGGCCCGAGGGTGAACGCCAGCTTATCTTCAAAGTACTTCCTGGCCGAGGCCGGAGAATGAATACGATTCGCAGTCGTTTGCATTTTCAATCCTCTCGTTTAATTTTCGTTGTGCCGGACCCTGAAGTCCTTCCCGGCACCGCTCAACTTAGTCCGTTCTGCCGAATTCGCAACTGTTGCTTATCGAAAGGGTAAAAGATTCTTACGAGACAACGCCGGACGGGTGATTTAAGACGCGCTGGTCAGTCCTCCTGCTCATAATCAACGCTCGCTCACCACCACCTCCTTCAGGAACATCGAAATCCACTCCCTGGCCGCAATTCGATCCTCTTTCCATCCGCCTTTCAGTTCCAGTTTGCCGTCCAGGTATTTGATCAACTGAGCTTCAGCTTCAGGGTCTAAACCTTCCTCACCACCGCATTGCACCTTCACGGCCAAAGCAAGATTGGAGCGGGTGATGGGAATCGAACCCACGTGACCAGCTTGGAAGGCTGGAGCTCTACCATTGAGCTACACCCGCACTGTCTGCGGGACAAATAGTAATGGCGAAAGGCATGATGTCAACGCAAAGCGCCAAGTGAAGCTTGAACTCCAGTGAAAGGCGTGTACCCTGCGGGCTCATGAATTCGCTGCTTCTCACCGGCGGACGGGTGATCGACCCCGCCAACCGCTTCGATGGCGGGGCCGATGTGCTGATTTGCCAGGGGAAAATTGCCGCGGTCGGGCCAGAGGCTGCGGCCAAAGCCCCCCCGGACGCCGAACGGATGGAGGTCAACGGGCAGGTGGTTTGCCCGGGATTGATCGATCTGCACGTCCATCTGCGTGAGCCCGGACAGGTGGCCAAGGAAACTATCGCCACCGGGACTGCGGCCGCGGCGCGGGGCGGATTCACTTCGGTGGTTTGCATGCCCAACACCTCACCGGCGATTGACAATGCCGGCACGGTGGCGCTGATTCACGAGCGCGCCACAGAACAGGGCGTCGTCAACGTCTATGTCACGGGCGCCATTACGAAGAACCTCGCGGGCGAGGAACTGGCGCCGATTGGCTCGCTCAAGCAGGCCGGCGTGGTGGCCATTACCGATGACGGCCATTGCGTGCAGAACAACGAGCTGATGCGCCGCGCGTTGGAATACGCGAAGATGTTCGAGCTGCCGGTGCTGGATCATTGCCAGGATTACTCGCTGGTGACGGATGGAGTGATGCGCGAAGGTTACTGGAGCACGGTGCTGGGTCTGCGTGGCTGGCCGGCGGCGGGCGAGGAGATGATGGTGGCGCGAAATATTCTGCTGGCGGAAGCGACCGGGGCGCACGTGCATTGCCAGCATGTCAGCGCGGCGGGCAGCGTGCAGTTGCTGCGCGAGGCGAAGAAGCGCGGCTGGCCCGTTTCCGGGGAAGCTTGCCCGCATCATTTTACGCTGACGGACGCGGCCGTGGCCGGCAGTGACAGATTCCGGGATACGGACGGCAAGGGTGCTTTTGGTTTTGATTCCAGCCGCGGGGGGCAGCCGGCCTGGCCGGCCTACGACACGAATTTCAAGATGAACCCACCGCTGGGTTCGGCGCGCGACCGCGAGGCTGTATTGGAAGGGCTGGCGGATGGCACGATCGAGATTCTGTGCAGTGACCACGCGCCGCATTGTGACTACGAGAAAGAGGTGGAGTTCGATTACGCGCCGTTCGGCATCACCGGCCTGGAAACCGAACTGGCGCTTTCGCTGATGCAGCTCTACCACACCCGGCGGCTTGGCTTGGCGGCTGTAATCGCGAAGTTCACCGTCGCACCCGCCCGGCTCCTGCATCTGCCGAAAGGGACACTGAGCGTTGGCGCGGTGGCCGACGTGACGGTGTTTGACCCGGATCGCGAGTGGGTATTCGACAAGGGCGGCAGCGCCAGCAAAGCGTCGAACAGCCCCTTCTATGGCTGGCGGTTCCGGGGCAAGCCGGTCGCTGCGATCGTGGGGGGCAGGAAGGCGTGGGTTGAACAAGGCGAGCCGGCGGGGGTCTAAGGACCAACGATCAACTATTAATAAACATGAAAAGAACTGCAATTGGATTACTGGCCTGCTGCGCGCTGTTACAAGCCGGCGCGGCGGAATTGAACTGGCTGACCGACCTGCCGAAGGCGCAGGCCAAGGCCAAGGCGGAGAATAAACAGGTGCTGCTGGATTTCACCGGCTCGGACTGGTGCGGCTGGTGCATCAAGTTCAACAAGGAAGTGCTCTCGACGCCGGAGTTTGCGGAATACGCCGCTAAACACCTGGTGCTGGTGGAGGTGGATTTCCCCCGCAAGAAAGAGCAGAGCGGTGAACTCAAGAAAGCCAACAAGGCATTGGGCAGCAAATACAAGGTGGACGGCTATCCGACGTTTGTGGTTCTGAACAAAGAAGGCAAGGAAGTCGGCCGGCAGGAAGGGTATGCGGCCGGCGGGCCCAAGGCGTTCATTGCCAAGCTGGAGGGGTTCGAAGCCAAGAATTGAGCTGGTTGGGCGTGTATTGTCATGGGGGCGCGGGCTGGCAACCGCGCCCTTTTTGTTAATACTTGAAGCGTGCGGCACGCGCTCTTAGCATCATCCCGCTGGCGACTTTGAAATGAAAGCGATTCTGGCCCTCGAAGACGGTTCGATGTTTCACGGCGCAGGTTTTGGCGCGCGCGCCTCGGCCTGTGGCGAGGTTTGCTTCAACACTTCCATGACGGGCTACCAGGAGATTCTGACTGACCCGTCTTACAAGGGGCAAATCGTCACGATGACGTATCCCCTCATCGGCAATTACGGCGTGAACCGGCAGGATGTCGAATCCTGGCGACCGCACGTGGCAGGGTTTGTCATCCGCGAATTGTCGCCGGTCGTGAGCAACTGGCGCGCGGAATCTTCCCTGTCCGAGTACCTGGAGCAAAACGGCATTCCCGGCATGCAGGGGATCGACACGCGGGCATTGACCCGGAAGCTGCGGGTGCGCGGCGCGCTCAAGGGGTTCATCTCGACGGAAGTAATTGCCGACGCCGAGGCGGTGAAGCGGGCAAAGGAATGGCCGGGTTTGATGGGGGTGGATTATGTGAAGGAGGTTACTCACAAGGAGCCGTTTTTGTGGGATCAGAAAGATGAGCAGAGCGCGAACTTCAATCTGGTCCGCGGCCCCGTCTCTGACCAGGGGCCGGACGCGCGCGCGCCCCTGCCGCCGGCCGACATTCCCATTGTCGCCTACGATTACGGGATGAAATACAACATCCTGCGCCGGCTCCGGCAGCACGGGTTCAAGGTGCAGGTGGTGCCGGCGACGGCCACTGCCACAGAAGCGCTGCAACACAAGCCGGCGGGTATCTTTCTGTCCAACGGCCCGGGCGACCCGGCGGCACTGGGCTACGCGGTGCAGGCGGTGAGCGACCTGACGAAAGCCGGCCTGCCGATCTTCGGGATATGTCTGGGCCATCAGATTCTCGGCCTGGCCTTTGGCGGGAAGACCTTCAAATTGAAGTTCGGCCACCGTGGGGGGAACCAACCGGTGAAAGACCTCGAATCCGGCAGGGTGGAGATCACCGCGCAAAACCACGGGTTCGCAGTGGACCCGACCACGCTGCCGGCGGACGTGGCGGTGGACCGCATCAACCTCAACGACCAGACGGTCGAGGGGCTGCACCACAAGAGCAAGCCCATTTTCTGCGTGCAGTATCATCCGGAAGCTTCGCCGGGGCCGCACGACTCAACGGGTTTGTTCGCGCGGTTCCGCGAGATGATCGAGAAGGGGTGAAGCGAGAAACGTGAGGCGTGTTGCGTGGAACCGCAACAGCCAATAAGGCATCCGGAGGCCAATCCTGGACCGGTTTCAGGCATCACGTTTCCGCATCATTTTTCGGGCCTCACGTTTCCATTTGACTATGACCGGTCAGCGGCAATAATCGCACGAGTTAAGTGATTTATGGCGAAACTCGTTGTCCTCAGCGCGGGAATGACCGGACGCACCCAAGAGTTGAAGGTGGACAAGACCACCATCGGCCGGGTGGAGGACAATACCTTTCAAATTGCCGAGCCGTCGGTCTCCAGCCATCACTGCGAAGTGCTGCTGCGCGGCAGCGAGGTGGTGGTCCGGGACCTCAATTCGACCAACGGCACGTACATCAATGGCGAGAAGGTCACCGAGAAGGTGATGAAACCGGGGCAGATTCTGCGCCTGGGGCAAGTTGAACTGCGCTTGGACACGGACGCGCCCGCTGCGCCCACGAAGAAGCATCTCGATCAAACGCTGGTCATGCAGCGCGGCGTGAGCCTGAACGAACTGGAGCAAGGCACGCGCGCCGGCGGATTCGAGACGAAGGGGACCGGGTTTTCCAAGAAGGACAACAAGGGCAGCAAGATTTTCTGGATCGTGGCCGGTCTGGTTGGTTTATTGATCGTTGGGCTGCTCATTTACGTCTTCATGACCGTCAACAACAGGTGAGCGCGCGCCAGGCGTTCGACCGGGCGCCGGGTGCTCCGGCCTTCTCCCCGCTTTGCCTTCCCAACGCCGGTTCCCGCGCCCGGTTCGGATTGTTGCGACAAAGTCCCCGTTAGTTCCCTGGATGCGGGCCGCAGCTTACTTCTCTTTCAGCCAGCGGGCCACATCGGCGGCGGCGTAAGTTATCAGAAGGTCGGCGCCGGCGCGGCGCATGGCGAGGAGGCTTTCCAAAGTCACGGCACGCTCGTCAATCCACCCTTGGGCACCGGCGGCTTTCACCATCGAGTATTCGGCACTCACGGCGTAGGCCGCGGTCGGATAGCCGAACTCGGCTTTCACACGATACAGGATGTCGAGATAAGGCAGCGCAGGTTTGACCATAAGGATGTCCGCGCCTTCCTGAATGTCGAGCGCGACCTCGCGCAACGCTTCGGACGCGTTGGCCGGGTCCATTTGATAACTGCGCCGGTCGCCGAACTTCGGGGCGGATTCGGCTGCTTCGCGGAAGGGGCCGTAGAAGGCGGAGGCGAACTTGGCGGCGTAGGACATAATCGGCGTCTCCAGGAAGCCGAGCCGGTCCAGTTCCGCCCGGATTGCGCGCACGCGGCCGTCCATCATATCGCTGGGGGCCACCAGGTCCGCGCCGGCCTGGACGTGGCTGGCGGCGATGCGGGCGAGCAATTTCAAGGTGGGATCATTGAGGATTCTGGCGCCGGACTGGTCGCGCCGCACGATGCCGCAATGGCCGTGCTCCATGTATTCGCAGAGGCAAACGTCGGTAATAACCAGCAATTGGGGCAGCTCCTTCTTGAGCAACCGCACGGCTTGTTGGACGATGCCGTTGGCAGCATAGGCGCCGGAGGCTTTGGCATCTTTGCGGTCAGGAATGCCGAAGAGCAACACGGCCGGCACCCCCAGTTCGTGCGCCCGGGAGGCGTCGCGCAGCAGTTCATCGGGCGAGAGTTGAAACACGCCGGGCATGGCGGCAATGGGCCGGCGCAGCTTGCGCCCGCTGCGAACAAACAACGGCAAGACCAATTGCCCGGCGCTCAAGTGCGTTTCCCTCACCAACTGTCGCAAGCCGGGCGACTGGCGCAGCCGCCGGGGCCGATAGGCGGGGAATTGTCCCACAAGATGCGAACTCATGCCGACAGTGTATTCGCTGGCGGGAAGGTGCAAAGTGGAAAGTGCAGAGAAGTCAGGACTGTCTCAATTCTGGGCAATGCCGGATGAAGGTTGTCCTGAAAAGCCGGCTTGGAGCGGCGGCAAGCAACACCAGCGCATTGCTGCCAGTCCAGGTCGCAGGCGGCGGCCGTTACGGCGCCGGAAACATGGCTGCTGAATCAGGATTTTGCTTCACGTGATGGATTTTCACCTGATGCGGGATGTCGGGGTGGTTGGGCTTGTCGATCATGATGCTCAGCCTTTGCCGACGCAAGGTCTCGTGGGTTGCTTGCGAGCGAAGCTGCGCCAGGAACAACCCGGGAGAACGGGGCGGAGGGCGCCGGTTGGCGATGTGGGCAAAGCCACTAATCTCCTGCAATAGCTTCAACATTTTCACTTTGGCAGCCATAAGCCTGTTCTGGTTCAGATTGTTCGCAGTTCACGTGCCACGCAGGCTTCCCTTGGGGCAGGTGGGTTCGGCTGAATGGGCGGAAATGCCGCTTGGCACGTCCCGCGGGTTTTGATTAGCTCTCGGCGCCAAATGACACGACTGCGCTTCATGCTCGCGCTCGCCCTGTGCGCCCTGGCGCTTCCTGGCGCGCTCCGCGCTCAGCAGCAGCCGGCGTGGGAAATGGAGGCGCTGACCGATCAAGGCTGGGCGGAGTTTGATTTTCAAACGGGTCTGGGCCTGGGAACCAACGGCGTGCTGGTCAGATATGGCAGCGCGTTCCTGACGGCCGACCAAGTCGGCCTCAACCATGAATCCGGCGAGGTCACTGCCGATGGCCACGTTCGGGTCCAAAGCGAAGAGCAAATCTGGGTCGGGGAGCATATTCGCTACAATTTCAAGACCCACCAGATGCAGGCGGAACAATTTCGCACCGGCAAGGCGCCGGTCTTTGCCACCGGCCAGGGTCTCCATGGCGAGGTTACCAACCGGGTGTACATCGCCAACAACGGCATCATTACCACCGACGACGTGGCCGAGCCGGCCAACAAAGTCCGGGCCAAGTACCTCAAGATCATCCCGGGCGAAAGGATCGTGGCCCGTCACGCGACACTCTATGTGGAGGGGGTGCCGGTTTTCTATTTTCCGTATTACACGCGGAAGCTGGGGCAGCGTTCGAACCACTTCAACTTTGTGGCCGGCGATCGCACCATCTTCGGGCCGTTCCTGCTCAGCAGCTACACGTTTTTCCTGAACGAACAACTCGATGGCGTCGCCCACGTGGATTATCGGGAGCGGCGCGGACCGGGGGCGGGGCCGGATTTGAATTATCACCTGGGCCCCTGGGGTGAGGGCACGTTCCGGTACTACTACCTGCACGATCACGATCCGGGTGCGGGCGGGGGCGATCCGACAATTTCTGAGAATCGGCAGCGGGTCTATTTCTCCTACCAGTCCGCTCCGGCTACCAATCTGAGCTTCAAGACCGTCGTGCGTTACCAGGGGGACACCAACATCATCCGCGAATTCTACGAAGGCGAATACCGCCAAAACCCGCAGCCCAGCACCTACATGGAGGCCAACAAGTTCTGGCAGAACTTCAGCCTCGACACCTACGTCCAGCCGCGCGTCAACGAGTTCCTCGAAACGGTCGAGCGGCTGCCGGATGTGCGGCTGACCGGCTACCGCCAGGAGTTGGGCGCCTCCCCGATCTATTACGAAAGCGAGAGTTCGGTGGGCTATTATTCCCGGCTTTTCCCGTCAACCAATTCGTCCCTGGCGACACCTGATTTCTCGGGGGCCCGGGCGGACACCTTCCACCACCTGCTGCTGCCGGAGACCTTTTTTGGCTGGCTCAACGTCACACCGCGGGTGGGTGGCCGGCTCACGTACTACGGCAAAACCACCGGTCCCGGCGCCACGACGGACGAACTGTATCGCGGCGTGTTCAACACGGGCGCCGAAGTCTCCTTCAAGGCCTCGCAGCTCTGGCCGGGAGTGCAGAGCGACTTCTTTCAGGCGGACGGTTTGCGGCACATCTTCGAGCCCTCCGTCAATTACGTCTATGTCCCCCGGCCCAACTATGCCGGGACCAACGACCTGCCCCAGTTCGACTACGAGCTGCCCAGCCTGCGCCTGCTGCCGATTGATTTTCCCGACTACAACTCGATTGACTCCATCGACAGCCAGAACGTGGTCCGCCTGGGCCTGCACAACAAATTGCAGACCAAGCGCGAGGGCCAGACCGTCAACCTTGTGGACTGGAACATTTACACGGACTGGCGCCTGCAGCCCAACTCACAGCAGACCACCTTCGCCGACCTTTATTCGGACCTGACGTTGAGACCGCGCTCCTGGCTGACGTTCGATTCGATGACCCGATATGACATCGAGGACAACTTCTTGCGGATGTCCGTCACCACGGTCACGTTGCGTCCCCAAAAGAGCTGGAGTTGGACCTTCGGACAGGTTTATCTCCGCGACGACTTGAGCGGCTCGCCGACGGCGCTGGGGCCGGGCGAAAACCTTCTCACCAGCTCGTTCTTGTTTCGCCTCAGCGAGAACTGGGGTCTGCGGGCGTACCATTATTTCGATGTCAGCACGGGATACTTGCGGGAACAGGATTATGCGATCTTTCGCGACATGCGAAGCTGGACCGCGGCGTTGACCTTCCAGGTGCGCAGCGGTCCCGGCACCCCTCAAGACCTCACGGTGGCCTTCAGTTTCTGGCTCAAGGCCTATCCGAAGGCCGGCCGCGGCACCGAGACCGGCCCGCCCACCTATTAGCCGGGCGCCTCAGATCTGCCCCATTAGAAAGACCATCAGGCGGAAGCCGGGAGCACGATCTGGAAGGCAGTGCCCTGGCCGGGGCGGCTCTCGACGCTAATAGCCCCCCGATGCTCCAGAATGATGCGCCGCGTGATGGCCAGACCCAGGCCGGTGCCGTTGGGTTTGGTGGTGAAAAACGGCTCGAACAAGCGCGCCATGTTCTCCGGCGAAATGCCCGCGCCCGTGTCTTTGATCGCAACCCGAAGCTGCATCCCCTCAATGGAATTCCCTCGCTGGGCGGGCCTGGCGTCAGGGGAACAGATTTCCGTGGCGACGGACAGAGTGCCGTTAGGCCCCATCGCTTCGAGCGCGTTCAGGAAGAGATTCACGAAGGCCTGCTGCAACTGGTAATCATCGCCCTTGAGGCGGTCCGGGGCAGCCTGGAATGAGCGGCTTACTGTGACCGCTTTGCCCTCCAGTTGGGGTCCAACCAGGCGCAGGGAGTGTTCAAGGACTTCGTGGAGGCGGACCTCGCTGAAGGCCGGCCGGGCCGGTCCGGCGAATTTGAGCATCCGGCTGACAATGGCGTCAATGCGGCTCATTTCGCGGCGGACAACTTCCACCAGTTCGGCGTCCTGATGTTTCTCCAGCAGCAGATCGATGAAGGTCTTGCCGGCGACGAGGGCATTTTTGATTTCGTGGGCCATGGCGGCGGCGAGGGTGCCGACATTGGCCAGCCGATCGAGCTGCTCGAGGCGCTCTTCGAGCTGCCGGGCGGAGGTCAGGTCGTTGAGCACCACCACCACGCGCAAATCGTTCCGGCCCCGCCCCAGGGGAACCGCGCTGAGGTGAAGGGTTATCCTCCCGCGGCTGCCGGCCTTCAACTCGACCTGGCGACCGGCCGGCGCCTGGCCCGAAGCCAAAGTCTCGCGAACTATCGCCTGGACCGCCGCCGGCAGGGCCTCGAAAACCGGCAGGGCGGCTTGATCCGGGTCCAGGCCCAGAAGGTGTTTCGCCTGGCCGGCGAGCGCGGCGACCTTTTCCTTGCCCTCAATAAGGATCACCCCGCAGACGAGGCGATCGCGCAGCACGTTGGCGAAACTCAGCCCTTCCCGGACCTCTTCAATTCTGGCTGGCTTGTTCATCAACCAGAGGAGACGACGGCAGGCTACGGCCAAGACCAGGCGAAGGGAAAACGCAACCGGTAAAACTGCGGCGGATCGAAGACCGGGCCGGAGTTCGTTTGGGTCCCGCCGCCGCCGCCGGGCGGCGGCGGAGGCAGCCGCGGTTCGCTGGGATCGGAGGCCGGGACAAAGATCGAGGTCGGGACAAAGATCGTTTGGGTCGCGCTGACGCTGTTGAAGTTGGTCACTGATGTCCAGTTCCCGGAAGCAAGATTTGTGCTGCCGTCCGCGAACCCGTTCAGGCCAATCGGAATATTTGCCACGTCCAACTGGTTGCTGCCGGTCAGCAAAGTGAGATTGCTGATGTTCACCGGCGAAACGAGTTGTTGAGCAATGTCGGCCATTATCTCATGCGCCTTCGCGGTCGGGTCGAGCCAATCCCAAAAGAGGTAATATGCGCCCGTGGGGTCATCCAAGTCGTAGTAACCGTCATCGAGCGCATCACTGGTAGCGTTGATGAAGCCGTAGTTACCGGGGTGCGTCACCAGGTTGTCAAGCAGGGTGAAGTAGTCGGGAACGTAAATCGTAAGGCCGGGCAGCGAGGCCCTGGCCTTATTTGCCAGGGTGACAAGACCGGTGTTGAAAGCAATGACCCCTTGGCGAATGGTACTCTTGTCGCCGGCATCTAAACCGGAATACGCCGGGATCTCGCTAATGTCCACGGCGTTGGGCATGATCAAGATGCGGGCGCCTTTGGCGTAAAGGGTTTGGATGATCGTTTGATGGTTGGCCAGGGAACTGTTGATGGCGCTGTTCCATGTGGCCGAGTTTAGTCCGTATGTAGGGTAAATGTTGCTCATGTAGTCAACAAGATCGGCGTCGCAGACCCACACCACAAACAGCGAGTTAGTCGCATCGGTCGCGGAGAACCCGCTGAGTTCCCCCACCAGGTCGGCGCTGGAGTGGAAGAGGTAGGACAAGTTCTTGTTCGCGTTATAGGTCAGGCCCTGCCGCTGGGCCAGCACCTCGACCCAGACCCGGCCGTTACTCCAGCGGTTGCCGTAGTAGTAAATATTCGCATAGGGGCTAGTGTTGTCTGTGGTGGTGCAGGCGCCGTCTCCAAAAATGTAGAGAGAGCTGAATGCGGCCTGTGCGGGAAGAACGGCCAGTCCGGACAGCGAAACGAACATTATCAATTGAATTATACGTTTCATAGCGCCAGTTTGCCGCGTGCCGGGCAAAAGTAAAGACCGAATCGAGAAAAAGTAAAGACCGAATCGAGAGGGCCAGAGGCGCCTCAGGACGGATTCAAGAACCCACGAGATCGTAGCCGCCGACGGCAGTCGGCGCTGATCCCTGACTGAGGAAAAGTGCGCCGACTGCCGTCGGCGGCTACGGTTTCTTGAATCCTCCCTGGAGGCGCCTGGGCGAGGGCCTGGTACAGCGCGAGTCTCCGCCCCGACCTGCTCCCGGCAGCCATCAACGCACAGGCGGCAAGAAACCTGCTTGCTTGAGCGGGCGGTCCATGCGTATCTGGGGCTTTAGTCCCATTGCTTGAGTTGCTGAACTGATGATCACGAACAGGAGCCATACGTCCGGTGTGCTGGCGGTATTGATTTCCGGGGTGTCGGCCGGGAGTGTTTCCGCCGATGGCTTTCGGCTGGCCTCCCAGGATGCGTTTGCGACGGCGCGGGGCGAAGCGTTTGTCGCCACCGCGGATAATGCGTCGGCGATTTACTACAACCCGGCCGGCATCACTCAGCTCGAGGGCGTCAATTTCCGCGGCGGCGTCTATGGAATCTACCTGGACCCCACCTTTAGTCCTCCCAGCACCGCCGCCAACAGCGGCAGCACGTACCATATCGAGCACCAGTGGGCCGCGGTTCCGCAGGGCTTCGCCACGTACACGCCAGAGGAATGGCCGTTGAGCTTTGGATTGGGAGTTTATGCGCCTTACGGCGGGAACATGGAGTGGCCGCAGAGCACGGGTTTTCGCGAGGTCGCCACGGGCGCTGCGCTGAATTATGTGACGATCAATCCGGTGTTAGCTCTGAAGCTGGCGCCTGGTCTTTCGATTGCCGGCGGCGCGATGGCGAACTATGCGAACCTGGTAATGGAACAAGGGATTCGTACCAACAATACAGGCCTTTTCGTCGGCTCCTCCCGCTTCAGGGGGGAGGGTTGGAGCGCGGGTTACAATGTGGGCCTGCTCTGGCAACCGTACGAGGAAGTTTCACTGGGCGCAACGTTCCGCAGCAGGGCGACGGTTCGTCTAAACGGCAAAACGGACCTGGAGGCGCCGCCCACCACCTTTGGGGACGTGCAACGATCCGCCCAGGCGGACTTTGAGTTCCCCATGACCACGGTTTTTGGCATTTCGTACCGGCCGACACCGAAATGGAATGTGGAGATTGATGCGGATTACACCGATTGGAGCAGCTTCGGCCAGACCACCATTTACCAATCTCCCATCCCCCCGCAGCAAATATTCCTCAAGAGACTCAATCCGCCAACAAATGTCGCCGTGACACTCGATTGGCAGCCGACCTGGATGTACGAGTTCGGTGTGACGCGGTATTTTGAAAAAGGCTGGCATGTGAGCGCCGGCTATGTTTATAGCGAGAACGCGGTTCCGAACGCCTATTACACCCCGCTGGCCGCGGACCTGGCCCGCCAGTTCTTCAGCGTTGGGGCCGGGCGTAAAGGCCGACATCTTGACTTCGACATCACGTACCAATTTGGCTACGGCCCGGCGCATACGGTGACCGGTAGCGCTCCATCCTCCGACCCCATACCGTCTTTCTATTCCGGACAGACCGCCAACGGCACGTATAATTTCATCAGTCACGCCGTCTTTTTGACGGTGGGCCTGCACTTCTGAACCTGCGGGCGGCACTTCGAGGCAGGCGAGCATTGCGGCCCCAGCCATCCCTCGGCTCGGAGGCGCGTCCAGGCGGCTCCTCTGCCACAGGGCGGATGCAAGAAACCGTAGCCGCCGACGGCAGTCGGCGCACTTTTCCTCAATCACAGAAATCAGCGCCGACTGCCGTCGGCGGCTACGATTTCGTGGATTCTTGAACCCGCCCTGCCTCTGCCTTGGCTCTGGACATTCTGTATCGCCCTGAGACGCAGGCGTGTCGGGGGGGATGCTCGGGAGCGCGGCAACGCCGCAACCAAAGCAGTTAAATGGGTTAAATGGGTTAAAAGAGTTAAATGAGGAAACCGCGTTAGGAAGTTTCTTCGCAGCCTGCGAACAATTTCGACTATCGCAGCAAAGTTGACGGCCCGGCTCAGGCCGTTTGGCACTGGGAACGCTTCAAGCGAGACACGCAATGAAGTACCCGCATAGTACTTTGCTTTCGGGGTCCACGCGACACGCCTGCCAGAACCGGCTTCTGGACCGGGCTGGAGCCTCAGGTTCCAGCGCAAATCCAGAGCCAATGAACCGGAATCCCGCTAACGTGTCGGCACTGACGGCGGACTGGGCCTGGGCAAACCCGGATGGCGAATCGTGGCTGACCCGCGATTCTCAACCCGCGCCAAAGGCGAAGGTCAGGGTCATCGAAGGGGATGGGGCCAGGCGCCTGGGTCACGAGGCGAAATGGGATTTGCTTTCCCCGTTCCTCAAGCAGCATGGCCGCGAGGGCATTGCGTATGCGACGTTGCAAGAGGGGATGGAGTATTTCATCGCCGAAACCGGCTACATCGCTTACACGCGGGTTCAGCATCCGCTCCTGGCGCGCCGACCCAAGCGCATCGCGTTTTCCGATCCGATCTGCGCGCCCGAGGACCTTCCGGACCTCATCCGCAGTTTCCTGGACCGGGACCGGCGCGCGGCCTTCTGCGTCATCTCGGAGCCGTGCGCCGAAGTGCTGCGGCCGATGGGCTTCAAGGTGAACTGCATCGGGTATGAGCCGCTGATTCCCATTCAGACCTACAACACCCAGGGGAACTGGAAGGAGTTGGACCTGATCCGGCGCGCCCGGAACGAAACCCGGCGCGGAGGCATAACCATTCGGGAAGAGCACGAGGCCGGCCTGAGCCTTCGCCGGGAGGAGCTGGAGGCCCTCTCGGCCAAATGGGTTGCTTCCAAGAAGATCAATGATCGTGAAATCTGGCTCTACGCACGGCGGCCGGTCTTTGATCACGAAAAAGGGGTCCGAAAGTTCGTCGCCTATGACCACCAGCACCGGGTGGCCGGATTTGCGTTCTACGATCCGATGTACCGCGACGGGAAGGTTTTCGGCTATTCCGCCAACATCGTGCGGTGCGATGAGCAGCGGTTTGGCCGGCTGGCGACGGCGCTGCACATGGAAGCGATGGAAAAGTTCAAATCCGAGGGCAAGGAATCACTGAACCTGCTGCTGGCCCCCTTTGGGAAGCTGGACTGCGGCCACTTCAATGATGATTGGGGCGCCAAATTATTCTTCAAGCTGAGCGCCCGCTTTGGCAATAACCTTTACAACTTCAAAGGTTTGTCGTTCCACAAATCCAAATACCGTGGGGTGGAGCGGCCGCTGTATTTTGCCTCGAACAGCTTCCTGCCCAGCGGCGACATTTGCCTGGCGTTTGCCTCGGCGGGCCTGGCGGCGGGCTGTCTGGCGACTTTCGGAAAGCTCATCCGAGGCCTGTTGGCTGCCGGCAGGAACAGGAAATCCAATTGAGTGAAGGCAAGAGGTCAGGCAAAGTCAGACACACATTATGGAAAACGGCGCGGTCAAAGACAGCTTGGTGATTTGCCAGAACAGCCAAGGTGTCGAAATGCGCGCCAGCCTGTTGCGGGTGACACGTTATTTGGCGGTCTTCGAGGTTTATAATCCAAGCCTTGTTTTGCAGGCCTCCGAGGTGCTGGGGAACTTCAAGATTATCATCCACGAGCGCGCGATCTATGCCGGACGCGCGGTAGTGACCACTTTGGTCAACGCCGGCACGATGCTGATTTGTGAAGCCAAGCTTGATGAATCCGGTTTCCTGCTCGCTTCGTTCTCTCCCGGCATGGACTCCGCTTCGCTGCATGAGGGTTTCGAGGCCTTTCTGCGCCATTGGCAGAGGCTCTATAAAGTGCTCCCCGGCTTTAAGGTCGTGGTGGCCGACATGCAGACCTTCCTGATGGACCTGCGGCTGTGGCTGGAACAGGTGGAGTTGGAGATCCGCTCCGCGCCCTCCGGCAACCGCTTGGAAATGGAACAGCGCGCGGTGCAGGAAATCGGCCGCGCCATGGTCCCGGCTTTCGACGCGATGCACGAACGACTGGAGAGCGTTTCGGAAGGCATTGAAGCCGAACTGCGGCCGGTCCATCAGAATTTCGCGAAGCGGCAACTGCATCCGCTCGTTATGTGCTCGCCCTTCGCCTATCGGACTTACCACAAACCGCTGGGCTACGCGGGCGATTATGAGATGGTGGACATGATCTTGCGTGATCCGTATGAGGGCGGCTCGCTGTTTGCCAAAGTGGTGAATCTCTGGTTTCTGAGCCAGTGGCCGGCCCGGGCGCACCGCAATCGCATCAGCCATTTAAAAGGCCTGCTGAAGGAGGAGACCCGCCGCGGGGCTGGCCGGGGTCGGCCCATCCGCGTGTTAAATTTGGGCTGCGGTCCGGCTCGCGAAATCCAGGAGTTTCTCGCCGAAGACGCGCTCTGCGATCACGCCCAATTCAGCCTGCTGGATTTTAGCGAGGAAACCATCCAACACACGAGCCGGGTATTGGAGGAACTCAAGCGGCGATATGGCCGGAGAACCCTGATCCAGATTCAGAAGAAGTCCGTGCAGTCCGTGCTCAAAGACGGCGCCAAACCCGTCGTCGATGCGCCGGACCGGAGATACGATTTTATTTATTGCGCCGGCTTGTTGGATTATCTTCCGGACCGGACCTGCGTGCAGTTGATGAATGTTCTTTACGATGGGTTGGCGCCGGGCGGGCTTTTGGCGGCGACTAACGTGGAGGACTGCAAGCCGTTCCGCCACATGTTGGAATTTGTATTGGACTGGCACTTGATTTATCGCGGCATGAAGAAGAGCGCAGCGTTGCTGCCCCAGCGAGCTGAGGCCGGGAACGCGCGCATCCTCAAGGATCCGACGGAAGTGAACGTCTTTATCGAGGTGAGGAAACCCGAGCATGGCTAACGGAACACCCAACAGCCGCGAAATACAGGCGGCGTTCGCGGAGTATGATCGCCAGGAGACCATCAGCAACTTCAAGGTCGCCTGCATCATCGGCATGACGCTGATGCCTGCCGGCGTCATTCTGGACTATGCGGTTTACCCCGAGGCTCGTTACCCCGGGCTGGCGCTTCAATTCCTCAAATTGCGGTTCCTGAATTCCGTTCTCATTGGCGCCTTCCTGGCGCTGTTGCTGACGCCCTTGGGACGCAAACACTACCGGTTTCTGGGCATCACCCTGTTCATGCTGCCGGCCTCCTTCATTGCCTGGATGATCTACGCCAGTCCGGAGGGGGCAGCCTCACCCTACTATGCCGGCCTGAACCTGGTTTTGCTGGTGTTGGCTTTCGTGTTGCACTGGACCTTCCGCGAGAGCCTCTCCGCCGCTGTGCTCGTTCTCGGTCTCTATCTGGCCGCGGCTTTGTTTCACCCCGGCCCGCTTCGCCCGGAAGATCGGGGCCTCTTCACCAACAACCTCTACTTTCTGGTGCTGACCGGAATCATTGTGGCGACCGGCAGCTATTTCCACAGCAAGTCACGCTTCCGCGAATTCGCGTTTCGCTATGAGTTGGACAAGAACCAAAAAGCCCTGGCTGAAAGCAACCAGAAGCTGATGGAACTGGATCAGATCAAGAGCCGCTTTTTCGCCAACATCAGTCACGAGTTGCGCACGCCGCTGACGTTGCTGCTGGCGCCGTTGGAAACCCTGCTGCACCGCTTCAACCGTGCCTTGGATGAAGAGACGCGCAATATGCTGGTGACGATGCATTCCAACGGGATGCGGTTGCTGAAGCTGATCAATGACCTGTTGGATTTGGTCCGGCTGGAGTCGGGTCGCATGGAGGTCAAACGCGAGCCGGTGCAAGTCGCCGAGTTTGTCAAGGGCCTGGCCAGTGCGGCGCGCCAGGTAGCGGATGACAAGCGGCTCCGGCTGGAGACCTTCGTAGATCCCGCGTTGGGGACCGTGCTGGGGGACCGCGACAAGCTGGAGAAGATAGTTTTGAATCTGGTGTTCAACGCGCTGAAGTTCACGCCCGCCGGTGGCCGGGTCGAATTGCGCGCGGAGAAGCGGGGCGAAGAGTTGGCGTTGGTAGTGGCTGACACCGGTATGGGCATCTCCGAGAAGAACCTGCCGTTTGTGTTTGACCGCTTCTGGCAGGCGGACGGTTCTTCGAAGCGCAAATACCAGGGCGTCGGCATCGGGCTGGCGCTGGTGAAAGAACTGGTGGAGATCCAGGGCGGCCAAGTGGCCGTTCAAAGCCAGGAAGGCAAGGGCACCACGTTTACGGCGACGCTGCCGTATCAAAAGGCTCAGCCAGTGCCAACGCCCAAGCCCGAAGCGACGCCGGAAACGGCTCCGGCCGCAGTTGGCCGCGGAGGCCCCGTTGCCTCCGAGGAATGGCTGGCCAATTTGTATCGGCGCGCCGAACTGTTCCCCGCGCTGACGCCTTTGCAGGAATCGCTGCGGCCAGTGGAAACCTCGGGCAACGGCGGCCTGCCCACCATTCTGGTGGCGGATGACGAGCCGGACATGCTGCGCTTCTTGAAATCCCAGTTGAGCCCGCATTACCGGGTGCTGGAAGCCGTGGACGGCCAGCAGGCCATCGAAAAGGCCAGCCAGTTTTTGCCGGACATCATCCTGCTGGACATGATGATGCCGGAGAAGGACGGGCTGCAGGCCTGTCGGGAAATCCGCGAGCATACGCCGACGCAAAGCATTCCCATCATCTTGCTCACCGCGCGCGCCGACGAAGAGACCAAACTCGCGGCGTTGTCGGCCGGGGCCAGCGACTTCCTGACGAAGCCGTTTTCGACCACCGAACTCCACGTGCGCATCAAGAACCTGGTGGAATCGCACCAATACCAGCGCAAGGTCTCGAAGCAGAATCAAATGCTGGAGTCCACCATCGAGCAGCTCAAGGAGACCGAGACGCAACTCGTGCAGACCGAAAAGCTGGCTTCGCTTGGGCGCATGAGCGCGGGCATTATTCACGAGATCAACAACCCGCTGAACTTCGCCACGACCGGCCTGTTCACGCTGCGCAACAAGGGCAAACACCTCGCGCCCGGACAACAGGAGGAATATCAAGAAGTTCTGAAGGACGTGGAAGAGGGGATCGAGCGGGTGAAAAGCATCGTTTCCAACCTGAGGATGTTCACACATCCGGATACGGAAAGTCGCGACCAGGTGGAAGTGCCGGAAGTCGTGGCGGAGGCGCTGCGCTTCCTGAGCAACGAATGGAAAGACAAGGTGCGGATCGAGCAGAAACTGGCGGAACATCAAACCGTATGGGCGAACAAGAACATGCTCATGCATGTGCTGATGAACCTGCTGCAGAATTCGATCGACGCTTTGAAGACCAAGTCGTTTGAGAACGAGCAGCCGACGATATGGATCGAGGGCCGCCTCGAACCGGGCCGAAGCATCCTGGTCGTGCGGGACAACGGGGCCGGCATCGACGCGGAGCACGTGGACAAGATTTTCGATCCGTTTTACACCACCAAAGACGTCGGCGAGGGCATGGGACTGGGCCTGGCGATCTGCCACCGCATCGTGCGGGAGTGCGAGGGCCGGATTTCCGTGCGAACGGAGCCTGGCAAGTTTTCTGAATTTACGCTGGAGTTTCCGGCGAAAGGGCAACAATAAAGGCAACTATAAGGCAAAGCGTTATGCAGAATGTTTACGACTACAAAAGGTTTGCGGTCCTCTACGTCGATGACGAAGAGAAGTCCTTGAAGTATTTCACGAGGGCCTTTCAGGACCAACTTCGCATCTTCACCGCCGCCAATGCCCAGGCAGGGCTCAAGTTGCTGGAGGAGCACAAGGACGAGATCGGCCTGCTGATGACCGACCAGCGGATGCCGGGCGAGAAAGGCGTCTGGCTGCTGGAAAAGGCCCGCCAGCTCCGTCCGCGCATCATCCGCATCCTGGTGACCGCTTATGCCGATATGGACGCGGCCATCGCCGCGGTTAATACGGGCGCTATCTACAAGTACGTGACCAAACCGTGGGACCCGCCCCAACTGGAAAACACCCTCAAGCGCGGTCTGGAATTCTTTATGGTCCAGCGCGAGCGCGACCAGTTGTTGAAGGAGAAAATGTCCGTGCTGCACAACATGATGATCGCCGACCGGATCGTCAGCCTGGGCCTGCTGGCCGCCGGTCTGAGCCATCACATTCGCAACGCGCTCGTGGCGGTGAAGACTTTCCTGGACCTCGCGCCGGTCAAGATGGAGGAAGAGAAAATGGACCTCGAGGGCCTGCGCAACCCGGACTTCTGGAAGGAGTATTACCAGAATGTCCAGGGGCAGATTGAGAAGATCAACAACCTGCTGAAGGACCTCTGGACGGCCTCGGAGAAACCGGCGTTCGAGTTCGGGGATCGGGTCCGTCTGCACGAAGCGGTTGCGGACACGGTCGTGCGGCTCAAAGACGGGTTCGCGGCCAAAAAGATCGAGGTGGAAAACCACATTCCGGTTTCCCTGCCGGTGTTGAAGGTGGACAAGCCGAAGTTTTGCCGGCTGTTTGAATTGTTGCTCAAGGATGAAATCGCCAGCCTGCCGGCGGGCAGCCGGGTCACCCTTTCCGCCAAGCTGCTCGAGGGCGCTCCGGCGGACAAACAGGAAGTCCAGGTGCAGGTCAGCGACAACGGGCCGGGTTTGCCCACGGAGGCCTTGCGGCTGGTGTTCGACCCGTTTGTGGTCCGCAGCGACAGCCCGATGGAATACGGCATTCACTTGATGGCCTGCTTTTTCATCGTGCATCATCACGGCGGGCGAATTGAGGCCAGGAGCCAGGAGGGGCAAGGAACAACTTTCACCTTGCGCCTGCCTCTCAATCCCGACCAAGCCTCGCCGATGCAGGACGAACCGGAATTCCTGCATAAAGTCCTGTTGAGCGAAACGCTCTGGGAGAAGCTCATTTCCTCGGACTAACCGCTCTCGTACTGCGGAGTTCAGAGGTTGGTTTTCGGAATCCCTGCGCCCCGGGGAAAATCCCTGGGCCGGGGTACGTACCCGCCCCAGCCCAAAATCGGTATTCCCCGTTATTGTATTCGGCCGCCAGAAATGCTAATTGTGTTGGCCACGATTAAGTTTATCTGACAGCGGACTTATGAACGACCGGGCAATCGCAGTTGCAGTTAGAGCCAGTCTTCTCCAGCGAGACGACAATCTAAAGATTGCCAAAAGGGAAAGGCCAGCCCTTAATGCCCGAGTGGAATTGTCGTGCTCGCAGACCAGCCTCCCGAAGCGTCCAGTATTGGCCGGGGGCGTCGCGCCATGAAGACTTTGCTGGTGCTGGCTGAACACCCAGGTTTCGCGGAAGCGGTCCGCGCGGGACTTAATCCCGAGCAGTATCGCGTCATTGATCGTGCGAACGTGGATGAGGCGGAGCCTTTGCTCGCGCATGGCCTGGCGGAGGCCTGCATTGTTGACATCGAACTGACCGGCGTTCAAGGGATTTGGCTCCTCGAGAAGCTGCGCCGCAAAGCGCCCAAGTGCCCGGTTATCCTCTATGCCGGCGCCAAACAATCGGAGTGGGAGGAGGAAGCTTATTTGCAAGGGGCTGCCCACGTGCTGACCAAGCCCGTGCGCGCGCGCATGCTCACGGCCTTGCTGGAGCGGCTTTGGCCGGCGCCCGCCGCCGCGCGACCGATCCAGCCGGCGACACCACCGCCGCCGCCGCCGGAAACAGTAAAGTCCGCCGACAAGGAAACGGCGCCCGGCGCGGCCCAGACGCTGGGCGTCCTGCGGGATTTTTCGGGCATCCTGACGCACTCGCTCAACGCCGAAGCAATGCTGAAGCAATTCCTCCTCCTGCTGCGCGAGATTCTCAGCATCAATCGCGCGGCGGTGTTTCTGCGGCAACCGTTTGCCGCCTTCGGCAGCGCCCCCACGGTGGCGGAAAGCCGGCGGTTGCGCGCGGCCTGCGCCGTCGGTTTGTCTCCCGGGCTGCTGCAGCATTTCGAGTTGTCGTTCGAGGCCGGGATTGGCGGACACCTCTTTCGCCTGGGCCGCATCCTGCGGCGCTACAGCGAAGAAGCGCGCAATGACCTCGAGACCCAGAAGGAATTCGAGCTGCTGGGGGGGCAGGTGGCGGTGCCCATCCTGGATCGGGAGACGGTTCTAGGGGTGGCGGTCTTTGACGGGCGCATCACCGGCGAGCCGCTTGTCAATTCGGAGCTGGAGCTGATCTTCCATTTGCTCGAACAGTTGGGGCTGGCCATCAAGAACATCTGGCTCCACGACCCGTTGGCGTGCAACCACGAAATGATGGCCGACATCCTGCGGGAACTCAGCAGCGCCTGCATTGTCGTCAGCCGCGACCTGACCA
>Ga0187872_10001663_pt1 | contig 21916 bp, 21 predicted proteins | sample June2016WEW_16_4_FD_132973 | JGI IMG/M metagenome (GOLD analysis project Ga0187872, IMG submission 132973) | Peatland microbial communities from SPRUCE experiment site at the Marcell Experimental Forest, Minnesota, USA - June2016WEW_16_40 | ecosystem: Environmental > Terrestrial > Soil >...
ATAGACCCTCACCTAGGATTGTTATTTGTGCCTCTCGCGGAGGCTCATTTCGTTCTACACTTGCCGGATCTTTACCACGAGCTTGCGCACCCACTCCTCAGTGCTCAGGACGACCCAGTTATCTAACCTTTTCGGGAAAGATTCGCTGAAGCGATTATTTGTCGCGGGCCTTGCTTCGCATAACTTGTTTGCCGCGAAGAGCCAGACTCCCCAGTCAAAGGCTGATTTCACCCTCCGCATTGCTCCCGTCTCCTTCGAAATCGCTCCCGCCAAAACCATTCACACTTTGGGATATAACGGCCAAGTTCCGGGTCCTCTCCTAGGGATGAAAGAGGGTGTTCCAGTCATGGTCGATGTATTCAACGACACCGATCACGGGATGGGGCGCTGGGGACGGTCCACGAGTATCTGGAACGAGCTGCGGCGGCCGGGATCGGTTGGCCGTTGCGTCATTCTTCCGACGGCATCCCGCGGTATTTTTGGAGGCACCATTTTGGCATTCGGGCGTGATCTGGGCAAAACAATGGCTTTGGCGATGCTTGTCGGAAATGCGAATCGCCTGAGCCTCTCACTATTTTCTCCGGCGGACACCCTGGCTGTGCTTTTGGCCAACAGCTTTCCGGAAGCTGGCCGCCGAGAAATCCCCGTTCTCATATCGAGAGCCTGATAGGTCTGCACTTTGGTGCCCGCGAAGCTGAAGCGGCGTGTTTGGTGGAGGATTTGGAAAGAGGCGGCCTTGCCATTTCACGACGTTGCTGACGATGACATTTTCACGTTGCCGTTAAGGGTGACAGAATTACGGAGCTAAGGCATTCCAGCTATTCCAGCTATTTCAGCTTGCCCGATGCGGTGCAAAGGAGTAGAGTTCCATCGGTTCAGGGGGGAGGGGAACTTCCATGAACTCTTTTCATCTACGGGGGCGAGGGTTGATTCTTGCCGTGGTAGTTTGTCTGACTTGCCAGCTCTCCGTGGTCTCCGCGGACGAGCCAACCCTGACCAAGGAGCAGATTAAGCAGTTCCTTCTCACGGCCAAGGTGGTGCACAGTCAGCAGGCCAAGAAAGGCATCACTCACACCTCTCGGCTGACGCTCTCCGACGGCACTATTACCCACGACGCCTCTTTCCAACCTATTGATGAACACAAAGCCAGGATGGAGCTTGCCAGCGGCACTGAACTGAACTTCGTGGACTCCTACAAGTACAATATCGCTGCCTATGCGCTGGCTGAGTTGCTGGGCATGGACGATATGCTGCCGGTGTATGTCGAACGCAAATGGGGGGGTAATGTGGGCTCGCTGAGTTGGTGGTTGCCGGTGAAGATGGATGAGGAGGAGCGCCACAAGCAGAAATTAGAGGCGCCGGATGCGGATGCCTGGAACAATCAGATGTACAAGATTCGCGTCTTCGATCAATTGGTCTACGATACCGATCCCAACCTGACCAACGTGCTAATCGGTGAGGATTGGAAGATTTGGAGGATTGATTTCTCCCGCGCCTTCCGCCTCGACAAAAACCTGAGAAACCCGAAGGACTTGGTACGCTGCGACCGGCAGTTGTTGGAGAAACTGAAGACGCTGGACGAGAACGCGCTAACAGAAAAAACCAAACACTATCTCACCAAGGATGAAGTCAAGGCGGTGATGGTGCGGCGGGACAAGATCGTGGCCCGCTTCCAGCAGCTGGTCAGTGAGAAAGGTGAGGCGGCTGTCCTGTATTAACAACTGCTGTGGGCGCTTCACGATGGGGAGGGGGCGGGTTTTTCGGGAGCAAAAAGTCTTTATTGGGCTTGCTGTTTTCGCTTGCGCAGTCTATTCTTACTCGCCAAGCATTGCCGAAAGGAGAATTCACATGTTGAAGAACTTGACAGCTGTGTTGTTCATGGTCGTGCTTGTCTTCTCGGTGTCGGCGCCCGGGTTCGCCCAGGGTGCCGCGAAACAGGATCGCGTGGAGGGCAGGATCGTGCGTAGCAGTACGGACAAATCGACACTCACCGTCCGTTCGGAGAAATTGGGGGAGAGAACGGTATATTACGACGCTTCCACCAAGTGGGTCAGCCAGTATCACGGCGACAAGAAAATGAACACCATTGAGTCCAGCGAGGTCAAGGACGGTGATTATGTAATTTGCCTGGGCTCGTACGACGACAAAAAGGAATTTCACGCGACTGAAATTTCCAAGCGGCTTTCCCACTCCCCATAGTAAATTTCTATCCTCTCTAGGCTCGAGGTCTTTGTTTGGCAACCGTCAGCAAACTGCTGACGCTTAGCCTCGAGATCTGAAATATTTCACAAATGGCTCGGAGCGTTGGAAACCGGCAGGGATGCTGGGTTTTTCGCTCCGTTCTACTTTTGTCAACAGTTACGGCGAGAGCAAATTTATCAGGTGAGCGATCTTATCCTGATGCCCGCTTCATCCCCGGGCCATCCCCGGTAAGAGACCCATGTCGGAAAGGCAAGCTGGCAGTAGCCATCTTGTAGGGAGATGGATGGCCGCTTTCATTTTCAACCGAATCCGACATAATGAGCTGAGCCTCCCACAGCTTGTCCGCTTACCGATCCATAGCCGACGCCTATGCTTCCCCGCTCGCTCTCCTGTGTCCCTCCCGGCCCGACGCAGCCGAACGGAGGGCTGAATTTTCCCGAGTGTACTACCCCCCGCCCGACCCCCGCCGACCCCAGAACCGACCTGTCCGAACCGACAGATCCCCGAACCGACATTGACTTGTTCAGCCGAACCGCCTAGCATACGCTCGCTGTAAAGGGATGTTCTCAGGTCAAGACTTAGGTATTGGCTAATAGAAGGCAGAAAAATGGTTCCCCCTCCAGCCAGTGTTTCTTCCTACCGCTTTCGTATTTCCATCCTCCTGTTCGTGGTGTTAGTCGGCCTGGTGTCGGCAGGACCAGCTAAAATTCCAACGGAGCATGCAGAACCCGTGGTCGCCATCGGCGACGTACACGGCGACTTCGACGACTTTGTCGCCATCCTGCAACGTGTCGGAATCATTGATGTACAGCATCACTGGATCGCTGGTAAGACTGTCCTCGTTCAAGTAGGGGACCTTTTGGATCGAGGTCCGAAGCCGCGCCCAGTGATGGATCTGATGATGTCTCTGGAGAAGGAAGCACCACAGGCAGGTGGACGGGTAGTCAGCCTACTAGGCAACCACGAGATGATGAATATCATGGGAGACCTTCGCTATGTCACCGCCGTGAACTACGCCAGTTTCGCAGAGGCCAATTCCGGGGAGCGCCAGAAGTCTGCCTACGCGGCGTACACGAAATGGCGGGGTAGTCATGAGGCGATTTTGGCCGAGCTTCCCCAGCCTATGGAGCTAACCGAAACGGAGTGGATGGCACGGCATCCGGTCGGCTTCATTGAGCAACGAGAGGCCTTCGCACCAAAAGGGACGTATGGCAAGTGGCTGCGTGAGCATTCCGCCCTGGCCGATATTGGCGGAGTGATCTTCTTGCACGGCGGAATCCATCCTGACATGGCCAAGATGAAACTTGACGCGATCAATGCTCAAATCCGCGACGAAATTAAGACATTCGATGCCACCAAACAATACTTGCAGGACGAAGGGATAATTCTCCCATTTTTTAACCTTCCAGAAATTACCGCCGTCGTCCAGGCGGAACTCACTGCTGAGCGCAAGTCGCGAATTCCGTCGGACCCGCAACGCCAAGCGAGGCTCTTACAATTCCTTGGATATGGAGAGTGGCTCAGTGTGAAAGCTGATGGTCCACTGTGGTTTCGCGGTTACGATCAATGGAGCGAAGAAGAGGGTGCCGCGCATATAGGCAAGATCCTAGAAGCCTTCAAGGCAACACACATTGTGGTGGGACACACGGTTCAGAAAGGTAGTCGCATCCGGCCTCGTTTTGGAGACACGGTATTCCTGATCGACACTGGCATGCTCAGCAGTTACTATCCTGGAGGCCGGGCATCAGCCATGGAAATCTGCCCTGATGCAATATTCATGGCTCAGTATATGGACCAGCAGGTAGTGCTTCTCGACTCTGCTGTGTTTTCGTCCAGGAAAGCTGGTTCTGTGTTACCGGCCGATGGCGGCATCTGTCGGGCAACAGCTACCACACCGCAGTAGGATCGGTTACAAAAGGCGGGTTCTGCGCATGAAAAGGTGGATTGGGCGGGCGCTGAACATCCACACTGGTGATCTGGGGCGGGGCTCCCTGCTTTGCGCCTGTTTGTTTCTGGTCATCAGCTGCTACGTTACGGGGAAGGTGGCGGGTGCAGCCCTGTTTCTGTCGCGCTTCCAGGCGAAGCAGCTTGCCTACGCTGATATTTCCAGTTCGTTAGTGGTGGCTCTGGTTGTCGCGGGGTACGTTCTGGTCGCGCGGCGAGTCTCTTTGCAAAGCCTGCTGATCGGCAGCACAATATTTTTCGCCAGCAATTGCGCATTCTTTTGGGGCCTTGCCCACTACCATTTCCATCTCAGCTGGCTTTTCCCGGTGTTCTACATCTGGGTGAAAGTCTTCGGAGTTCTGGTACCTACCCAGATCTGGACCCTGGCGAACTACGTCCTCACGACGCGGGAAGCCAAACGGTTGTTTGGGATGGTGGGTGGGGGTGCCATTGCGGGTGGGATCTTTGCTGGCTATTTCTGCAAAGTCATGGCCAAGACGTTTGGCACCGAAAGTTTGCTGCTGGGCATGGCGCTTTTCCTCTCAATTTGCGCTGGGCTGATTATCCTCATCTGGCGCAGCGGACAAGTCGCCCTCGGCGGAGCGCGTGGAACGACAGAGGGATCCGCCGATTCTGGCCCGCGGAATCTTTTCGCGAGCATGCAACTGGTGTTCTCGTCGTCATACTTAACGGCTATCGCCGCTGTGATCTGCATTTCATCTCTTGTGACCACGTTGGTAGGCTGGCAGTTCCTTGCCATCGCGCAGCAGGTTCTGGTCAAAAAAGATGCGTTGGCCGCTTTCCTTGGTGACTTCAACTTTTACGCTGGCCTACTTTCGCTGTTGTTCCAGTTGCTGTTCACCACCAGTTTCCTGCGCAGATTTGGGATAGGTACGTCGCTATTCGTGCTTCCGGTTACGGTTTTCCTGGGATCGGCAGGCCTGCTGCTTCTTGGCACGCTGGGCGCAGCGATCGCGCTGAAGGGCTGCGACTATTCGCTGCGCTATTCCATCGACAAGTCCACCACCGAGCTGCTTTATCTCCCGCTCTCTGCTCGCATCAAGTTACAGGTGAAATGGTTTATCGACACCGTAATTTGGCGGTTGGGCGACGGCCTGGCTGGGTTGACCGTTCTGATTTTTGCCACCACTCTGCACCTGCCGCCACGCCAAATCAGTTGGATTGCGCTGTTGCTCGTCAGCGGTTGGCTGGTAGCGGTTGCAGTTGCGCGGCGACAATACGTCGCTACCCTGAAAGAAAGCATTACCCAACATGGAGTGGACGTGGAGCAAACCTCTATGTCCGTCTTGGACCGTTCGACCGCCGAGCTGCTGGCAAGCAATCTTTCGGCATCGGATCCCGACCAGATCCTTTATGTCCTCAGCCTCTTCGAAGTGGAACGACACAGGGCCGCACACCCCGTCATCCGGAGTCTCTTGAGCCATCCCTCTCCGCAGGTGCGGCAGAAGGCAATCGCTATTCTGTCCGAATCGGGAGAGAAGACAGCGCGCCCGGACATCGAACCTTTGCTAAGAGATACTGATCTCAACGTGCGCACCGAAGCTTTGCTTTATCTTACGCGCCATGCCCATGTAGACCCGCTGGAGCTGATCGAGGAGGTGGGAGACTTCGCCGATTTCTCCGTCCGCTCTGCTGTCGCGGCATTTCTGGCACGACCCGGCCAAGCCCAGAACCTTGAAGCCGCGCATCAGATTCTGACCGCTATAGTCGGCGAATCCGGTGAAGGTCGGGAGCGGCACAGGGTGGAGGCGGCCCGGTTGCTAGGCGATTTGCCGGACTGCTTTGATCCGCTGCTCTCGCACCTGCTCGCCGATCCTAGCCCAGTAATCGCGCGGGAAGCCATGCATTCTGCAGGCAAGCTGCGCAAGCGCCGCCTGGTGCCTGACCTTCTGGACCGCCTAGCGCATCAAGAGCTGTGTGCCGAAGCGGCTAAAGCCCTTGCGGAGTTCGGGGACTCGATCGTGGGGGCATTGCGGGACCATCTTGCTGACTCCTCCGTAGCACTCGAGGTGCGGCGAGAAATCCCAGCCATCATGGTAAAGATTGGGACACCGGCAGCAGCCCAAGTGCTGATGGAGAACCTCCTGGAAAGCGACACGACTTTGCGTTTTCGCATTGTCAGCGCGCTGAACAAGCTCAAACGCCTTCACCCGGAAGTCGAAACCGACACCCGAATGGTAGAGACCGTGTTGGCCGCCGAGGTTCTAGGACACTACCGGTCGTATCAGATTCTCGACAAACTGGGAACTGCTGAAACTAGTGGCGATCCCGTAGCGCGCGCACTGACGGAATCCATGCAACAAGAATTGGAGCGCATCTTTCGTTTGCTAGGCTTGCTCTATCCTCATCTTGCTGTGCACAGTGCTTACTTGGGTCTGCAATCTAAGAATGTCTCTGTTTACGACAATGCGCTGGAATTCCTCGACAACGTATTAAGCTCTCAATTACGCGAAATGCTGGTGCCTCTGCTGGATGGGAAGTTCAGTGTTAGAGAGCGTGCTCGCCTCGCTCAGCGGTTGGTGCGAGCGAATATCGAGGACCAGGAGCAGGCGCTGGTTGCACTGGTCAACAGCGGTGATCCATGGCTAATGTCTTGTGGCGCATATGCGATCGGAACCTTGGGCATGAAATCCTTGGAAGGGGAATTGAAACGCTGTCTCAATCATTCGGATGCACTTCTGCGGGAGACTGCGAGGACCGCCAAGGTCCGCCTAGAGACGCTGGAGCGAACGATTGAAACCCCAAACTGCGAAGGCCTATAAGCACGAGTGTGAGGCGAATCAGCTTGGAATGCCAGATTGGTCGTCGTCGTGGCTTGTCGTGGCGCTTTAAGTTGCATAATGCTGGCTAAGGATAAGGAGGGTAGATTGTCGGGATCATTTGGGGGTGCTCGGATGTATACAGTTCATCAGCGGCGGCAGAAGCTCATAATGTGCACGTCGGTATGTTTGATTTGCCCGCATCTTGTCAGCGCCGCGGACGAGACTACTCTTTTCAAAGAACAGATTAAGCACTTCCTTCTCACTGCCAAGATCGTGGGCACCAAGCAATCCAGCAAAGGAACTACCCGCCGGTATATGTGTAGCGTTCAGGGCATGGCAATCCTGGTTCACTGACGACATATAAGCCACCGTTCCCACCATTGTGCCCGGACTCGTGAGATTTTCCTCGGCGAGAGTTGTAGCGGTCTGAGTATTCTGGGCTGCTATTTGGCTGGCAGAACTGGAAGGAAGCGCAACTTTAGCCAATCCGAAATCCAGAATCTTCGCGTGTCCACGCTTGGTGAAAAAGATGTTGGCGGGTTTGATATCGCGGTGGACTATTCCCTCAGCGTGGGCAGCGTCGAGCGCGTCCGCAATCTCGATGGCGAGCGACAGGATCAGTTCGGTGTCCAATGGCCGACCACCAATCCGGTGCTTCAGCGTTATACCGTCCAGAAACTCCATCGCGATGAACGCTTCCCGGGTGCATCACGTTTTGCTAGTCGGCGTTTGTTTAATTCATGATTTCCGTACGCAGCGGACGTCAGTGCCCCGACATTGCTTCTGTCCGACGCCACGAGCAAGCCAATCTGATATTTGGTGTTAAACGACTAGACCCCAGCTTACGTGCATGATTAGCTGATCAGGATGTAACTTTCGGATGACGGGCTACTCTTAACCTAATCCGATTAGGGAAGGTTTGCCGACGACTCGACTGCCTGAGCAGGCTGGGGTCTATACAGTGCTCAATGGCAAACAGCCTAGCGAACCGACCTGGCCGCGGCGAGGATGTGGAAGACACGGAGGATTGATCGGACCCCTTCATGCAAGATCTTCCATACCACGCGTCAGAGCCGATGGGCGGACAGCCCAGACTGCGAGGCAGCAGACGTCGGAACACTGCCTGAAAGTAACTGCCCTTCCTCTTGAAGGCGTGCGCCGCCTGGTTCAGCACTCGCCGCAGATATTTATTGCCTTTGGCGGATCGACTGTTGTCCGTTCGGGCGTCTCTGATATAGAGGGTTGCGAGTTGCCGAATGCTCTATCCGGTTCTAGAATGACGGCCATCAATCTGGTGTGCAAATCTGCTTCGCAAAAGGAGACGATATGAAGGCAAGAACCATAGTACTGACCTTGGCCCTGTGCTTTATTGGCACTGGAGTGTGCTTCGCCCAGAACCCATCATTTATGGGCACGTGGAAACTCAACGAGGCCAAATCGAAGCTCGCGCCTGGGGCAGCGAAGAACAATACGGTTGTCTACGAGCCGGCGGGTGATAATGTCAAAGTCACGATAGATGGTACCGACGGTGCGGGCAATCCGACGCATAATGAGTGGACAGGCAAGTTCGACGGCAACGACTATCCCGTCACCGGCGACCCCAATTCAGACACGCGATCCTTGGAGAGGAGAACCGTCCATAAAATAGGTTTCACGGCGAAAAAAGGCAAGAAGGTTACGACTACCGGTACGATTATCTTGTCCCCGGACGGCAAGAGCCGCACGGTTATCTCAAGCGGAACCGATGCCCAGGGGAACAAGTTCAAGAGCACGGCCGTTTACGATAAGCAATAGCCAGATTCGCTGCGTATCGTACCGCGCCCGGAACACGGGCGCGGTGACCGTCGGAAATATCTCTTGGACAATCGCCTCTCGGGAAGTAGCAGCAGCACTGTGGCTACTGCAACATGGTGCTGTAAGCGAAAATCTTCTGCGCTGTGCGAGCTGCGACGCGATGGCCTTTGCTTCTACCTTCGGCGATGACCTCCATTTTTTAACTTGCGATCACTCGATTTTGGCTTCACTCGTAAACGAGAAAAATACCACTATCTGATCGTACGGTTGGACGTGGAGAAGCTCGATATGGAGGTCATAGCTGTGGACTGGAACCGCGTCGCAGCATACAGGGGTGGTAGCACGTGACGGTGTGTACCTTTTTGGCGTGCGTTCTGCCGCTTCCACGCCAGGAGGAAGCGATGAAGGTCGCGGGGATTGACGTACACAAGAAAGTTCTGATGGTAATTGTCGTGGATGCGAGTATGCCGGAGAAACCAGCGCGGCGGCGATTCGTCACCATGCCGAGCAAGTTGCACCGCCTCTTGACGTGGTTGCGGGAGCAGGGAGTAGAAGTGGCGGTGATGGAATCGACTGCCCAGTACTGGCGGTCGGTGTGGTTGGAACTGGAGCACATGCGTTTGCACTTGGCGCAGGCGTTTTCCAACCGTGCGCCACGTGGGCGTAAGCATGATTTCAAGGATGCCGAGCGGTTGGTGCGCCGACTGATCGCCAACGAGCTGATTTTGAGTTTTGTGCCCAGCGGCGAACAGCGGATCTGGCGGAGCATGACCCGCATGAAGCTGCAACTCACGCGCGACCGAGTACGACTGCAGAACCAGATCGAGTGTTTGCTGGAAGAAATGCGGATCAAGCTGTCGATTGTCGTCAGCAATCTACTGGGGCCAGCGCGTTGCGCATTCTGCATGCTTTGGCAAACGGAGAGACCGACCCCCAGAAGTTGGCGCAACTGGGTGGGGAGCGGTTGCAGTGCACCGAGGAGCAACTGGTGAATGCTTTGACGGGAAGAGCTTAGCCCGTGCATGGGGCGATGTTGGCTTTGCAGCTACAGCGGCTGCAGTTGATCGATCAGCAAATGGAGCAGCTCAACAGCGTGATCGCGGCAGCCATGAAGCCGCATCAAGATGCCGTGATTCGACTGGCGGAAGTACCCGGTTTGGGAGTGGATTCTGCGCAACAAATCATCGCCGAGGTGGGCGCTCAGGCCAGTACGTTCCCATCGGCAGCGGAGTTAACGTCGTGGGTGGGAACCTGTCCCGGCAAGGACGAAAGCGCGGAGCACCTGTAGCATCGTCCACTGCACCCTTAACGGCAACGCGATCCCCCATTAGATTCTTCAAGCTATCCGGATTTTCGACGTTAAGAACGTTGTGATTCGACTCGTTGACAAACACCACATGTTCACCCGCCGCGAGACATTTATTCCCACATTGCTCATGGCCAACACCCACCCCCCTTAACGCCACACTTCGAGTCGCTAACCCATCCTTTTTCCCATTTCGCGGTGAGCTTGGGAAGGTACTCTACACGAGACCTGACGTAATCGCAAAGGATTCCTGGTCCCACTCAGTTTTTCCGGCGGGATGCTCCCCCTCCGGCCAGCGCCCACGGCAGCGTTTACCGAGCGCACGCCCAATGCGGCAACCACCGAGCTTATCGATGATGCGGTACTGCGAGATGTTCAGCCGATGTACGACGCAAGACTCAGAATCAATAGCCTTCAAACGAGTTTCCTGCATGATCATCGAAAGATAACTTCATGATACGAATTAGCTCCTGCACCCGTCGACCCGGGCTGATGAGTTTCAGTTCGCAATGGTGTCTTTTGGCAGACAGGTACACACCCACAAGCGCACCGAGACCAAAACTGTCGATGTCGTTCACATCAGTTAAGTCCAGCACGACGCACTTCGTGTCCGAGATGAGGCTCCGGACTTTGATGTGTAGGGCGGCTGATGTCCTCCATGTGATCCTGCCCGAGCACCGGACGAGAATTTCTTCAGCGGTTGTTACTGCTTTGAGCGTCAATTCTGGAATTGGGGTACGCGTGGCATACATAGCGGAAGCCTTGGTCTAGAGATTGAATTCTCCGCCGGTAGCAAAGTCAATAGCCCAGTCAGGTATTCGAACCCTCATCGCAGCTTCGCGCACTCGGCAGCCAGCGAGCCCTCTTCATCCGGCATTCAATCAGGAAAGCAAATCCCGCACCCACTGGCGGCATGAGAGAGGCCTACCACGCTTTCCGTGCCGATTTGAACCGCGTTCAAAGCAGCCGCAATTTGGCTGCTTTTTCGTTGATGGCCAAGAAATAAGGATCAATCAAAGAAGGCGCTAGGATCGTCTTCTGCCGCTTCTCCTGATGAGGAAATTACGAGGGAGAGGATATATTCTTGGAACAAGCACTGCGTTTCACACCTGTGGTCTACACCTGTGGTGTTTCCGTTTTACAGGAGTTACGACGTACTAAGGCCAGTCCCCGGCGGCTTGTAAGGCTTTGAAAGTACTCAAAACCACGGTTCTGAAAAGGCTGGCGTCGGGGGTTCAACTCCCTCCCTGGCCACCAAATCAAGTTAAATCAGGTATTTACCCATCATTATTCATCCGTCACATTGATTCGACGTTTCCCATATAGATAGTCTTCGATATTCGTAACCCTCAGCATGCATTAGGTTTAACGAATGGTAGAGCGCAGCCCATAGGGGCTTGGCGTCTACCATTGAACCGCAATGACCGAGGATGTGTTGTGGTCGGCAACGTTGCCGTAAGGAGAGATCTTTTCGGCCGTCTGGCCTCCGCCGTGTGAAGGTCGAGTGCAATTTGTGGAGGCGTCGTGTTGAGTCTGCAAACAAGCCTCGACTGATCCGTGAGTTGCTCGCAGTTTGCGTTCAGCGCAAACACCCGCGTTAATCCAACGATAGTCCACTTATGGGTCCAGATGTGAGCCAAGAAGGGGTCGATTTCCAGTATAGAACCGAGGAGGCGGCGGCCCTTTCCTCGGATAGCACCTTTTAGCGCGATAGTTCTCGCTACAAGAATTGAAACGCCTGCCTGCTCACGCAAGACACGACCACAGAGAAGCGACAGAGCAAAGGCGTTTGTATAAGGGACTAGGCCTTCACGAACTCGACATCGAGGGTGATGGTGACCTCGTCTCCAACGAGAATTCCGCCAGTCTCGAGGGCAGCATTCCAAATCAGGCCGAAGTCCCTTCGGTTGATCTTTGTAATCGCAGAGATCGCAACTCGGGTGTTGCCCCAGGGATCCTTCGTAGGCGGAGTTGGCCCCCGAACCGCGAAGCGGATGTTGCGGGTAACGCCACGGATCGTCAGCTCGCCTTCGACTGACAACTCTCCATCCTTGACGATACTAATGCGACTGGATTTGAACGTCAGAGTCGGAAAGTTTCCGATGTCAAAGAAGTCGGCGCTCTTGAGGTGAGCATCGCGTTGGTCATCGCGGGTATGAATAGAGGCCGCCTCGATCGAGGCCTCTACGCGAGAATTCGCGAGATCCGATTCGTCCAGGATCAATGCTCCTGAAACTTTCGAGAATTGCCCTTTCACATTGGCAAGCATCATGTGCTTGACTTTGAACTCCGCGATGGAATGAGCGGGGTCGATGTTCCACGTGGTGGTTGGGGTTTGTACTGGAGCTGCTGCGTTGGCCATGGGTTATCCTCCTTATTCCTATTTCATCTGGCTCATCCATATCGACATCTCGTCAGTCGTCACCGAGCAGCTCGTAAGAACTAGGGTGATCTCCGTGCGGATCGATTCCCAAGGGCGACTTGAGCTGAAAGAAGTGCGGCCCAGTTGTAGACAATTCCATTTTTGCTCCCGCCCAAGAAAATATGGAGCGCTCTATGCGGAGGCACGCATGATGGTCAATGGCCGCAATTGGGCCGCAGACTTGGAATCCGTTCCGAGCTGTTTGTGAGCTGAGGACATGCCTACAAGCTTGTCGCGAAGTTCCGCGGCCCTTCCGATACGTTCGAGAGCACGAACTCGCGCTGCAGCAACCGCCGCGCGCGTGCAGCCGAGATGAAGAGAGCACTCGTGATCCGAGTAGCGTTCGAGGACTGACATTACAAATGCGAATCGCTCGAACACTGGAAGCTTTACAATCTCGGCAATTTCAATTCGATCCGTCGCGCAATCGCCGGCAAGTCGGTCAAAGGATTCTGAGGTGTCCACTGTCAATTGCGGGTGGAGCACTCGAATTGCATCCAGAATGATCATTCGCCGCGCCCAAGCCTCCACCCAATTCTTGAAGATTGGGTTCCCCTCTTGAGCCATTTGCAGGCCACCGAGAAAACATTGCTCAGCGGTAGGCTCATCTCCAGTGAGCAGGAACGACAAGCGATACAATCGGTTCATGTCCGTCTCGAAGATTTGACAGAAATCCGTCGTGGTGGCATAGGGCGAGGGTTGCTGCCTTCCAACCTTTGTTGATCCGAACATCTCGATTCCTCCTCCACGTGTAGTGGATCTTAGCCCCGAGCCACATTCCTTTAGATTGACGATCAGCTTGCGGCCTCGAAGCTGTTCTCCGATTCCTTCACCTCCTCGGAAATAAAAACTGCATCTGGAACCTTGCCGACCACTTGCTCGTCCCGTTCGGGTATTCCGCATTTCCAAAGAATTGTCCGTAGATATTCACAGGTACTTTCCCGAAGCGCACAATCTTCCCGACTCCTCCACCTACGGGGACGAGCCACCGTCCGTCATCCAGTTTCCAGTTTGCGGTCATGATAGGCGATGAAGTGAGATACCATTTGTGCGGCAAGTTGTAGTTCACGAAAGGCTGCAGCAGCATCTGGTTTACGGCGGGCCGCTCCCTGGGGCCGGCCTCGACCGACCATAGATTTTGCACAAGCGATCCAAACAACCAGTGCCCTTGACTCTTAAGGACAACAACAGTAGGACCGATACTTGTTTTTCCCGACCCATATATGTGCTCTGTGGCAGTGGGGGCTGAAATGGCTGGTCCCGCTCCCCAAATAATCCCGCCTAGACCCGCTTTTGTCGGTGAGAAGAACAGAGACTCCTGTATGTCTCCTAACCCACTTGTCCCATTTATTCCAGGTGCAAGCTCGGGTGTTTGAATTACCGGTATGATCGTTCGCGTAATCAAATTCCAGTTCTTCGACAACGGGATGGGAACAACCGGCTTTATCTCAAGGACGTATTCGTCTTCTTTGTTCATGCCGGTCTGAGGATAAAAGTCATTCTCGATGGGCACTGAGATCATGTGAGCGATAGGGTTTTGCGCGGCCTTCGCAATGTCGGAAGACTCCAGTTCCGGCTTGGCTGCGGTTGCCGATGGCTGCACCGTCTCAGTTAGATTTGAAGACTCTTGTGCGTCGACCGGCACGACTCCGCAACACAAAATGCTCATCGTGACTGACAGAATCCATGACGCTGGGCGGGTTTGCCGCCAGAGTAAACACAAGGCTGCTGAGGAAATCGCGCGCTTTTGCTCACTCTGGACGTCTGCCCTTACGAAGGTTAGGGATCTCCCAGATTTCTTGACGGTGCCTAGAGTCTTAATTCTTTTCATCGTTCCCTCCAAGTTTCATCCTTGCTACGCAGAATCGATTGCCTGCCCACGTTAGCCATTCAAGCGAAAGTTCCCGGTGTCATTGCCAGAAAACTCGAATTACTTAGAGCAAAGACATTGCCAAAGCTGAGAATCGCCTCTTGGAGCGTCGGATCATTCAAGCGGCCTAGATTTGCAGAGGTTGGGAGAGTTAACAATGATTGTGGCCGTCACTCGGAGTCGAGTGACAGTGACGCGTCAGATAATGACACCGACGACTTGCAAGATTAGACTGCCGATTCGTGCACAAGACAAACTGTCAATACTGTGCAGATCCATCGTGCTGATATATCCATGAGGCAAGACTCGAGCGGGGGCTAACGAATCGAGGAAATGAATGATAGAGAGGGCGAACTTCACTCAACCAGTATGTAGTGTCGGTTCGAACGAAGTAAATTCGTAGAGCTACCCTCTCATCAAGCCAGGCGCCTGGTCTTCCAATCGTGATGGGCCCGATGCAAAGGGACGACCGATTTCAGGAGTGCTCGGGACAGCGGTCTCTTGCACAATCATTGGTCCGGCCAGGAATGCACCGCGACCTCCCTTGACGGCTTTGGCAAACGCACCGGCCATTCGAACAGGATCAAGAGCTCGCGATACCGCTGTGTTTAGCAATACCCCGTCGAAGCCCCACTCCATCACCTGGCAGGCGTGGGAGGGAAGGCCTAGGCCCGCATCCACGATCAGCGGAATTTCTGGAGCACGTTCGCGTAGTTCGCGCAAACCGCGAGGGTTGCGTGGTCCCTGACCGGTTCCGATAGGAGCCGCCCAGGGCATGAGCACCTCGCAACCCGCGTCCATTAGACGCCTACAAAGAACCCAGTCTTCTGTGCAGTACGGGAAGACTTGGAAGTCGAGTTTTACGAGTTCTCTGGCGGCATCAACCAGACCAAAGGGGTCTGGCTGCAGATTCACTTCATCTCCGATGACTTCGAGTTTTATAAAATTCGTCTGGAACAACTCGCGAGCCATGGACGCAGTATTCACTGCCTCGCGCGCAGTATGACAGCCTGCTGTGTTGGGGAGGATCTTGCGACCTGTCTCGCGCAGCAAATTCCAAAAAGACTCACCAGCATTCTGTGAACCTGGGCGTCCACCGATAAGCTGCCGCCGAACCGACACGGTAAGCAGAGCAGGGTCGGCTGCGCGTATAGCAGCCGCCAATTGCGCCGGAGATTCGTACCGGGATGTGCCGAGTAAAAGGCGGCTCGCGAAGGTCTGTCCATACGAAGTGAGTGCGTCTTCTGTTTTACTGTCGTTCACGCTAACCTCCCGCCGCAGGATGCACGATGTCGATATGGTCGCCCGGCTGGATTTCGCATCCGGCATGGTTTGCACGCGGAATAAATTCGCCATTGCAGGCCACGGCGAATGGAGTTGGGGGAGCGAGCACTACCAACAATGCCGCCAAAGTTGGCGGCTCTGGTAGATTTTGCATTCGCCCATTTACAAGGACGGACATGCTTGTGCCTCCTCGACCTCGTGGGCACACATACGCAGGCAGGACCAACGCCCGGTGTACGATTCTTCCCATTGCCCGGATAGCAGGGGCAATGCCTCCTCAACGATTGCGGGCGACAGCAGAAAACCGTGACGATAGAGTCCGTTGATTCTCAGTACGTGCCGTCCGAGATGATAGAAAAACGCAGGCCGGTTGTCGGGAAGGGTTGGTCGCACTTGCGTGGCGAACTCGAGGATGTGCGCCTCGGCTAGGGCCGGCAGGATGGAGTATGCAGAGGTGAGCAACTCCAATGCGCCGCGCACTGACATTGGAGAGCGATCATCACTCTCGATGCTGGTGGCACCGACAACCAATTTGCCCTCAGCACGAGGTACCACATAGACGGAAAACCGCGGGTGCAGCAGGCGCAGCATGTGGCGCAAATCGACGTCCGGCGCATCGAGACGCACAATTTCGCCGCGAACACCGCGTAGTTGCCCCAAATCTCGGCGTGCACCCATACCGCGGCAGTCTACGACGATGCCCGCGGCGGGCAGCGCGTCCGCCGCAACAAACGTTTGCCAGTAACACTGGACACCTGCTTGTTGGAGCGCGACGGCGAGAGTCTTTAGCAGAGTCCGATTGTCAATCTGTGCCTCGCCGGGAAGATACAAGGCTTGCTGAAACCTTGAATCGAGTGCTGGTTCGAGCTCATTGAGCAGAGCTGCATCGATGCGAGCCAGATGAGATTGCGTGTCGCGCGTCGCGAGCAGTCTTTCGAAGCGACGTGCCTCTCCTGCATCCTCGCGATGCCAGAGCAGGAGAGTTCCATCATCACGATAGAAGACCGGTTCTGGCAATTCGGCGAGCCACTGCGGCCACAGGCAAAGGCTGCGACGCCCCATCGCTACGATCTCCGGATCGGCGTCAACAGCCTCTGCCGAAGGAGTAATCATCCCTGCCGCCACCCAGGCGGCTGAACCTTCGCCCCGACTGCTGGCCGAATCGTAGAGAGCGACATACGCTCCAGCCTTTGAGGCGCGCCATGCAAGAAGTCGCCCTAGCAAGCCGCCGCCAACGATAGCAATGTCGGGTTGCGTCACCGATAAACCTCACCGCCACTAGCGACAAATTCGCGAGCCTTTTCCACCATTCCTTTCTGCTCGTCTGACCCGTAAGTGGCACGAATCTCTTCCGTGATCTTCATCGAACAGAATTTTGGTCCACACATGGAGCAAAAGTGTGCGGTCTTTGCCCCTTCGTGAGGTAAGGTTTCGTCGTGATACTCGCGCGCTCGTTTGGGATCGAGGCTCAAATTAAATTGATCGTCCCAACGAAATTCGAAGCGCGCCTTCGACAACGCGTTGTCCTGGAGCTGCGCGCCAGGCCAACCCTTTGCCAAATCGGCCGCATGTGCAGCGATTTTGTAACTGATGATGCCCGTACGAACATCCTCTTTATTTGGAAGACCAAGGTGTTCTTTGGGAGTGACGTAGCAGAGCATTGCTGTCCCGTACCATCCAATCTGGGCAGCGCCGATCGCGCTGGTGATGTGATCGTAGCCGGGGGCGATGTCGGTGACGAGCGGCCCAAGAGTGTAGAAGGGAGCCTCGAAACAGTGCCGAAACTCTTCGTCCATATTCTCCTGAATGCGCTGCATCGGTATGTGACCAGGACCTTCAATCATCACCTGTACGTCATGTTTCCAAGCGCGTTCTGTCAACTCTCCGAGCGTGCGCAATTCGGCGAACTGGGCTTCATCATTGGCGTCATAAATCGAGCCAGGGCGAAGACCATCGCCCAAGCTGAACGAAACGTCATAAGTCTTCATGATTTCGCAGATTTCATCGAACTTCGTGTACAGGAAATTCTCCTGATGGTGAGCAAGGCACCACTTGGCCATAATCGAACCGCCGCGAGAGACGATGCCCGTTAGTCGTTTCACCGTGAGCGGAATCCAAGGCAATCGAACACCAGCATGTATCGTGAAATAGTCGACCCCCTGTTCAGCCTGCTCGATGAGCGTGTCGCGCATCAACTCCCAGGTGAGTTCTTCCGCGCGTCCACCCACTTTTTCAAGAGCCTGATAGATGGGAACGGTGCCGATCGGCACCGGCGAGTTGCGAAGAATCCACTCCCGGAGTTCGTGAATGTGTTCTCCGGTTGAGAGATCCATGATCGTATCCGCGCCCCAATAAGTTGCCCAAATCATCTTGTCGACTTCCTCCGCTGGCGAAGACGTGACCGAGGAGTTGCCGATGTTGGCATTGATCTTCACTTTGAAATTGCGCCCGATGATCATCGGCTCCAATTCAGGATGATTTACGTTCGCTGGAATAATCGCGCGGCCCGCGGCCACTTCAGAACGCACAAACTCAGGAGTGACCTGTTTGGGAAGCTGCGCACCTAAAGGTTGGCCCGGATGTTGACGCAATCGCGATGCGTGCGAGGGATCCTCCAACAATTGCTCCAGCTGCATCGACTCACGCAAGGCCACGAATTCCATTTCCGGCGTAATAATCCCCTTGCGCGCATGGTGCATTTGGCTGAGGTTTTCACCGCTTCGCGCGCGCCGAGAGGTAAACGAGGAAGGAAAGCGCAAGTGGAAGGTCAAAAGATCGTTCGCGCGCGTACGGGCATACTCGGAACTACGCCGCGTGAGAGTCTCGGTATCCTCGCGCTCCCTAATCCAATCACTCCGCAGGGCAGGCAGACCCCGAGTCAAGCGAATGCCGACCTCGGGGTCTGTGTATGGGCCAGAGGTGTCGTAAACCGGCAAGGGAGGGTTAGCTTCGGCGTGATTGCCATGGCGCGTATCTGAGAGAGTGATCTCTCGATAAGGTACGCGAACGTCCGAACGGCTGCCTTGCAGATAGCGCTTGCGCGAGGCCGGGTAGGAGGAAGGCGTACTTATCGTTGAAAAAGTTGGTGTGTTCTCCGGCATCTGATCCTCTTTGATGTTTCTACGCACGAAGTTAAGGCGCTCGCTTTACGCGGCGCGAGGCAAGCTACCCTCTCAGAACCTGAAGTCGGCCGCAAAGGCGACAGCGTTGTTGCATTTGATGTTGATTCCCGGCGCCAACGAAGCGCCGAGGTGACCAGTTCCGACGTCGAAGCTCCATCGGCTGTCGGGCCGTGCGATTCGAACGGCGTAGATTAAGTCCGTGGGGAGCGAGGCAGTGGGAACATACTTGATCCTTCGAGGTTCTTGATTGACCTCCAGAGTGGGTGCGACCACTACAATTTTCTTGATGGGAATCGGGAAACCGATTCCTCCGAACGCGCGCGCCTCCCAATCGATGGTGTTCCCGCCATAACCATACTTTTGTGCATTTGTTCCGCGCACCCCGCCCGTTGCCAGGAACGCAAACTTGTTTCCCAGCACGATGAGCTTTGTGGCAACCACGTAGACGTCACCGTTGGTTGCATTTTTGTGCGCAACCGATTGCACTACGAACGGATCGTTTGTGCGGAGCACTCCTCCCACAGCGATTGCGGGCAGATATTTGCGGTTGTGATAATTTGCCGCCAACAGTTTTGCCTTGACGTTGAAAATGTTCATTCCGGAAAAGTTAAAAAGAGGACTGATCGTCGGATCGCCTCCGTCAGTGTGGTTGTTGCGGGTATAGCCAAACTCCAGCCAGTTGCCAAATCCCTCTTCCAATCCGGCGTTGAGATAGTCTCCGGCAACCGGGCCTGCATCCACCATATGGAAACTGGCCGTGGTTCCACCGAACTTGTGATCGGGCGATGGAACCACTTCCGCCCAGGGCTGAAGGAAAATTCCGGACTGGCCGTCCATGTTGAGGGCTTGCGCGTGGGTCCGCTGCGAAAAGAACAGGGACGCAAGGAAGAGCGCGGCGCCGGAAATGTGCTTTACGTTTATTCGATTGATTGTCACTGCTATATCCTTATTCAAATTCACTGGGCCGGCGGCTAACTCTTGCCGGCCCAGCGGGGAGAGGCGCTAGTCATTTACGGGTGGGACCAAGGGCTGGTCCTGGTGTTATTAAGCCGCATCGGATCCGTACAATTCCTTAATGCGGGTATGCGCGAAGGCGAGAGCTTTGGGCATATCCATTCGCCCCCCGATGACCTCGATGTATGCGCCCGATTTACTCTCGCGGGCCGCTTTCATTGCGGCATCGAGCTCGCCAATCGTCTCAACGCGTGCTGTTGTCCAGTCAGTGCATCCCAACGCCCGCGGCAAATCTGCATAGCGCCATTTTGCGAGATCGTTGTAGGACCAGTCTGGGTATGGTTCCAGCGCCCGCTCCACCATATAGCCGTCGTTGTTGAGAACAAGGATGATCGGATTGGCGCCGTAGCGCCCCATGTTTCCGATCTCGTTGGCGGTTAGTTGGTGAGAGCCTTCACCAGTGACAAGGATCGTTCTCCGGTTGGGATCGGCGATCGCTACCCCGAAGGCAGCCCCCGTGGCCCATCCGATCGACCCCCATAGCATTTGTATGTGCACCTGCACATCATCGGCGAGCGTCATTGGCGGAAGCCCTAAGCTCGAACTCCCGCTTTCGAGAACAACATTGTCGCCCGATCGGATAAAGGCCGCGTAACGAGAATAGAGTGGATCCATCGTGATCTTGTCCGCTGCTTTCCCATTTACGCTTTGAGCTTGTTCTGGTGTTCTCCTGTAAGGATGCGCGGGCGATTTAAATTTTGCGAGTGCAGCAAGCACGTCGGCAAGTCGAACATTCCCGAACACCTGCTGTCCGATACGAACATCATTGAGCCCAATCGAAACGAACCGCGCGGAATCAAGTCGCCCAGAGAAGCCCGCGGTGGTTTCGTCGTTGAGGCTGATTCCGCCGAGATCAAGCACCAATTCCGCGTCCTCGACAATTTGCCGCGTCTTCTCTGCAGACACCGCTCCCGCGTACAACCCGGCAAATTGAGGGTGGTTTTCGTCGATGATGCACTTTTCCATCGTCGTGGTAGCGAACGGGCAGCCCAGCGCCTCGATCGCCTGTTGCGCCTCCTTTTGTAAGCGGAGACGCTGAACTGTGAACGCCGGGAAGGCAACAATGGATTTTGCGGCCCTTACCCGTTCAGCTACGGCGGCGACGGCTTTTTCGAGGGACGCTGGATTCGACTTCAGCGTGACAGGCCGCACTTCAGTGGGCGTAACCGGCGCCAACGCGTAGTCACCAGGAACGACGATGTAGGCAGGTTGATTATTGCGACGCGCTTCTGAGATGACGCGTTCCATTTCAATCATGCAGTTATCGGGGTCGATTACGGCGTGGCAACAGGCCGCTTGAGCGGAAATGTTGATGAAGTTTCCAAAAACTCCGTCTCCAAAGGTGTGATGTAGTTTCCTGTGCACACGCTGGTTCTGGTAGGACGGCATGCCCACGACATGGTAGACGAGTGAACGCTCGGCTTTTGCGCCCATCACTCCGTTGATGGCCGATAACTCACCCACCGCATAGGTTGTAGACAGCATTGCCGCGCCCCGAACGCGCGCATAGCCATCCGCCGCATAGGACGCATTCAATTCATTCGAGCAGCCGACCCATCTGATGTTTGGGTTGCGATCGACAGCGTCATTGACCGGGAATGCGTAGTCTCCCGGTACTCCGAAACAGTCCGTGATGCCCTCATCAGCAAGTCGCTGGACGATATAGTCAATCACCCTGGTTGCTTTCCCAGTCGAAGGCTTGGTATTTTCCTTTTTCGTTTCTGCCATCGGACAACTCCTTTCATTGCGCGACATGAAATATCTGCTGTTTTGCTCAAGTGCAATCGGCCTGCCAAAAGGCGTGCGCATCCTGAGCGCTGTGCTCCACGCTTTACTGTTGTTCGTTTTAGCTTTTAACGAGCACACGACTTGAAAGCGCCGGATCAGCGGCTACAACTAACGCGTTCAAAATCAATCGAAGGCCGCTAAAGACTCGGGAGTCGCGCACCTGTGTTTTCCAGTGATGGAACGAAGAATCTAGATGACAAGCCGGGTAGGCAGTTTCAGGAGGGATGAATCACCTCTGATGAAAGATGATTGCTTGTGACCAAGGAGCTTGACGCGTTATTGACATGTCACGGTTTCGACTGCAGGCTGATCCCCCCATTCTGCGGAATCCCTTTGTTCGACACAACATCTTGGTCTTCGGTATGGCCCGAGTCTTGCACTATCTTC
>Ga0187872_10001666_pt1 | contig 21845 bp, 19 predicted proteins | sample June2016WEW_16_4_FD_132973 | JGI IMG/M metagenome (GOLD analysis project Ga0187872, IMG submission 132973) | Peatland microbial communities from SPRUCE experiment site at the Marcell Experimental Forest, Minnesota, USA - June2016WEW_16_40 | ecosystem: Environmental > Terrestrial > Soil >...
GCGATCTCGGGGAGGGCCTTGCGGACCGCAGAGGCGACCTTGGCGTCTTCGTGGTTGATGATGCGTGCAATCTCCAGCGCCGACTTGGTATCCAGGCCCTCGGACGCGATGTTGGAGGTTTCGGTGGTGGGATCGTGGGGGCCCTCCACGACCTGCATGTGAGGTTTGGGCGTGTCCGTCTGTTCCATCATGGTGAGTGTTGCCATAGGTTACTGCCGCCGTGGTGAGAATTGGTCTGACTGATGGCCGGGTACCAGACGCGAACCGAAATGCGCCGGTTCTTCCATTACCTATTATACGGTTGAGAGCGTCCAAATGTCCCAGTGCGAAGCGGAATGAAGACGATTTTTCCCGGGGGTTGCCGCATCGCCTGGAGCCGTGCAGGGGGGATCGACGGGAAGACGCTGGCGCCGGGACTGGGACTGGGGCCGAAGAGTGTTGGAACGGTGAGTCCCAAGGGCGGGGCTGCTGCGTCTAACTAACGAGTGCAGCAGAGACAAGGGTGCGAGGAGAGAGCGTGGGCGACGAAGAACGGATGGGGGCCGAGAGGCCAGTGGAGGTCCAGGCCGGGGGGGAAGGCAACGATGGAGGTTCCCGTTGGTCTGCCGGCTGGCACTCGTGGCTGCGCGACCTAGTGGTGTCAGTTGCGGTGTCGGCGTTCATCATTGTCTTTCTGTACCAGCCGGTGCGGGTGGAGGGAACCAGCATGTTGCCGGTGCTGGAAGACCAGGACCGGCTGTTCATCAACAAGATTGCGTATCGCGTGGGCGAGGTCCATGCGGGGGACGTGGTGGTCTTCCAGTATCCGCGCGACCACGCGAAGAGCTACATCAAGCGGGTGATCGCGCTGCCGGGAGACAGGATCCGGATCGACCAGGGGCAGGTGGTTGTGAACGGCAAGCTTCTGATGGAGCCGTATCTGCAGGGCCGATTCGCCGACGACCGTTCGCAGTCGGAGATGGTGCTGCCGCCCGGCGAGTACTTCGTGATGGGCGACCACAGGTCGATCTCCAGCGACAGCCGCGACTTTGGGCCGGTGGACCGCGGCCTGATCTACGGCAAGGCGGTCTTCGTCTACTGGCCGATGGAGCAGGTTGGCGTGGTGCGGTAATACAGGGAACAGGGATCAGGGAACAGGTTGGGGACACTGTTCACAGGATGTCGGCTGAGCGGAGCTTCGGCGTGGCCGCGCGGGGACGATTCGGCATCCTATGGAGTGCTGGCCCAGATTGGGCGAAGCAGGATTGAGGATGCAGATGAAGCTTCATGCGAGACGATGGTTGCTTGGATTGGCGATGTTGTTTGTGTTTGCCGGCGTTTATACGCCGCCGCAGGCGGATGCGCAGATTGTGGTGAAGGTGGGGCAGAGACATCATCGCCGGCCCGCGCCCCGGCACCGCCATCATCGCCGGCCTGTTCGGCGGTAGCATTGAGCGAAGAGGAGTGCAGAAGAGAAACGCCCATGCCGGAGACCGGTATGGGCGCTTTATTTGCTGCGGGCAACAGGCGCGTTTAAGCGTTCATCGACCTGGGAAAGGGCGTAGCCATCTTGAGCGAGGCGCGCTGCATGACCTCGAGTTCTGCCGGTGCAAGGAGTTCGGGCGGCATTCCGCCGATCGCGACGAAGCCTGGGTTGTCGCCCAGGACCTGCGAGATCTGGTTCCAGCGCAGGAAGGGCGAGGTGGTGGGCAGGACGATGATGCGGCGCTTGGGCTCAGGCAGAGCGAAGTAGGTGGCCCAAGTGGCGAGAACCATGCAGATGACGACGCCGTTGATCAGGTTGTAGGCCGTATGCATGCTGGGGTTCAGGGCCAGCCATGCAGACTCCACCAGATCGTTGGTGGCCAGTACGCCGAGGCCGAGACTGATGCCGAAGATGCGGCTGCCGTAGTTGAGGCCCATGGGAAGGATGGCGAAGCAGACGAAGACCAGCAGGCAGAGGGTGAGGATGCTCTGGGTGCGCTGCAACTGCGAGATGGCGGCGATGAGGTACTTGGTGCTCGTCATCTCCGGGGCAAAGGCCGAGCCGAGAGCTACAACGACGGAGATGGATGCGGCCCAGCGGAAGACCAGCATGCCGAGCTGCTGCAGGCCCTTGAGCGGGGCCATGGCAAGCCGGTAGACGCTGTAGACTACGATGAGGGCAAGGACCGACTCGACCGCGAAGCTGATCCAGTAGGTATAAAAATAAAGGTGATATGCAGTGTGTGTTCCCAGGAGTCTGCCGAAGTGAATAATGGCCATGCAGGCGCTGCTGGAGAAGGCCCGCACTGCGAGAAATGCGCCGAGCGACCAATAATCCTTCCACTGCTTTTTGGCCAGAATTGCGCACAGGGCCGCGAGGCAAAATGCAACTTCAAGCCAACCGAGCAATGTGAGAAACGGCATTGAGGTCACGCGCAGACACCCCCGGACAAGTAAAGGATACCTCATCCAGGGGGAGCGTCAACAGCTATCTTGCGTTACTTTGGTTACCGTAGGTTGCAATTAATCATTGATGCCGCAGCCGTCGGGGTCGTCCGGGGGGCAGGTCGGAACTGGCACCGCACTCGTCTTGGAGATGTTGACTGTCGTCCTGGCGGAGGAGGCCTTCGCGGAGGTGGTGGCGATTGCGCCGGTTAAGGCGAGGGCGATGACGAGACAGCGTACAATGATTTTCATGGTGAAGCTCCCTTTCGGTTACTCTTAATAGTCGGAACGATTTTTTTTGCTGGACAAATCCAACAAAATGATCATAAGATGTAAACTACTCTAAGTATAGTAAAATCAATTACATAACAGCATATCAAACACGTAAGGTTACGAAGGTAACCTTTTCTGTGGATAATTCTCGGTCTTGCGGGGATTCTGCTTGTATTTCAAGCAGATGCGCCCGAGTGCGATCGGGCAGCGACTGCGAATGTCTACGGCATCGGTGACTGACGACACAACCTCTGTTCCCGCCGGTGGTTTTTAAGCGGGACGAGGCCGCCTCCGTTTCCCTCTGGAAGGTATCTTGCCGGATAGTTAATAGTTAATCGCGGGGCGGCAGGTGGATGGCGTTGACGAAGGTCTTCCGTGGATCTGTTGTTGCGAGCGGCGGGCGATGATGATTGCTAACGCTTGTAGGTGCCCATCCACTGGGTCTGGGCGAGGATGTGCGGCGCCATGGCGCGTTCCAGTTCGCCGCGGCTGGCGCCGGGCTTGAGATCGAGGCGGACGTCGAGGGCGTAGAGCCGGAAGAAGTAGCGGTGGGGATGGCCCGGCGGGGGACACGGGCCGCCATAGCCGATGCGACGGAAGTCGTTGAGGCCCTGGCGCGCGCCATTGTCGAGGACTTCGACCTTTTCCGCGTTCTCCGCCAGCAGCGAGGCGCGGGCTGGAATGTTCCAGAGGACCCAGTGGGTCCAGGTTCCGGCGGGCGCGTCGGGATCGTCGGCGATGAGGGCGAGGGACTGCGAGGCGGCGGGAACTTCGGACCAGGCGAGCGCGGGCGAGAGGTCGGCGCCGTCGCAGGTGTAGCGCGCGGCGATTGGGCCGCCGTTGGGGAATGCGGGTGAGACAAGAGTGAAGGACATTGGGTGGCCTCCTTGCGGTTCGTAGCTGGCCGGGTTTGCGGGGCGGGGCGCGGCGATGCGGCTGCGCGCGCACATGCGCAGGGCGATGAATGGGACGAGCAGCACGGCGACGATGACGATCAGCGGGGTGTGTCGGCTCTTGCGCATGGTGCAACTCCGGCGGAGAGAATAGTACCACCGTACGGTCAGGCGGCAGGCTGAAGGAGGCGGACGATCTCGTCGTCTTCGACCTGGCAGAAGTTGCGGTAGAACTGGCCGACGGCGTAAAAGCTCTGCGGGGCGTGGAGGCAGACGAGGCGGTCCACCGAGCTGCGCAGCCATGCGCAGGTGGACGCGGGCGCGACGGGAGCGGCGAGGATGAGCGCAGCGGGCTGCATCTGGCGGAGCGCGCGGACGGCGGCGTAGACGCTGGCCCCGGTGGCGATTCCATCGTCCACAAGAAGGACGGTTTGGCCGGCGAGCTGGAGCGGCGGGCGACGTCCGCGATAGAGGAGGGCGCGCTGGTTCAGGAGCTGGCGGACCTGGGCGGTGACGCGGTCGATGGCTTCGGGAGAGACGCACTCGGCGCGGATGACTTCTTCGTCGAGATAACGGCTGCCGCCGTCGGCGATGGCCCCGAAGGCAAGCTCCTCGTGGCCGGGAACGCCGAGCTTGTGGGCGAGAAAGATGTCGAGCGGCAAACTCAGGGCCTGGGCGATCTCCGAGGCGACGACGACGCCTCCACGGGGGATGCCGAGGACGATGGCGCCGGGGCGACCGGCGAACTCGGTCAGGTGGGTGGCGAGCCGGCGTCCAGCGTCTTGACGGTCCTCGAAGATCATGGCGTCACATGGGCATTATCGCTCCGGGGCGGCCCGCTTCGCGACTGGTTTCGAGTTGGGACCTCCTTTCCTTGTATACGAAAAGTCCTAAAGTCTTCACAACATGTATGTTAAGTCTGGACTTGGTCTGGATAGGTCTGGACTTGGTCTGGACTTGCGGGTCAAAGTATTGATTGCATTGGAGATATTTGTAAAGTCTTTGGAATCATGTGTTTAGTTGATGCTTGCGGCGGTTTGGGCGGAGATGGTCGCAGCAGGCAATTTTCCCCCTACATTAATGATAGCGGATTGAGCATAACTACTATGCCAAGTATTTTTGATTATTATTGGGGTGGAAGGGGTTTGGATTGTGTTGGTTGAAGATTTTGGGGCGGAACGAGACCCTTGACAGGAAAACAGGGAACAGGGGTCAGGGAACAGGGGTCAGAGAATAGGGAACAGGCAAGGGCAACGGCAAAGGCCCAGGGCTAAAGCCCTGCGCTTACGCGAGGCGATGATTCGCAGGGCTGAAGCCCTGCGCTCCCTCCGAGATGCAGAAGCAACGGCAAAGGCAGATACGGGGGGCGGCTGCTCGGCCCGCCCTAGCAGAGCTAGGACGGGGCACCCGCATTGTTGGCGTTGGAAACCTGGGGTGGGCCACCCGCGGATGCAGGGAACAGGGAACAGGCAAGGGCGGGGCGGGAGGGGTTCCGTGAGGGGCTGCCCCCACCCATGCGCGATAGGGCCGCGCATGAATGGGGCACCCAAAATGATTGTGTGGGTGGGCCACCCGTCACGCGTGAATGCGGACCATTCCGGTGCTTCTCAAAAAAAATCATCTAAAGTCTTTACAAATGCATCCGATATCGCATATGGTATTGTAATTGTGGTATCATATCTGATATCAAAGACCGGGAGGCGACTATATGAGGAATGTCATGGCTATAAGTCTATGGAGCGTGAAGGATGTCAAACCCCGAGAAGATAAAGCTGTTGATTCGCGAGATTGCGGGACGAAAACACAACGTAACCCTTGCTGAAATCGAACGTGTGATGAACCAACTGCAGGATCACTGTACCGTTTCTTCAGTTGAGAACGACCATCAACGGATGTACGCCATCGATGGTGTTCGCTTCGGTGTCTGTACTCATCGGTCTGGCGGTAAGCAGCTTAAGGCCATATACGTAAAGGAATTTCTCCGGGCTATGTCGGAGACCGGATGGTATGAAAACTAAAAATTTGGATACAAGGGTTGAGGAGTTCGCGGCTCTCAACTACACCATCGTCATGAGGCGTGACGATGAAGGGGATGTCATCGCTTCCATTACGGAACTTGATGGCTGTGTCGCTCATGGTCAGGACGCCGTAGAGGCTCTTGCTGCACTCGAATCCATGAAGAGACTCTGGATTGAATCCTGTCTCAACGAAGGAAAGCATGTTCCACTGCCTGCGATTGAAGAAGAAGATCTGCCAAGCGGCAAGTGGCTTCAACGCGTTCCACGGACGCTGCACAAAAAGCTGACGGATTTGGCTCGTCGTGAACGGGTGAGCCTGAATCAATATGTTGTTTCTGTGCTGGCGGAAGCTGTTGGCGCACAGACTTCGGTCGTTACTGCGCTTGACATTTCTACACTACGCGCCGGTGCTAGTTTCAGCGTTGCCGAGTTGATGTATCAATCAGATATGAGCACTACACCAGCATCGCTAGATGACCTTATTCTTCGTACCAACTTGCAAGAAATGTTTGCGACTGATCCGTCAAAGAAGCCGCATACAACGGTGTTGCGGTTGAAGGGAGGTTGTTCCGATGCCAAAGAAGACAAAACTATCGCCTACAACTGAGCCATACAAAAAATTTCTGACAAATTTGAAGTTTCTCGGTCTCGGACTTGATTCTTCTTCGACTAATGTCGATAGAGTTGTACTCGCAAATACTCGATCTGCGGGTCATGCCCTTGAGACAGGTTTTGGAGCCGAATACAAAGTCCTGATCCAAGAGTCTGATCGTTTCGTTATTGGTGCTTCCTACTCAATCACGCAGAAAAGTAAAGATGCTCCAGAACCGGTGGTCACAATTAATGTGTTGTTCTCTGCCCTGTTTGAGTCTGCCGTTTCTCTTGACCCTGCACATGTTGAGCGGTTCTCTCAAAGTGAAGCAAAATTGATTTTTTGGCCGTATTTGCGTTTTTTTGTTTCTGATATCACTTCTCGCATGTCAATCGATCAGCTATTGCTACCGCTGACATTTGAATTTAAAGCCTGAACATTGGTATCGGTACATCCGCTTACTCTTCGGGGGACTTTTTGTTGCGGGGGCGGAGTTTGAACCAGATGGGGGAGCCGATGAAGCCGATGGGGGCGCGGATCTGGTTGGCGAAAAAACAAGTTTACAGGGGGCGACTTACGGCACGCGTAAACGCGTGCCCTTCCGTTCGTGACGAAACGAGAATGTCGTGGTTGTGTGACCGCGTACCCTTCCGGGGTGGTGGCGTGATTCAGGATTGTCCTTGTTTTCTCCCTTGATTGCTGCGCAATCAAGGGAGAAAGAAGCTTAAAGGGGGCGACTTACGGCACGCGTAAACGCGTGCCCTTCCGGGTAGCGGCGATGGCTTATGGCACGGCTGAAGCCGTGCCCTTCCGGTCTGGGTGGTTTATGGCACACGTAAACGTGTGCCCTTCCGGGGCCGTTGTAAGATTTGGGATTTCAGGTGGATCGGGCTATGGGCGCACGTGAAGGCGTGCCCTTTCGGGTTGAGTTCACCACGAAATCTAGGGTGGAGTGATGAGTATCGGAAGGGCACGCGTTTACGCGTGCCGAAGAGTCGCATCCCCCCCATTATTTTTCTGTCGCTGGGATCTCGGGCCGATACGCGGAGGAGTACGGGTAGAGTTCGGCGGCGGTGACGAGGTGGGCACGGACGGGGTTCTGGTGGATGTAGGCGCGGCGGGATTCAAAATGTTCGCGGTCGAGGATGAGGTGGTCGGCGAAGCCGCGTTGCCAGACGGGAAACTTCGAGCCGATGCGACGTGAGAAGCCGCCCTTGATGAGGTTCATGGTTTGGGAGATGGTTTTGCCGTTCGGCGTGAGGAGAAGGTGGACGTGGTCGGGCATGACGACGAAGGCGTGGAGTTTGTATGCGCCCTCGGCGCGGTAGTGTTGGAGGGTTGCGAGGAAGAGCTCGGCGTTTGCGGGAAGTTGGAAGAGACGACGGCGGTTGTAGGTGATGGTGGTGATGAAGAATGTGCCGGAGGTGGTGGTTCTCGGCGGGATGGCCATGGTGTGAGTTTATGAGTGTGGTGGGCGGTTGTAAAAGAAGAAAGACGGAGGCAGGGGTGGTTTATTGGGTTGTTATTCTTTCTGGATCGCTGCGCGATCCAGAAAGAAAAAAAGGAGGGGAGGATGGGCGTTTACGGCACGCGTGAACGCGTGCCCTTCCGTTCGTGGCTGCACGAATGATGAGTGGGTAATTGCGTGCCCTTCCGGCGTTGATTATTCTTCGGGGGATTATTTGTTGCGGGGGCGGAGCTTGAGGCGGATGGGGGCGCCGATGAAGCCGAAGGCGGCGCGGATCTGGTTGGCGAGGAAGCGCTCGAAGGCGAAGTGGAGACGGACGTCGCGGTCGGTGAAGAGGACGAAGGTGGGCGGGGCGACGGCGGCCTGGGTCATATAGTAGATGCGGACGCGGCGGTTGATGGGGACCGAGGCGCGCTGGAAGTCGACTTCGGCGAGGAAGCGGTTCATCTGGCCGGTGGTGACGCGCTTGCGGCGCTCGCGGGCGACGAGTTCGACCTTCTTGAAGAGCTCCTGGACGCCGAGGCCGGTGGTGGCGGAGACGAAGACGAGCGGGGCGTAGTCGAGGAACTTGAGGTGGGAACGGACCTGCTGGGCATACACTTTTTGATCAACGGGGGCGGTAGGGCTGCCGGACCGTTTTGCATCCCACCCTTCGCGAGTCACCCCACCGAGCAAAGACCGCTCGCTGGGGACCCCGACGTCGGCGAAGGATGGGGCACCCGAAATCCCACTCATCGCAGAAGTGCGCGATGAATGGGGCACCCGCGAATCCCATGTCTCAGAAGCGAGACATGGGGCACCCGACTTGTTGACCGGGTTAGTGATGAGGTCCCACTTGTTGACGACGAGGATGACGGAGCGGCCCGACTCGTGGGCGTAGCCTCCGATGTTGGCGTCGAGAGCGGCGACTCCTTCGGTGGCGTCGAGGACGAGGAGGGAGACGTCGGCGGCCTCGAGGTGCTTGCGGGCCATGATGACGGACAATTTTTCGGCCATGAGACGGGTCTTGCCCTTGCGGCGGATGCCGGCGGTGTCGACGAAACGGAAGTCGTGTGAGCCGCGGGTGACGACCTCGTCGACTGCGTCGCGGGTGGTGCCGGCGATGGGCGAGACGATGGCGCGCGCGCTGCCGGTGAGGGCGTTGAGCAAGGTGGACTTGCCGACGTTGGGACGGCCGATGATGGCGATGCGGGTCTCGTGCTCGACGAAGGCGCCGTGGGAGCGGAGGCGGCGGGGAGGGTCGGGATGATCATCCCACCCATCGCTAGCCACCCCAGCGAGCAAAGACCGCTCGCCGGGGACCCCGGTCGTCGCGATGGATGGGGCACCCGGTTCCGTGGTAGGGGCGGGGAGGGCGGCGAAGACGGCGGCTGGAAGTGCCGAAAAGACCGCATCGAGGAGGTCGCCGATGCCGGCGCCGTGCTCGGCGGAGATGGCGAGGACGTTGCGGAAGCCGAGGCGGCGGAAGTTTTCGGCAGCGGGGGCGAGGGCGGTGGTGTCGATCTTGTTGACGGCGAGGAAGACGGGCTTGCCGCCGCGCAGAAGGAGGCGGGCGAGGGCGATGTCGGGCGAGGCGAGCTCGGTGCGGCCGTCGACGACCATGATGATGACGGCGGCTTCGGCGAGGGCGGTGCGGGCCTGGAGAAAGATTTCGGCGGGGAGCAGCGCGGGGTCGTCGGGGACGATGCCGCCGGTGTCGACCAGGCGCGCGTCGGCGGACTGCCACTCGATGAGGCCGTAGATGCGGTCGCGGGTGATGCCGGGCTCGTCGCCGACAATGGAGCGGCGCGAGCCGGTGAGGCGATTGAAGAGCGTCGACTTGCCGACGTTGGGGCGGCCGCAGATGGCGATGAGTGGGAGCGCGCGGGAGGCGGCGGAGTCGGCGGCGAGATCGAGCTGGGCGGCGAGGATTTCGGCTTCGCGCCAGGCACGGGTTTCTGCGGGGGATTCGGGGGGGAATTGGGGAGTTGCAGGTTGCAGGTTGCGGGTTGGGGATTGAGGACGGGAGGGTTTTCGCTTAGGGGAAGATGGAGTTTGCTTAGAGACAATTTTGTGGGATTCGCGCTCAGGGGAGCGGGTGGGGGCGCGCTTCTGCTTGGCGAGGGTGGCGCGCTTGGTGGAGAGGGACTTGCGCTTGCGGGGGGCTGCCTTACCAGTTACCGCGCCGGTGGTGGGGGTGGTGCGCGGGGCGTGGCCCTGCTTGGGGCGGGTGGATGCCTGACGATGCTTCTTGCCGAGGCGTTTTCGGTGGTCGCGTTGCGCCATTGTGAGTGCCTTCCGGGAGACGCGATGCGCCTAAAGACATTATAGGGAGAGGGCGCGGGACAGGAACGACAGACGGTCGTTCGCTACCGCGAACGATACCCCACGCTCCACCCCAGCGAGCAAAAGCCGCTCGCTGGGGACCCCGGCCTGTCGCGCGATGAAACTGCCGGGCGAGGATGGGGCACCCGCGATTGTCTGGCGGATGAAGAAAAACGTCACGCGACAGCAGAAAAAGGTGACGCGGCTGGCTTGAAGCGGGCTTACAATTTTTGCCTTGGAGGAAACCATGATTCTTTGGAAGCGCGCCGTACTGCTTGGACTGCTCAGTTGGGTTATCCCGTTTGCCATCTCGTGCGCGGCATTGCCGGTGAAGAGGATGAATGCTCCACTCTTCTGCACGCTGATGTTTCTGGTCGTTCTGGCGACGGCCGGAGTGTTGCTGGCGCGATACTTTCGCGACCGGCCGGTTGCGGTCGCCGAAGCCGGGCTGGTGGGGACGCTCTGGTTTGTCATGAACCTAATCTTCGATTACCCGATGTTTTTCTACGGCCCCATGAAGATGACCGCGCTCGGCTACTACTCGGAGATCGGGCTGGTGTATCTGACGTTTCCCGTCTTCGCGCTGGTGGCGGCGCGGCTGGCGAAGCGGTAGAGAGAGCGGGGAGTGGAATGAGCGGGCCTGCTGTCGTCAGTCCAACAACAATAGTTCGTTAAATTCAACAAAAGTATTGACATCGAGCTAGTTGATGGTAGAGTGTTGCCGTCTATTCCACCTTGAACTTGCCGTTCCCAATCGTCAGGAATCGGATGACACGTATTCCCCTGCAGGCAGTAAATCGGGCGTTTACGCAGAAATCTCGATTTCCATGGTCTCGCAACATTTAGGTCAAAAACGTTGGAAGGAGCCATTCATGAACTGTGTTGCTTGTGGTAAGGCAAATGCTGACAGTGTCACTTTCTGTGAATTTTGCGGAGCGAGGTTGCGGTCTGGAGGGGCTTCAACCAGCGAGCCTCAAGTGGTGCGTACGCCACCGCCTCCCTCGGCGGCAGAAGTTGCGCAACTGGGCAAGTCGATCCTGAGTTCGTTGACGCTTGGAGAGAAATTTGTCTGCGCTGGATCAATCTCCGCGACGGTTGGCTTTTTCCTGCCGTGGTTTTCTTCGCCTGACCTTGGCGAACTCGGAGGCTTACTGGGCCAGTTGGGCGTTGGTGGACTCAATAAAGTCAGTCTCTCCGGTGTCGACGCGGCCAAGTTGGTGGGAGCAGTCTATTTCATCTTGTTGGCGGCCATTGCCTCGGGAGTGCTGTTCTACTTTTCGAGGAAGTCTGGGGCCGCGCAGAAACTGTTGATTGGCGGCTTCCAGGTGATGATTGGGTCCCTGTTTGGACCTGGGGTCATCGGGGCCCTGTTTTTCGTGCCGATGATTCAATCCGTAGCTGGGGCCGGCTTCTGGCTGCTTGGGCTGGGCTTCTGCGCTATTGCGGCTGGCGGACTGATTACTATCGGCGCTTTGGGGAAAACGGCGCGTTGAAACCGTAAGAGAGGGAGGGGTCCGATGTTTTGTCCAGATTGTGGTGCGGCAGTTGCGGAAGGCCGCAAGTTCTGCGGAAAATGTGGTGCGGTGTTGCATGCGGGCGCCGCTGAAAATGCAGCGGCAGCGCCGAGCGTGCCGTATGTTCCGGTTGAGACTGTAGCTCCGATCCCTGCGCAGCCAATGTCGCCACGCACGAAGCTCACCTGGGCACTGGTCGCGCTGTTGGTAGTTCTGGCCGGAGTGGGCTGGTGGTGGTTCCATCGGCCAGCGCCACCCTACCAGGTTCAAGACCCTGGAATCTATCCCTTTCCGGTCCCGAGCGCGGATGGAAAAACCGCTAAATGGGGCTTCATCGATGCTAACGGCAACGTCCTTATCCAGCCGCAATGGGATGATGCGGGCGGCGGAAAAGATTTTGACGGTGGAATGGTCTTAGGCCACCCTGTTGCTTTCAACGAAGGACTTTGCGCTGTTCAAAAAGATGGCAAATGGGGCTATATCGACACAAGCGGGCATTTATCGATACCCGCTCAATTCGATTCCGCCGGGCCATTTGTCGAGGGACTTGCAATGGTCAAACTGGGGAGCCAGGTTGGTTTCATCGACAAGACTGGCCAGTATGCGATCAATCCGCAATTCCCCGAAGCTGGCGATTTCCATGGAGGGTTGGCGGCCGTCCGTATAGGCGGGAGCGACGCTGCCAATACCAACCCCTTCCTCGGTTTGGGCATTTTGGGAAGTGCGCCTGCAGGTGGCAATTGGGGATTCATCAACAAGGCAGGAACTTTTGTGATTAAGCCTCAGTTTCAATCTGCCGATCCCGACGGGTTTGTGGACGGTCTCGCTGGGGCGTGTTTGAATGGTCGATGTGGCTATATCGACCGCACCGGCGCGTTCGCAATCAAGACTCAGTTCAATGATGCGTCCACCTTTTCAGAGGGAATGGCAGCATTCCAGATCAACGGGAAGTGGGGCTTCATTGATACGTCTGGGAATATTGTCATCAATCCGCAATTCGATGCTGTAACTCCGTTTTCCGGTGGACTTGCAGTTGTCTCTGTCTCCGGACGGTCAGGAACCATCAACAAGCAAGGCAAGTACGTCGTAAATCCGGGCCAGTTCGACATCCAGTTGTTCGAGGGCCATCTTTCGCCGACGGATATTCAGCCCGTCACTTCCAGTGACGGGATAGGGCTGATTACCCGGGACGGCAAGTGGGTTGTGAAACCCACCAAAGCCATTTCTGAGTTCGGAAATGTTCTCGGAAAGGTGTTCTACGGCAAAATCGGTGGACAGGAAGGGACGCCCGTATCCATGTCGGGTAAGGTGCTGGCCGGCCAGTACAAGGGAGCGATGCTGGATACGCTGGCGCAGGACATCCAGAACGATAACAGCGCAATTGCCTCGATGCGCGTGTTGATCGGCGCGGAAGCGAGTTATTCAGCCTCCTACGCGGCGACGGGGTTTACGGCATCCATACCGGCGCTGGGACCTGCTGCTACTGGTACTCCAGATGCGAATCACGCCGGATACATCGATGCGGATCTGGCGACCGGGACGAAAGACGGCTACCAGTTTACCGTCAGCATTCCTGCCGGAACTGCGACCGGTGGAACCAACTTCAACTACTTTCTTGTGGCCAAGCCTGCTGCCGGACATGCCGGTCGAAGCTACTGCGCCGATTCATCCGGCGCCATCCACTATGCCGCGCAAGGGGAGGAATGCACGATTACGTCTCCGCAGCTTGGAGACTGAGTCCCCACAAACAACGGGGACGGGGTTTCAACCTGATCTTCCTGCAAGAGCGAAAGCTCTCGCAGGGAGATGCTGTGTAATTCACTCAATGTGAGTTGAAATGCAGGAGGCTATTTCATGAAGGCTCAGCGGTTTTTCCCTTTGCTCACACCGGCCTCGATACTTTGGACGGTGCGTTTGTTGGTGCTTCTGGCGGTTGCGACCATATTTGTGTCGCAAAGCGCGGTGGCGCAGCAGCCAGTCGTCCCCAAACTCACACTCACTCAAATTGAAGGGTTGGTGACGAACCACGTTCCGGATTCGACGTTGCAGACGCAGATCCAGAGGCGTGGGCTGGCCTTTGCTCCCACTCCGGCAATCGTCGAATCGCTGCGCGCGAAGGGTGCTGGGCCGCTGACGCTGGCAGCGATTTCTGGCGCAGCCACATCGAAGAGTGTGGGAAACGGCGAGCAGACAAGCGGAAATGGATCGCGTGTATCGAGTGGTAAGGCGTTGTCAGTCAAGGACCGGCAGGCGGGCATATTCATCGGTAAAGCAGCAGGAATCCGCTGGACGACTGCCTTTGGGGGCCAAGGGGCGGTCTTCTCTGCGGCTGACTCAAGCCGAATCGAATATCCAGACCTAATCCCGCCTGAGGGAACATTGGAGTTCTGGATCAATGTGAATCACGGCTACTATTATGACAATTTCCAATTCAAGGACAACCAAGACGACGCCAGGATCTTTTCCAGCGATGCTCACGGAGGCGATGTGACGTGGCCTGGTACAACAAATCTTGATGTCAAGGCCAACGGCGATATTACCTACTGGATGGCCATCGGCAAGGGCAATCAGCCGCAAGCGCCTTCGACCGAAGCGCGGGGAACGAGGTTCCGATTTGGACAATGGCACTCGATTGGGATCAGCTATGGGAGCCAGGGCCAATACATCATGCTGGACGGCCAGGTTGTAGCCTCATCCCCATCGCTCACACAGACCTTTGGACGGTCAGGTAATCAGCAGCAACCACTTGACATACCGACAATTGGGGAGACAGTTTCGCACTTCTGGGCCCATCATCGCTACGAGGGAGGCTTTGATGGGGTGCTGGCTGCTTTTAGGGTATCTCCCCAGCAGAGAGACTGGTCTTTGGCACTGAGCCCGCCGAGTAATTGATGTGGATCGAATGGACAAGAAGCCGGGTCCACATGAACGATGGGGAGTCAGGAGCAACGATATACTTGGGGGGTGGAGAAGACTTTCTATATCGAGACGTTTGGCTGCCAGATGAATGCTCATGACTCGGAGAAGGTCATTGGGACGCTGGAGCATGAGGGGTACATGCGGGTGCGGGATGAGGCCGACGCGGGGCTGATCCTGTACAACACCTGCTCGATCCGCGACAAGGCGGAACAGAAGGTCTTCCACCGGCTGAATGAGTACAAGCGGCTGCAGGGCGAGGGGAAGCGGTTCGCCGTGCTGGGGTGCGTGGCGCAGCAGGAGGGCGAGCGGATCTTTGAGAAGGCGCCGTATGTGTCGATTGTGTCGGGGTCGGCGAGCTACCGGAAGCTGCCGGAGATGTTGGCGCGGCTGGAGGCGGGCGAGCGGCGGATTACGGGGCTGGACGACCGCGAGACCGAGGAGACATTCGACACGGAGTTTACCGCGCGGACGAATCCGCACCGGGGAACCATCACGATTGTGGAGGGATGCGACAAGTTCTGCGCCTACTGCGTGGTTCCGTATACGCGGGGGAGGGAGCGGTCGAGGAGTTCGGCTTCGGTGATGGATGAGGCGCGGCGGATGGTGGATGCGGGGTACACGGAGATCCAGTTGCTGGGGCAGAATGTGAACTCGTACCGCGACCCGACGGGCAAGATGAGTTTTGCGGAGCTGCTGGCGGCGATGGGCGGCGTGGCGGGGATTCGGCGGGTACGGTTTATGACGAGCCATCCGAGGGACTTTACGCGGGAGATTGTGGCGGCCATCGACGCGGTGCCTACGCTGTGCGATCATGTGCATCTGCCGGTGCAGTCGGGGGCGAACCGGGTGCTGGCGGCGATGGCGCGGGAGTATACGCGGGAGTGGTATCTGGAACGGATTGCTTGGATCAAGGCGGCGCGGCGGGAGATCAGCATGACGAGCGACATTATCGTCGGGTTCCCGGGTGAGACGGAGGCGGAGCTGGAGGAGACGGCGACGCTGCTGGAAGAGGTTGGGTACGATGCGGTGTTCTGCTTTAAATACTCGGCGCGGCCGAATACTCCGGCGACGGGGATGAAGGATTCGATTGCGGAGGAGGAGAAGTCGCGACGGCTGCAGGTGATTTTGGAGCGGCAGAGGAAGATTCAGCGCAAGAACTACGCGCGGCACATGGGGCAGGTGATGGAGGTGATGGTGGAGGGGCACAACGCGGCGCGCGGACAGGCGGTGGGACGCAGCTCGCAGAACAAGACGGTGAACTTTTCGGTGGGGCAGGCGATCCTTCCGGCGGTGGGGAGCTATCCAATGGTACGAATCACGGAGACGTTTCCCAACAGTTTGGCGGGCGAGGCTGTGGAGGGATGAGGAAGACGGGTTAGTGGGAGAAAGGTGCGGACGATTGTGGTTGGGCTGAGATCATCGGGGTTCCTTCGGCTACGCTCAGGACAGGCTCTTCGACTTCGTGACTCACGATGAGGCCGTGAGTCACTTCGCTCAGGATGACAGCGTAAAACAAGCAACCGCAGGTCCTTCGACTGCGTGACTCACGATAAGGCCGTGAGTAACTTCGCTCAGGATGACAGCATTAATTATTGGAGCGAACATTATAGAGATTGGTTGTAGGGGAGGTGGGCGATGAAGATTGCGAGCGAACGTGGGGAGCAAGCGGTGGCGGCGATGGCTGAGGTGGAGATGCAGATCCGCGGGCTGATGATCGATCCGCTGACCAATATGCCGGTGGTGGTGCTGAAGGACGTGGCCGGCGAAGCGGTGCTGCCGATCTGGGTGGGGATCTTCGAGGCCAATGCGATTGCGCTGGAGCTGGAGAAGACTGCGATGCCGCGGCCGATGACGCATGACCTGCTGCGCAACATGGCGCGAGGGCTGAATGCGGTGGTGCGGAAGGTGGTGGTGAGCGAGCTGAGGGACGATACGTTCCTGGCGGTGATCTGGATGGAGCAGGAGGGGGAGACGGTGACGATCGACGCGCGGCCATCGGATGCGATTGCGCTGGCGCTGCGCTGGGACTGCCCCGTCTACGCCAGCCGCGCGGTGCTGGAGAACGCGAAACAGGTGGCCGAGGGGCCTCAGAATGTGAGCGGGGAAGAGATGCGGCGCTGGCTGGAGAACCTGAACGACGACGACATGGGGCGATACAAGATGTGAGGTGCTTCGCACCGTTCTCGACGCTCGCGTGAAGTGCTTCGCACTGTTCTCGACGCTTCGCGTGAAACCTTAAAAGACAGCAGCAGACGTAGATGGGACTCAGAGAAGCTCGGAGGGGTCGGGTGGAATGCCGGTGAGGGAGTGGAGGAGCGCGTCCCACTGGTCGCCGTAGCGGTCCCATCCGCCGAGGTGGTGGACGCGGGCGAGGGCGGCGGTGGACATTCGGGCGCGCAGGGCTGGGTCGTCGGCGAGTTGCTGCAAGCAGTTGGCGAGGGCGCCAGTGTCGCGCGGCTCGACGATAAAGCCTGCCTCGTTCTCTGCAAAAAGATGTTCGGCCCCGGTGGCGGTGGTGGCGATGACTGGGCATCCGCAGGCCATCGCCTGGGCCATGACCAGGCCGAAGCCCTCTTCGATGCTGGGCAGAACCAGAACGTGGCTGGCGCTCATGCGGTGGGCCAACTGGGACTGGGGGACCGATCCGGTAAAGGTCACATTCGCGGTGGGGAGGGTTGCGAGGAGCGGGCGGAGATCGTCCTGCACGGCGCCGACGAGAATGAGGCGTTTGCGCGGATGGCGCAGGCGGGCGAAGGCTTCGAGCAGGTAGGGGATGCCCTTGCGCAGGCTGACCTGGCCGGCGAAGAGGACCTGGAAGGAATCGGTGGGGGGTGGTTCGGTGGGGGCGAAGCGGTCGAGGCGGACGCCGTATGGGATGACATGGACTTTTTCTGGAGCGATGCCCATGGCGAGGAATGAGCGTCGGGCGACGTTGCAGCCAACGGTGATGGCGTCGGCGAGGGCGTAGATTGCCTCTTCGCGGCGCAGGATGTGGGCGGGCGGAGGAGTGTAGGGGAGATGCCAGCGGCGATGCTCCCCGGCGATGACTTCAAACTGGAATCGCTGGTGGGTTGAGCCGCGGTCGCAGATGAATTTGCCGCCGCGCGACTGGACCAGCGGGCCGGTGGTGAGGCCGGCGCCGGAGATGGCGATGAGCGCGTCGCAGGGTTCGATGCGGCGGCGGAGCCATGCATCGAAGCTGTCGGAGACCCACCGGTTGAAGCGGCCTTCCAGCGCGACGGGGTAGAAGCCGGTGCGGCGCAACAGGATGTCGGTGGTGTGGACGAGGGGGAAGGTGCGGACAAGCTCGCGGGGCAGGTCCTCGCGCTTGAGGCGCGCCCAGGGCCAGGTGGAGTAGATGCGGCGCAGGTGGTTGCGGCGGTGTAGCTGGTGCGCAAGCTCGAAGTGGTGGTAGACGCCGAAGACGGCCTGAGTGATCTGCATGGCTTCTATCGGATGCTAGCAGAGGTAGCTGGCGAAGCGTTGCCAGTACCTGTTTACAAACTCAGTGGCAGCCCCTGAACACGACCTCAGCGGCTAAAGCCGGAGAGCAAATGCATTGTCTACGGCACGGGTGAACCCGTGCCCTTAACAAGACGAGAATCAATTTAATCAAAACGAGATTATACAAACTGTCAGGAGACCCAGGCGCAGAGGCGGGCGACCTGGCTGGCCCACTCGTCTTCGGTGGGGAGGTGGGGTTGCGGGGCGGCGTGGTGGCGGCCATCGAGGACTCCGTCGATGGCGGAGGCGAGCGCAGCGGCCATCTTCTTCGGGCCTCCGGTGAGGACGGTGGCCCAGGGGGTTTCGAGGAGGATGTCGGAGACGCCGGAGTCGCGGTGGAGGAGGACGGGGATGCCGCGCTGGAGGGACTCGATGGCGGGAATGCCGTAGCCCTGGACGGCGGGCATGAGGAAGAGATGGGCCTGATCGTAGAGGGCCTGGAGATCGGAGTCGGGGACGAAGCCGTGGAAGTGGACGCGGTCGCCGAGGCCGAGCTGGGCGGCGAGTTCGCGGAGCGGGGCGAGCTGCGGGCCGGAGCCTGCAACGTCGAGCTGCCAGTCCGTCCACTGAGAGAGCGGCGGGGTGGTGGCTTCCAGCTCGGCGAGGGCGCGGAGGAGCCAGTCGATGCGCTTGCTTGCTTCGATGCGGCAGACGGAGAGCATGCGGAGCGGGCCGCCGGGCGGGATGGGGCGGATGCGGAAGAGGCTTGCGGGGCGGGAAGTGGCGAGTCCACCCATGCGCGCGATGTGGGCTTCGACGTGGAAGTCTCGGTGACACTCGGCGCGGAGGTACTGGCTGGTGACGATGGTGTTGCCTCCGCTGCGAAGGCCGTGGGCAATGATGCGGTTGGAGACGGCGATGCGCAGGCAGTCTGGGAGAGTGCGCGTGGCGGCGTCGCTGAAGAGCGAGGGCGTGTCGTGCATGAGGGTGTGGAAGCCGCGCACACCGGCGAGCGTGGCATGCAGCGCGGCCTGATAGCCGGAGGCGAGTGGATGGGGCGAGCCGGCGGGGAGGGACCTGAAGTAGCGGCGGAGGGCGGTGATGCGGCGGCGCACGCCTCCGCTGGGCCGGAGTTGAACGATGGGGAGCGGATGCGTGGCGAACTGCGCGAGGTTGCAGTGGTCGGCGTAGGTGACGATGTGGCAGGGGAGATTGCGTTGATGGAGCCAGCGGGCGAGGGCGAGGACGCTGCGCTCCGCACCGCCGAACTGCTCAATCTCGGTGATGAGAATGGGACGCGAGCCGGCGGTGGGTGAGGTTTCGGTCATGGGTTTGAGCATTTTCAGCGATAGTGTAATGTATCGCTCCACAAACAAAATGCGGGGATTCTTCCGCTTCACTCCGTTCAGCGTCAGAATGACAATAATTTCCGCATAACAGTAACAGTGAAAGTGCTTCTAGTGCGGGTCTTATCTTAAGGCGAGGGCGTCGAGCGCGGTGAAGAACTCGGGGAAGGAGATGGCGGCGGAATCGGCGCCGAGGATTTCGGTGTCGCCGGTGGCGCGCAGCGCGGCGATGGCGAAGGCCATGGCGATGCGGTGGTCGGAGCCGGAGTCGATGGTTGCGCCGTGGAGGGTCTGGTTGCCGGGGATCTCAAGGCCGTCGGGGTTCTCGGTGAAGTGCGCGCCCATGGCGCGGAGATTTTTGGCGACGAGGGCGATGCGGTCGGACTCCTTGACGCGAAGTTCCTGGGCGTCGCGGAGGATGAGGCCGTTGGCGGTGTAGGGAGCGATGGCAGCAAGGACGGGAAGCTCGTCGATGAGCTGCGCGGTGAGGGGGCCGCTGATGAGGAAGGGGGTGGTGGAGGCGGCGGGTGTGGAGTTGACCTGGATGGTGCCGATGAGCTCGCCGTGGCGATCTTCGACGGCGAGGATTTTTATGCGGCCGCCGAGGGCGGCGATGACGTCGAGCAGGGCGGCGCGGGTGGGGTTCATGCCGAGCGAGTCGAGGACGAGGTTGGAATCGGGGAAGAGGAGCGCGGCCGAGAGGAAGAAGGCGGCGGAGGAGATGTCTCCGGGAACGGTGGCATCGATGGCATGGAGGCTCTGGCCGCCGGGGATGGAGAGGCGGGCGGGTTGGTTCTGGCCGTGGGCGAACGTGCGGGTGAAGGTGGCGCCGAAGGCGAGCAGGGCGTGTTCGGTGTGGTCGCGGGTGAGGATGGATTCGGTGAGGCTGGTGACTCCTTCGGCCTGCAGGCCGGCGAAGAGGACGGCGGTCTTGACCTGGGCGGAGGGGATGGGGGCGGTGAAGTCGATGGCGCGGAGCGGAGTGCCGAGGATGACGATGGGCGCGTGTCCATCCGTTAGATCAATTTTTGCTCCCATCTGAATGAGGGGATTGCGGATGCGCTCCATTGGGCGGAGGGCGAGGGAGGGGTCGCCGATGAGTGTGAAGGTGTGGGGGTGAGAGGCGATGAGGCCGGACAACATGCGCATGGTTGAGCCGGAGTTGCCGCAGTCGAGCGCGGCGGCGGGCTGGCGGAAGGAGCCGGCGACGCCGGTGATCCCGATGGCGCCGTCTGGGTTGCGGAGGACGCGCGCGCCGAGGGATTCCATGCAGGCGAGCGAGGAGTGGGGGTCGGCGCCGGTAGAGAAGTTGGCGAGGCGCGAGGTGCCTTCGGCGAGGCCGGCGAGCATGGCGTAGCGGTGCGAGATGGACTTGTCGCCGGGGACGGTGAGTGAGCCTTGCAGGGTGCGGGCGGGGCAGATGATTTGCGTGGACATGCGTGTATCAGTGTAACGCGGGGAGGAGGGGGACAAACGGCGGTTGAGGAAGGCCCGGGGCTAAAGCCCTTTCTTCGATAGGCGGCTATTCGTGGGGCTGAAGCCCCACGCTCCCTCCGAAGAACAAGGGCAAAGACAAATACCAGAATGACAAACAAAACGACAGAAGCAGATTTCTCCGCTACGCTGCGGAATGACAAACAAAAAAAACTGCAAGGGCGGAAGTATGTGGGAGAAAGGTTCGGGCGGCAGCGATTGGAGGGAGTTCATCGGGGTTCTTCGCGCTCGAAAGACGCGCTCAGAATGACAAACAAAACGACAGAAGCAGATTCCTCCCCCTTCGCTTCGCTCAGGGTGCGGAATGACAAACAAAAGCAGATTCCCTTCGGGAATGACAAACAGGAAGGCAACCCACCCATCGCGATGAGGCCGCGATGGATGGGGCACCCGGTGAGCGGCGAGGATGGGGCACGCGGCGAAGTGACAGTACAAGCTATTCGGGCGCTTGCTTGAGTGCGTCGAGGGCATCAATTTGACGTTGATAGCAGAGGGATTTCTTTTGGTTCATCCAGACTGCCCATGGGCAAAGAAGGAGGAGCGAGGCTGTTAAAACATAACCTAGATAACCCATTGGATGTTTTGGGTAGCGAACAATAAGCCAGATATCACAAACGAGAAGCCCGGGAAGCAGGGCCATCAGGCGCGACCAGAACCATACGCCTCGATGAAAGTTCCGTTGACGCACGAGTTCGACCCTGTAGAAATCCACGGAGCCGGCTTTTCCCAACGCCGCAGCCGTTGTGCCAGATACTTTTCTGCTGTTCCGGTCGAGCCAGATTTGGCCTGCAAGAAATCCCATAGCAAGGATGACGAGAAGGAGCCCGATTTTTGGTGCCGCCGGCGCGGACGTTGCAAGAATGACGAATGTAAATATAACGGTCTCACCAAGGCAAATGACGTACACGATGGAGTCGCGCATCTTGAGCTGCTTGTTCAATTGCTTCATCTTCTGTCGCAGTTCATCTGGCGACATCTGGAATGGCGCGACAGTTTGGCCCTGCCAAAGGCAGCACAACTGGTCGTGAGGGTTATGGTTGGCCATGAGTTCCTCCATTGCGGAAACGTTCGGCGAGAATCGCCTTGACGCGGTGAATTTTTGTTGCCACGTAGCCGGAAGAGATGCCGGTCACTTCTGCGATGAAAGCGGCATCCATGCCTTCGAGATAGA
>Ga0187872_10001670_pt1 | contig 21808 bp, 28 predicted proteins | sample June2016WEW_16_4_FD_132973 | JGI IMG/M metagenome (GOLD analysis project Ga0187872, IMG submission 132973) | Peatland microbial communities from SPRUCE experiment site at the Marcell Experimental Forest, Minnesota, USA - June2016WEW_16_40 | ecosystem: Environmental > Terrestrial > Soil >...
CCTGCAGCATCGTCAGAAACTTCTCGTTCCCAACCGATGTCGTGCTTCAGCATGCATTCCCTCACCGCGTGCATTTTTCTTGCTGAGCGCGGTCGCTCCCGCAAGAGGCAACAAAACAAGCTGCGCCAGTGTGTAGGTCTTGCCGCTGGAGTGACGTGATCGAGCCGCCGTGCGGGGATGTGACGCGACTGTGGTCCGCAAGAACTCAACAATCTTCATGCAGTGCTGGCCAGAAGGGCGTACTCGTGGTGAAGTCCCTTCAGGCCGGAGTGCACCTCAGTTCGGCTTGGTCGGTCGGAGCGATGGGAAGTGTTGCAACTCTGAAAACGGAGACGGAGGATGCCGCGAACGGAAGTGGGCGGCGATGCCTCAGGCCGCCAGCTCGAACCGATTGGCGATGAATTGATTCTGTTGGCGGACCTCATCGTTGCTGATGCACCACACCGGCCCTTTGCGGATCATGTGCATCGCCTCGTAAACTTCAATCGTTCGCCGCGCTCCTCGGAACTCGCGAAAGCCCTGCTGGGCCTTCACTCGTCGTTTTATCACTCGATGATCCTGCTGCAGGATGTCGTTCAAATATTGGACCGGTCGATGGCGGCAGCGGCGGCACAGCAGCTGTTCCAGTTCGGGACCGTAAGGTTGCAGCCAAGGCCAAAGCGTCGTGCGATCCGCCTCCAGATCGCGCTCGGCGTGCAACTCGTCGACATCGCGCAGCGACAGCGAGTAGCGAAGACACTATGCACGGCACCAGGAATCAGCTCCGGCGCCGTCTGCCGCCACTTGAAGACTGCCGGTCGGGTCACGTGCTTCACGATATTCTCAGCCTACCAGCCTCCCCCGCCAAAGTCGCAATACATCCAGAATTGCCGAGCTTGCTCGACGCTCAGCCTCCTCTCAATACTCTTTCCGGTATTTCCCATCAGACGGTTCAAATTGGCCCAACAGCTATGATTGTCGTTTGGATAATTTCTTTGCGGAGCCAACTTCGGGTCTGATTGTGAGGACCGGCCGGCTTGAGCTGCGGACTACGTGTTCGACTACACTGCCGAGAAACAGGTGCGGAACGCCTGTTCTGCCGTGAGTGGCCATGACGATCAAATCGACGTCGAAGTCTTCCGCTGCCTGGTTGATGATTTCTGCCGGCTTGCCGGTCCGGGTTGCGAGCTCGTATCGTACGGTGCCCTTCAGATGCTCGCGCGCAATTTTCTCGAGTTGGAGCTTGCTGGGTTCCTCGGAAACCACTGGATATGGTTCGAGGGGAAACCCAGGGCTGGCAAGTGGTACAAAAAACACATGCATCACATAGAGAGTAGCGTCGTTCTCTATAGCGAGATCGCGTGCATAATGAAGTGCCGCGATCGAGTTGTCGTCAAAATCGATGGGACATAATACTTTTTTGAATAATTTCGCCATCGCTAGTCCTCCTTGTAACTGCTCAAGAGCCTTAACCCCTGGCAGTCCAGAAAAGTGTTGCGTCGCCGCTGGCCGACAAATCTGAAAAGCTGCCAGCTCGAGACGCTTGGTGAGCGCGGGGCGGTGTTACCGCCACCGCGATCACTGTGCGCCCGACCGGTACGGCCTCCATTGTCGCCCCCGTGACCCGACTCACTGAGCGCCCATCTTCCATAGCGGATCGTTGGCGGCGTCAGGCAGCCGCTTCGGATCGAACAGGCCTACAGGCGCCTCCTCGCCGTACTTCACGCTGGACACGTCGATCTCGCTGCTGCCGCCCATTTGCACGTCTTCCATCACGATTTTCATGATAGTTGGGATGTTGTCGATGGTCGTGATCTTTTCGAAGTGCTCCGACTTGTACAATTTACCTTGAAGGTCGTAGTAGTCGCGCTCGACCGGCAGTCCCGTGTCGGTGGCGACCCAGATTACATCTTTCGAAAAAAGCGGATTGTTGGCGAGAACCACTTCCAACTTGTAGGCCTTCACGCCGTTGTGAGTCTCGCTACCGTCGAGCTTCCACGGGCCACCGAGACGGGCGAAGCCCCAATCCCCGTATGTGAAGTCGGTTCCGCTGAACGGCTCGTAGTCGGCCGCCGGCGTGATCTCTTGCGCGCGGCGAACCGCTGGCAAATACGAGTATCCGACGGCAACCGCGCCGGGCTTCTCCTTGGCCAAAAAGGCGATTCCTTTGGCGCCAACCGGGTCGAGAACCACCGTCAGCATCGAGTCGGTGTCGTTCACATGAGCGCGAGCCTGACCGACGGTCCATTGCGCGGCAAAACCTTCGCGGCTGCTAACCTTCACTGTCATGACGCGCACGCTGGGACGCGCGGGCTCCAGCGCCTCCTTCATGCGCTTAACAATCGAGGCCGCGTCGGGCTCGGCCGCCGACGCTTTGGCTCCCGCCTGGAATACGAATGCCACAAGAACGAGGGCTGCGAATGTGAGGTTTCGAACGTATTTCAAGTTCTTCGTCTCCTTTCTTTGAACTCGCCGGGCCTGAATGACTCGGCGTCCCGACAGTTACCTGCTTCGAGTCCACTTACCATTTCGCGTGCATCGCGAGAGTTTCCGCATCGGCCTGGCGCGCGTGGCCGTTCAATGATTTGCAATCGACCTGCGCGCCCCGAAAATTTCTAAGCGGAACCATCTTTCGGTCTGATGGTGATCACCGGGCGCTTCGATGCCCGCAATACATGCTCCGCCACGCTCCCTAGAAACAAACGAGTAACGCCTGTTCTGCCGTGAGTGGCCATGACAATCAGATCGACGTCGAAGTCTTCCGCCGCCTGGTTGATGGTTTCTGCTGGCTTGCCGGTTCGAGTTGCGAGCTCGTATCGTAGGTTACCTTCCAAATGCTCGCGCGCAATTTTCTCGAGTTGGAGCTTGCTGGGTTCTTCGGAGACCGCTGGGTATGGTTCGAGGGGAAATCCCGGGCTGGCCAATGGCACAAAGAATACGTGCACGACGTAGAGCGTGGCGTCCTGCTGTTTTGCGAGATCGCGTGCGTAACGAAGTGCCGCGATCGAGTTGTTGTCAAAATCGATGGGACATAGTATTTTTTTGAAGAATTTCGCCATTGCTGTAGTCCTCTTTGTCATCGTTCAAAGGCCATTACTGTCGGCAATTCTCTTCCTTTGAGAAATCCCATTGTTGCACCGCCGCCGGGTCGATACGTCGCAGAAGCCGCCGACCCAGGACGCACCTCCAAACGCGTCAACTGTATCGCCAACGTCGAGAACGCTGTAAACGCGAGCAGTCGCTGCCACCTCGCCGACCTTGAACGTCCCTTGGGCTAAGGCATGCCGGAAACTCATAAACGCCTAAGTGATCGTTCCATGCGATAGTTTTCGTGTTTGGCAGTTTGGCGGCGAAGCGTTCAACAGTTGCCGGCGCAATTGGCGCCGCTGTCGCGTGACTGAACAGCGGGATTCTATTGCTCCTGACGCACCGCGAGAACCGGGCACGGAGCGTGGCGCAGCACTTTCTCCGCGATGCTCCCTTCGACGAGGCGCGCCAGCCCGCGCCGGCCATGAGTGACCATCACGATCAAGTCGGCGGGCAGCCTGATTGCGAATTCGACGATTACGTCCGCCGGCGGCCCCATCTCATCGAGAATTTCCCATTTCACTTCCCCCAGATGCTGCTTGGCGATCTCGGTCAGCTTCTCGCGTTCGATGTTCTCCTGGCGCTTGATGAGATCCGCGTAATGGGGAATGCCGCTCACGTCGAAGTCGACCGGGACGATGTGCAGAACAAAAACGGTGGCGCTATTCTGTTGGGCTAGTTTCGCGGCGACCTCAAGTCCCTTCAGGGAGCTCTGGTCGAAGTCGACCGGGGCGAGGATTCGTTTAAATGGGAAAGCCATTTCATTTCCTCCAGCGCATGCCCGGAAACTCAGAACAGATGGCGAAACAGCCGAAACCGGAATGCCCGCAGCGTAATCGAGCGGTGCAGCTTTAGAAGGCACGCAATCACGATGTTGTGCAGCGCTTTGAGTTGCAATCGGTCTTGTTGTCCATTAACAGTGCGGGAACCAAGTAAGACGCCTTACTTTGAAGCACGCCAAAGCATCCTCACCACCGCGCGGAGTTCGAGACCCACGTCATGAGGGCAAGGGATTCAGTGCTTGGGATGACTACCCAGCCGTCGCGTGCCCTTCTTTGAGCTCGGTTTCCGCCTTCAGCCAATCGTCCACCTCGCTGCCGGGACTGCCACTCCGGGCGCAATATATTTCGTATGCGCGCTTACGGATATCGTCTTCCGTCGGCGTCGGCTTCTGTTTAATGACCGGTTGTTGGGCTGCCCTTTTCTCTGCCATTTTGGTCTCCTTTCCCTGTTCGACGCGATTCTGTTAACCGTGTACGTTCCTCTTTTCTCGATGGCTCGTGAGCAAAAACTTTCGCGCGCCTGTTCCAAATACCGCCGTGTACGAGACTCTGACCGCCCGAAGTGAAATCCGTCCCGTCTGTGAACGGAAGCACCGTGCGTGAATCTTCGCGCCTTTTTCTCTTTAGCCCACACCCTTGAAGGTACGCGGCTGCCCACCACTGAAGACGCTTTTCCAAATCCATTGCCAGAACCACCCGCCCGGCCAATGCCGGGCAGCCCGGCCCTTTGCCTGGTGCCGCGGCGCCGGGCGCCGACCACAGACTGCCGCTCGGCTATTTCGCGGCGCCGGTCGGTCCGCCCGCGCACGTGACCTCATTGCGTCGGTTATGTGTATGCATTTTCCCATCTGAAATATTCATTTCGAAAATAGACTTTGATGATCTTCGTTAATCACACGGGCGGCCCGGCGTTCCCCGTTTCCTCTAGCGCGCGCGGTCCGCGATCACGTTGTAGAGCCAGGCGAATATAGCCCCTCCGATAAGTCCGTCGGGGGTTGCCCACAAGAGTCCGATAACACTGCCCAAGGGGCTGATCCGGTAGCCGCGGTAAACCTCCCCGATCAGGGTCGTCTGGCCCGTAGCCCGTCAAACGCCATGATCCACCTCAGCACAAAGAGGCCGATTCCCCAGATCAGCCCGAACGCAACGGCGAAAGCCTTTCGTTCAGCCGGATGCCGTTGCTTCCGGCTGCTGAAAGATCCCGCGCCGGCACATGTTCGTCCATCGCAGTTTCCTCCTGGGTCACAACAACCGTGCGATCATTGCCACCACGTCAGCCAGACGGGATGCGTACCCCCATTCGTTGTCGTACCAGGAAAAAACCTTTGCCATCCGGTGACCCAGTACCTTGGTCAACCCGGCATCGAAGATCGACGAATGCGGATTCCCAAATCGGTCGAGACCAGAGGTTCGTCGCAGTATTCCAGAATACCTTTGAGCTCGCCGGCCGCGGCCCGCTTCATCGCGGCGTTGATTGCCTTCTCGACCGTATCCTTTTCCAGCATGGCAGTGAGGTCCACGAGAGAAACGTTGGCGATCGGTACGCGAACCGCGATGCCGTCGAGTCTGCCCGTAAGGTCCGGCAGCACAAGCCCAATCGCCTTAGCCGCTCCGGTCGACGTGGGGACCATGGAAAGCGCCGCAGCGCGGGCGCGACGCAAATCCTGGTGCGGACCGTCCTGCAGCATCTGATCGTTGGTGTAAGCATGCACGGTGGTGATGAAGCTGTGCGCGATCCCGAAGTTTTCGTGAAGCACTTTCGCGATAGGCGCCAGACAGTTGGTCGTGCATGAAGCGTTCGAGATGATCTGGTGGCGGCGCGGATCGTACGCCGCCTGATTCACTCCCAGACAGAGCGTCACGTCGGCGCCGTCGCCGGGCGCGCTTATGAGAACCTTGCTCGCCCCGCCCGCCAGATGGCGCGCGGCCTTCTCTCTCGTCCGGAACCCGCCGCTGGACTCGATCGCAATCCGCACTCCCAGCCGCTGCCATGGCAGTCTCGCCGGATCGTGCTCGCTGAGAACCTGGATCGCTCTCCCCGGCAACGAACATCGTGTCGCCCTCGACCTTGATTTCGTATTTCAGGGCGCCGTGAATCGAGTCGTGTTTGAGCAGATGGGCGAGCGTCGCTGCGTCGGTGAGGTCGTTAACCGCAACGAGTTCGAGATCTGGATGATGCAGCGCGGCGCGAAAAAACATGCGCCCGGTGCGGCCGAAGCCGTTGATCGCGATCTTGGTTGGCATCACGAAAGTCGGTTCCCCTTGGGATTTCTAAAAGTTGTGCATTCTCTGTGCCAGCGGCCATCGGCGCTCTCTCCCTATTTTCCATTAAGGCTTTTTCGATCCGATCGTCAGGAAGCCAGTTGTGCGCCTCCATTCCGCAGTGCCTGTTCGGGTCCCGCGATAAAAAGAAGGAGGTGCCCGTAGGATTTCGGACACGCCAAGCGATAGGCTGTGCCATTTCTGAATCAGTTCAATTTCAACCTGCCGGTGTGTCGTTCGGAGTCAAGTCCGGACGGTTCTGCGTCTTTCGGGAGCAATTCCGTGACGCACCGAGGGCAGAGACAGTAATCGCAGCGTCGAATAGTTGGCCAACGATCAGGCTTGGCAATTGCCTTACAACACAGGCAGGTCTGTCATCAGAGTTCGCGGACTCCCGCCGGCATGCCACAAACGCGACAACAACTGCATAGCCACGGAGTGGGTCGCGCGAATGCGTGAAAGTATGTCACGCCTGACACTGCGGTTTTCGGCCAATCGGGCGGTCCGCGAGTACACGGAGAAATATTATCTCCCTGCTGCTGCGGCATATCGTGAACGTGCAAGTGACCACGGCGCCAATGGTCGATCTCTGCTCCAATGGAAGCATGCTTTGGCCGAGCACTGGGCATCGGTGAGGTTCGGTGAGCTTCGTGTCGCGAGTTCCGCACAGACCCGCTCACTACAAGTCGCGGTGTATCTCGGAGAGCTGCGTACCGACTGGGTGCGGATACAACTTTACGCAGCTCCGCACAACAGAGAACCACCGTTTGTATCGGAAATGACGCAGACGGGCGACCCCGAGCCTTCCGCTGGCTGGCGGATCTATCGGGTCCAAGCTTCCGCCTCACGCCGAGCATCGGACTACACACCTCGGCTCGTTCCAGCGCTTTCCGGCGCGAGGATTCCTCTCGAGGACCCTCACATCCTGTGGTTTCGATAATATGATTGCTTAAGCGCGACTCGAGCGCGTTGAGATTTGCGAGTAACTAAAAGCGGCTTTCGGCGCCGCCGAAAAAGGGAGCCATGACTAATTGGTCGCAAATTGAGGGCTCAGCGCAGCCGCTCGGCGCTGTGTGGATTGGAGCGGAAAAAAGCTGCAACTTTGCCTTGTACTCCAGACACGCGACGAGCGTAACACTACTGCTCTATTCCAAACGCGATTTGGTAAACCCGGCCCTTCGCGTCCCCCTCGATTATCTAATTCACAAATCGGGGCGGATTTGGCATTGCCGGCTCGGGACTGACCAGCTCGCCGACGCTCGCTACTATGCGTACTCAGTGGAAGGTCCAAACGATCCGCACGGGGAGCGTCATTTTTTCGATCCTGAAAAAGTACTTCTGGATCCGTATGGCTTCGAAATCTTCTTTCCCCCCGACTTCAGTCGCAGCGCTTCGATTGGACGCGGATCGAATGCCGGGAGAGCGCCAGTTGTGCACTGCCCGACGGCGCTTCATCTTTTGATTGGAGCGGCGACTCCAGACCGACCCACACTTCTGACACGATCATTTACGAGTTGCATGTCAAAGGCTTTACCATGCGCGGCAACTCCGGTGTGACCCCGGACAAACGCGGAACGTTCGCCGGGTTGATCGAAAAACTCCCCTATTTGCGGGAACTTGGCGTGACTGCGGTTGAGTTGATGCCGATCTTTCAGTACGACCCGAACGAGGGCAACTATTGGGGCTATATGCCCCTCAGCTTCTTCGCGCCCCATCAGGACTACGCCACCATCCCAAGCGCTGCGGCGGCCGCGAGCGAATTCAAGACGATGGTGAAGGCGCTCCATCAAGCTGGCATCGAAGTGATTCTCGACGTGGTTTACAACCACACTACTGAAGCCGGATTTGACGGACCCACCTATAGTTATCGAGGAATCTGCAACAGCAGTTACTATCTGCTCGATGAATGCATGGCGCATTACCGCGACGACACCGGCACCGGCAACGTGCTTCGATCGGCTCATCCAATCGTGCGCAGAATGATAATCGACAGCCTCCATTTCTGGGTGAGGGAGATGCACGTCGATGGGTTCAGATTCGATCTCGCGTCAATTTTCAGCCGTAACTATGACGGGTCGATAAACCTCGAAGACCCACCGATCATTTCGGAAATCACCAGCTATGAGGAATTCGCCTCGGTTCGCCACATCGCGGAGGCGTGGGACCCGGTCAGTTACGAACTGGGTCGCAGCTTTCCGGGCAGGTCTTGGAGCCAGTGGGACGGCAAATTTCGCGACGACATTCGTGCGTTTGTTAAAGGCGACCCGGGAAAGGTCGGCGATTTGATGAGCCTGATTTATGGTAGCAGCGAGCTGTTTCCCGACGATCTCGACAATGCCTGCCACCCTTTCCAGACGATAAATTATGTTACTTCGCACGACGGTTTTTGCCTGTACGATCTGGTTGCTTACAATGCGAAGCACAACCTGGCAAACGGTCAAAACAACAACGATGGAACCGATAACAATTTGAGCTGGAACTGCGGATGGGAAGGCGATCTGGGGGTACCTCCGAACGTAATGCAGCTGCGCAAGCAGCAAATCAAGAATTTCGCCACCATTTTGATGCTGTCTAACGGAACTCCGATGCTCCGCGCCGGCGACGAGTTCATGAATACTCAAGGTGGCAACAATAATCCGTGGAATCAGGATAATGAGACCACCTGGCTGGACTGGCACCGGTTTGAGAAGCACGGTGACATCTTTCGATTCTTCAAGGGGATAATCGCTTTTCGTAAGGTGCACCCGTCGTTGGCGCGGAGCCGCTTCTAGCGCGACGATGTGCGCTGGTACGGCGTCGATCGACAGGTCGATCTGAGCTATTTTTCACACAGCCTCGCATTCAGTTTACACGGCGGCTCGCAGCAGGATCGAGATATCTACGCGATGATCAATGCCTATTGGGAGAATCTGAACTTCAGAATTCAGGAAGGCGAGGCAAAAGACTGGGTTAGAGTGGTGCACACCAGTAAGCCCGGCAGACTCGATCTGCTCGAAAGCGGCGAGGAGGAAACTCTCGCATCGCTCGACTACGAGGTTGCGGCCAGGTCCGTAGTGGTACTGCTACGAAGCGCCTGAGCTGTGACGTTCCAGGGCTCAACCGAAGAGGGGGATTTAGCAATGCCTTTTCCTTACAAACGGATACTATGCGGGGTCGCCTCCGATGAGTGCTCAAGCGAGGCTCTTAAGGAAGCGACTGCCCTCGCCTTGAATGGGCAGGCCAGCTTGCACGTGCTGCACGTGGTCCAAGTCAGGCCGCTACTCGATCTGGGGTCGGTCGGAGCGGTCGCGTTCGTCTTGAGCACCGCAGTGATCGCGCTGCGTTACTTCCGATGAGAACCGGCTTACGCTTCAGTCCTGGCCCGCGCTGAGCAACGCCGAAAGCTGGGCCGCGAACTCTAGAAGCCATGGACAACCGCTCACATGCCCCACGCCATCATCCCCGGCGGCAATGGTCGTAGACATCAAGTAGATTTTGAAGACGCGGAGATTCGCATCGAAGTGTATTCCGGCGATGAGACAGTCGAGATCGTCGTCGAAGCAGTCAACGACCTCGCGACTTCGGATCGCCGCCGGTTTGCGCTCGTCAACATTCCAAAGCATCTCTTCTCGTCGGCGCTCGGCGAGGCGGCGCAGCGTAAGGGAACGCGAGGACCGCGGCGAGCATAGTCGTAGGCCAACGAAGACCCCGCGACTGCGCCTGGTGTGTAGCGCGCGGCGGTTTCTGCCTTGAAGCGGGGTTTGTGATGAACAACGGCGAATTAGACTGCCCTTCGATGAATGTACCAGCGTGTTCGCCTCCGAACGCTTGACCAGCGCACTGCTCGATCGCCTCACCCACCACGTTCACATCCTCGAAATGAACGGCGACAGTTACCGGCTCAAACAGAGCGAGCATCGTCCCCGCGCGATCAACCCGCCGACACCACCGAAGCCTGACTAAGAGACACAAGAAGGCCTTCGCGCGGGGGCCTTCTTGTGTCTCTTACTGATGCATTTATACTCCGGCGTACTGACGTACATTTACTCCGGTGTTGACAATTGTGCGATGCTATTGTTTTGAGCGACCGATTTGAGCATCTTTGAAGGGTCGCCGGCGATGCTAAGCCGCTGAGTCAAAGGAGCGAATCTTGGACCTACACAGAATTGTGCAAGACTTGAAGAAGGAAAGAGGGCGTCTTGATCGAGCGATTGCAGCACTCGAAGAATCGGCCTCGCCGAGGATTGTTGCTAAGAAGACGAGCGTCGCCGCTCAGCAACCAGCCGCATCTAACGGGAAGACACGCGGCGGCATCACTCCGGAGGGCAGAAAGCGGCTCTCAATGGCGATGAAGAGACGTTGGGCAGATCGCAAAAAGAAGGGTTCGTAACAGTCCCCCATACCTAGACCGCCACCTGTAGACCTATTGGTTGCGGCTTTTGAACCATCGCACCCCCCTCCGCTTAAACGGCCAGCGTGCGACGGCGGAAAAAATACTGCGAGCGCTCGAAAGGCTATTGCTGCAAGGAGGGATGTCCGCAAAGAGACATACCAACAAGGGTATAGAGATGGTGCTATAGACCGATTTCGTGCGAAAGAGCAGCCATTCACAGATGGAAATGCCTGGTAAGCTGTCCTTGGATTCTCAGGAGGGAACACTATGGCCGTAAGCGTAAGGAAAATCACCCTGTGGCGAGTCGAGGTCGACAACACGCCCGGCGCACTCGCAAGCAAGCTCGAGCCCCTGGCACAGCTCGGGGCCGACTTGCAGGTGGTGATGGGCTATAAGATGGGACCCCAACGGGCAGTGATCGAGCTGAATCCGGTCGTCGGCAGGAAAGTCGCGGACGCTGCTCGCAACGTCGGCTTCAGCGCTTCGCCGACGCCCGCGGTGCTGGTCGAGGGCGACAACAAGCCCGGACTTGGCTACCAGATCGCGAAGTCGATCGGCGAGGCGGGAATCAACCTGAGCTTCGTGATGGCCCTGACGATCGGCAGGAGGTACTCGGCCGTATTCGGCTTCGACAATGCCGCGGATGTGTCCAAGACAACTGGTTTAATCAAGAAGGCCGCCACCGCAAAGGCGCAGCGACGCAAGGCTGCATAGGCCACCCGCACGTCGGGCGGCGCCATCGGGCAGGCTTCCAATGCTCGGCGGGAAAGTCGAAGAAGGTGAGCAGGCGCTCCCAATTGGCCAACAGCGATTCGATCGCCTTGGAATGCTTGGCCTGATACTCGGCCGCGAAGCGAAGCCTTGCGGCCGAGTATCAGGCGCGGCACTCGGTGTACATCATCTCGCGCAGCGCGCGCTTGGCGCGGGGCTGGAGGCGGCGGAGCAGCTTGTCGAATACGTTGGCGAGCTTGTGACACCAGATTTAACCGAAAAGCCATCGCATTTTTTCGAACAGCTCGAGCGGGACCTTTCTTGTTCCCATCACTTCCCGGAGCTCTACGTCAATCACTTCATTGCGCGCGATCGCTGCCATCCTTCCAGACCGCCCGTTGTGAACCAGGCCCACCGCCCTCTCGCCCAATTCGATGGCAATATACCGGTCGTAGGCAGCAGGAATGCCGCCACGCTGCATATATGAAGGGTTGGTGACTCTCACGTCAAAGCCGGTTTTCTCCTTGAGAATTGCGGCAAGCCGACTACCAACTCCGCCCAGCTGCTCACGCCCGAAGGCATCTCGCTGATCGCCTTTTACAACATGTCCTTCGAGTGGATATCCTTCAGCGACTACTATGATGCTGAAATGTTTTCTCTGACGACATTGCTCTTCGATCAAATTGCGGGATTCCGCCCTCAGCGCTTCAATGGGGCCGCGCTCGTTCGAGCGCGGAAATTGACCGCTCATAACTATTCAATTTTCAAAGACCTTTCGAGCGCTTTTCGAGCGGCGCCGGTCGGAGCCCAAAGGCGACCTCATCGTCACGATCCTGCGCTGCAAGACCGATCAGGAAGGGAAGGGACGCAGGGTCGCCATCGTGCCGGGCGCGAATCCGCCGACTTGTCCGATTGCGGCTCTGCGAGCCTAGCTCAGAGCGGCACAACTCGACGACGAAGGCGGCAATGCTCTTTTCCGCCCCGTCAACCGCTGGAGCGCCGTCGAGTTGAACCGCCTCTCCGACAAGGCGGTGGACCGGATCGTCAAGAAAGCGTGCAGCGCGGCTGGGCCTCGGCGCGTAGTTTGGAGCGTCAGCGGGGCGGCTCACAGCGCAGCCCGGCGAACTGTCGAAGAGAGGGGAGAGGGGGAATGATCTCCCGAGGAACCGATCCTACAGGTCTGGCGTTTGACGGCACGAGAGGTTCTACGGACGCCAAATCGCGAAGATAATGCTATATGTTGCCGCTGGCGATTTTCTCAGCATCTGAAGCGATTGGGGGATTGCCAAGGATTCAAAGATGGAGGCAGAGAAAATCGGAACGGCGGTGGCCAAATCGGAGACCTTCGACGACCTTTTCCTGAGGCTGACAGACCATGCGCCGTTCCCTTGGCAACAGGCACTATTCGCCGAGTTTGTGCAGAAACAATTCCGGCAGATCTGCGATGTTCCAACCGGCCTCGGTAAGACATCGATCATTACGATCTGGTTCCTCGCGCTTCTCCATCATGCCCGTACCGACACACTGAACGATTTCCCGCGCCGCCTCATTTACGTCGTCAACCCTCGGACCGTTGTCGACCAAGCCACGCGCGAAGCGGAGCGTATGCGGCAAGCTCTCGTCGCCAATTCGAAGCTCAAGACAGTGGCCGACACTTTGCGACCCCTCGCGGCGCGCGCCTCCGACGCTCCATTGGCGATCAGCACGCTACGGGGTCAGTTCGCCGACAATGCCGAGTGGCGAAATGACCCGGCCCGACCTGCGGTGATCGTCGGCACGGTGGACATGATCGGCAGTCGGTTGCTCTTCGCGGGTTACGGTTGCGGGTTCAAGTCGCGCCCGCTGCACGCGGGATTTCTCGGCCAAGACGCGCTCCTAGTGCACGACGAGGCCCACCTTGAACCCGCCTTCCAGAAACTTTTGGTCGCCATCGAGTCGGAGCAACAGCGATGCCGCGACTTCTGCCGCTTCCGAGTCATGGCGCTGACCGCCACGTCCCGTTCCGGCAGTAGCTGTGAGGCGCCTATTTTCAGTGACAAAGATCGCGAGCACTCGGAAGTAAGTAAGCGGTTCAACGCCAAAAAATGGATCGCCCTCCATCCCGTCGTGGACGAAAGAAATGTAACGGATGAGATTGTTCAGCGCGCGTTGATACACAAGGACAGTAACCAGGCGATCCTCATCTTTCTCCGCAAGCTGGAACACCTGGAAAAGGTCGCGGATGAACTGCGCAAGGAGAAGCTGTCCGTCCAGATGCTTACCGGCACCATCCGCGGGCTCGAGCGTGACTCCATGGCGATGGAAGACCGGATCTTCGCCCGCTTCATGCCCAAGCCGGACGTCACACCCCAGCAGGGCACCGTCTACTTGATCTGCACTTCCGCCGGAGAAGTGGGCGTCGATATCTCGGCGGACCACTTGGTCTGCGACCTGACCCCCTTCGACAGCATGGCGCAGCGTTTCGGTCGCGTGAACCGTTTCGGCAACGGAGATGCGCGGATTGACGTCGCTTACGTAACCGTCGCGAAGGACGGACAAACAGCGGACAACGGCAGCGCGAACAACGAAGCGAGCAAGTCCAAGTCGAAGAAGAAGACCGAGCAGCAATTGCAGTTCGATCGAGCCTCCGAACTGACTCTTTCGCTGTTACAGCGGCTCCCGAAACGCGAAGACCAGCTCCACGATGCCAGCCCGGCCGCGCTGAATGACTTCCCAGTTGCCGATCGACAGAGGGCCTTCACTCCCTTGCCAACCATCCTTTCTGCAACCGACATTCTCTTCGATACTTGGGCACTCACCTCCATCCGCGAAAAGCTGCCCGGCCGCCCACCGGTCGCCGACTGGTTACACGGCGTCGCCGAGTGGGAGCCGCCCGAGACCTACGTCGCGTGGCGAGAAGAGGTCGAAATCCTGACCGGAGAACTGCTCGAGAGGCACAAGCCCGACGAGGTGCTCGACGATTACCCGCTCAAGCCGCACGAGTTGCTGCGAGATCGCACCGATCGGATCTTTGACCACCTTAAGGGCCTCGCGTCCGACCACCCGGCATGTCCGGTTTGGATCGTTACCGACAACGACTTGGTAGCCGTGACTACGCTGGGCAAGCTCGCCGAAGAGGAGAAGCAGGCTCTTAACGATCGGAGCGTGCTGCTGCCGCCGATGGCCGGAGGACTAACCACGACCGGCATGCTCGACGGCAAAGCCCCCTTCGACGAGACACGCCGCACCTCCTACGACGTTGCGGACAAATGGATGAACGAGATGAACCGTCCTCGTCGCTGTCGAGCGTGGGATCGCGACGACCTGCCCAAGGGTATGCGGCTGGTGCAGACCATCGACACCCAGCCCGATACTGAAGACGAGTTTGACGACGGCCAGCAGGCGCCCCCCCGGCGCTACTGGCGCTGGTACGTGCGACCCCGTTCTGCCGACGACGACGGATCGCGAACCGCCCGTCAGCCCCAGGAGTTGCAACCGCACCTCGAATCGGCCGAGAGCTTCGCGCAGGCACTCGTTGATAGGTTGCGTCTTGCGGACCCGGAAGTCTCCGCCGTCAAGCTAGCAGCCCGCTGGCATGACCTCGGCAAGCGTCGAGCGATTTGGCAACGGTCGATCGGCAACCCTGATTACCCACAACAAGTGCTGGCGAAGTCCGGGGGTAAGATGCGGCCCATCGACCTGAGCAACTTCCGCCACGAGTTCGGATCGCTCATCGATGTATCGCGTTGCCGTGGGTTCCTCGATCTTGACCGCGATGTGCAGGATCTCGTTCTTCATTTGATCGCGGCCCATCACGGCCGCGCCCGGCCGCACTTTCCCGTCGACGAGGCGTTCGATCCGGAGCGCACAGGTGAAGCCGCAGCCGAGATCACCCGCGAAGTCCCTCGCCGCTTTGCCCGGCTGCAGCGAAAGTACGGGCGCTGGGGCCTTGCGTACCTCGAGTCGCTGCTCCGGGCGGCCGATGCCCTCGCGTCGCAAGCCAACGACGCCAGCAAGGAACCGGCCGATGGCGGCGGCACACCCGTGCAGGAGGCCGAGCGATGAGCCAGGTTGACGAACCCGCGATCAGCGTCCGTGTCGATCCGGCCAACCCAGGACAGTTCTTCGCCTGCTGTGGCCTGCTGGAACTCGCTGACCGTTTTTGGAGCGGCGCCGAAGGCTGGTTTGAGCACAGCGCGTTTTTCGCTCGACCACTCGATTGTGGTGATCAAACCGAACGGAGCCTCGGCGGTCTTCTGCGTGCAATCGCGGGGGCATCTCTGCGACCGTCCGATCCGGAAGACGAAGTTTCATCCCCGATCGAGATACCAGATCCATTCGAGCTGCGACTCGACTGGTGGAAGAATGATCGTGCGGGCGGTGATCGACTTAAGGGATGGGCCGGCAGAATGAGCAGCGTCCGCATTGCGTGTGCCATGCAGAGTGTGTTGCGTTGGGAAGAGCTGCAGAATGGCGCCCTGTTCGATTACGCGACGGTCGTGTATGACCCGGCGGAGCCGGATAACAAGGTCGAACCGTTCTACTTCGATGCCCGCCGAGGGTCGAGCGCTCAGCCGATCGATATCGGCTTTTCGCCTGATAGCCTTCACATGACCAACTTGGCCTATCCGGCGGTCGAGTTCCTGTGCCTAGTGGGGCTCCAGCGTTTTCGCCCCATGCCAACCGGCACCCCGCGCGTCTTCGATTACTATACGTGGACAATTCCGCTGGCGACGCACATCGCAGCGCTTACCGCCTGCGGCCTGCTGACGCATACCGGGGTCCGCGGTTTCCGCTTCGAGAACGCCTTTCGCACCGACCAGAGGAAACACAAGGCATTTACCACAGCCACAGCATTTGCGAGGAACCCACGATGAACGAGCTATTGAGAAAGTTTGATACCTGGTTGCAAGACGCGGGGCCGGCGGCCTTGGTATTGCGTGAGCACCTGATGTCGGTAGAAGGCCCGGACGGCGTGGTATTTCCCGCAACCTTCGCTGCGAGCCAAGACGGGAGTTTCAAGGGCGGCTATAACGTCGACCACTTCAGCGAAATCGAGAACATTTGTCTGATCGACAGCGTCGGTTCGCAGGCGAACCGGATCGAGCCGTTGTTTGCAGAAAAGGACTATGCAGGTCTGGTCCCACAGGTCGTAGTGAAGGCCGGCGACAAAAGCGTGAACTTGCTCGAGGCGGGCCATCGCGCCGGTGACGCCATTGTCCGCTGCTCGGCGTTGCAGGAGGAGCTGCAGACTGCGTTCAGGGCGGTGCAAAATGGCAACGCTGCACTACTGGCGAAGATCGCGCCTACCTCTCTCGTTTTCGGCGCGTGGGATTCGCGGGACACGCAGGCCAAGTTGCCGCGGCTGATAGCTTCGACGATTCGCGCTTTCAACGTCCGTGAGCTGACACGATCGGCTCAATATGTGCCGGCTGCGGAATACGTTGGCGACGGCTTGCTAGACGAGCCGGCCGATAAAAAGAGGAGCGATGCATATGCGGAGCGCGGGTTCGTTCACGTACCTGCTTCCGGCGCCCCTGGCGGCGTGATCGTCACTGCGGGCATCCGCCGCGATGCATCGCTCCATCTCGCCGCCCTCCGTCTCCTCGTTACTGGCGAAGACCAAGCCAAGATGCTCGTGCTGCGTCGCTACATTCTCGGTCTCGCCCTGACCGCGTTCACATACTCACCGTCCGCCTATCTCCGGCAGGGCTGCAACCTCGTGCTGGACCCTGACAAGCCGCGCGAGTTCGCCGAGGTCTACAGCGACGGTCATCGTATCGCCGCGAAAGTAACGCACGACGAAGCTCTCGAATATGCCCGCGCCAGCGCCAGCGACTTCGGCGTCGGAAAAAATCGTTCCGTCGAGTTCGACAGGGAGCGAGCTAAGAGAGATGTCAGCGGGGACGCCGGCAATGGCGAGAGGAAAGCAAGAAAATCTCGAAGCAGGACCGCCCTGTAGCGCCGCAACGCGATGGCTTTACGCTTGTGCATTTCGATCCGCTTTCTGGCTCCGGCCTTCCACGGCAGCAGGGATGCCGACAAGCCCGAGTGGCCGCCCTCGCCTATGCGGGTATTTCAGTCGCTGGTCGCCGCCGCGGCCGCGCGCTGGCGCGCGGAGTCATTTACCCAGCGCATTCGGTCGGCCTTCGAGTGGCTGGAAAAACAGGCGGCGCCGATGCTGATCACTCCGACGAGTGTCAGCTCGTTCGGCTATCGTCTATCGGTGCCCAACAATGCCATGGACATCGTCGCCAAGGCGTGGTGCCGGGGGAACTATTCCAACTCCGGCGATGCCAATCCTGCTACACATCGCACGATGAAGGCGGTCCGGCCAACGTTGCTACTCGACGGTGCAGCCGTACACTACCTGTGGCCTCTACACGATCCAATCGGCGAGGGAGTTAGTGGTCATGTCGAAGCACTCCAAGAAATCGCCCGCAGCGTCGTTGCCTTAGGCTGGGGTGTTGACATGGCGGTTGGCCACGCCACGGTCCTGTCTGATGATCAAGTCAGCGCTCTGTCCGGCGAGCGATGGCTGCCGTATAGCACTTCAGTGGCTGATGGTTTACGGGCGCCGGTGCCGGGCACGCTCAACGATCTGATTCATCGGCACAAGCATTTCCTTGCGCGCCTCGGGCCCGACGGTTTGAGTCCACCACCGCCACTGTCCACGTTTCGGATCGTTGAATACAAACCTGCGAGCCGTCCGCGACTGCGTGCTGTAGCCGCTTTCTCTCTCTTGAAGCTCGACGCGAGCGGGTTCCGCGGATTCGACACGGTTCGCCGGGGCCTCACCGTCGTCGGCATGATGCGCCATGCGACCAAAACCGCGGCCGCCGGTGCCGGCTGGTCTGAATCGGACATCAACACGCTCATCCTAGGCCATGGCGAATCGCCGAACAGCGGCGATCACGTCCCGACCGGCCCCCGACGTTTTGCCTACCTGCCTCTGCCCAGCATCGAGGCAAGACGGGAAGGCGCCGCCCGAGTAGTGGGTAGCATCCGCCGTATTATACTTTCGTCCTTCACGGAAGAATTCGCCGCTCAAGTTGGCTGGGCGCGGCGGACTTTGTCAGGCCAGGAACTCATAGACGAGGACAAGAAGCAGCCCGTCGCTCTTCTCTCGTTGCTTCCCGCAACCGACAAAGTCGTTCAACGCTACACTCAATCCGCAGCTTCCTGGGCCACCGTTACGCCCGTGGTCCTCCCGGGTTACGACGATCCGGACCACTATCGGCGGCGTTTGAAGAGCAAAGTCGGCGCCGACGAACAGAAAAAGCTGTTGAACCGCATGGACGATCGCATCGACGGCCTGCTCCGCAAAGCCATCGTTCAGGCCGGTTTTTCGCAAACTTTGGCGGATCACGCGGAACTGGAATGGCGCAACGTCGGCTTCTGGCCAGGCGCTGACTTGGTCAGCCGCTACGGAGTGCCAGAGCACCTAAGACGCTTCCCTCGCTTTCATGTCCGGCTTCAGTGGCGTGATGCGCGGAACAGGCTGACACGGATTCCTGGTCCTATTTGCCTCGGTGGCGGTCGCTTTTATGGCCTGGGCCTTTTCGCGGCCTTGTGAGTGTTGCTCACGAGAGAGGAAACCCGATGCGCAATACCTACTTGGTCTGCTACGACATCCGTGACGACAAGCGGGTTAGGATCGTGTACAAGACTATGCGCGATTTTGGAGATCATCTCCAATACTCAATCTTCGAATGCCAGTTTACTCCTTCTGACCTTGTGCGCTGCCGCCATGTTCTCAGCGAAATTATCGATCATCGCGATGACCAGGTGTTGTTCGTAGTTCTCGGTTCGGTTGAGGGCCGCGGCGACCGGGTAATCACTGCGCTGGGCCAAGCGTACTCGCCGATCGACAGCCCCTGTATCGTCGTAGATGGCGAGCCCGAATCAGCCGCCAAGTCAGAGTGCTCGTTGCACAGAGGGCTAACCCTATGGCAGACCCCGCAAAAGCCAATCCTGCTCTGACTGACTCGGGGCGCTCGGTGACGATCGGCCCCGAAGGGCGCCGCCGGGTACAGGTCGATCTTCCCGACTACTTGCCTGGCGCGGATACTGAACGAGTTCGTCTATTGCCCGCGTCTTTTCTTCTATGAATGGGTCGAAGGAATCTTCGCCCATAGTACTGACACGGTAGAAGGTGCGCTGCGTCACGAGAAGTTGGAAACCAAATCCGACCCGATGCCAGCGCCGGAGCAGGAGGCAACTATACACTCTCGGTCGGTCACGCTAAGCAGCCAGACTCATCTGCTGATCGCCAAGATGGATCTGATTGAAGGTGAAGGCGGCACCGTCGTTCCAGTGGACTACAAGAAGGGGAGTCCGCGGGGAGAGTGATGACGGCCCGGAAGCGTGGCCCGCTGATCGCGTGCAGTTATGCGAGCAAGCGCTAATCCTGCGCGACAACGGCTACAGATGCGATGAGGCGGTCGCCTATTACCATGCCACCCGCCAGCGCGTGCGAGTAGCGGTCGATGACGCACTAGTTGGTGAAACATTGGCTGCTCTGGAGGGCGCGAGAGCGCTGGCCACGCGAGGCGAAATCCCGCCGCCGCTGGTGGATAGCCCGAAATGCCCGCGATGCTCTCTGGTCGGTATTTGCCTTCCCGATGAGACCACGCTCTGCGAGTCACTACCTGAGTTTGTTCCAACTCCTCAGCTTTCGTTGTTTGATGACGGCGGAGACGGTGCGCTACCCGCCTCGCGCAGCAACGGCGAACCTCTTCGCCGTCTGGTTCCCGCGCGAGACGATCTCCGCCCGTTATATGTCACCGGCCATGGCCTGATCATCGGCAAGAGCGGCGAGGTTCTGCAGATCAGGGAACGCGACAAGCGCGTCCAGGAAGTACGGATTGGCGAGATCTCGCAACTTAACGTATTCGGCAACGCGCAGCTTACTGCTGCTGCGGTGCAAGGCCTATGCTGGGCGGAGAAGCCGATCGCGCACTTTTCGTATGGAGGCTGGTTTTACGGCCTGACGCAGGGGCTGGGCCTGAAGAACGTTTTTCTGCGAAAACAGCAATTCGCCCTGGCTGACCAGCCGCTGTTCTGTCTGAGCGTAGCTCGCGAATTTGTGGCTGCCAAAATTCGCAACCAGCGCACGCTGCGGCGGCGAAACCACATCGAACCGCCACCCATCGTCTTGGCACTGCTCAAACGCTATGCGGAGATGGCGCTGCTCGCTGAACGGCTGGGAGAACTGCTGGGGATCGAGGGCAATGCTGCTCGCATCTACTTCGGTAACTTCACGGGTATGCTGAAAGTCGAGGAAGACCCTCACGCAAAGGCGCCGTTTAACTCCGAGTTCACTCATCGGAATCGGCGTCCGCCTATCGATCCGATCAACGCGCTGCTCTCCTTTGCCTACAGCATGTTGGCCAAAGACCTGACCATCATCTGCCACAGCGTAGGGTTTGACCCATTCATTGGCTTGTTCCATCAGCCGCGCTTTGGCCGGCCAGCTCTGGCGCTCGACCTCATGGAAGGGTTCAGGCCCCTGATTGCAGATTCGGTAGTGATCGGGGCGGTCAATACTGGAATGGTCGGTCCGGGCGATTTCATGCGTGTCGGTCCGCCGGTAGCGCTGACGCCCAGTGGCAGAAAGGGGTTCCTGCGCGCTTATGAGCAACGCATGGACACCCTCGTGATCCATCCGTTGTTCGGTTATCGCGTCAACTACCGCCGAGTGCTCGAAATTCAGACCAGACTCCTGGCAAGGCTGCTGAGCGGAGAGGTGCAGCGGTATGTGGGATTTGAGACGCGTTGAGGATCGCGAGCGGCGAGGTGACGACAAAAACCCGGCTTCCGCTCGCCGGCTACAAAGGCTTGCCGATGCTGCGTTTTCCGACTAAGCCAAGAAGGGCAGGGCGACGCATTAGGCCCGCAACCGGCAAAGCTCGCAAGGCGGCCCAAAGGTCTTTGAAAATTGAGTGCTTGGAGCGACCGGCCCCATTGAAGCGCCGCCAGCTTCACGATCGCTTGCAAGGATTCCCGTATTTCCGCGCTCACGTGAGCGCGGCCCCATTGAAGCGTTATAGGCATCGGAAAACGAAATCGCAACCTCGACCATTTCCGCGCTCACGTGAGCGCGGCCCCATTGAAGCCGGGCCGAGCGGCTCGGCCGTCCCATGACCGGCGCGTAGAACTTGGCGCACTGGCCTTCGACAAACCGACCGAAGTCGTCGGCGTCCAGCAGCGCATTTAGCCGCGTATAGAAGGGATGCCCCGGCGATTTTGGCAGCTCCGCGGTCGCGACCCACATCGACGCTTGCTCACTCTGTCGGGTTCCCATCGCGATCCGCCACATTGTAGCACTGCCAATCCATTCTGTGGGCGCATCGTCTCCACGCCGCATCGCCGGTGGCAACGACTGGGCCACTCGCCTTTCGCGAAATTTGGTTGCATAGAGCACAAACATGGTCGAATGAAACTGATTCCGTCGGGGTGAGGCTGATAGATTTAAGTGATGGAGGCTCAACGGGCCACCGAGATTCGAAGGTTAAGCGGACTCAAGAACATTTCTTGGCTCTCGGCGCGTCAACTCGACCGTCTTGCGGCCGCACTCTCAATCAGCAGGGTCGAAAAACGCGAGATAATTATCGACGACAAGCACTCGCCTGAA
>Ga0187872_10001673_pt1 | contig 21791 bp, 11 predicted proteins | sample June2016WEW_16_4_FD_132973 | JGI IMG/M metagenome (GOLD analysis project Ga0187872, IMG submission 132973) | Peatland microbial communities from SPRUCE experiment site at the Marcell Experimental Forest, Minnesota, USA - June2016WEW_16_40 | ecosystem: Environmental > Terrestrial > Soil >...
CCGAGCCGATGGCCGTCCCGCTGACGGTTGGAGTGCCGGAGGAACTGATGATGTTGCCGCCGGCCTGCTGGGCGATGGTGTAGGCGCCGGCCGCCAAGGCCGAACTGGCGTTGACCGTCCAAGTGTTGCCCTGCAATTGCAACGTGCCCTGGGAGAGGTAGAGGGCCGGATGTGAGCCGTCGTAGGTCAGGGTAATGGGTCTGGACCCCAGGCTGACAGTGCCCGCGGAAGCGCCCTTAATGGTGGCCGCTGAAGACGTGCCGCTGGCGCTCAAGGCGGTGCTGCTGCTCAGAGCATAAGAGGTGATGGCCGACACGTCGAAGGCTGCGCCGGCGGCGATGTTGATGCTGGTGGTGTTGCTGATCGAAGTGCCGCTGCCGATGGCGAGCGTGCCGGCGCTGACAGTGGTCGCGCCAGAGTAGGTGTTGGTGTAGCCGCCGCCCAAGGTCAATGTGCCGGGTGTGCCACCGTTGGGGACAGCGACAGTGAGGCTGCCGGAACCGTTGATAATCCCGGCGAAAGTGGTGCTGATGTTGGTCTGGAGGACCGTCAGCGCGCCGCCGCTGGTGAGCTTGAGGCAGGGGATCTTGGTGCCGGTGCCGCCAATACCCGCGCTGCTCTGCAGCGGGCCGACGGTCTGGCTAAAGCCGTTGAGGTCCAGGGAACTGCCGGCGCTCTGATCCGAAGCGATGGTCAGGGGCGTGCCATAAGGCAGAGTGCCGTTGGCGCCCAACTGCAAGGTGCCGGCGGCAACCGTGGTGGCGCCCGAATAGTTGTTGGCGCCGCTGAGTTGGAGAGTGCCGTAGCCGAGGGTGTCACCGGCGCCGCTCGAGAAGTTGCCCGATCCGGTGATGATGCCATTGTAGGTCACGGTGTTGCCGGATGAGACGTGGAGACTGCCGCCCTTGGCGCCCAGAGTAATGCCGCGATTGGCGTTCAGGGTGAAGGTGCCGCCGCAACGGAGGCCGTTGGTGGTGTAACAGTTGAGAGTCAACGAGTTGGCGAGCGCCGAACCCGGAGGGGTGCCTAGGTTGGCGTCCGAGGAGATCTGCAATATGCCAGCGTTAATGGTGGTTGTGCCGGTGTAGGTGTTGGCGCCGCTAAGGGTTAAATTGTAGTTTCCACTGGTTATAGTGGGGGAAGCGTTCAGGACCAGCGCGCCTGAACCGGCCAGAACCGCGCTCACCGCTCCTGCGCTCGTGCCGGCGTAGGAGGAGCCGGTCAGCGTGCCGTCTTGAATCTTGCCGCCGGAGATGGTCACCGTCCCCACCGTATGGCTGGCTCCGCCCAAGTCCAGGGTGCCGCCGCTCACCGTCAAGGAGCCGGAGGTGGCGCCCAGGGTGCCGGCGGCGTTGGCTTTCAACTCGCCGGGGCCTTGGACAATCGTGCCCCCGCTGTAATTGTTGCCGGTGTGAGTCAAGGTCAATACGTAGGGAGTACCTGAGGAATTGGTATAGCCGGTGTAGGTAAGGCTGCCAGGCCCGGTGATATAGTTGGACATGGTCAAGCTGGCATTCGGATTGTCAAATATCCCTCCGCCGGAGAGCAGCGCAATGGCGCAACCGGGCAACAAAAACTGGTCGCCGCTGGTGGTGTCATTATCCTGATAGATGCCGCCATTCTCCAGATTAAGCGTGACGCCGTCGTTTCCGGTGTCATGATCGGTCAAAACCACCAAACAGGTATTGGGACCATTGACGAACTCAGCGCTGCTGGAGCTGCCGCAATAATTCCCGGCGTTCTCAAGCACGAGCACGCCGCCCCCCGTCAATTCATACCCTGAGCCTCCGAGCACGCAATCAATGTAGGTCGGGCTGCCGGGAGGAACACTGATAACCGGGGTGGTGCCGTTCAAGGTAAGGGTGTCGCTTCCGGCTATAACATAACCGGGCGTATTGAACGCGAGGCCGTCGGCGCCCACATCGGCTCCCAAAGTGACGGTTGCAGCCGTTCCGGCAAAGACGGCATAATCACCAGCCGCGGACCAGACCACGTCCACTGTTCCGCTGAGCCACCAGTTGGTTGAGGAATTATCCCAGGTTCCCGCGCCGCCGCTTCCCGGCGAGGCGTCCTTGAAGCTGGGATCCCAATATACGGTCACACCCGAAGGCGGTGCCGGAATCGCTTTGCCAATGACCAGGGTATTCGTCAGTTGAGTCGCAGTGCCATTGAATACATCCTCATCAACCACGCCATTGGTGATGCCGGCAATGTCAGCTTGGTAGTATTGCCATGCGTCCCAGGTTGACCAGGGGCTGGTACTGGGAGCGCCGGTTTGGGGATTATAACTGCTCCCTGTCTCGGCCATCCAGAGCGGCCACTGGGTCACCGTGCTGTCCAGCCCAGGCCCATTGCCGGAAGTGCCCGCGGCGTACGAGGTGTAGGTGTAAACCACCGGCGTGACGACGACGCCGTTGGCTGCGGCATAGTTGACAATGTCCTGGCACCACTCGTTGACCCAATCCGATAACGTGGCTTGGGTGTAGGCCGGACTGACACCGGTGACGTCTTCCTCGAAATCGAGCACCGGCATGAGATACGAACCGCCGTTTGTTTTGATGTAGCTCCCGGCGACACTCCAGAAGTTGGCCGCCTCTTCGTCGGCGCCTGCCGTGCCGATGTGCAGGTCCGGATAGGCGTAATGATAAGCGCCAATCAGCACGCCAGCATTCTTGGCATTGACCACGTTGTTCGTGAAATCCGCATCATAATCGTACTCCCCCATTGTGGCCCTGGCCCAGGCGAACGTGATGCCGGCACCCTTCACCTTCGACCAGGTTATTGTGTACTGGTAGCTGGACACGTCAATCCCGAGCGGCCGCTGCGCCAGCGCGCGCCCCGGCCCGGTCAGCAGCTCCAGGCCCAGGACCAGCATCGCCATCCTCGTGAAGGAAAGCCGGCTGGCCAGCCTTGAGCGGGCTGGGTTGGCGCGTGTGGGCGGAGTCCGCCCGGCAGGGGGATACTCGCGAAGGGCAGGAGAGGCCGTGGCTATTCGCCAAAACGGGTTAGCAATCCACGCCGGGATAAGTTTCATCATAAGCTAAAGGCCGGCGTGCTCGCACTACTTTGGCCGAGCTGCGGTTTCCTTCAAACGGTTCGGACAGCCAGCTCGGGCCGATCAGCTAACCGGATACTAAATCAGATTATCAGAATGGGGTTGGCAGTGTCAACAAGAAGTTCTGGAGATTGGAGGATGCAAACTGGAAAAACTGAACAACCCTGGAAGAGGCGCTTGGTGTGGAGGGGCAGGAGATCAAGAAGCCGGGATACCACCAGCGCAGCACAAGAGCCAACCAACAGAGGATTGGGGATGACCAGAATTGGCCAAGCAGCGAACCAAAGCACCCGCCAAAAGAAGAAACGGACGAGAAGCAGGTCAATGAAGCTGGGTCTCCGATTGCCGCCTCTTGAGCCATTCTGAGTGGTGCCTGATGGTCCAGTCAGTCCGTGCTCGGTCAAGTCCTATGTCGTGACCGGCCTTCTCGGATTCAATCCACTTGTGCTTCATTATCTCCTCGCGTTGGGCCTGGAAATACCGGTAGAGCAAGGAGTTTCTCAGCAAGTCGCTGTTCGAGGGCTGCTCTTTCACTTGGTGAAAAGACGAAGGCGAGGTCATTGTGTGTGCAGGCAGGAGTACCGCATCAAGCCGTAAAACTCTCCCCCAATTCGGAAAGGAGTTTTGCCATGGCCGTTCGAAGTTGGTTTAGGTTGACAGGCTTATTCAATACCGCGTCAACCGGGTTATCGGGACCGGGCCTTTTTCCATGCCCGGTTATCATGAGAATTGGCTGCCGGGGCGCCAACTGCTTAATTCTGGCGGCCAGTTCATTGCCCTTCATGAACGGGAGCTCGAAGTCGGTCATCACCAGGTCGAACTGGCCCCTGGTAAACAAAGCAAACGCCTCGGCACCGTTGTTGGCCTCAACAACGGTATGTTCGTCCCTGGAAAGCAACCGTCCGATGGATTCCCGTACAAATCGTTCGTCTTCGACGAGCAATATGCGCTTTCGAAGAATGTTATCCTCTCCCATTGTTCCCAGACCGGCAGAACTTCCCTGTTCACCCGAAGAGTGGTCAAGGCCAGTCGCATTCCCCGGCAGAAAGTTCACACTATTCATCTACTCGTCGTCGCAAGAGCACTATGGCTGCCATCTCGAAATTGCGAATTCTCCTTGTGGCTTTTGTCCTAAAACAGGACAGTATTGGGGTCAACAGGTGCCTGAGGGGTGGGTGTGGCTTGGGGAGGGGGCCGGGTCTGGCCTTGGGCAGGTATTTGTGGGGCCGACTGCCGGCGGTAATCCGGGTCTGGATTGGCCGTCTGCCGCTTGCATTTCCCCGGGTTGGCTGCATCTTAGCCCTGACCGAAGCGGTCCGGCGCGGCGCCGGATGCGCGAGACATTGGCAACTGAATAACACTCAATAACAGAACATTCTATGGCACTCAAAAATGCTCCTGATTTGACTCAACGTCCGCCCCGCAGCCCGCGGGTGCGGCTGGGCGGCTTCGTCATTCTGCCGCGCATGTTGGATAAAGGCCGCGCGGCGGTCGCCGGCAAGAACGGGGAATATCATTACGCCTGCCCGCTCGACCACCGGTTCCTCGACTTCGTCGGCGTCAAACCTGACGCGCTCAGGAAGCAGCTTGCGGCGGGAAAGGGCGACACCGAGGTCCTCCAATGGATTGCGAAGAACGCGAAGCGCAAGCTCACTGAGCCGGAAATCCTGGCGTGGTCGGCTTATCAGGAACAGCGAGCGCCGGCGGACACCGAATCGCGCGAATTCTTCCATGGGGTCCACGGCAAGATCGCGCCCAAACGCGAGGATATCGCCACCTGGTTTGACCTGCTCGACGTGGATGATCACGTGACGTTCGGCGGCCAGGCGTGAGGCCGGGTGCCGACCGTCCGGAGTGCCGACAGATTGTCGGCCTACACGGTCTGAATGGTCTTAAGCCGGCAACATGCCGGCGCTCCGGCCAGACCGGGGCCGAGCGGGGCTACGCCGTCTTCCAAAGCAGGATCGAGTCGAGGCGATGGTGGTGGCGGACTCCGTGAACCTCGAACTCGACCTCATCTCCGACCTTGTGGCCAAGCAGTGATTGGGCGACGGGGGAAAGGTAGCTGACGACATCTTTCTCCGGGTCGGAATCCCAGGCGCCGAGGATGGTGAAGTGCTCCGGCTGGTTGGTGGCAAGATCGGTCGCGTGCACGACGGTGCCGACGCTCGCGACGTCGGTGCGGGCGGCGGCGAAATCCGTGCCGCGGGCGCGGACGAGTTGTGTTTCCAAATCGGCCTTGCGCAGCATGAGCAGCTTCTGCATTTCCTTGGCGGCCTTGTATTCGTGATTCTCGCTCAAGTCGCCGTAGCTGCGGGCCAGCGCGATTTCCCTGGAATTGGCGGGTATCTTCTTCTCCACCAGCTCGTGGTATTCGTTCTTGCGCCGCTCCAGGCTTTCCCACGAGACCAGGAGGGTGGCCTCCTGCCGGGTTTGCTCGCCCGAGATCAGCACCTGTATCGGCGGGTAGCTCTTGACGATGCGCGCCAGCAGGGAGCGCTTGTCCATGTCGTCAAACGACGGAGAAAGCTGCAAGGCGCGGGTCAGGTCCTTGATCACCTCGAGGTCGGCGGAGCCGATGAGTTCGACCAGCAGTTTCTGGTCGTCGAGAATATAATCGCGCAGGCGGTTGGAGCGGCGCTCGTTAAACTGGTCGCGTTCCATCGCCGTGAGCATCGCGCGGAAGACTTCCGGCCCGAGGATGTCCGCAAAGGAGTCGTTCCGGTCTTTGGCGAGCCAGAGGAGCAGTTCGCTGGCGGCGGTGTGCTGGCTGACGAGGCGGGCCACGGTTTCCTTGAGCAAATCGAGCTTGCCTTCCTGAACGAGGAGGCCCGCCAACTCGTGGCAGAGTTTGGCGGAAACGCTGTTCAGCGCCGTTTGGAGCGCGCGGTGCCAGTGCTCTGGATTGGCGGCTTTGAATGACTCCAAGGCCCGGCGGTGCTTGGAGGCCGGCAGCCCTTCCAGCAGCGGCCCCAGCTTCGCATCCTGCGCCCAAATCGCCGGCGCGCCAAGTTCGCCCTCGCCGGGCGGCAACGCGGCCATCTCCCGCAGGTCATCACGGACAAAGATCGCTTCCAGCGCGACCGCCGGCTGGGTGCGCTGGTAGCTGGGGATTTCGGTATTGAATGCAGCAATGGCCTCCCTGGCGGCCGCCCCTTTGTCCGTGAGGTCGTGGGCGTTCCTGAGCAGTTCGCTGGCGACGGCAATGCGGGCCTTCAATCCCTTGGCCGTCCGGAACCCCTCCAGCAGCCGGTCCTGCAGCGACACCTCTTGGGTCTGATAAATGATCGGCTCGCTCTTCTTGAGGGGCACTTGAAAATGGCCGTCCTTCTTGAGCTCGCGCCGCGCGGCCTCCCACCACTTCTTCCAATCACTGCTGATGACCTCGGGCACGAGCGCCTGCTGGACCTGCTCCACCGTCGCTTTGCCGCCGTAGCTGTTCAATACCAGCTTAACCAGCTCCGGATGTTGCGTCGCCGCCATCTGCCGCAGTTCCTCCAAATTCGAGGCCTTGCGCGCCAGGATGTGGTCTTTGGCAATCGGCTTGAGCGATTCCGCCGCAAAGGCCAGATCCATCGTGTGGCCGGCCTTGTTCTCGAAGTCGATCATGAAGCGGGCAAAGACCGTATCCACCGTCTTGATGCGTCCAAACCCCCAGCTCCGGTGCAGGCAAAAGCCGGTGTTGGTAAGCTGCACCAGCGCCTCGATGTGGTGTCGCTCCAGCTTCCCGGCTGCCGCCATTTTCTCGAATTCTTCTCTCATAAAGTATCTTAGCGCTCGCGTCCCCCGAGCCGAATGGCTTTATTAAAGGTCGTGAGCGACGAAAAACCAAGAGAAATTGCAATGCGCATCCTCCAGCGGGGCGCGGGCGGGGATTTCGTGGAAAACCGGCTCGAAGCGGAACTGGCCCGAACACACCTTTCGGTCGCCGACCGCCACCTGTGTCAGGAGCTGGCCTATGGCATCGTCCGCTGGCAGGCCACCCTTGATTGGCTGATCGCCCGCAAAACCGACGCGCGCGCCCAGAAGCCAATCCTGCAGAACCTCTTGCGGCTCGGCCTTTACCAGATCTTTTGGCTCGATCGCATCCCCGACCACGCCGCCGTTCACGAAACCGTCGAGTTGGCCCGGCAGAGCGGCTTCCACTTGCAGGCGGGGTTCATTAACGCTGTCCTGCGCGGCTACTTGCGCGAGTTCGACGCCACCAGGCGCCTGCTGGCCGAGCTGAAAACCACGCAGCCTCACCTGGGCTATTCCCATCCGGAATGGCTGGTCGCACGCTGGCAAACCCACTGGGGCGCTGACCGCGCGGCGCAGTTGATGGAATGGAATAACACCCCGCCGCAGGCCTTCGCCCGCGTCAACACGCTAAAGGCCGACCCCGGCAAACTCCTCGCCCAGTGGCGCGACGAAGAGGTGGATTATGACTTCGTCCGCCGGGACTGGCTCGAAGAGAACCTGGTCTTCGAGCTGAAATCGCATCCGCCGTTGAGCCGGCTGCCCAGTTTCCAGCAGGGTTTGTTCTACGTCCAGGACCCCAGCACCCTGCTGGCGGTGCGCGAACTCGATCCCCAGCCCGGTGAGAGCGTGCTCGACCTCTGCGCCCCCCGGCGGGAAACTCGCCGCCCTCGCCCAACTCATGCGCAACGAAGGCCGCCTCCTTGCCCACGACACCACCCCCGAACGCCTGAAACTGATCGAACAGAACTGCGCCCGCCTGGGCGTCACCTGTGTCCAGACCGTCTTGCCCTCAGCCCTCGACGCTCAACCCTCAACCACTTTCGACCGCATCCTGATCGACGCCCCTTGCTCCAACACCGGCGTGATGCGGCGCCGGGTTGATTTGCGCTGGCGGATTCGCCCGAAGGAAATCGGGCGTTTGCGCGCAGCGCAACTCGAGCTGCTGCGTCAGGCCGCATCGCTCTTGAAACGGGGCGGCCTATTGGTTTACAGCACGTGCAGCCTGGAGCCGGAGGAAAACAGCGATGTCGTGAACGAGTTCCTGGGCGGGCACGCCGATTTCGGACTGGAACGGTCTCACGAGCTGCTGCCTTTTGTGCAGAGTGTGGATGGGACTTATGTGGCGCGGATGGTGCGGGGCGGATAAGGGCGCACCGACACTGCCACCAAGGAGTGAGAACGCCCAACGGTGACGGACCGCGAGCCGTCCCCGGCTCGCAGCGGCGACGAACGCGAAACGACAATCGAAGCTCTTGCACCTTCCAACACGCTGCGAGCCGGGGACGGCTCGCGGTCCGGAGGCAGTATTGAGATGCGCCTGGCGGATAACTACGACCAGGTTGGCTGTTGACGCTCGGCCAGTGAATCGGTAGCCTGCAGCGCGGTGGCTCATGAGCGGACAGAGGAAATCAACTAAAGCGAGTTCACGAAGGGGCGTTGCCTCACGCCCAACGGACAGGGCCATTGCCGCTCCGCCCGCACCGCCCACCCGCTCCCCGCCCAGTGAACCGCTGCTCCAGCACCAGTATCGGGAGTTGATCCACAAACACCTCGGCAAGCTCCTCGACACACTCTTTGCCGAGTTCACCGGCGTCCATTTCCACATCGCCTGGACGCCCGCCTCGCCCAGACACTGGGATGCCCACACTCTGCCGACCGGCTGCTCTGTCTGCTGCCGGCTGACCGGCTCGCCCCTCCTCCCGCTTTGCCGCACTTGCGGGCCAAGACAGCTCGCCCGCACTCTGAGCGCCGCCGACGACGGCCACCGCTTCACCTGCCACCTCGGGGTCCGCAACTATTGGATTCCCATTCAAGTCCGCGACGAGACGCTGGGCATTGCCTACCTGCAAGCGCTGGAAAACCCCGCCGCCAGGCCGCCGGCCCGGAAACGCTCCGCCCGCGCGGCGCGCGCCCGGCTCCGTCGGGCCGGTGCCAGAGTGTTGAACCGGCTGAAATTCGCCCGGGCCGCCCGCTTCCTGCGGCACATCGTCCAACACGTTCAGACCGCCACCCTGAGTGATTTGCACAAGGCCGACCTGACCAGCGCCGGGCGCGCCGTCCTCGCCCTGGAAAAGGAACAGGCGCGCCTGCATCTGGCCCTCAAACGCCACCTGCCTCCCGCTCCCCAGGCTCCCCGCCGCTCCGGCCCGGAATCCAACGCCCAACAGCTTGTGCATCACCTGCTCGAGCGCCTCGAGTTGGACTACGCCAAACCGATCACGCTCCAACACTACGCGCGCGAACTGGGGATGAACGCCGCCTATTTGTCCGACCTCTTCTCGCGCGCCCTCGGAGTCCCCTTCAAGAGCTACCTCACCGACCTGCGCCTCGAAAAGGCTCGGGCACTGCTGGGCGACCCGGCCAGAAGCGTCTCCGACGTGGCTTATGCCGTCGGCTACGCCAGCGAAAACCGGTTCCGGTTCGCCTTCAAGCAAGCGACCGGCCTTTCCCCTCGCCTCTGGCGCGAGACCATGCAGACCAATCCCTGAAGGTAAGCCGCGTCACGCCGTGCGCGCCGTCCGCAACTGTGACCTCTGGTAGGGACGCGTTCCACCGCGTCCGTGACTACTCCCCAAAGTATGGAACGCGGTGGAACGCGTCCCTACCGGTTTTGGTTGCGCCTTGGCGTTAACCCTGCCGCCGCCATTTTCATCCCTTTCGGTGCCGAAATCCAAAGAAACGCCGAGTATTCCAAACTTTTGCCCCCTAGCCAAAGCTCACCTGGGGCCGCATCCTCGCCTTCGTCGGAAAAGGTTCCGAGGACACTAACGCCCTCGGAGGTCACTCGGGTGGTCGGGCCGCCACCCGATGAATTGAGCAGCGGCGTAGTAACACTGCAACGAATCGTCAGACATGATCGGTCGCCCAGGATGAGAGCTTGACCTCTCGCCAGACTTCAATCCTTCTCTCAACCCCCGACCCTCAACTCTCAACCACTTGCCCCACTGCGCGCCCCTGCACCTTCAACGTCCTGAAAACAACCTGGCAACAAAGCTTATGAAAACTAAACTCCATTCTGCATTCTGCATTCTGCCTTCTGCCTTCTCCTCCTCGTCCTCCTCGCCACCGCACCCCGCGCCCCGGCGCAAAACGTGTGGGGCGACGCCCTGTCGTTCAACGGCACCGTTCAGTATGTGGTCATGCCGACAAATACCTGGTTCGGCAGCCAGTTCACCATTGAAGCCTGGGTTTACGAGCGCGCCTACGCGACTTACATGCGGGTCATTGATTTCGGCAACGCCGGGTGCTCCGACAGCGTTCTCCTTTGCCAGAACGGAAACACTGGGCAGCCTGCCTTCATAATCTTCTATGGCAACACGTCGAGCCAGGTCGTGGCCTCGCCGCAGCCGCTTCCGCTCAACCAGTGGGTGCACCTGGCGGCCACCTTTCAGGCCAATACGGGGATCCTCTACGTCAACGGTTTTCCGATGGCTACCAACGCCGCGATGCCGGCGCCCAACCCGGTTAGCCGGACCAACAATTACATCGCCCATAGCAATTGGCCCGGCGACCCGAACGTGAATGCGGTCATTGACGACGTGCGCATCTGGAACGTGGCGCGCAGCCCGGCGGACATCGCGGTGCACATGAGCTATCCGCTCACCGGCACCGAAGCGAACCTGCTGGCCTACTGGAAGTTCGACGAGGGCGCCGGCACCAATGTGCTGGACGCCACGACCAACGGCTACAACGGAACCCTGGTCAACGGCCCTCAATGGGTGCCCTCGACCATTCCGCTCTGGGGCAACGCCCTCTCGCTCAACGGCACGAATCAGTATGTGCTCGTGCCGACCAACACCTGGTTCGGCAGCCAATTCACCATCGAATCCTGGGTGTATGTGCGGAGCTACAGCATTTCGTCCCAGGTGATTGATTTCGGCAACGGCGCGCCTTCGGACAACGTCGTCTTGTGGCTTTCTGCTGGAGCCACCGAGGTTCCTGGCCTGGGCGTTTATCGCGGCGCGACTCAACAGGTCATTGGATCACCGAATCCCCTTCCGCTGAACCAATGGGCGCATCTGGCGGCCACGCTCGCCAACAGCACGGCGACCCTCTACGTCAACGGCGTGGCGGTGGTTTCGGGCACGATGACAGCCCCCAACGCCGTAAACCGGACCGACAATTATATTGGCCGCAGCGACTGGTCCCTTGACCCTTACGCCAATGCCATCTTCGACGACCTGCGCATTTGGAACGTCGCTCGCACCGCCGGCCAGATTCAGGACGGCATGTGCCATCCGTTCAGCGGCACGGAATCCAACCTGGTGGCCTACTGGAAGTTTGACGAGGTCGCGGGCAACATCGCCTATGACGCCACGACCAACCACCTGAACGGCACGCTCGTCAACGGCCCCGTCTGGACCAACTCCACTATACCCCCCTTCGTCAGCTTGAACACCGGCCTGCCAGTGGTTGATTACATGTTTTTTCACGCTACAGCAGCCTGGGGCGATTATGACAACGATGGCCGGCTCGACCTCCTCCTGACGGGCTTCACAACCGCAGGCATGATTGCCCAGGTCTGGCGGAACAACGGAGACGGAACTTTCACCAACATCAATGCCGGGCTGCCGGTTCTGTATGGGAGTTCAGTCGCCTGGGGGGATTACGACAACGACGGACGGTTGGACATCCTCCTGTCGGGCTACCCTGCTTCCCCAACAGCTCCCATTACCCAAATTTGGCGGAACAACGGAGCCGGAACTTTCACCAACATCAATGCCGGGCTGCCGGGTGTGTCCTTCGGTTCAGTCGCCTGGGGCGATTATGACAACGACGGGCGGCTGGACGTCTTGCTCAGCGGCATCGATTCGACCGGGACGAATTACATTACGCAGGTTTGGCGGAACAACGGAGACGGAACTTTCAGCAACATCAATGCCGGGCTGCCGGGAGTTGCCTACGGTTCAGTCGCCTGGGGCGATTATGACAACGATGGGTGGCTGGACATCCTGCTGACGGGCGAGACCGCCAACGGTGCCTTCATCTCCCAAGTGTGGCATAACAACGGGAATGGCACGTTCAGCAACATCAATGCCGGGCTGCCGGGAGTTGCCTACGGTTCAGTCGCCTGGGGCGATTATGACAACGATGGGTGGTTAGACATCCTCCTCAGCGGCGCGCCAGATAACACCGGGATGGATTACATTACCCAGGTTTGGCGGAACCTGGGAGACGGAACTTTCACCAACATTAACGCCGGGCTGACCGGAGTTATTGACGGCCCGGTCGCCTGGGGCGATTACGACAACGACGGCAAGCTGGACATCCTGGTGTCGGGCATAAATGTCACCGGCACGCCTAGCTCTCCTAATTATAACGCGTTGGACCAGATTTGGCGGAATAACGGGGATGGCACGTTCACCAACATCAACGCCGGTCTGCCACAAATTGGTGAATTCGGGGCAGCGGCTTGGGGTGATTTTGACAACGACGGGCGGTTGGATTTGTTTCTCTCAGGCTGGAACTCAGGCAGCCCGATGTCCTCGATTTGCCGGAACATCGGCGCCAGCACCAACACTCCGCCGACACCTCCGACAAACCTGGCGGCCAACGTGGCTCGACAGGGCGTAAGCCTGAGCTGGAGCGCCGGCAGTGACATCAAGACCCCCGCGACCGGGTTGAGTTATAACATACGCGTTGGCAGCGCCCCGGGCGCTCGCGACATCGTCTCGCCGCCAGCCAACCTCACTAATGGCTTCCGCCGTCTGCCGGCACGGGGCAATGCGCAGGCCGCCTGCATCGCTTTTGTGCAGAACCTGCCTTACGCGATCTACTACTGGAGCGTGCAGGCGGTGGACACCGCCTTCGCCGGCTCGCCTTTCGCTGCCGAGCAGCGCTTCGCGGTCGCGGCCCAGACCATGCCCGCCACTTCAGTTGGCCTCACCACCGCCACCTTCAACGGAACAAACTATCCTCTCGGACTGACCAACATGAGCTGGTGGTTCGAGTGGGGCGCCACCACCAACTACGGCCAGGCCACACCGGCAGTGCCGGTCACTGGAACCAACCCGGTGCCGGTGAGCGCCGTGGTCACCGGACTGGTGCTCTTTACCTATCACTACCGGCTGGTGTCCGCCAGCGAACTGGGCCTGGACCCTGGGTCCGACATCGCAGTCGCGATGCAACTCGCGCCGCCGCAGGTCCTCACCCAGCCCGCGGCGAACTCAGCCCCCACCAGCACGACCTTGCAAGGGACGGTCAATCCCAGCCAGCGCGATACCTTCGCCTGGTTTGAGTATGGCCTGGACACGGCCTATGGCCAGCTCAGCTCGGCGGTGGACGTCGGCGGCGGTCCTAATTTCGTGCCGGTTGCCATCACCGTGTCCGCAAATCTGCTGCCTTGGATGACGTATCATTTCGCGGCAGTAGCCTCAAATAGTGTGGGTGTCACGGTGGGCGGCGATGCTACCGTCACTCTCCCTGGACCTTCCGTGACCGCACCCAGCCTGTCCGCGCTGCCGAATGTCACCCTCGCCCAGGGCGGCAGCACCTCCGTCTGGTTCACGGTCTCGCCGCCGTCACTCGACGTCCAGGTCCGTTGCAGCAACCCGGTTCTGCTCCCGGCTGCCGGGCTGACGCTGGGCGGCTCCGGCACGAGCAGCCGCAGCCTCGCGATCGTGCCGGCAGCCGCACAATCCGGCTCCGCCCAGGTGACCGTGACAGCCAGCGACGGCAGCAGTTCGGTCAGCAGCATGTTCAACCTGACGGTGACCCCGTCGGCAGAGTCCCTCAGTTCGTTGCTCTACCTGACCAATGCGCAGGTGGTCTCCACCCAAGCCTGGCGGTTCCGCCTGGTGGATGCCGGCACGGGCTCCACCAATTACGCCGTCCAATACCGGTCGGACCTCTCCCCGGCCACTGCCTGGATGCCGGCGACCAACGTCACCGCCCTGGGCGGCGGCCTCTTCCAGGTCGCTACCGGGCCGCCGCAGCATGGCCTGGGCTTCTACCGGGCCGAAGGTTTCCTTCTGCTGATGGCTAACCTTAATTCTGCTGCTCTCACGGTCGAGAAGGGCGCGGGGCCGGCCGGGCCGGTCCTGGTGTTCAACGGCGTTTACACCGGCACCGTGACGTGCATCTGGACCGACCAGCAAGGCACAAACTGGACCAACTACGTCCAGGTCAACGGCACCACCGCCGTCATCCCCATCCCGGCCTCCTATTTGACCGACGATGCCACCATCGGCCAATTGGAATACCTCACCCTCCAGTTGCAAGGCGGCACGGGCTTCGCCCTGGGCGCGACCACCCAAAGCACGGTCGTGATCCAGGACAACAATGTGGAGTGGCAGGGGGTGCTCCAAACTCCGGGTGGCGCGCTGGACTTCGGCCTCACGATGATACAGACCAGCAGCAGCCTCCAGGGCCAAATCCAGAGCGATGGGTTTGGCTTCTTCCCGACCAATGCCCTGGTGCAGCTCAACTTTACGGAAAGCGCCTTCACGGCGGTGGCCACGAATATTCCCCTGCCGACCCTGGCGGCTTACCCGCCGCTGGGCTTCACCAACTACCTGGACTTCAGGCTCGACGCCACCAATGGCCCCGGCGTGACCAACGTCAGCCCCACCCAAATTTTGGGCGCCGCCACGCTTGTCAGCAGGGTGCCCAACGCCCGCTACCTGGACGCTGCCGTTTACGGCACCTTCCAACTGTTGAAACCGGCCCCGGCGCCTCCGACGAACCAAGTGCCGCTTACCCCCGCGCCGTAAGACAGAAAGGAGACATGACTATGACAACCTTCAACATCGAAGCGAATATGAAGACCCAAAATCAGTTCAGCGCGCGAACGAACCCGACTAGCCGGAGCGCCGATTTCCAATCGGCTTTCACCGAACTGCCTATCCCTAAGCCAGCTACAAGCCGGCGCTGCGTAGCACCTGGACCGGCGCCTCTCATTAACACCCCGCTTCAGCGGGGTGTTACGACGCGCCAGAGGGGTCTTAACCGCTTCAGCGGTTTCCCCGGGCGCACCGGATTCTGTGAGGCGTCAGAAACCGCTGAAGCGGTTCCGCGTTCGAGCCGGCACGGAAGCACTCCGCTCAAGCGGGGTGTTAATGAGATCCGAACCGCGGCTACGGCCTTGCTGTCCCTGCTGCTGTGGGCGGCCTGGCTCGCCCTGCCGGGCACGGTTTCTGCCCAGCCGGCGGACTACACCAACGACACAGACGTTGCGACCTACGTCGAGGGCATGCTCTACTGGCCCGACGCCGCTCCCACCAACCAAAACATCGCCGCCTTCCGTTACAAGCAGTTGCTTTACGCCAACACCGGCGTCGTGGCGCCCCAGCTCACCAACATGGCGAACCTCTACGGCAATAACGAACGCACCCGCGCCGCCCTCGCCGAGTCCTATCTGCAGGCTGGATTGACCAACAATCCCGCCAGCAACCTGCTCGCCGGTCTGCTGCTCGACCTTTATTACGACCGCACCGCCGCCGAATTCATCCTGGCGGCCAATTCCTTGAGCAGCGCCGACCTGGCCCGGATGGGACCGCCCACCGTGGCGACCGGGTTCGTCATTGATGACGAAATCAATGTCTATCAGTCGGCGCTGGCGGCCTACCGTTCCGCGCTCATGGCCTACTTCTCCCTCCTCAGCGATAACCTGGGCCTGACCAATGTGCCCCCGGCCGGCTACCAGTGGTTCCAGCAGTTGGCCCCCTCCCGCAGCCTGGCGCCGGCCAGTTACCTCAGCAACGGTGTGCCGACTTCGGTGACCGGCAACACCAATGCCCTGTTCACCGGCTACAAGGACCTCGTGCTCCTCTTCAACGGCTTGCGCGACTACAGCCGCGCCACCGTCCCCCTGGCCCGGCTGCAGTGGGCGCGGAACAACCCGGGTGACCTTGCCGCCGCCCAAAGGCTGATCGCCGACAGCCAGAGATTCCTCTTTCTCGAATCCAGCACGCTCCTGGCCATTTTCCCGGGGCTGGACCCAACCGATACCAACGTCGTGGACGCCGCCTCCGGCCTGGCCCAAGCCGTGGCCGGTGTGACCGAAAGCCAGGGCGAGTTGGAAACGATGCGCCAGACCATCCTGAGCGGCGCCAGTTTGCTCGGATTCGCCAACGACTTCCTCATGCTCATGCAGCAGTTCCCCGGGCAATCGGGGACCATCTATGACTCGTTTGATTCCTTCCAATTGCAGCTCGCCCCGGGCAACCTCTCCAGCCCCCTGGCTTACGCCCTGGATTTGCTCACCGACGAGATCAGTTCCTATGACGAGTACATGGGCGCGCAGGATCAACTGAACGAGCAACTTGAAAACGTCACCGACTCGGCCAACGACCGCCTCTTCCAGATCGTCGGCGCTTATCCCGGCACGCCGGCATACGCCACTCCGCAGAACAACGTCGGCAGCGAAATCTGGCAGCAGGTTCAGAGCATCCAGGTGGCGCAGTTGCGCATCAAGAACAACCAGGTCCAAATGGACGACCTCAACCAGGAAGTCCAGATTGAGATTGCCAGCGCCGCCCAGGTTGAGAACGTGACGATCCATTACGCCAACGAAGACGCGAAGCTGACGACGGAGATCGGCGCCATCAACGCCGTGCAGGCGGCCGCCAGTGCCGCAGCCGACGCGGTCAGCGACTGGGACCAACCGTGGAGCGCAGGAGCGGATGCCGTTAATGGCGCCATTCAAGCCGGCTGCGAAGTAGCCAAGGGCCTGCTCGAAGCCCAAAAGGAAAGAGACGCTGGCCTCGAGCAGGCCACGATCACAGGCATCAACACCGCGGCGGACGTCAAGACCAAGCTGCTGGGCATGAACACCCTGGTCGTGGACTCACAAGAAGACGCCGTGCTGCTCGGGCAGGAAATGGGCCGCTTGGTGGCGCTGTTGAGCGAGAAGGCCAACCTCGAGGCCACCCTGGCCGAAAGCCAGCAGGACATCCAGGGGCGCTACTTCGCCGATCCGATCCATCACCTCCGCTACCAGGACGCCACCATGCTGGCCAACCTCTCGTTCGACGAGGCCCAGAAATGGCTCTATTTCATGGCCCGCGCCCTGGAATACAAGTGGAACACGCCCTTCCAGAACTATTCCTACCTCGGCCGGCTCTGGGACACCGGCATGCTCTACAAACTCCGCAATGCCGACGAACTCGAACAGTTCTACAACGCTATGGTCAGCTTCAACAGCCTCGTCCAGTTGCCCGAAAACGCCTACTGGGACGGCTACTCGCTCCGGGAGGACTTCTTCGGCTACAAGCAGTATGACGCCACCGGCACCAACCTCCTCTATTATCCTGATCCCGCCAATCCGAGCGGCCCCACCAATCTCACCGCCATCCAGGCCTTTCAGCAGAAGCTCAAGGGCCTGACCAATTCCGTCGGCGACATCACGCTCAACTTCAGCACCGTCCAGCAACTCCCGGGCGGCACGTTCTTCCTCGGCCCGCGGTTTGATGCCAACGAAAACGTGCTCAGCCCCGGCCTCTGCCTGGACAAGATCCAATGGATCTGGATCAACCTGCCGGGCAATCACACCCTGGGCCTCAGCACCTTGGCCGGCCAACTTACCTACGGCGGCACCAGTTTCATCCGCAACATCAACGTCGGCACGTTCGTGCCCGGCCAGCCCAATCTCATCACCAACGAAATGACCGCCTACAGCACCCGCTACTGGTACTTCGATCCGACGATCGCCTCCTGGCGCTTCAGCGAAGCCCTCCAATCCGCGGTCACGATGACGCTTACCAATATCGCCATCAATTCCGTCACATCGTCGAGTGTGCCGATTACGGACCAGATTGACGTCTTCGGGGAACGCAGTGTCGCCACCACCGGCTGGGTCCTCAGCATCCCCACCCAGGACCTGGGCGTGCCCGTCCTCGACATTGATGAGCTGGACGACGTCCAACTCTATTTCTTCCACTACGCCGTCTCGCGCCAGATGCCCGAGGATTAGGCTGGCCCGGTTCTCACCGGGCACATCTTAGCCAACTATGCAGTTCGTTTCGGGGAGCACACGCGCCCTCGCGTGTTCCGACGGGCGCCCTCGCCGGTCGGAACCGGGCTGGCACCGGTCATCAAACGGTGAGCCGTGGAAGCCCCGCCTGTTTCCCGCGAGGGCGCGGAAAACGGCATGCGAGGGCGCGTGCGCTCCCCATTTCCTACTGCATGGATACGGCGAATCTGTCCAATTTTAGGACACCACCACCCCCGTAAGGGGCAAGCAGCCGTCGAAGTCCGGGGGAAGGCCGGTGGAAGGCCGGCGACACTCCCATGTGCATCACTTATTTTATCTGCTTCCAACCCTGTCATCGTCCACTTTCTCGACACTATTCCCCCATTTTCGCAATAATGAGAAACGAGAGGCCCAAGGATTCTGGCTCTCAGGCACAAGAGCCTGCCGGGTAAATCAATTAGATTTCCATCAACATCTGATACCCACTGCGGCTGGTAACCGCGCCCGTGGCTGCCGTCGTCTCTCCCCGATCCGATGGGGAGAAAGCTGGGGCGCGGTGTCCCCACCGCGCCCTGCCGCCGACCGGTTTGCGCAAGCCACCCCGAAACCGACCACCGCCGTCGACTGACCCGTTTAACTATAACAGCTTATTGCTTGCAGATCAGAAAACATAAAGCAACCCCTGAAAAGATGTGGGCAATGCCAAGAACTGAAGTTGGGTGTTAATGAGAGCAGAGCCCAGCCAGAGGAAAGGTGAAAGGTGAAGGCAGAATGATGAAGGCAGGAGTCTGACGGCTCGGCCACTTGGGGTGATCAATTGGGGAGGCTTCCCAAGCCCCGCGAGTCCAATTGCGGCATCGTTTCGAGCATTGCCGGGCGGGGGGGGGTGGGCTAGAATTGCGGCATGAAGCGTTTGACGGCAATCATTTATCCCGGCGAGACCGGGCGGTGGCTGGTGGCGTTCAATCCGGAGACGGGCACCACAAGCCAGGGGCGGACGGTGGAGCAGGCGGTGCAGAACCCGGCCACGGAGCTTTATTTGGAGGAGAAATGTCCATTGCCCACCAATTTGAGTATGTAAAGCCCGGCACGCTGCGCGAGGCGGTGAGGATACTGGCGCGGTATAGCGCGCGCGCGCGGGCGCTGGCGGGCGGCACGGACCTGGTCGGCCTGATTAGCGACGGGATGGCTACACCAGAGGTCGTGGTGGATATTAAGGGCATCCCGGGGCTGGACCGGATCGAGTTCAAGAACGGGGTCCTATCCATCGGCGCCTTGGCCACGTTCAGCGACCTGCGGGAATCGCGGATCATTGCCGGGAAGTTTCCCGTGATCCGGGAGATGACGGGCTGGGTGGCGTCGGTGGGGATTCGGAACCGGGCGACGATGGTGGGCAATCTCTGCTCGGCGGTGCCATGCTGTGACAGCGGGGCCGTGCTGCTGGTCTATGATGCGGCGGTGCTGATTGCCGGCCCGGCGGGCAAGCGCAAGGTGCCATTGCGCGAGTGGTTTCTGGGTCCGCGCAAGACCGTCTTGAAGCGCGGCGAGATCGCGACGGGGGTCACGGTGGCTTTGCCGAAGCAGAAACACGGGGCCTGCTTCGTCAAGCTGCGCCGTTACGAGGGCGAGGACCTCGCCCAGGCCAGCGTCACCGTGCTCGCGCTGGCCGGCAACAGTTACCGCATCTCCTTTGGAGCGGTAGCACCTCGGCCCATAGCCGGGGAACGAATCGAAGCTCTGTTGGAAGGCCAGCCGCTGTCGGATGACTTGATTCAGAAGGCCGTGCGGCTTGTGCCGGAGGAGATTGCGCCGATCACGGATATCCGGGCGACCAAGGAATACCGGCTGCAGATGGTCGGCGTGATGCTCGAACGCGGCTTGCGGGCTGCGGTCGCCAGACTGGCTGGTACAGGGCCGGAGTACGGGACGAGCTTGATTTAGGAGGCGGGCATGAACAAACGAATCACCTTAACAGAGCAGACGGGAGGACAGACTACGCAGCGCGACCCCTCACCCCGGCCCTCTCCCCATCGGATGGGGAGAGGGAGAGCCACCACAGGTGCCGAGTGTAGCGTATCCTACGAACTCCGCTTTAAGCTCAACGGGGAGACGCGGTCCGCGGAGGTTGAGCCTAGCGACATCCTCCTTGACGTGCTTAGGGACAAACTCGGCGTTAAAAGCCCGAAGATCGGCTGCGAGCGGGGCGACTGCGGGGCCTGCACGGTGCTGCTCGACGGCAAGTCGGTGCGGACCTGCCTCATCCTCGCTATCGAGGTGGACGGCTGCGAGATCACGACGGTCGAGGGGTTGAGCCGCGCCGGGCTGACGCCCGTGCAGCAGTCGTTTCTCGAGCACGACTCTTTCCAGTGCGGGTTTTGCGCGCCGGGCATCGTGCTTTCGGCGACGGAGTTGCTGGGGAAGAATCCGCATCCTTCCGAGGCGGAGGTCAAGGAGGTGATTGCCGGCAACCTCTGCCGGTGCACGGGCTACAAGCCGATCATTGAGGCCATCCTTGCCCTCGAACTCTCCACCGCGGGCGAGACGGACCCCTCACCCCGGCCCTCTCCCCTTCAGAAGGGGAGAGGGGGAATCATCGGTAGCTCTCTGGCGAATCAAGGTTCAGGGGCAGGAGGGAAGAGCGTATGAGCCAGCTCAAGGTTGTAGGCAGTTCGCCCAGCCGCATTGACGGGCTGGATAAAGTGACCGGGGCCGCCACCTACGTGGATGACCTCGCGTTCGGCCCTGATTTGCTGCACGCGGAGATCGTCGAAAGCCCGCACGCGCACGCCCTTATTGAGCGCATTGATACTTCCGCGGCGGAGAAGGTTCCCGGCGTGGTGCGTGTGGTCACCGGCAAGGACTTCCCTTATCGGTTCGGGTTGTACATGCAGGACCGGTTCATATTCCCGACCGACCGGGTGCGATTTGTCGGGGAGCAGGTGGCGGCGGTGGTGGCGCGCGATCCGAAGACCGCCAAGCGCGCGGCGAAGCTGGCGAAGGTGGTCTATAAAGAACTCAAGCCGGTGCTCGACCTCACCGAAGCGTTGCGGGAGGATGCGGTGCTGGTTCACCCCGACCTTGGCAAGTATCCGCGCTGTCCGTGGTTCTTCCCACAGGCCGGAACGAACATCGCGCACTTTCGCAAGACCCGAAAGGGCGACATCGAACAGGGGTTCAAGGAAGCTGACGTCATCCTGGAAGACACCTATACCGTTCCGCGCTACGCGCATTGCGCGATTGAGCCTCATGCGATTGTCGGCCTCTACGACCTCGCCGGACGGTTGACGCTCTGGTCGGCTTCGCAGTCGCCCTACACGCAGCGACACGTGTTTGCGCAGGCGCTGGCGCCGCTGGGCCTGGCGCACAAGGATATCCGAGTCGTGACGCCCTACGTTGGCGGCGGCTTTGGCGGCAAAGCGGGGGTGTCCATGGAGATCATCGGCGCCGCCCTGGCGATCATGGTCAAGGGCCACCCCGTGAAAGTGCGCTGGTCACGGGCGCAGGAGTTCTACAACACCTACCAGCGGCAAGGCGTGATCGCGCGGATTAAGCTCGGCGCGAAGAAGGACGGCACGATCACGGCCATCGAGCATTCGCTGCACTGGGATGCCGGCGGCTACGTCGAGTATGGCGCGAACGTGGTCAATGCCGTTGGTCTTTCCGCCACGGGGCCGTACCGGGTGCCGAATGTCAAGATTGACTCGGTCTGCGTCTATACGAACCTGCCGCCGGGCGGGCCTTACCGCGGGTTCGGTTACTCGGAGTTTCATTTCGGGCTGGAATCTCATATAGACAGGCTGGCCCGGAAGCTGGGGATGGACCCGGTCGAGTTCAGGAAGAAGAATGCGATCCGCGAAGGCGACA
>Ga0187872_10001674_pt1 | contig 21775 bp, 16 predicted proteins | sample June2016WEW_16_4_FD_132973 | JGI IMG/M metagenome (GOLD analysis project Ga0187872, IMG submission 132973) | Peatland microbial communities from SPRUCE experiment site at the Marcell Experimental Forest, Minnesota, USA - June2016WEW_16_40 | ecosystem: Environmental > Terrestrial > Soil >...
ATGGACCGCGGTCGGCGCCGCCGCGGCGGTAGCGTCGGACTTGCCTGCCCGGGTCCTCGCTGTGGGTGCGCCGGCCAGAGTGCTGCGAAAGCTGGAGCCATGACCTCCAACGAGTACCTCAAGCAGTCGCTTCGTTGCGGTAGTTGCGACACCCGACAGACGGTCGCCCCCAATCCCTCTCCGCTCCCGGGAGGGGAGAGGGCAGGGCTCAGGTGAGGGCAACCATCTTTGTGGTAGAATGCAGCGATGGTTTGTGCTAAAGTTTTGCCAGGCTCGTGCCAATACTATTTGCCTGGTGTGTCGAGACGACCCGGACGTGGTGTATTTCGCCGAGCAGCAATGAACCTGGAAGAAGCAGTTGGAACCGCGAAACACGCGGAATACGCGAACCCGGAAAGAGTTGAGGAAGCAGACAGCCTCGCCCGGCGGGTGGCGGGGCCGGTTGGCTCGACACCTCTCCCTTTCGCGTATTCAGCGTCCTTCGCGATTTGAAGTGCCGGGTTTGGGATGAGCAGCATTGAGAGTCCATCGAACAACGCAATACCACAACGCGGGTACAAAACTTATGACAAGCATGAAACCGGAAGTCTTAAAGGCCTTAGCGATTACAACACTCTGCCTGATCGCGCAAATTCCTTTCGCTGGCGCGACAACCTATTACTTGTCAACTAGCCAGGGCAGCGATTCCAACTCGGGCACCAATTCAAATTCCCCTTGGCAAACAATCTCGAACATAGTAAGCACAGAACGGAGTATTAAGCCAGGGGACTCTTTGCTTTTCAAGGCAGGGGATGCCTTTGATGGCCCGCTTTACATCAGCGTTCAATTTCCGGCCACATCTAACGCTCCAGTTACCATTGATAGGTACGGCACCGGGGCCAACCCTATTGTTTATGGAGATCACGAGACCGCAACGTGGAGCGCAACAAGCGGGTTCACTGGAATCTATCAAACGCCTTCATTAGGCCCGTCATGGGCGATAAACGTATCAAAGGTTTATGATACGAACGGATTTAAGTATTATCAGATGGTGCAGGGCACCAACACTTGCACCAATTATCTCAATTCCTTCACTAACGGCTGTTGGGGGAAATCAAGTGACGGCACTACGATCTATGTGAAAACCCTGGATAATAATCCTCCGCCACAGATGAGACTTATGGAGTGGGCATGTGTTTGCACTCCATCATATTACAATGTTCAAAATCTCGAAATCTGTTACGGGGGGAAAGGGATAGAACCCGGAAGCTATGGGATCGTCCGCAGTAATTACATACACGATTGCTATGCCGCCGGCATCGGGCTTTACCAAATTTGGGGATGTCAAGTGTGCGGCAATATTGTGACGCGAGACGCTTCTACGGAAGTATACCTGGAGGCAGGTGGAAACCACTGGATACATCACAATACTATTTCTTGCACGGGAACAGACTATAACAATACCGCGACCATTATTGCCGAGAACTGCGTAGTGTCGAATACCGAAAACGCCAATATAGGTATGCAACAAGGGACGAATAATCTGATTGAATACAATGTCTTGTCATACGCTCTTAGCGACTTTTGTGACTGGTGGCTAGAGGCCAATGCTGAAGTGAGATACAATTACGGTTTCCATGCGGGCATGGCTACTGCGGTAAACGGCACTGGAATAAAGTTTCATCACAACATCTTTGATCTCGATGGTGTTGGTTCGGGAATCCTTGGTTATCATATCTATGACCCCACGAACAGTCCGTCGCCCGATACAGGCCCGGTGCTAATTTACAACAATGTGGTCTATAACTTCAAGACTACTGGTTTATACACGGCTGGGAATGGTGCCAGCGGGACAATTTTTCGCAATAATATCGTCTGTACTCCATCTAAATACAGCGTTATGGCCGCAGCGTCACTGAGTACTGGTGCGGATTCGGATTACAACGTATTTTATAGCACAGGTACACCTATGTTTTGGATTTTGAATGGAGGCGCTCATCAGACTTCCTTAGCTGCATGGAGGACCCAGTCCGGGCAGGACGCCCATTCAATTTATGCCAACCCTCAATTTGTTTCTGCCAACCCGGTCGTTGCGGCTGACTTTCAATTGAAACCAACCTCTCCCTGCATTGACGCTGGCCAGAATCTGAAGCTCGCGGGCCTGCTGGCTCGCAATGCACAATACCAGGACTATCTGGGGACGTCCATTCCCCAAGGCTCCGGCCCAGACATCGGGGCGTACGAAATGCCTGTTCTCAGTCCGGCTACGGGCTTGCATATAATCAAGTAATACGAGCGGCACGCGGTCGCACCACTCTCGCCGGTTCGCTGGGGACCGCTGGCGGATAGGCGGCCACTGACTGCTCACCCCGGTAGGAGGACGAGTCGCTGGACATTGAGATTCTTTGGATGACGGCGTGGAATGTTTTGGCTCGCAAGGGTATCGACAAGCCGGGCTGTCTCGGGCAAGAGGAGTTCATGGGGAGGCTTTATGCCGATCTCGGCACACATCACAACCGCGAGCCAAATCGGCCTGAGAGCAGGGCAGGTGTCCCGCTTGCCCCCTCCAGCTAATTTAAGTAAAACTTGCTGAGTGCCGTTTATGAGCATGGAGAATAAGCTAAGCAGTGTCGCCATCTTCGTCCCGTACTTTGGAAAACTGCCAAACTACTTTCCGCTGTGGCTCACCTCGTGCCGATACAACCCTACGATCGATTGGTTCATATTTACCGACGATACAACGCCTCTTGACTCCCCGCCGAACGTTCACGTTCAGTACTGTACATTCGACGATATTCGCCGCGTGCTGCAAAAGCCATTCGCATTTCCGATCGCCCTAAACAGGCCATACAAATTATGTGACTTCAAACCGGCCTATGGAGAAGCCTTTTCTGAACATTGCCGCGGGTACGATTTCTGGGGATATTGCGAGGTCGACCTGGTGTTTGGAAACATCAGACATTTCATTACGGAGCAGATCCTCAGGGAGCATGACAGAGTATTCTCCATTGGATTCCTCAGTCTTTACCGCAATACCAAGAGAATTACCGAATTGTTTCGCTCCGAAGTTGATGGACGCCCCAGCAGAATTAGCGAACTGTTTCACTCCGAAGTTGATGGACGGCGCCCGTACGAACGTTCATTTTCGATCCCAAAGAATACCTTTTTCGAGGAACGCGGGCCGCTTACGATTCAAGCAATTTGTAAGCGCGCCGGCATCGGTCTATATGACCAGATTGTGTACGCAGATATCAGAATAGAATCTCATCATTTCGAACTCACGCATCGGCATATCGACAGTGCTGAAAGGCGAAGACACTGTACAATCTTCCTTTTTTCCGAGGGCAAACTTTCGCGATTCTTCATTGAGAATGATGAGCTATGTCAAAAAGAATATTCCCACATTCACTTGCAGAAGCGACCTATGGACATTGAGCTGTCGCTACTTTCAGCTTCATCATTCTTAATAGTCCCGAATAAGTTTATGAACTACAACGGAAACCTCCGCATAGAGGATGTAAGAACTCTTGGCCGCTTTCGGGGGGTTTATTGGCACAACGCCTGGAAAGTCTTGAGGGACAGGTCTAAGTCCTTGTGCAGTCATTGGATTCGTACCCTCCTTGGCATTTAGCCCGTAGTTGCTTTATCGGGCAATCCAGGAACTCGTCGTCTCGTGAATGGCGAGAAGCGGGAAAGAAATGTGTACGCGGCTCCGATAAGGACCATTATCAATTGTTCTGGATTCCAGGATGTGGCAAGAGTACCATCACCGTTGATTCGTAATCTCATCCGGCGAAAGGTATGAGCATGTCCAGGCAAATGGCGGACGTCCTATTTCAGGAGATTACGCCTTGCCGAGTAAGGAACTGGACGACCACACGGGGTTGACCCCATAGCACTTCGGTACCACGATTTGTGTTTCCCGCTTTCCGCTTTCCTCGGCGCGTGAAGTCTTCCCTTACTTCATCGGCAGTTTGTCAGCATTCCTGCTTTTGTACTCGTCCGTAGTCAGTAGTCAGTAGTCCAATTGTCGCTTTCTGTTTTGTCGGTGAAGAAACGAGCCTTCGATCTGATCCTGGTCACGCTCAGCGCGCCACTCTGGGCACCCTTGCTGCTCCTTACCGCCGCTCTGGTGCGGATCATGGTAGGCCGCCCAATCCTTTTTCGACACGTCCGGCCCGGCTTGGGTGGGCAGCCTTTCCCGTTGTTAAAGTTCCGAACGATGACCGAGGCGCGAGACGACAAAGGCAACTACCTGCCGGACGAGCAGCGGTTGACTGCTTTTGGCCGATGGCTACGTTCTGCCAGCTTGGACGAGCTTCCCGAATTGTTCAACGTGTTGCGAGGCGAGATGAGCCTCGTGGGGCCACGTCCGCTCCTGATGCAGTACCTCAGCCGTTACACGACGGAGCAGGCCAGACGACATGAAGTGAGGCCTGGTATCACGGGTTGGGCTCAGGTGAGTGGGCGCAACAGCATTAGTTGGGACGACAAGTTCCGGCTGGATGTGTGGTACGTTGACCATCAGTCCCTTTGGCTGGATATCCGCATTCTTTTGATGACGTCGCGTGAAGTCCTCCGCCGCCAGGGAATCAACCAACCCGGACACGTAGGCGCACAGGAATTCATGGGGAAGGGTAATACCTAGCCGGCGGTCACGGGTGATGTCTTTCCGAAGTGCCCCTGAGTCCCCTTTGCGATGACGCGACACAAAGTCATTTTGGCAACAATTGCGACAAACTGCGCGCATGTCTGTGCGTTCGTTCCGTTGCAGCGGCTACCGCTCCGTCTCGACCGGCGGCCTGCGCCTGGATTGATTCTGCAATGAAAGACCAATCAAAGCCGCATCAGCTTTATGCCTCCGCGCTGTTGATTCGGAGTGTCGAACAGAAGCTGCTCGAGCTGTTTGCTGCAGGAAAGCTCTTCGGCACGGTGCATACTTGCATTGGGCAGGAATTCACCGGCGTGGCGGTTTGCGGGGAATTGCGTGACGGCGATCTGATCTTTAGCAATCACCGCTGCCACGGCCACTTCCTCGCTCGCACGGGCGATGTGGAGGGCTTGATCGCGGAGGTCATGGGCAAGCGCACGGGTGTGTGCGGCGGGCGCGGTGGCAGCCAGCATCTGTGCGCGGGTGGTTTCTTCAGCAACGGGATTCAAGGCGGCATTGTGCCGGTTGCTGCGGGGCTGGCGTTTGCACTCAAGCGCCGTTCAACGGCAAACATCTCCGTGGTTTTCATCGGCGACGGCACGCTCGGTGAAGGTGTGTTGTACGAGGCGATGAACATCGCGTCCAAGTGGGAGTTACCGCTGCTGATCGTGTTGGAGAACAATCTTTATGCCCAAAGCACACCCCAGACGCAGACGCTCGCCGGTGATATTTGCGCGCGCGCACAGGCTTTTGGCATAGCTTCATCGCATGCCAACACCTGGGATCCTCTCGCGCTGGTGGAGACAGCTGCCCGCTGCGTGGAGCAAGTACGCCGCGATGGCCTGCCGCATTTTCTCCGGATTGACACACACCGCTTGATGGCGCACTCGAAAGGCGATGACTTGCGTGATAAAGTGGAGGTTGAGGCGTGCTGGGCGCAGGATGCGATCAGCCGCTTTATCCGCGAAGAACCCGAGGCCGCTGGCGAGATACAACGACAAACAGCGGCGCGTGTTGACGCAGCAGTATGCCGCGCCCAGGCTGAGGAATACAGCGTGGCTGACGATGATACTTCTGCCGACTCCGCGGTGACCTGGTCGCCCGTGAAGATTGAATCTCCGGAACGCATTGTGAACATGCTGCACGCCGCACTGAGACGGAACATGGAGCGCGACGAGCGACTGGTGTTAATCGGGGAAGACATCGAAGGACCGTATGGGGGCGCATTCAAGGTGACGAAGGACTTGAGCCGTGAGTTTCCCGGTCGGGTGAGAAACACCCCGATCAGCGAGGCCGCGATTGTAGGTATAGGAAACGGCATGGCGCTCAGCGGACTGCGGCCCGTCGTAGAACTCATGTTTGGCGATTTCCTCTGTCTCGCGGCGGACCAAATCATCAATCACGCTGCGAAGTTCCGGCACATGTATAACAATCAAGTAAGCGTGCCGCTGATCGTGCGCACGCCTATGGGAGGCAAGCGTGGTTACGGTCCCACGCACAGCCAGTCCTTGGAGAAGCATTTCCTGGGTATGCCGGGCACGCTCATGCTCGCACTGCCCTCTCGCCTCGATCCTGGTTTGATCTACGACCGTTTGTTTGAATCCGTGGATCGTCCGGTGATCGTCATCGAAAACAAAGTTCTTTACGGCCTGCGCCCGGCGGACAACCCGCTAGAGGGATTCGCGCTTGAGCAGACGGACGAAATGTTCCCCACGATCCGTTGGCGGCCGGAAGCGGCGGCGGACGTGACGATTGTTTGCTATGGAGGCACCCTGCCGGAGGTGGAGCAGGCGGCGGCACGGCTATTCGACGAATACGAGATCGTGGCGGAAATTATCTGCCCCGTGCAACTCTATCCATTGAACCTCAATCCCATCATGGAATCGGTGAAACGCACCGGGCGGCTTTTACTCGTGGAGGAGGGCCTGTCCTTTGCGGCCTTCGGCGCCGAGGTTGTCGCCGCGCTGTGCGAGCGCGCGCCAGGCGCGCTGGCCCGCGTGCATCGTCTTGCTTCAGGATGCCGCCCGATCCCCGCTTCGGGTCCTTTGGAAAAGCAATTGCTGCCAAACCCGGAAACCATCATCAAGGCTGCGTGCAATTTGTGCAGTGACCCGTGACTATGCACCCCGTTCATATACCTCACGAATTGGTTAACGACGAAACGGTCCTCCTCGTAAATTGGCTCATTGCCGACGGTGCTGAAGTCAAGCCCGGCCAGTCTATCGCCACCATCGAAACCAGCAAGACGACGATGGACGTGGAGGCAACCGAAGCCGGTTACTTGCGCCACAGGTTTCCGAAACAGACCGAAGTCGCCGTCGGGGCCGTGTTTTGCTACATCACTGCCAGTCTGGATGAACCAATGGCCGCCGAAGCGGCGGCCTCCCCGGTGGAGTCCCGGGCAAACCCTGTGCAACCCGTCGCTGCAACTCCAGCACAGCCGGCCGTGTCAGCGGTGCAGGGACAAAGCCCACCGATCGCTGAGACTACCCCGCCACCAGCCGGCACTCGCTTCAGCCCCAAAGCCGAAGCGCTACTCCGGCAGCATGGACTTGCCGCAGAGTCATTCCAGGGTAAAGGGTTGATCCGTGAGCGCGACGTGCAACAAGCCCTCGGGATCAGACCACGATGTGGAGACAAGGAGCCGGGTTCGGCTGCACGCGGGAACGCGGATGCAGCGCTCGCGAAGCCGTCTGCACCCGGCACCAGCGTGCCTGTGCGAATTGATCCTCTGCCCCGCATGAAACGCATGGAAGCTGCCTATCTGGCCGCAGCACAGCACAGCACACTCACCAGCCTCGTGAGCGTGGTGTGTCCGACCTCAGGCATGAAATCCAGCGGCCGCATGGCCTTGATCCTTTACGAGACAGCGCGTTTGCTGAGGAAGTTCCCCATCTTTAACGCCTTCCACCATGACGGCTGTGCGCATTATTACGAACAGGTGAATCTCGGCTTTGCCGTCGATGAGGATCGCGGCCTGAAAGTGTTGGTGGTTCCAAGCGCTGACAAGAAGAGCATAAATGATATTCGCAAAGAGGTTGATGATTTGATGCTCGATTATTTTAACGACACGCTGCGCCCGGAAACGCTCGCGGGAGGAACTTTTACAATCACCGACCTGTCTGGCGATGACGCATTTTTGTTCTACCCACTCATCAATCGAAACCAGGCGGCCATCCTCGGTGTTGGCGCAAACTATTTTCCGCCGGGAAGCCATCAGGGCGCTTTCAATTTGATGCTCGCCTTCGATCATCAACTCGCCGAAGGCCGCGTGGCATCGCGTTTCCTGCGCGAATTGCGGGAACGGATGCGAAGCAGTGAACTCGCTCTGCGATCGAGCAGCGCGGAACCCGAGGTCGAATTGGAATGTGCGCGCTGTTTGCGCAGTGCGTCGGAACTCGCAGACATCGGGGCGCCCCTGCTTCAGGAAGTCCGACCCAACGGTGAACGAACAATTATCTGCCGGTTGTGCCTGGAAGGATGGTGAGCTATGGACCCACGTGAACTACTCCGCGAAATTGTTGCCAAACTCACTGAGACGCCGGCCGAGCAGATTGGTCCGGACTTCCCACTTCACTCGCATGGGCTGGAAAGTTCCGGGCGGCGTGCCGCGCTGGCTGCGGCCATCCGGCGCAAGATCGTCGGGATCGACCATGTGCCCGACTCGGCACGCACATTCGGCGAGTTGGAGCAAGCCGTTTTCAGCCCTGGAACACCCATGACCCTGCCCGCGCCAGCAGCGTCGCGACAATCGGCACCTCCCTCGTGCGATAAGGATGATCACAGTGTCTATTGTGGTTTGGACATCGAAAACATCGCTGACCTCCCGGAGGCGCCGGACTACCGTGAACATGAGTTCTACCAAACGATGTTTACGTCCGAAGAAATTGCTTACTGCATCGCGCAAGAAAACCCGCGCATGCATTTCGCCGCGCGCTGGTGTGCGAAGGAAGCGCTCGTCAAATGCGACCCGGCTTTCCGAGCGGAGAAACTAAGCAGCATTGAAGTCGTGCGTCAGGATACGGGTGCAGTCTTCTTACGCCATCACGCTTCCGGCACAGCCCGCAAGTTGGCGCATGGCGTCAGCCTCACACATACAAACAGCATCGCAGCCGCGTGCGTGGTCCTGGCACCCAGCATTCCTTGTGGGAGTGGCGCCCCATTGAAAGAAGTCAAGCCTGCGGATGAGTTCGGCTGCGCCACCATCGGAATTCAATATCAGCAGGGCTTGAAAGATCTCGCGCCGGGGCACCCGATATCCATTTTCCTAATGAACGAGGTGTATCTCTATGGGGCCGGCGGCATTTCGAAGATTATCTACGAGATCTTATTGAGCATGGGAAAGCAGGTAAAAGGAATCTTCGATGATGACCCCCCAAACGCCAAGTTTCGCAACCTGCCGGTGCGGCCCGGCATCGGCCTGATGGGAAAGGACAACTTTCCCCCGCTCGACGCGCCTGTGGTCATCAGTGTGGGAAACAACGCACGGAGAGCGGAGATCGCGAGGATGTTGAACGCGCAGTACGGAACGGCCATCCATACCAGCGTGCTGGTCTCGCCGACGGTGGTGGTCGGTCCGGGCACGATCATATTGCACGGATCAATAGTCCAGGCCGGCACCCGTCTGGGTGCCCACGTCCTGATAAACACCGGGGCGAGCATTGATCACGACTGTACCGTCGGAGACTATGCCCACGTTTCGTCTCGCGCCACGTTGTGCGGGCATGTCGAAGTGGGCGAAGGCTCCGACATCGGGGCGGGTGCCGTAGTCATCCAGTGCGTGCGCGTCGGTAAATGGTGCCGGGTCGGTGCTGGCGCGGTGGTGTTGCACGATGTGCCGGACTACACCACGGTGGTGGGTAATCCGGCCCGGGTGCTCAAACGCTCGATTCCCACGCCGGAGGCCCCCCAAAGGCCGACTCAAAACGGCAATTGATGAGAACCGCGAAATACGCGGAACTGCCGGGGAAACTGTGAAAAAGCCAATTGTCAAACGACCGGCGGGGCTTAAGCGCCGTGAGGTTCGTTCGGAGAAATCTTTTGAGGTGGCGATTATTGGTTCCGGAGTGTCGTGTGCCTATACGCTGATTCATCTGATCGAGCGCCTCGAAGCCGCCGCACCTGCCAAGCCGGTGCGCCTGGTCGTGCTGGAGAAAACCGGTGATTTCTGGAAAGGCGTTCCGTACGGCCCCCAGTCGGGGCGCCATTCATTGATGATCACCGCCACGCGGGAATTCCTTCCCGAACCGGAACGCGGATGGTTTTTGGACTGGTTGAAAGGTCGGGGGGAAAAGGTTTTCAACCCGCTCGCGCGCAAGGACAGGAACCTCTCGACGAAGTGGCTTAGCGCGAACGCCTCCGCGATTCAGAATGGGGGACTGGAGGACGCCTACCTTCCCCGCTTCGTGTTCGGGCTGTACCTCAGGGACCGGTTGACCAATCTCCTGCGCCGGGCAACGCGAACGGGGCTCATTGAGCACACGCCGGTGACGGCTGAAGTGACGGACATTAAGCGTGTGGGAGGAAAGTACCGGATAATGACAACCGGTGGCAAGGGGGCCGGGATTGAGTTTCAGGCCAGCCAGGTTGTGCTGGCCATTGGGAGTCCTCCAAACTGCTGCCTGGAAGGTTGGCAGCCGGAGGACATGCCGGCCGAGGTTTGCTATGTGGATAACATCTATGAGCCTTCGTTGGAGCGGTCACTTGAACGGATTCAGCAAAGCGTGGCGGCGGGAAGAAAAGAAGGACGCGATCAGGTGCTCGTGATCGGCTCCAACGCCGCAGCAATCGAGATGCTCTATTCAGTCGTCAATTCGGCGCGGGCCCAGGGAGCGATCGGCAAGTTCATTGTCGTGTCCCCGAGCGGCACTTTTCCCAGTCGGATCACCGCGCAACCGGTCCCTGGCAATTACTCGCCACAACACCTTATCGCGCTCGCCGGCAGTCGGCGGACAACGGCCAGGATGATCCTGAGCGCCATGCAGCAGGATGTTGCCGAGGCGGAGGCTCAGCACCTTAATCTCGGCGATCTGCACGCGGTCATGTCCGCCGCCTTCCTCAACGCGCTCAATCGTCTGAGCTTTTCTGAGCAAGGCAAGTTCGTGTCGAAGTATGCGGTTGAGCTCGGCAAGCTACAGCGCCGGGCTGGGCCGGAGTACTGTGACGTTGTAGATGAGTTGGCCGCCACGGGAAGATTAACGTTCCTCAAGGGGCGTTTCGTGCGATTGCTCCCGCGAAAGGACGGCGGGCCCGGCTGTGAATACGTGCCGACTGGGAGCCGCCGCAGCGCCCGATGCAGGGCGCCGATCGCCGCCGTGGTCAACTGCGCGGGGTTTCAGGACTTGACTGCCTCCTCTTCTCCTTTGATTCGCAACCTGGTGCGCCGGGGAATATGCAAGCCAAACGCTTCCACGAGAGGCTTCGTGATCAACGAGAAGTTCGAAGCTGCCGATGGATTCTACGTGATGGGCCCCTTGGTGGCGGGCACGCTGAACAAAACAGTGCGAGTTTGGCATGCGGAAAGTTGCTCGCGCATCATCGCCCTTTCGAAGCAGCTCGCGGGCGTGCTGGCTGCGTCGCTACGTACGCAGCCTGGACCGATCACTATCAACGATCGGAATGGCTCCAGTACCGTAACCCGGCTCACGGTCACACGACCACCCGAGTTTCTGGAGTTCCGAAAGGATTCCATTAACCAGGGAATTCATCAAAAGTTTGAGGAGCAAGTCCGCCTCCATGCAAGTCGAGTTGCCCTCAAGACTCGGGACATCGCCCTTACCTACGCGGAAACGAATGGGTTTGCCAATTCGTTGGCCGAGGAAATATTGTCCGTCCGCGGCAAGGAATTGGGACAAGCAGCCATCCTTTTGCCCAACACGACCGAGATGGTAATCTCGATGTTGGCGTCGCTTAAGGCCCACAAGGCTTATGTTCCGTTGGATCACAGTTTTCCCAGGGAACGGCTGCAGGCCATGCTGGAAGACGCTGAGGCATCAATTCTGCTGACCGATGATCAACATATTCGGCTAGCCGAGGAGCTTTGTGGAATGCGCGTGCCGATCATAAATATCTCACGGATAGAACGTCATCCCGATGCGCCCAATCCTAACGTGCGGTGCGACCCTCTGGACCACGCCTATATTCTCTATACTTCCGGCAGCACCGGCCGGCCCAAGGGAATCACCTTTCTCCACCGCAACCTGCTGCACACCACCATGTGCCTGACGAACGAGCTGTTTTTTGCGTGCAGCGACCGTGTCACCTGGCTGCATTCGGCCAGCTTCGCCGCTTCAGTAGTAGATATTTATTGCTGCCTCACTAACGGCGGCGCATTGCACCCGTGGGATGCAAAGAGGCAAGGTTTTGTCGGCCTGGCCGAATGGCTAGTCCAGGAAAAAGCAACCACTTTGCAGTGGATTCCAAGCGCGTTCCGTCAGTTTCTACGGACGGTTCCAGGCGATTTTGTGTTCAAAGACATTCGCATTGTGGTGATGGCCAGCGAACCGCTCACCGTAAGGGAAGTGGAGCTGTTCCGGAGGCACTTTCCGATCGGCAGCCACCTTGTGAACCAGGTCGGCACCAGCGAATCCTACAACTACCGCCTCTATCCGGTTGACCATTCTATTGCCATCGAGAATGCCAATGTGCCCGGGGGGTATTCCGTTTCACCAGACCGGCAAGTGATGATTCTCGATGAGGAGCGTCGCGAGTTACCGATTGGCAGTTTGGGCGAGATCGCCGTCAAAAGCGACTATATGTCGGCTGGGTATTGGCGTGACGAGGCGCTCACCCGAAGCAAATTCATCCAGATCGGCGGCGATACAGTGCCAGTATTCCTGACGGGAGATTGGGGCAAACTGGAGCCGGACGGCTGCTTGATTCACCTCGGACGGAAAGATTTCCAGGTCAAAATCCGGGGCTACCGCGTTGAACTGGCAGAAATAGACCACGTGTTGACGTCCGCTCCCGGCGTGGCCGACTCCGCCACCTGGGTGGTAAAGAACCGATTGGGGGAAGATCAATTGGTCGGCTACGTCGTGCTTCGGACTCGCGAATTCAATCAACAACAAGTGGAACAATACTTGAAATCGCGGCTGCCAGATTACATGGTGCCCAGCCATTACGTGGTTCTGGATTCCTTTCCGGTGCTGCCCACCGGCAAGGTGGATCGCAAAGGGCTGCCCAACCCCTTTCAAGAGGTCGAATCCGGCGCAAAATCGGCTCCAGCTCCGCCACCCGCCTCGCTGGAACAGGAAATTGTCAACCTGTTCAAGGAATTGCTGCAAATGGAGGACATTGCAGAAGACTCGAATTTCCTGAAGTTGGGAGGCGATTCCCTTCTAGCCGCAGTATTGACCTACCGCGTTCAGCAGCAATTCAAAGTCGAAATCATGTTTGACGACTTTGAAGAATCGCCAACTCCGGCCCATCTAGCCATTATCATCAGGACGGCGTTGGAGAGTGGCAGCGGCCGCCACCCTTACTGGAGGCCGCAGTCGCAAAAGGCGGAGCACTCCATAGCAGAGGAGCTGCCCAGTTCCCGGTTCGAGACGATCCGCTTCACCAGACCTGTTGAAGTGGCGGGCAAAGACCAATCTGCCACGCCATCGCCGTCTGGAATAAGAAATCTTATCATCGTTGGCGCCGGCCAATTTGGCCGCGAAACTTTCACCTGGGCAGTCCAGGCGATTTCTTCCGGCAGCCCCTGGCGAATCAAAGGATTTCTCGATGACGGAGGCCACGGTTTGGATGGATACGACTATCCGGCCAGAGTCCTGGGCAATTTGAAGGACTACAAAATCGAAGAGGACGATGTTTTTGTCGGCGCCATTGGAGATCCGAAGACGAAGGTGAAATGCTTCTCAGCCATTGCGGAAAGAGGAGGGCATTTCGTTAATGTGATTCACCCTCTGGCAAATATTGGGAACAATGTGCAACTGGGCGTCGGGATTGTCATGGGCCCCTTTGCCTCGGTAACCTGCGACGTCAAGATCGGCAATCATGTGACGATTGGGGCGTTCAGCAACGCGGGACACGACACAATCATTGGCGATTGGTGCCAGATCAGTAGCCATTGTGGCATCAATGGTGGCGCCATACTCGGACCAGGCGTGTTTCTAGGGAGTCATGCCTGCATTGTTCCCAGGGTTAAAGTGGGGGCGTGGGCACTCGTCGGTGCTGGCAGCGTTGTTGTCCGGGAAGTGCCGCCTGCCGTCAAGGTGTTTGGCAATCCGGCCAGCGTGATCGGCAAGACATGAAGCAGTTGATGCGGGATTTCTGTGGAGTGATCTTGATGCGAGTCCGGCGGCGAGTCGTGGTCCTCGCAGTGTCGGCCCGGGTTCAATACGCAGCATCATGAGTCAATGGGTAGCCTCGGCAGTGGATCCCCTGGCCCTGCTCTGGCTGGGCCTCGGCTGTGCCGCGGCCTGGCTGGGATGGAAACGGCGCTGGCGCAGCGCGGCGCTCATCGGCAGCCCGGCGGTGCTGCTGTTCCTGCTCGGCAGTCTGCCTTGGCCCGAGGCCCTGGTCGCCGCCCGGGAAGCCCCGTATGCGAGTCGGAGTGTCGCTGCCGCGCCCGCGGCGGACGCGGTTGTCATGCTGGGCGGCATCCACGATCCATCGGCTCATGATCCGTTTGGGTTTGCGCTCGGCGCCGGGAGCCAAAGGCTCGTTGGCGCCGTGCAATTGGTCCGGGAGGGCAAAGGCAAGGCTCTCGTGCTCGGGGGCAGCGGTCCCCTGCCCGGAAAGCCGGGTCAGTCCGCTGCATCATTGTTGTCTGGCTTCGCGCGTCAGTGGCAGCTCTGCAATGAGGAAATTCTTGACCTGGGTGTTTGCCGGGATACCCACGATGAAGCCCTCCGCCTTCGGCAATTGCGGGCCGAACGAGGATGGCAGCGAATTACGGTCGTCACGTCGGCGCTCCACATGAGCCGGGCGGAGGCAACCATTCGCAAACTGAACGGCGAGGTTGCCAGCGTCGCCTGTGATTTCCGGGTTTACGGTGTTAAACAGGAGCCGTGGAAATGTTTCCCGTTCCCTCAAACACACAGGATGCTGTTGCTGCATGACTACCTGCACGAGGTCGTCGGCGGCTGGGTCTATCGCTGGCGCGGTTGGATTTGACCTGGGACTCTCCGTATCTGGCTGAACTGGGGTGGCACTCGGCTTCAGCCCAGGTCATCCAGCTCCTGGCCCGGCAGACAGCAAGCAAGCAGTGACTATGAATAACACACGTCTTTTCCTCTCCCCGCCGCACATGGGCGGTGAGGAACTCGAATTGGTCCGTGAGGCTTTTGCCAGCAATTACATTGCGCCCCTCGGCCCGATGGTAGATGCGTTCGAGCGGGAGTTTGCTGAATATACGGGCATCCCGCATTGCCTGGCCCTGGCCAGCGGCACGGCCGCCATGCACCTCGCACTGCGCGAGCTCAGCGTCGGCCCCGGTGATGAAGTGCTGGCCTCCACCCACACCTTCATCGGCAGCGTCAGCCCGGTGACTTTTTTAGGCGGTTCCCTCGCCTTTATTGATTCGGACCCGGCAACCTGGAATATGGACCCGGTTCTCCTCTCCGAAGAACTGGCCGTTTGCGCCCAGCACGGCAAGCTGCCCAAGGCGGTCATCCCAACGGATCTCTATGGTCAGTGCGCCGATTTGCCTGGGCTCCGCGCCATCTGCGATCCCTATGGCGTCCCGATCGTCTCTGACTCCGCCGAGGCCATGGGAGCTTTCTACGAGACTACAAGACCACAGAGGGACGGACTACGGACTACGGACCAAGGACCAAGGACCAAGGACCAGCAAGCAGAAGTCAGTGGTCAGTGGTCAGTGGTCAGTGGTCCTGCCGTCAGCGGTCCTGTGGTCAGCAGTCCCGTAGTCAGTGGTCCAGCCGCCGCCTGGCATCACGCGGGGTGGGGTGCCAAAGCGGCGGTGTATTCCTTCAACGGCAACAAGATCATGACCACGTCCGGGGGGGGGATGTTGGCCAGTCACGACAAACACCTGGTCGAGCACGCGCGCAAGCTTTCGCAGCAAGCGCGTGACCCCGCCCCGTACTACGAGCATTCTGAGATCGGCTACAATTATCGGATGAGTAACATCCTCGCGGCCATCGGGCGGGGGCAATTGCGGGTGCTCGAGGAGCGAGTCGCAGCCAAGCGCCGGATCTTCGAGCACTACCAGGGGCTTTTGGGAGACCTCCCTGGCATTACTTTCATGCCAGAGGCCCCGACTGGCCGAAGCAATCGCTGGCTCACGGTGATTCAAATTGACCCGGCTCAGTTTGGGACGACGTCGGAGCAGGTGCGTCTGGCCTTGGAAGCGGAGAACATCGAGTCGCGGCCCGTATGGAAGCCGATGCATCTGCAACCGGTGTTTCGGAGCTGCCGCATTCGCGGCGGCAGCGTCAGTGAACGCCTCTTCCAGCTCGGGTTTTGCCTCCCCTCCGGCACCGCCATGACCCCATCGGACATCGAGCGCGTCGCCAGCATTGTCCGCCGGTGCCACGCCAGTAGTCCGTACCTACCGGTTGACCACTGACACGCAAAAAATGCTGAAATGCTGAAACCAAGAGTACGGACTAATGACCACTGATAACTAATTACTGATCTCCGATCACTGACTTCTGGCCTCTGTCCTCCGCCATGCACATGCCGCGCGCCGTGGGCGTCTTCAAAAAACTCTGTCCCAGCATCGAATTTATCCCGGCCCCAACCGATTTCCGCACCGTCGAGCTCCTGCCAATGCCCTGGTATCACCACCTGGTTGAACTCGTCCCCACCCCCCGCAGCCTCTTGAATTTCTCCGATGTCATGCACGAATAACTCGGCATGGCCTATTACAAACTGCGGGGATGGATGTAGCGCCGAAGGCGCGGGGGCGAAGAGACCACTGACTACTGAATACTGAATACTGGACCAGATATGAAAGCCTTCCGTTTAGATCTATCCGCGCCGACGCGGTTTTGGGTGCTTCTGTGCGTGTACGCGCTGGAGTTGACGGCCAGCCTTTGGCTGGCCTACGAACTGCGCTTCGATTTCATGGTGGAGGCCAAGTTCCAGCAGGAGAGGCTTGTTGTCCTTTGTTGGCTCATTCCCTTGCAATTGCTCCTCTTGGGACTCTTCCACCAGCTCAACACGCTGCTGGGATACTTCAGCACGCCGGACCTGGCCCGCATGTTCCATGCCCTGACTATCAGTTTAGTTATTGCTTTGGTCGTTTGGGGGGTGTGGGGAGAGGGGGCCGCCCCGCCGCGCGGGGTGATTGTGCTGGATTTCATCTTTTGCCTCGTGGGCTTAACCGGGGCGCGTCTGGCCTTGCGCACCTTTCGCGAGTCGCTCACAGCCTCAACCAAGAGAAACGGCCAGCGCAGACGCCGGGTGGGCATTATCGGCGCTGGCGATTCCGGCGCGGTCCTGGCCCACGAGTTGTCCCTCAAGCCGGGCTACGGTTTGGAACCCGTCGCCTTCTTTGACGACGACCGGCATAAATGGCATTCGCGCGTGCATGACATTCCCGTCCTTGGGCCGCCGGAGAAGTTGCTTGAGTTGGCGGGCAAATTGGACATTCAGGAAGCGATCATCGCGATGCCCTCGGGTCCGGCCAAGCGAGTGGGAGAAATCGTCCGCCTCCTGCGCCAAATCCGGCTGCAGTGCAAAACGCTTCCTTCGCTGGACCAGTTGGCGCTCGGACGGGTCCGCGTGAGTCAGTTGCGGAATGTCGAGGTTCAGGACTTGCTCGGGCGGGAGCGAGTGGAACTGGAAACAGAAAACATCCGGCTGGTCCTGCAGGATCGCGTCGTCCTGGTCACCGGCGCCGGGGGCAGCATCGGCAGCGAACTTTGCCGGCAGATCGCCACTTATCAACCCAAACATCTGCTGCTGGTAGATCGCTCGGAACCGAATGTCTTTCAAATCGAGCAGGAATTGATCGGGCTGGGACATGCGCAGCGGATCGTGCCGCTGGTCGGCGACATCCTGGACCGGGCCCGTATGCAGCAGATTCTTACCGCCTTCCGCCCGCAAGTGATTTTCCATGCAGCGGCGCACAAGCATGTGCCCATGATGGAGCGTCAGCCGGGCGAAGCGGTCAAGAACAACAGCCTGGGCACCGCCCAACTGGCCGACCAGGCTTTAGAGTTCGGCGTGGAGAGGTTCATACTGATTTCCAGCGATAAGGCGATCAACCCCACCAGTGTGATGGGTGCAACGAAACGCCTGGCTGAAATCTACGTCCAGGCACTCTATGCGGCGCACCCTGACAAAACGAAGTTCATGGCCGTTCGCTTCGGCAACGTACTCGGCTCCTCCGGCAGCGTCATCCCGGTTTTCCACAGGCAAATTGCTGAAGGCGGCCCCGTAAGAGTGACGCATCCGGAAATGACGCGCTATTTTATGACCATCCCGGAAGCCTCCATGCTGGTGCTGCAGAGCGCCATGCAGGGCGCCGGCGGGGAGATCTTCGTCCTGGACATGGGCAAGCCGGTGAAGATCGTGAACCTGGCGCGCCAAATGATCGAGTTGAGCGGGCTCAAACCGGATGAGGACATCCAAATCGAATTCATCGGCATCCGCCCGGGCGAGAAACTCTTCGAGGAGCTCTCCCACACGGGTGAGAACTTTGCGCCCACAACCCATTCCAAGATTTGCCGCTTTATTTCCCAGCCGGTGGCTCTGGCGCAGATTCGCGACACCTTGCAGGATCTGCGCGTCAAGCTTCATCAGGCCGAACCGGATCAGATCAAGCTTTTGCTGCGGGAGGTGCTCCCGGATTATGCGCCCTGCCTGCTGACCGCCGAGGCCAGCCTCCCGGCGATCACGGAACTGGACGAAGACCGGCGCCGCGCCCAGGCGAGTCTGCGGCCCTGAAGCCTGCCGCAGGAGAGATATGAATTCTTTCGAACAGTTGACTGAACGGCTGTCCAGCGAACCCAAGCTCTGGCTGGTCACCGGCGTCGCCGGGTTCATCGGCTCCAACCTGTTGGAGACCCTGCTCCGGTTGAACCAACTGGTTGTTGGATTGGATAATTATGCCACCGGCTCACGCGGGAATCTGGACCAGGTGCGCGACCTGGTTGGGGCAGACCGCTGGAAGCATTTCCTGAAGATTGACGGCGATATCCGGGACCTGCATACCTGCAAGCGTGCGAGTCATGGGGTGGATTGTATCCTGCACCAAGCGGCCCTCGGTTCCGTGCCACGATCCCTGGCGAACCCCGGCGACGCTCACGCCACCAATGTCACCGGCTTCTTGAATATGTTGCTCGGATACAAACCGTCTCACACCGTTGAGCAAGGACTTGCGGAAGCCCTGGATTGGTACCGCCAGCACTTGGCTGGTCCGGAGCCCGAAGTCCCAAGTCTGAAGTTACCGGTGCGGAGCCGCCGCCGCTTGCTTCCCGTCCCATGACTCGTTTTCTCGGCTGGCAGCTCGGCGGCACCGGCAACCAGTCGCCAGTCACCAATCATCCGTCCCTCGTTAGCGATCACCGATTACCCGTTACTTTATGAAAGCCAAGACCATCAAGAAAACCCTGTTGTCCGGTTTAATCCTGGGCCTGGTCATCCTCGGGGGTGGCTACGGCTACCGGACCTACAAGTCCGCCCGCCAGGCCCGGCTTATCACGCAGGCGCGCAACTACCTCGCCAAACCCGACGGAAGAAAAGCGCTGCTCTGCCTCCAGCGCGTGCTAAGCTCTGATTCCAAGAATATCGAAGCCTGCCGCCTGATGGCCGAGTTGGCCGAAAAAACCGGCTCCCCTGCCGCCCTTATCTGGCGCAGCCGTGTCGTCGAACTCGCTCCCCACTCGCTCGATGATCGCCTCACCCTCGCCCGCACCGCCCTCGCGCTGCGCGATCTCATCTCCGCCACCAACGCCCTGGCTGGCGTAAGCGAGCCCGATAAACAAACCTTTTCCTTCCACAACACCGCCGGCGCCGTCGCCGCTGCCACCGGCCAAACCGCCCAGGCCGAGGCCCACTTCCTCGAAGCCTCCCGTCTCGACCCGACCAATCCCGTCCCGCGGCTGAGCCTCGCTGTCGTGCGCCTGCAACAAACCAACGCCCAGGCCGTCGCCGAAGCCCGCGCCACCCTCCAGCAACTGAGCGCCAAACCCGAGTTCCGGTGCCAGGCACTCCGCGAACTCATTGGTGATGCCATGCGCTATGCCCGCACCGACGATGCCCTTGCGCTCTCCGCCGATTTGCTCAACCAAACCAACTCCGCGTTCTCCGACCGCCTCCTTCGTCTTGAAATCCTCCGGGCCTCAAAAGACCCCGCTTTGGGAAAGACCCTCGCCGCCTTCCAAAAAGACGCCGGCACCGACCCCGCCAAAATCCAGCAACTCGCCACCTGGCAACTCCTGAAGACCGGCCCGGCTGACGCGCTCGCCTGGTTGGAGACTTTGCCTCTCAACATCCGCACCAACCAGCCCGTTGCCTTGCTCTCCGCCGAATGCCGCACCCAGCTCAAAGACTGGCGCGCGCTTCAGACCACCCTCGAACACCAGAACTGGGCAGAACTGGATTTTGTCCGCCATGCCTTCCTGGCCCGCGCCACCCGTGGACTGGACCTGGCCTCTTCCAGCAAAACCGAATGGGAATTGGCCACCAAGGCCGCGAACAACCGCAAACAAAGCGTCCTCATGCTCCTGCAAATGGCCGCCCAATGGCACTGGCAGAGCGAAGGCGAGGAACTCCTCTGGACCATCCTCAACCGTTACCCCGAAGAAAAATGGGTCGTCCCGGTTCTTAGCCAAACCCTCTACACCGAAGGCCGCACCCGCTCACTCATGGCCCTCTATGGTCAACTCGCCAAAGCCCACCCCTCCGATCTCGCCCCCAAGAACAACCTCGCCATGACCGCTCTGCTGTTGGACGCGCAGGAATTGAAGCCCCACGACCTGGCGCGGGAAGTGTATCAAAATGCCCCTACCAATTCTTTTTACGCCGCCACCTACGCCTTTTCTCTGCACCTCCAGAAAAAGGACGCCGAGGCCCTAAAGGTGATGCAGCAGCTCCCGCCCAAAGCTCTGGACAACCCCTCAATCGCGGGCTACTACGGCCTGATTCTGAAAGCGACCGGCAATCCCGACAAGGGCAAGGTTTACCTCCAGTGGGCCTTCAAGGCCCCGATGTTGCCTGAGGAAAAGACACTCTTCAGTCGCGCCAAATCCGGGGTCTAGCACCAGCCAGCGAGATGCGGCGGCCGATGGACCCTGCCACAAGGCGGGGCATGAAAAATCAAACTCAACGCAAGCCAACGCGGGGAAAGTTCTCGCTCCTCCGGCAACTCTGCAGCCTTTTTCCCAACCATCTGGTGCCTCAATTGGCTCAGGCGCACGCAGTGGAGGAGAAGAGCCGCACCTTCCTTCTGTGAAGCCATGTGGTCATCTACGGCCAATATCCACCGCTGGTCAACGCGTCGCGCAAACCGGGCCAATGGCAGAGCTATGATACTTGTGAGGCGCCGCGCTTTGACGGCGACAAACTGGAGTGCGACCGGGCCGGTGGTGTTCTTGGAATCATAAGTCGCCAGCGTCCGATGCCGGGTCGGTCCCAGCGCCGCCTGATGATTATGCACCAGCACTCCGTTCCAGAACACGGTGAAATAAGCCGGTTTGCAACTTCACGGTTCAGCGGTGCGTTTCCGCAACATCTGGATTCGCCCCCTGAAACTGGAGGAATAAGGCGGTTCTTCCGCCATGCCGACGGAGTCTCTGACCGAGCGTGTTAAATCAGGCTGGTGCTCAACGCCAGGTCATTGAACTGATGGTCGAAGAGGTTCAGGGCGGGGTCGTTTCAACCCTGCCTTTTTTGTTGTACCGAAGTGGTGAGCAACGAAAAACTGGCCGGTGCAGAAATTCATCCACCTCCACCACGACACCCAGAAGGCGGTTTGAATTCGCCCGGCTGGCAAGCCCCTATATATTGCCGCCGGATGAACCGCAATCCTCACCATTCGGCCAACCCGTTGATCGCGAAAGTTCAGCAGCTGTTCAGCCGCGACCTGGCCTTGGAGAATGATTACCTAGCAGCCTGTCGGACTTAGCGAGGCTCAATCTTCGTATCTCACGCATCCTCAATAAGTAGCAGTGTTAATAATGAGTTAAGCAGGAGGGCTAATAATATTGCAACTGCAATGACTTATGG
>Ga0187872_10001681_pt1 | contig 21704 bp, 18 predicted proteins | sample June2016WEW_16_4_FD_132973 | JGI IMG/M metagenome (GOLD analysis project Ga0187872, IMG submission 132973) | Peatland microbial communities from SPRUCE experiment site at the Marcell Experimental Forest, Minnesota, USA - June2016WEW_16_40 | ecosystem: Environmental > Terrestrial > Soil >...
GGGCGACGACGCGCTGTGCAAGCGGTTCCAGAAGACCCTCGTCAGCAAGTGCGTCACCGGCTATGAGCAGGAATACATCGCGATGCGCCTGGCCGATCAGTCGGCCCGGCGCGCCAAGTTCGGCAACTCAGCCTGCATGCAGGAGCCCAACCTCAAGAGCGGCTGCGGCGGCCTGCGCGACTTCCAGAACCTGCTCTGGATGGCCTTCTTCAAATACCGCACCCGCTCGCTCAAGGAGTTGCAGGCGCACGACCTCATTGGCGAAGGCGAGCGCAAGCACCTGGAAGCGGCCTACGACTTCCTGCTCCGCGCCCGCACCGAGATGCATTACCACGCCGACCGCGCCATGGACGTGCTGAGCAAGAACCTGCAGCCCGCCGTCGCCCATAATCTCGGCTACCGCGAACGCTCGCCCAGCAAACGCATCGAGGATTTCATGCGCGACGTTTACACCCACTCGCGCAATATCCTTCTCATCACGCGCACCCTGGAACAACGGCTGGCGCTTCTCCCGCAGGCGCGCCGGCTCTCGGGGTTTTCGCTCCCCGGCAAGCTCTCGGGGCTGCTCCCCGGCGGACGCAAGCCCGTCGCCGAACCGGTGGACGGGTTCAAGTTCAGCGACGGTGAAATCCACGCCACGTCCCACCACGTCTTTCGCGACCAGCCGCGCCGGCTGATGCGCGTCTTTCTGTACGCGCAACAGCGCGGGCTGCGGTTGCACCCCGACTTGGCCCAGCTCATCCGCAACCAGCTCGGGCTGGTGGACCGCGCGTTCATGGCGGACGAGCACGTGCGGGAAAGCTTCCTGGCCATCCTCGACCAGCGCGGGAGCGTCGCGCCCATCCTGCGCGCCATGCACGAGGTTGACCTGCTCGGCAAGTACCTCCCCGAGTTCGGCAAGCTCACCTGCCTGGTGCAACATGAGTTCTACCACCAATACACCGCCGACGAGCACACGCTGATGTGCCTCGAGCAATTGGACCGCATCTGGGAAGCCAAAGCGCTGCCCTACTCCACCTACACCCCCCTCTTCCAGAAGCTGGAGCGGCCCTTCGTGCTCTACCTGGCCTTGCTCCTCCACGACGTCGGCAAAGCCGACGGCCACGGCCATCACACCGAGGTAAGCCGCGAGCTGGCCCTGCGCGCCGCCAAACGCCTCAACCTGGACGAGGCGGCCACCCAGACCTTGCGGCTCGTGATCGAGCACCACTTGCTCATGGCCAGCCTTTCGCAGCGGCGCGACCTGGAGGACCCGGCGGTGATCCGGCAGTTTGCCAAGCAAGTGCAGACGCCTGAAACGCTCGCCTTGCTCACGCTCCACACCTTTGTCGATGCCCAGGCCACCAGCGACAAGCTGTGGAACGGCTTCAAGGATCTGCTGCTCGGCTCGCTGCACCACAAAGCCCTGCAACTGATGACCGGCGGCGCCGAGTTCGCCCGCGCCGAAGAGAAGCAGCGCGAACTGCTGATGCAGGAGGCCCGCCGCCTGGCGCCCGAGCACTTGAGCGAGGAGGAACTGCAAGCCCACTTCGCCACGCTGCCCTCCCGCTACTTCCAAATCCATCCCGCCAAGGAACTCCTGGCCGACCTCATCCTCGCGCACCGCTTCATGCGTCTCCAGACCTCCGAGGAGGAAAACCCGCTGGCGCCCGTCGTCAACTGGCACAACGAGCCTGACCGCGGCTACAACGCCGTCAAAATCTGCACCTGGGACCGCGCCGGCCTCTTCCGCAAGATCGCCGGCTCCCTCAGCGCCGCCGGCCTGAACATCCTCAGCGCGCAAATCTTCACCCGCAGCGACGACATCGTCCTGGACACCTTCTTCGTCGCTGACGCCATCACCGGCAACCTGGCCGGCCCCGACCAGCGCGACCGCTTCGAGAGCGTCCTCCACAAAGCCCTGACCGGCGAGGAGGTGGATTTCCCCGTCCTGATTGGGCGGCAAAAGATCACCCGCCCGCTCTACCAGGCCTACACCGGCGAAAAGATCGCCACCCAAATCCGTCTCGACAACGACGCCTCCGAGACCCGCACCCTCATCGAAATCGAGACCGAAGACCGCATCGGCCTGCTCTACACGATCTCGCAGACGCTGACCGAGCTGGCCCTGGACATTTCCGCCGCGAAGATTTGCACCGAACGCGGCGCCGCCCTCGACAGCTTTTACGTCCGCGAGTTGAGCGGGGGAAAGGTCCTTGCGCCCGAACGGCGCCACGCCATCGAGCACAAGCTCCGCCACGCCATCCACAACCTGGATGCGCCGTGAGGTCGAGCCCGGCTGGCCTGCCCCTCCCCGCCCTTGCTTGGTCCGCCCGGTCAGGGCCAGGCAGGAGTGTCATGCTGGCCACGGGATCCGCGCAAACCTGCGAGGTATTGGCCAGCATATTATGAGGGCACGATGCGCGGCGGGGGTGCTTTGACGAACTGGGTTGCGCGCAGGTAGATCGGTTCCAGGCTCTCGCCTGGAACAAAGTCGGTTCGCCCCCGGGCCAGTTGCCCCAAGGTCGCGGCGCGGGGATAAAGCACGCGGCTGCCCGGAAACCAGTTGGTCACTTCCGGGCCGAGGATGATCGCGCCGGCCCTCTGGCGCGCTTGGACATCCGGCAAGCTGGCCAAGTGCAGCGGTTCGATTTCCCGTCGCGCCTCCGCGCTGAGGTCGTAGCCGGCGAGATAGAATTCATTGCGTTGCGCATCAATCACAACCTGGACCCGCCCGAAAATCCCCTCGGCCTGGGCCTCGGCCGCGAGACATTCGGCGGTGCTAAGGCCCAGGAGTTTCACCGGGCGCGCCAGTTGCCAGCCTTGCGCCAGCGCGATGGCCAAACGAATGCCCGTGTAGGAGCCCGGCCCAAGGCCGATGGCCAGGCATTCGATCTGCGCGCGCTCGACTTGCGCCTGCCGCAAAGCCTCCTCCACCAGGCCCAGCGCGTTCGTGGAGCAAGCGCCGGTCTCGATGGCCTCCCCCAGACAAAACGGCCCGGCGTCCAGCCGCTCCCGCACCACCGCCACGCTGCGTTGCGGCGAAGAGAACTCAAGCGCCAGAATCTTCATAGCTGATGCGCCGCTCTGTCTCGCTGAGGACCTCGATTTGGACCCGGCGATAGGGGTGAGCGAGACGGGTAATTGGTGATTGGTGATTGGTAATCGGTGATTGGTGATCGGTGAGTGCTGACTGTGGGCCGCGGACTTTGCGCTGTGGACTTTGGACTTTGGACTTTGGACTTTGGACTTGGCCGAACCACCGTTCCGCCCATTCAATCACCGTAACGCCTGCCGGCTTCAAATATTCCTCCAGCCCGGCGGCAGCGATTTGCTCGCGTGTATCGAGCCGGTACAAATCCAGATGGAACAGCGTCAGCCGTCCGCCGCTATAGATGTTCACCAGGGCAAACGTGGGGGAATGCACGCGCGTCGTGATGCCCAGCCCGTGCGCCAGTCCCTTAACGAGTTGCGTCTTGCCCGCGCCCAGGTCTCCGGACAGGCCGATGACCAGGCCGCTCTCGGCGGCGCGGCCCCATTGTTCGCCGAGCGCGGCGGTCTCGGCGGGGCTATGCGAAATGCACGTAGCCATCAGCCGTCAACGGGTTCACGCCTTGCTGGTCGCGAATAGTGATTCCCTCGCCCGCCTTGATTTTGCCGATGCAAGTCAGCGCGAGACCGGGGAATTGTTTCTTCCACGCGTCGAGCAGCGGCACGGCGTCGCGGCTGGCGACCGTGAACAGCAGTTCAAAATCCTCGCCGTCGGTCAGGGCGGCCAGCAGGGGCGGCTTGGTGGCAGACGCGGCTTTGGCGGCGCGGCGCGCCGCCTGGCTGATGGGAATCGCGCTGGCCAACAGTTCCGCGCCCACCCCGCTGGCGGTCAGAATATGGCGCAGGTCGCCCGCCAACCCATCGCTGATGTCCAGCAGGGCGTGCAGGGAAAACTGTTGCGCGAGCCAGCGCGCCTCGGCGAGGCGCGGCTCGAATTCGAGATGCTTGCCGGTCAGGGAGCCGCCCAGTTCGCCCGTCACAAAGATCGCGTCGCCCGCTTCCGCGCCCGAGCGCAGCACGCCCTTGCCGCGCGGCACCCAGCCCAGCAGCGCGACGGAAATGAGGATGCCCCCGGGGTTGGTGGTGGTTTCGCCCCCGACAATGGCCACCTGGTGCCGGCGCGCCAGGGCGTTCAGGCCGGTGTAAATCGCCTCCACAAAGTCGGGCTTGAAGTCGCGCGGCAGGGCGATGGTCACCAGCGCCGCGCTCGGTGTCCCCGCCATAGCCGCAATGTCGCTCAGGCACCGGGCCAGCGCTTTGTGGCCGATCTTTTCCGGCGCCGTTCCGGGCGCGAAATGGACCCCCTCTACCACCGCATCGGTCTTGAACAACAGCAGCCGGTCCGGCACGCCCGCATCCAACACGGCGCAGTCATCCCCGGCCCCCACGACCACGGAGGGATTGGTCGGGAGCGCGCGTGTCAAGCGGCGGATCAGGTCAAACTCGTTCATCAGGCCCCGATTTGCTGCAACCCCAGCAGCCTCGCCAGGTTAAACGCGTTGAACAGCATGTGGGCGGTGATGGGGGCCAGCAAGTTGTTCGTTCGCTCATACAGCGCCGTCAACACCAGGGCCAGCACCGCCAGCGGCACGAAGGTGACCGCGTTCATGTGGACCGCCGCAAACAGCAGCGCGGTGCCCCATAAGGCCAGCCGTGGATGCCCCGTTTGTTTGATCGCGGGGTAGAGAATGCCTCGAAACAGCACTTCCTCCGCCACCGGCGCCAGCAGCACCGCGGCTGCCCCCAGCGTCAGCCGCCCTCCCCAGGACACGCTGACTCGCAACGCGTGAACGGGCAGTTGTTCCTGCGGTTCCATTTTGAAGTGTGGCAGGTGCGTCATCACCAGCGCGGAGGCCCACTGCAGCCCCGCGCCGAAGGGTAGAAAGATCAACGCCGCCAGCAGCCCCAACAGCACCGCCTGGGGCCGCTGGTTCAAAAACCCGAAGCCCTCCGTCCAATTGGTTTGATGCTCCCGCAGAAAGCGGGCAACCAGAATCAAAGCCGCGCCCTGGAAACTCAACGTGGCGATGCTCATTCGCCAGATTGAAACGTCCGCTTCGGACACCCCCGATAATCGCTGCACCCACAGGCCCAGAAACATCCCGCCGTAAGCGCAAGCCATCAGCGCCACCAGCCGCCGCCTGAACGTCTCCAGCCGCCAGGGTTTGCCGATCAAGATCAGCGTCGCCGCCAGGCAGCTCATCGCGACCGCCGCCAATGCGTAAAACAGCTTCGGGCTGGCCTTTCCCTCGGCGCCGGCGTAATGCCCCACGCTCACCAGCAGGGAGCCGGCATAAACGCAAATGATCACGCTTAATAACAAGCGCATGATCGCATCCGCCTTCCAGGGTTTCGCCGAAAGCATGAACTAACCCTATCTCACCCCCGACGCAGTGACGATGCAAAAAGCGGTCTTTTGCTTTCCGCGCCGTTGCGGGCTATGGTTGCCGGAATGAACCAAGGCACGACGGCTTCTCTGGCGCTGGCTGGCGCTCCGGGTTTGACGGCGTGCCGCCAGCTAAAGCTGTGGCGAAAAACGTTGTGACTGACCATTCCGCCGTCGCCGCGCCGGCCCGCACGAACCGGCTTGCGCGCGAGAAATCTCCCTACCTGCTCCAGCACCAGCACAACCCGGTGGACTGGTATGCCTGGGGCGAGGAGGCCTTTGCCAAAGCGCGCCGGGAGCAGCGGCCCATCTTCCTGAGCATCGGCTACTCGACCTGCCATTGGTGCCACGTCATGGAACGCGAATCCTTCGAGAGCCCGGAGGTCGCCGCCTTCCTCAACGGCCATTTTGTCAGCATCAAGGTGGACCGCGAGGAGCGGCCGGATGTGGATAAGATTTACATGACCTTCGTCCAGGCCACGACCGGCCAGGGCGGCTGGCCGCTGAACGTATTCCTCACGCCGGAGCTGAAGCCGTTCTTCGGCGGGACCTATTTCCCCCCCGATAACCGCTCTGGCCGGCCGGGCTTTTTGCAGGTGCTGCACGAGGTGCAGCAGGTCTGGCAGTCGCGCCGCGCCGAGCTGGCCGACTCGGCGGCGGACATCCTTGCGCGCCTGGAGCAACTGAGCGTCAGCCACGAGCGTTTATCCGGACTGGTGTTGACCTCCGCCGTCCTGCGCCACGCGGGGTCCGTCTGCAAAGCCAGCTACGACCCCCAACAGGGCGGGTTCGGCGGCGCGCCCAAGTTTCCCCAGCCCAGCCAGCCGCAGTTCCTGCTGCGCTACGCCCGGCGCTTCCACGACGAAGACGCCGTCCGCATGGTGTTGCACACTTGCGACCGCATGGCGGCCGGCGGCATTCATGATCAACTGGGCGGCGGCTTCGCCCGCTACTCGGTCGATGCCGAGTGGCGGGTGCCGCATTTCGAGAAGATGCTCTACGACAACGCGCAGTTGGCGACGTTGTATCTCGATGCCTTTCTGGTGAGCGGCGAGGCCCGCTACGCCGAGGTGGCGCGCGACATCCTCGATTACGTGCTGCGCGACATGACCCATCCGGACGGCGGTTTCTATTCCGCCGAGGACGCCGATAGCGAGGGACACGAGGGCAAGTTCTACTGCTGGACGCGCGCGGAGCTGGCGAAGCTGCTCGCGCCTGAGGAATTCAAAGTGGCGGGCCGCTACTTCGGCATCACGGAGCAGGGCAACTTCGTTGACCACAGCCACCCCGAGCCGTTGTCGAATCAGAACGTGTTGAGCGTCGCCGACCCAACACTCACCGGGCCAGAGACGGCTTTGCTGGCGTCGGCCAAAAGCAAGATGTTCGCCGCGCGCGCCCAACGCGTCCGCCCGCTGTGCGACGACAAGGTGCTCGCCTCCTGGAACGGCCTGATGCTCGGCGCGATGGCGCGGGCCGGCGCGGTATTGGGCGAAGAGGCCTATCGCGCCGCCGCGGAACAGAACCTCGCCTTCCTCCAGGCCAGGCTTTGGGATGCCAAAACCAAGACCCTCTGCCACCGCTGGCGCGATGGCGAGCGCGACAGCGTGCAGTTGCTCGAAGGTTACGCCTTCCTCCTGGCGGGCGTGACTGATCTCTATGAGGCTACCCTTAAGGCGGAACACCTTGATTTTGCCGTCGCTCTGGCCGAAAGCATGTCTGCCAGGTTTTACGACGCCGAGAACGGCGGCTTCTGGCAGAGCGCTGCCGGGGCGAAGGACCTCATCCTTCGCGTCAAAGAGGATTACGACGGCGCTGAACCGTCCGGCAACTCGGTCGCCATCCTCGCGTTGCTGAAGCTTGGCCGGATCACCGACCGAAAGGAGTTCACCCGGGCCGCCGAGAAGAGCCTGCGGCTGTTTGCGAACCGCCTCCAGCAAGTCCCCCAGGCCGTGCCCTATATGCTCCAGGCCCTCGACTTCTCACTCGAAGAACCCCGGCGCGCGGTGGTCGCGGGCGACCCGGGCAGCCCGGAAACCCGCGCGTTGCTGTGCGCCATTCACTCCGTGTATCAGCCCAACAAAGTCGTGCTCGGCAACACGGGCTCCGTCGAGCCTTTCGCCAAAGCTCTGCCCGCTCGGGGTGGTACCGTGGTTTATCTCTGCACCGGCACCGCCTGCCAGCCGCCGGCCAGTGACCCGGCGCAAATCAGAAAAGCAGCGCTTTCATGGTGATTGGTGATCGGTGACAATAAAAGCACTACAAAGGTACGAAGGGGAAAAGAGACTGAGCACGGCCGCGTGGCCGAGACGACATAAAGCCGCGGCTGTTGGGCGGCGAAAACACCTCGCACAATGTTTGCTGTCAACACCTGACTCCAGCCCTCGGCCTATGGGGTGTTTACCCCATTGGCGAACAGGGGCATCCTGAGCATAATCGGTGAACGATCAATCTTTTATGCCCTGGGAAATACAGTATGTGCCCGAGAAAGAAACGGTGGTGGTGACCACCACCGGTCCCGTGTCGGATGACGAAGCCAGAGAACTGACAGGCCGGGCGATCACGCTGCTCAGGGAGACCCAGGCAACCCGTGTCCTGGGCGACTGTCGCGCGATGGAATCGGCGCCTTCGTTGGGGGTGGTGTATTGGCTCGTCAACGACTACGCCGACCGTGGCGTGCCCAGGCAAACCAGAATCGCCGTGGTCCACTCCCCGGCGCCGCACGTAGCCGAATTCGCGCGGTTTTACGAGACGGTCTGTTTCAACCGCCGGTTCGAGGCCAAGACCTTCTGCGATCGAGAGGCCGCGGAGGCCTGGCTCCATTCGGGCGCAACGGGGTGACCGGTCAATCCCTGCGGATGGGCTGCGGGTAACCGGGGAATTTCATAGCGTGTAGCCGCCGACGGCAGTCGGCGCTGATTTTTCAGCCCCGAAAGATGGCGCCGACTGCCGTCGGCGGCTACACCCTGTAGGCGGTTTGTGCGAGGTATGAGAATTCCAGGGTAACGCGCGTTGCGCGAGTTCCCACAGCCTGCAATTCGCCCGCTCGCCATCCGGCGATTCGTTGCCTTCAGCCTCTCGGGTGGTTATCATTCCGCCATGAACAGGCTTCTTGTGCTCTGTCTCGCCGCCCTGATGCTGGCGGGCTGCCAGTCCCACCCGCTGTCGCTGGTCACTGCCCCGCGCGTGACGGGCCGGGTCTTGGCGGCCGACACCGGCCGGCCGCTGGCCGATGTCAAGGTTAGCAGCGGCGAGCGAGCCGAGGACTTCAATGGCGCTGTGCCGCCCAAAGGCGGTGAACGCATGATGGCCAAGGCCGCCGTGCGGACCGACCCGGAGGGCCGGTTCGTTCTGGAAACCGAGCGTGTGTTGACCCCCTTCCGTGGGAGCGGATGGTTCGCAGTGCAGCTTTGCTTCGAACACCCCGGCTACGAGCGCTTCCTGACCAATTATTCGTACCTCAACCTCGGCACCAACTCCTGGAATGGAGAGTCGGTGCTCGATGCCGGCAAGATTCTCTTGCAGCCGGCGCCCAAATGACCGGCGCTCCTCATCTTGACCGTACCACCGGAGTGCGCCCGTCCCCGGGCGCAGCGACCTCCGCAGGCAATGGGGTCTCGCAACGTTCTATTATGCCGGGCGGTTCGGAGCCTGCTGCGCCCGGGGACGGGCGCACTCCGGCCCAGTCGCCTCTCGGACTCGCCCGCAATTAAGCTTGAAGCCGGTGGCTGTCCCAGCTACCCTTAGCCCGTGAATTTGAATTGCGTTATCCTTCGTCCCTCGCCCTTCGCCCCTCGCCCCTCGCCCCTCGTCTCTCCACGGCTCCCGTCGTTCGTCGTGACCGCTGCCCTGGCGGTTGTGATTCCCGGACTCGCCGGATGCCGGCACGCAGAGGCCAACCACACCACGCCCCCGGCTGCGACCGCCGCCCTCGCGGCAACGAATCAGCCGCCCGCGACCGTCAGTTCTGCGACCAATAAGCCGGTCGCGACGGCCAAACGCTTCACCTACACCCCGCGGCCTTATCCGGTGGACGAGCGGGGCTTCTCACCCGTGGACAAGGCGCTGGCCAAGGCCTACGCCCGCGAAGATCTAGTGGCCGATGACGCCGAGGGAGCGCTCAACCCCTACGTGTTGAAAGTGATCTCCGCTTACCCGCTCGATGGCTCCTACCCCTACCATTGCAGTTGGACGCCCCGCGAATACGACATCTACAATGGCGTCACGCAGGACCTTTGGTACCGGGGCATGGTCCTCGCCAAAGCCTACCCCGACGGCTCCCGTTGCAGCTACTGCTGCGGTTTCACCTTCGAGGTGTTCGTGCGCGCCATGAAACTGCGCAACATTCAGAAGGGCCTCGACCCCGACGACTTCAACGGCATGACTTTTGGCGACCTCTTCAACCTGCTTCAGCTTTGGTACATCGAAGGCCCGGGCGACTCCGAACAGCGCGGCATCACCGCCTACGGCTTGGGCCGCGCCATCACCGACCTGGAACAGGTGCGGCCCGGCGACTTCCTCAGTTACGACACCACGCCCGCCGGGGGCCATTCCGTCATCTTCATTGACTGGATGCGCAACCCGGAGAACAAGATTGTCGGCCTGAAGTATTTTTCCTCCAACCTCTCGGGCACTCACGGGGTCGGTTACGGTTCGGGCCGGTTCAGCGACTCCAACCCCAATGGCCGGGGCATCCTTCGGAAGTCGCTGCGCATTGCCCGCGTTGGGGCCGTCAAGGACTATCAGACGTTCAATCGCGCCGCCATCCCCCAGCGCAATGCTTATGCGCCTACGCAGCCGGACCGGATCATATACCTGCCGGCCCCGGCGGCGACAGCCACCGCCGCCTCCGGCAAGTAGGCTCGATTACATTCTTGCGAAGTCGCCGCCGTCGGTCGGCGCTGACTTCACAGCTTCTGCTTGTTGTAGAAGAGCACCAGGGCCACGACCGTATCGGCCTCGATGCGGAAGGTGCGGACACAAATGCGATGGAGCCTGTCTCGCGCCTGCTGGACGAGGGCCGGGCGATGGGCTGCCATAGCTCGCCAGACGGCATCGGAAATTGTGCCGTCGCGCCGCAACAGGTCTCCGATGTCGCACCCGCCCACCACGTCCCGCGAGATGTTCTGACGGAGGGTCCCCAGCTCTTCGCCGATGATCGTGTGCAGCATCCGGGCCAGCGCCGGTGATTGCCACACCGCCGGCCCGTCGCCGGTGGTAAAGACGAAAATGTGTTCCAGCGCGGAGGACGGCAGGCCCGACGACACTTGGGAAGGGGCGGCCGCCGATCCCTCTTCCGGCTCGGGTGCGGTGACAGCAGGAGCGGGGGAGACTGCAGCGGCGGCGGCCGGAGATGATTCCTGCGGCCTGGCGGGAGTGGTCACCGTCTCCGGTGCCGGCGCAGCGGCAGTTGGAGCGGGGGAGCCCGCAGCCGGGGAACCGGCCTGAGGTATGACCTGCGGCTTGGCGGGAGCCGCCACCGCCTCCGGCGCTGGTGTGACGGCCACCGGGGCGGCGGCGGCCCCGGCTGGCGCGACTCCAGGCAGGGCATAAAGCGGCACCCACTCCGTGAGGCCCTCGTGCCACGCCCAGTAGTCGGTGTCCCGGTATTTCTTGGCAGCCAGGTCGCGGTTGATTTGTTCGAGGGTATAAGGGCCTTCCTGGTGGCCCCCGGGCTTTGAGAGGTGGATTTGCATATTGTCACCCATCGGGGCAATCATTCCCGTTAGCGATTGCGATGTCCATAAAAATAGCATCCCACAGCGCGGGAGATGGTACGCGAGGCGGGGGTCGAACCCACAACCTTCGGCTCCGGAGGCCGACGCTCTATCCAATTGAGCTACTCGCGCACGCCGACGCGACTTTAGGTCAATCCGCCCCCGGCGGCAACCTGTTTTCGGCCATCACCCGACCGGCAGTTGAAGGGCAGGAACCCTTTTCAGTATTTGGGCACGGTGCGGTCGATCTCATCGGACCAGGCGGTGATGCCGCCTTTGACGCTCTTGAGGTGCTGGAAGCCTCGCTCGCGCAGGAATTGCAGCGCCTGCCGGGAGCGGTCCCCGGCCTTACAATGGATATAGTAGGGCTGGTTCGGGTCCAGTTCGGCGATTCGCGTCGGCAGCGTGCTGAGCGGGACCAGCCGCGCGCCGTCAAGGCGGGCAATCCGGTATTCAGCCGGCTCGCGCACGTCGAGGACCTGGATGCCGAGCATTGGGTTGTCCAGCGCGCGCTTCAGTTCGTGAACGGTGACTTCGTCGGGATGAAGAGTCGGCGTGGCAGATGGAGGCGGAATTCCGCAGAATGTCTGGTAGTCGATGAGTTGGGTGATAATGGGGTTGTCGCCGCAGAGGGGGCATTGGGGGTCGCGCCGCAGCTTGAGTTCGCGGAACTGCATGTCGAGGGCATTGAACAGGAGCAGGCGGTTGAGGAGCGAGGTGCCTTGGCCGAGGATGAGTTTCAGAGTCTCGGTCGCCTGGATGAGGCCGATGATGCCCGGCAACACGCCGAGCACGCCGCCCTCCGCGCAGCTCGGGACCGCGCCGGGCGGCGGGGGTTCAGGATAGAGGCAACGGTAACACGGCCCTCCCAGGTGCGGCGCGAAGAGGCTGGCCTGGCCTTCAAACCGGAAAATGGAGCCATACACGTTCGGCTTCCTGAGCAACACGCAAGCGTCGTTGGTGAGGTAACGGGTGGGAAAATTGTCCGTGCCGTCCACGACGATGTCGTAGGGGCGGAGGAGCTCGAGGGCATTCTCACGGGTGAGGCGGATGTCGTGCAGGACGACTTCGACGTTCGGGTTGAGGCGGTGGATGGTTTCCCTGGCCGATTGCGTCTTGGGCCGGCCAACGTCCGCGGTGCCGTGGATGATCTGCCGCTGGAGGTTGGAGAGGTCCACCGAGTCGAAGTCGAGGATGCCGAGCTTGCCAATGCCCGCCGCGGCCAGATACATCGCGATGGGCGAGCCAAGCCCGCCCGCCCCGAGGCACAGCACGCTGGCGGAGCAAATTTTCTTTTGGCCCTCCAGCCCCACTTCGGGCAGACTCAAATGCCGCGAGTAGCGGCGGATTGTGTCGTCGTTTAATTCCATAGGAAATTCGGGACCCGGCAAACTAATTCAACTGCAGGATAGAGCAAGAATGAGCCAACAACAACCCGCTCCCCGGGCCGCGGCGGCGCGGCTGAAGAAACTGTCCCGGCTTCGGCCAACGCTGGCGATGGTCTTGGGCAGCGGCTTTCACCACGTGTTGAGCGAGCTGCGGGCGCAGGCGGAGATTTCGTACGCCAAACTGCCCGGTTTTCCGCCGACGGGTGTGAGCGGCCACGCGGGGCAACTGTTCATCGGCCACCTGGGAGGCACGCCGGTGATGGTGCTGAGCGGCCGAGCGCACTATTACGAAGGACACCCGATGACGCTGGTGACATTCGCGGTGCGCGCCCTGGCCGCGTATGGCATCCGGGATTTGCTGTTGACGAACGCGGCGGGCGGCCTGAACCGCAGCTTTCGCCCGGGCGATTTCATGGTGTTGACCGACCACATCAACCTGATGGGCGTCAACCCGCTGCGGGGCGGGCCGCTGCCCGGCTTGCCGCGCTTTGTTGATCTGACTTGCGCCTACGACCAGGGGTTGCGCCGTCTGCTGCGGCGGGCCGGCCAGGCCTGCGGCATGAAACTGCGGACCGGCACTTATCTGGCGGTCAGCGGGCCGAGCTACGAGACCCCGGCGGAGATTCGCGCGTTTGCCCGGCTCGGCGCGGACGCGGTTGGCATGAGCACGGTGCCGGAGGCGGTGGTGGCGCGGCAATGCGGCCTGAAGGTGGCCGCGCTCTCCTGTATTACCAACCTGGCGGCGGGCCGGAGCCGGAAAACGCTGTCCCATGCCGAGGTGCTGGAGACGGCGGACCGGGTCAAGAGTTTGGCAGCGCAATTGCTCAAGAACTTTGCGAAACTGTATGGTCACAACCAGCAAGCGTGATTTAGTGCGGGCGGCGGCCAAAGCGCGACAGCGCGCCGTGGCGCCGTATTCGAAATTCAAGGTTGGCGCGGCCCTCTTGACCCAATCGGGGGAAATCATCACGGGCGCCAACGTGGAGAGCGCCAGCTACGGGCTGACCTGCTGCGCTGAGCGCGTGGCGCTGTTCAACGCGCTGACCGCCGGCAAGAGGAACTTCGTTGCCCTGGCCGTCGTCGCGCGCGCCCCGGGCGGGCCGATGCCTTGTGGCGCGTGCCGCCAACTGCTCGCCGAATATGCGCCCGATGCCGCGGTATGGGTGGCGGACAGCCGCGCGTTGCACGCGCTCGAGGAATTCTCGGTGAGCGAATTGCTGCCCGCCGCGTTCGTCGAAGTGCCGAGAGATTCGGATTGAGAACGGGGTTTGAAGCGGTAAGCTGCGAGTTGGAAGATTCTGTTGATGAAGTCCGATGTAGCTTTTGCGTTGGAGAGTGCGGGCTGGCCGGCGCTCGTGGTGGACGGCGCCAGCACCATCTGCCGCGCTAATCCGGCGGCCCTAAGCCTTTTCGGCGCGGCCCTCGCCGGCGAGTCTCCGCGGCTGGCGGCGGTGTGGGCGCCCGACAACAGCAGCACGGCCGACCAGTTTTTGGCCCAGTGGCAGCGCTCCGCCGCCCCAACGGTGCCGCTCAAATTCCAGAGCCAGGGTGGCCAGCCGGTTTGCTATCTCACGTCGATCTGCGCGTTCACGAAAGACGGCCAGAAGTATTTCGTGCTTCAGTTGTTGCGGGAGAGCCCCTCCGCCGCGGCGGAAGTCAAACCGCCGGGCGGGGAAGCCGGCCTGGCACACAAACAAAAGCTGGATTGCGCGCTGCAACTGGCCCGCACGGTAGCGCTGGACTTCAATAACGCGCTCACGAGCATTCTGGGCCATACATCGCTCGTCTTGAGCAAGATGGAGCCCAACCATCCCTGGCGCAGCTCGCTGATCGAGGTCGAGAAATCCGCCGCCAAGGCGGCTGAAATCGCCAACGACCTGGGCACCTTCAGCCGGCAGGAAAAGGAAGCCCGCGCGCAGGCCGCCGGCAACCTGAATCTCCTCCTGCAACGCAGCGTGGAATTCTTTCAGCAGAACGCCGGGCTGGAGCCGGTGGTTTGGACGTTGCAGTTGGACCGCAAGCTGTTCGCGGCCAAGTTTGACGAAGCCAAGATGCAGCAGGCGTTCATGAAGATCCTCGAGAACGCCCTTCAAGCCCTGCGCGAGCGCGGCCACATCACCGTCCAGACGCGCAACATCGAACTGGCCGAGCCGACGCAGGACCGCAACGTGCAATTGGCCGCGGGAGCTTATGTGTGCGTGGAAATCAGTGACAACGGCTGCGGCATCGAACCGGAGGTTCTGCCGCGAGTGTTCGAGCCCTTCTTCACGACCAAGCGCGGCGCCAGCCACCGCGGGCTGGGCTTGGCCTGGGTCTATGGCATCGTCACCAACCACGGCGGGGGCGTGGCGATCTCCAGCCAGCCCGACGCCGGCACGTCGGTCAGGGTGTATCTGCCGGCGGAGAAGAGGCTTGTCCGCGACAACGGGGTGGCGTCCGACGACCTCAACGGCAGTCAGACCATCCTGATGGTGGATGATGAAGATTTGCTGCTGACGATGGGCAAGACCATTCTCTCGACCTACGGTTACCGCGTCCTGACCGCCAATGGCGGCCAAAAAGCGCTGGATATTCTTTCCCAGAAGGACACGTCGGTGGACCTGGTGATCACCGATCTGGTCATGCCGGCCATGAGCGGTCGAGAGCTGGTCGAACGCATCCGCCAGCTTTCGCCCGCCACCCGCATCATCTGCACCAGCGGCTATGTCTGGCCCGCCGGCCAGGAAAACGACGGCGCGTACCTGCAAAAGCCGTTCACCAGTCAGGAACTGCTGCTCAAAGTCAAGCAGGCCCTCAGGGAGGAGCCTGCAACCTAACTAAAACATCTGTTGACTGCTTTCGTTAAATGTCGTATTCAGTGCTCTTATGCAAATTGAGAGCCTGAAAGTCTTTTGTGACCTGACCGAAACCGAAAGTTTCACCAAGGCCGCGCAAATAAACGAAGTGACCCAATCGGCGGTGAGCCAGCAGATCAGCTCGCTGGAACGCCTCTTCAAAGCGCTGCTCATCGAGCGCAGCAAAAAGAGATTCCGCCTCACGCGGGAAGGCCAGGTGCTCTACGATTACAGCAAGCAGGTGATTGCCACCTACGACGCCCTGCACAGCAAGCTGCAGGAGATCAAAGACATCATCTCCGGCACCATCCGCGTCGCCACCATTTACAGCATCGGCTTGCACGACTTGCCGCCCTACCTGAAGAAGTTCCTGAAGAGCTACCCGACGGTCAACGTGCATGTCGAATACCGCCGCGCCAACCAGGTGTACGAGGACGTGCTGGGCAACGTCGTGGATTTGGGCCTGGTGGCTTATCCGGTGCGCGACAGCAAATTGGAGATCTGCCCGCTCCGCAAGGATGCGCTGGTGCTGATCTGCCACCCGCAACATCCGCTCGCCAAGAACAAGAGCCTCCGGCTCAAAGCCATTAACGGCCAGAAGTTCATCAGCTTCGAGCCGGACATCCCCACCCGCAAGGCCCTGGACAAGATCTTGAAGGAACACTCCGTCCACGTGCAGCATGTGATGGAGTTCGACAACATCGAGACCGTCAAGCGCGCCGTCGAAATTGACGCGGGCATTGCCATCGTGCCCCAGGGGACCGTTCTCCAGGAAGTCGCCAAGCAAACTCTGGCCCAGGTTACCCTCGAAGACGGGGAGTTCTTCCGCCCGCTGGCCGCCCTCTATAAGAAGAACAAAGTCCTCTCGCCGGCCATGAAACAGTTTCTGGCGGTCTTGAAGGACGAGAAATAGGCAGGCCGAAGTCGGCTGCGGGTCACTTCAGGTTCGCAGGATTGAGCGGCTTCAAGTCCCGCGGCACGAAGGTTCCATTCCTGCGAATCAGTTCGCCGTCGAACCACACCTCACCGCCGCCCCACCCGGGCCGCTGAATCAACACCATGTCCCAATGCACCGCCGAGCGGTTGCCGTTATCGCATTCCTCATAAGCCTGCCCCGGCGTCAGGTGCAGTGACCCGGCGATCTTTTCATCGAACAGGATGTCGCACATCGGATTCAGGATATAGGGGTTGAAGCCCAGCGAGAATTCGCCCGTGTAACGAGCGCCCGCATCCGTGTCCAGAATCTCGTTCAGGCGCCGGGAGTTGTTCGACACAGCCTTCACGATTCTCCCGTCCTTGAATTCCAGGCACACGTTTTCAAACTTTGTCCCGGAGTAGAGCGTCGGCGTGTTAAACTGGATGCGGCCATTGACCGAGTCTTTGACCGGGCAGGAGAACACTTCGCCATCGGGAATGTTCCGGTCCCCCTTGCACATCTTCGCGCCGATGCCCTTGAGGCTGAAAGCGAGGTCCGTGCCCGGCCCTCTGATGTGAACTCGGTCCGCTCTTTTCATCCGGCGCTCCAGCGGCGCCATCGCGCGGGCCATCTTGCGATAGTCCAGCGTGCAGACGTCGAAATACAAGTCCTCGAATGCTTCCGTGCTCATGCCGGCGGCTTGGGCCATGCTGGGCGTCGGCCAGCGCAGCACACACCAGCGGGTCTTGTTGACGCGATAGTTGAGAACGGGGCGGGTGGTTCGGGAATAGAGCGCCATCCGCTCGCTGGCCACGTCGGCGTTCTCCGTGGCGTTGCCGCTGCCGCGTACGGCGATATAGGCCTGCATCTTCTTCATCCGGAACAATTCGAGGTCGCGCATCAGGCGGGCGTGTGAGGGGTTGGTCGCGCGCAGCAGCTCGCGGTTGATGCGCGTGTGCCGCACTTCAATGATCGGTGTGGCGCCGGCCCCCCGCGCCGCCCGCATCAGTTCAATCGAGAACTCATCGGGCACATCCATAATGTCCAGCAGGACGCGGTCCCCCTTCTTCAACTGCGTCGAGTATTCGACCAGCAACCTGGCCAGTTTCTTGTAACGCGGGTCGGTCATAAAGCGTTCTGAAAGCTAAGCACAGCCGCTGGCAGGAGTCGAGCGGGGATTCAAAGGCCCATGAACCTCAACGTAGCGCAGTGCGTCTCGCCTGCCCCTTTTCCGGCTTGCATCACCTTGGCCGACAGCACTGGATGGGGCGGGCCCATGTGTTGAAACGCTCCGCTGAATCTACGAGAAGACGCACCTGAGAGTAGTGTCTTTTGGGCTTTGTTAACGTCGTTAAGCCTGTCGTCTGTTTCTACTCCGCGATTCAGTCCGATGGCAGAAGTGCCAACGCCGCGAAGGCTGTCGCTGCCTCCGACATGAACATCCGCCTCCAGGATTCGCCCTCCTCACCGCCATGTTCTTGATCATGATTGAGCGAATACGTCCGCCAGCATTTCCAGCGGCGCTGATCGATCTGACATTCCCGCTGATTGGCCTCCAGCCAGTCCGTAGCCCTTTTCAGACTCGGATGCCCGGCGGGTAATCCCGCTTGGCGCAGCCCGTAGGTGATCAGCCCCGTGGCATACCCATCCGACTTGGACAGCAGCGTGACATCGGGCTTTCCTTTTGGCCCAAATGGAGGGCTGGCCTTGGACCAGGTCCACGGCCCCAAGCTGTAAAGGGACCAACCGCCATCGGCCTTCTGTTTATTCTGAAGGTCCGTCGTCAACGTATCGATCTGGTCGCGGGTCAGCAAGCCCGCCAGACGAGTGGAGGCCAGCAGCATCCAAGCCCGGCTGTAGAGATTCTGATCGGCATAGTTTGCCTTCAGGTAGGAGCGCAATTTGCCGACGCCACTCGACACGTTTGCGCCCGGGCCGGCCGCGTAACCCGGAACGACCCCGACTGCGATCGCCGCCAGAGCCGCGCCATAATAAGGGCTGTCGTTGGATTCGTAAGGCTCCAGCCCGGTGTCCAGCCAATTCCAGGCTCCGTCAGCGCGTTGCTCTCTCCAAAGCTCTTCGAGCGCTTTGCGGGTCGGTTCACTCGGCCCCGGACGATTCTGGCGGGCATCCTCACCGGACAGGATGAGAAGGTTCAGCACCGCCTCGGTCCCGCGTGATTGTTCGTCCTTGCTCTGGTCGAGCGGTTCGTGACTGCCATACGTGTCCACCCGACGAAGCGTTTCGTCGAGCAGCTTCGCTTCTTGGGGCGTCGGTTTGATCACCCCTGTCGCTTTGCGCAGCACCGACCGGGCCAGCGCATACGGGACTGTCGTATGGCACGAAACACACGTGGTAGTTCCCTGGCCCGTTCGCAGCTTTCTGGCCTTGTCGAACCACAAATCCATTCGGTCATCCAGATATTTCGCCGCTGCCTCCTTGTCCCAGGAAGTTGGTATATTCCGCACAGTTGACACCGGCGGTGTCGGTTGGGACGGCACCGGATCGGCAGGAGCGGCGGGGGCCGACGACGCGCCAACAGCAAGGAACAGCAGGGCGAACACCAATCCGAAGGATTTCATGGTTTGGCGATAAAATCCCTGGCGGTCATGCGAGACCAGGCGGCGCTTCGGGCCGGTTGGTTTCGGCTGGCTCGCGCACGGGCTTGAGTTTGAACGTCGGCACGGCCCGTTTATACACGAAAGAGGCGGCGGCGTCATGCTCTTTGGCAACCGCGTTTCTTAAACGGGTCAGCGCCGGCTGGCGCCCCGGTTACGAGTCGAATCCGCCTCACGGAGCTGGCCGGGCCTCGTGCTCCTCCTTTGCGCGGAGCGCCCGCTCGCGCCTTTTGATCTCGCCCCGCAACAGGTCCTCGGCCGACCATCCTTCCTCCTGTGCGAATTGGGCCAGAGCAAAGAGCCTTTCCGCCAGTTCCCTCTTGGTGCGAGCCGGTTTGGCGGAGACCGGCGCCAGCAACCGGGCTTTGTGCGCCTTCCTTACCAGCTTCGCCGCCCGCAGCAGCGCGGGCAACCGTTTCGGGATTCCGTCCAACGCCGAGGGCCGCGCGTGCCGGGTCCCGTGCTTTTCGGCCCGCTTGATCTTTTCCCAGTTTGCCCAGACCTGGTCCACGTCCTTGACGCGGAGTGTGCCGAATACGTGCGGATGCCGGCGGACCAGCTTGTCAGTGATGTGGCGGGCGACCTTCTCAAAATCAAAGGCGTCGCGTTCCCGGGCCAGTTGGCAGTGGAAAACGACCTGCAAGAGCAAATCGCCCAGTTCCTCCTCCAGTTCGTGGTCGTCCCCGGCCTCGATGGCGTCGAGCAGCTCATAGACCTCCTCGACCGCATGCCAGCGCAGAGTTCTATGGTTCTGCTCGCGGTCCCAGGGGCAACCCTTGGGCGACCGGAGCCGGGCCATGACTTCAAGCAAATCGTTGATTGCAGAACGTCTCTTCATGCAGCGCAGTATTGGAGTAATGGAGTGTTGGAGTATTGGGAAACAATAATCCATTACTCCATTACTCCATCACTCCATCCCTCCATCGTTCCCTCACAGTATCACCAGGTTATTCCGATGCACTACCTCCACATGCTGGAGCTTCTTGGCTTTGATCTCGGCGGCCCCAAAGCCGGCGATGCCGCGGGCAAATTCCGTGCCGTCCAGATCGCAAATCCGCACCACTTCCCCGGCCGCAAAGTCACCGTCACACCGTGTGACGCCGGGCGGCAGCAGACTCTTCCCGCCTTCGCGCAACGCCTTTTTCGCGCCCGCATCCACAAACAACGCGCCTTTGGGATGGTGAAAGAAAGCAATCCATCGCTTGCGCCCTTGCAGCCGGGTCGGCCGCGGCACAAACAGCGTGCCCTCCTCTTCGCCCGCCACCACGCGGGCCAGCACTCGCTTCTTCCGGCCCGAGGCAATGACGAACGGAATGCCGGACCGGACGGCGATCTTGGCGGCTTGAATCTTCGAGGCCATCCCGCCCACAGCGGTGGCGCTGTCCGTCCCGCCCGCCGTTTGTTCCACCGCTTCATCCACGCGCTCGATGACGGGGATGGTCCGGGGATTGGCCTTGCCGAAGTTCTCCAGCACGCCATCCACCGTGGTCAGGATGAGCAGCAAATCCGCCGGCAGCAGCGAGGCCACCAGCGCCGAGAGCTTGTCGTTGTCCCCGAACTTCAACTCCGTGAAGGAGACCACGTCGTTCTCGTTGATGATCGGGACCACGCCATGGCTCAGAAGGGTTACCAGCGTGTTGCGGGCATTGAGATGGCGTTCGTGATGTTGCAGGTCATCGTGGGTGAGCAGGATTTGGGCGACGGACAGGTGATGCGCGCCAAACAGCTTCTCGTAAATCGCCATGAGCCGCGATTGGCCCACCGCCGCGCAGGCCTGCAGCTCCGCCAGCTCGCTCGGGCGCTTTTCGTAGCCCAGCGCCCCCATCCCCGCGCCCACCGCGCCCGACGAGACCAGCACAATCTCCCTGCCCGCCTGCCGCTGCTCGGCCACCTGCGCCACCAACTGTTCCATCTGCGCAAGGTCCGGCTGCTTCCGGCTGTCGGTCAGGACCCCCGTGCCCAGCTTCACCACAATGCGCGTGACGTCTTTGATTATTTCCGAACGCACGCACAGCTTGGTAACAAACCCCGCTCCCGGTGTCGAATTCCAAATCCGCATCAGGCGATTGACATGCGGGGCAGTCTGGACCTCACAATGATACCTGGCAAGCCCATGCGGGGGGCGCGCGCGCTGGCGGGAAGTAACGGGATCGTTGGGGGAAGCGGCCCGGGGTGGTGGCGCACGGAGGGGCGGTGTGGGCCAGTGAAACGTGAGGCGTGAAACGTGAAACGTGAAACGTGAAACGTGAGCGGCACAGGGGCACCACTCCGCGCTCCGCATTCCGCCCTCCGCACTCGGCCCTACCCCCGCCCGCACTCTGCCCGCTCGCCCCCCCTTTCCCCGTCCATTCCCCGCCCTCGCCCCCTCCCCCCACGCCCTGCACTAGGGAAATCCCCATTTTACCCGCTCCCACCGCCCCTTCGCGCACGGTGGGGAATGCGGAGTGCGGAGGGCGGGGGCACGGGGGCAGGGAGCGCCGGTCTCCGACCCGGCGTGCCCGATAATGCGGAGTGCGGAGGGTGGGGCGCGGGAGCGGGGCGCCAGATTTGGGCGGGACGAGGGCGCTGTGGGTGGCGGCGGGGCCTTCCCAGCCGTGGCGGTGCTGGCGGGTTTGAATGAAGACCTGTTGGTTGGGGGCCGGGGCGGGAAAGCGGGCCAGGTAGAGGGCGGTGATGTCGCTGACGCCGTCTGCGGGGGTTGGCAGGAGTCCCAGGAAGACGGGTCGTCTCATGCGGGACCAACCGGGGCTGCACGGGGCGCTGGCAAAGAGCAGGAAGTCGCCTTTGGGGCGGGGGGCGACGAGCAATTCGAGGCGGA
>Ga0187872_10001683_pt1 | contig 21686 bp, 18 predicted proteins | sample June2016WEW_16_4_FD_132973 | JGI IMG/M metagenome (GOLD analysis project Ga0187872, IMG submission 132973) | Peatland microbial communities from SPRUCE experiment site at the Marcell Experimental Forest, Minnesota, USA - June2016WEW_16_40 | ecosystem: Environmental > Terrestrial > Soil >...
ATCCATGAGATCAGCGTGCAGCAGATCAGCGGAGAGCAGCACGACCCCCTCCATCCCCGGTTGCACATCGAGCAGCACCTGGAGGTCGATGAAACCATGCCCCTGCGCCAGGCCCACGACCTCGTCACTACGCTGGAGGCCGAGATGCGCCGCGAGGTTCTCGCCATCGCCTCCATCCTCACCCACATCGAGAGCGAGCCGGCCACCATCGAGCGGCCCGCCTCGCTGGAGCGCGACCGCGAGCTGGAACTGCGCCTGCGCCACGTCGCCACCGCCTTCCCCGAGGTCCTCGACATCCACGAGGTCTACGTCACCCGCCACGCCCCCAGCGTCGTCCCTGCCGCCGCGCACGCCGCGTCTTCCAATCCCACCCAAACCGGCAAGCAGCCTGCATCTGAAAACCTGCAACGTGCAACTGGCAACATTCCCGTTCACACCCAGGTCTCCTGCCACTGCACCCTGCCCGACGACCTGCCCATGGCCCGCGTCCACGCCGTCATCACCGCGCTGGAGGGCGCCTTCAAACTCGTCGCGCCCGAGGTCGACCGCCTGCTCATCCACCCCGAACCCGCCACCGACAACCGCCGATGAATGCCCCACCAAGGTGTGCTATCGTTTTTTCGCAGGAGGTAAGTATGAAACGGTCCCTGGTATTTCTTGCAGCGCTGGTCACGCTCTCGCTGACAACCTTTGCGCTGCTCGCACAACCCCCCGCCCACAGCAGCACTGCAAAGCCGCCGGCGCGCGGTCCCGCTGCCTTCCACGGCAGGCCCAATACCCAGCCCAACCGCAACTACAGCGACGCGCCCGGCCATCCCAACGCGCCCCACGTCGAGGCCGACGGCAAGTGGGTCGGCCACGACACTGGCCGCAACGATCCGCACTACAAGCTCGACCATCCCTTCGCGCACGGCCGCTTCACCGCAGGCTTCGGCCCCACGCACGTCTGGCACCTGGCCGGGGGCGGTCCCGACCGCTTCTGGTTCGGCGGCTTCTTCTTCCACGTCGCGCCCTTCGACATCGGCTTATGCAACGCCTGGTTCTGGGACTCGGACCCCATCATTCTCTACGAGGACCCCGACCACCCCGGCTGGTACCTGGCCTACAACGTGCGCCTCCGCACCTACGTCCACATAGAGTATTTGGGCCCGCAGTGATGGTTTGACTGGACCGGCAGCGATGGAGTGGCTGGGCCATCCGCAATGGAATGTAGCGCAAAAAAGTGTGCCCCCCATCCGAACTCTCTGGACGAGGGGCACACAATTCCAAACTCACTCGGGCAACCGTCCGCTACAGCCCACGGTCAGTTCTCGTACTGCTCCATCCCTGCTTCGGTCGACGCATACTGCGCCTCATCCGCCAGCTTGCGTTCGTCGTACATGCGATGGATCGATTCCACCGCCGCGGCGAATCCCGCAGCCGATACAGCGCGTGAGAAGTAGTACCCCTGGGCCTCATCGCAGTTGCGTCGCGCCAGAATTTTAAGGTGGTCTGTCGTCTCCACACCCTCGGCCGTCACCTTGATGCCGAGGTGGTGCGACATGGACAGGATCGCGCGCACGACCGTCGCGGCGTTCGGTTCCGAGACGGCCTTCAGGATGAAGCTCTGGTCGATCTTCAGCCGGTCCACCGGATACTTCAATAGATACGAGAAGCTGCAAAATCCCGTGCCGAAGTCGTCGATCGCAACCCGCGCGCCAAGCTGCCGGATCTGTTGCAGTTTCTCCAGGTTCGACGCCGAGTTGATCATCAGGACCCTCTCGGTCAACTCCACCTGAAGGCTCTTCGCCGGAAGTCCGCTGCTCTCCAGCGCCTCGCCGATCACCTCCAACAGGTTGCTCTGCTCAAACTGCCTCGGCGACAGGTTCACCGAGACGGAAAGGTCCATCCCCAGATCGTCGCAGATCGCCTTCGCCTCTTTGCACGACTGCTTCATCACCCACTCGCCGATAGGTACGATCATCCCTGTCTCTTCCGCCAACGGGATGAAGACCGAGGGCGAGAGCATGCCCAGCTTGGGATGGCGCCAGCGCAGCAGCGACTCCATGCCGACCACCCGGCCCGTGGTCAGCGACACCAGCGGCTGATAGTGCATGAACAGCTCATCGCGCACCAGCGCGTGGCGCAGCGCGGCATCCATCGACATGCGGTCCTGCGACTGCTTCAGCATCGCGTCGGCGAACATCTGGTACTGGTTGCGGCCATTTGCCTTGGCGACATAGGTCGCCGCATCGGCGCGTTCCAGCATGGTGTCAACGTCCCCGGCAAAGTCGGGATAGACGCACACCCCGACGCTGGCCGTAAGGTTGACCTCCATCTCGCCCACCTGCGCGGTGCTGGCGATCAGGTCGACCAGCCGCTGCGCGCACCGCTCCACATCTTCCATGCCTGCGATCTGCGGCATCACGATGACGAATTCGTCGCCGCCAAGCCGTCCCAGCGTGTCCGAGCGCCGCAGCGATTGCTGCATCCGATCGGCCATTCCCACCAGCACCTCGTCGCCGGCCTTGTGTCCCAGCGAATCGTTCATCCACTTGAAATGGTCCAGGTCGACCACAAACACCGCCGCCTTGCGCCCGTGCGCCGTGGCCTTCTCGATCGCCTCGGCGATGCGCTCGCGCAGCAGCGGACGTCCCGGCAGGCCCGTCAACTGGTCGTGGGAGGCCATATGCTTCAGGTACAGCATCAACTGCTTGCGCTCCGTGATGTCCGACGCAATGGCGATGAATCCGCTGATCTCGCCCGCCCCATCGCGCACCGACGTCACCGCGACATGCACCGGCAGCGTAGTGCCGTCCCGCTGCATGTACGTCCAGTCCTTCTCATCGACCTCTCCCTGGGCGGCCTTGGCCGTAAGCAGGGCGAAGCCCTCCAACCGCGGGCCATCTTGCGGCGCGGTTTCGTCAGGCAGAGGAGCCAGCTCCGTGGGATCGTGCAGCATGGTGATCGCCACCTTGCCCACCATCTCCGCGCGCGTATATCCCGTCAGTTTTTCGGAAGCCCCGTTCATCGCCCGGATCATTCCGTTCAGGTCCGTCTCGATAATGCTGAACGGCGCCGTATCAAAGACCGAGTTGCTGAAGTTCGACAGGCTCCGGTAGCGCTCTTCCGTTTCCTTGACTTCGGTCACATCGCTGACCGTAACCGCCACGCCATCGTCAAGTTTATGAATCCGCCGGCGAAGCCACCTCTCCCCGCCATCGTCCAGATGCACCACCAGGTCTTCATACAACGGTTTACCAGAAAGCACCACGCTGCGATATTTCTCGAAGAGTTCTCCGGTGCTGTCCGCTGGAAAGACCTCGCACAGGTCGCGGTCCAACAGCTCGATGCGTGGCTTCTGCAACAGTTCTTCAGCATGGGAGTTTACATACCGGTACCGCAGGCCCACAATCTCGCCGTCCTTGTTCCGCACCGAATCCAGTATGGAAAAAGCGTCCGGGCTGGTCTCCGCCGCCGCGATAAACCGTGCGTTCTCTTCACTGTTCTTGCGATAGCCCCCACCCTCGCTCCGCTCGCGCCACACCAGCAGAATGACAATGATCGACAGTACCGCCGTTCCCCATGTGAAGCCATTGTCCACGGTCGGCGACACCGATGAGCGGCCCGCCGCTGCAAGCCGCCACACCATCACGAGCAGCGCCACCAGCCCGAACGCAAATGTAGACAGCCGGATCCGCCTAATAACCTTGCTACTTAGCTTCATCAAACGGTTCGCCTTCCATGACACATCGCCGACGTGACTGCTTCAGCGTCCCACGTCTTGTCGATTTAGAATGGCCCACAAACAAGTGCAAAGCAAGGCTAGCATCCGGCAATCAAAAAGGAACTAACCTTATGGTAACTAAACTACAACTATTGAGTAACCTAAGTCACATGGTCCAAAAAAATCGTTAGTCACTTACCGGCAGTTGTCTCCCGTCCAGGCGCCGATAGACCAGGCGATTGGCCCGACAAGGACGGCCTTGTCCGCTGAAGCGGCCCCATGCCAACGCATCCCTCATGCTGGTCCTCCCCGGAAGCCTTGCTTTCCCGCCGCATGCGCCCGATCCATGCCTCGCGACCACGATTATTTGCCGCCCCGCAGCAACCGTTCGCCTCCGTTTCCGTCTATTGTGATAGTCATGAGCCCCATGCGAATCCTTCGCCCTTCCCTCTTCGCCGCGCTGCTGCTTCTAACCTCAGCCAATGCCGCGCCTCTGCTGGCGCAACCGTCCGGCGCTGCCGCTCAAGCCCAATCTTCCGCCGCACCCGAGCAGGCCCCCGCCACCACCGCTCCCACACTCAACGTCGATGCGCGCCTGATCAACATCCCTGTCGTCGTCCACGATAAAAAAGGCGCCCTCGTGCAGACCCTCGCCAAGGACAACTTCGTCCTCCAGGTTGATGGCCATCCCCAGACCATCCGCTACTTCAACCGCGACACCGATCTTCCGCTCACCCTCGGACTGCTGGTCGACGTCAGCCTGAGCCAGCGCGACGCCATCGACGACGAACGCACCGCCAGCTTCGCCTTCCTCGACGACATGCTCACCGGCCCCGCCGGCCGCGACAAGGCCTTCGTCGTCCAGTTCGCCCGCCAGACCGACCTGCTGCAGGACGTCACCAGCTCCAAGCCCAAACTACAGGCCGGCCTCAAGCAACTGGAGACACCCGCCTCCGGCGGCGACTACGACACAACCAGCTCCGGCCCCAACTCCAGCGATACCGGCTCCGGTCGCTCCAGCGACAGCTCCACTCGCACGCGCCGCGCCGGAACCACACTCTACGACGCGCTCTTCCTCGCCTCCGACGAGCTGATGAGCAAGCAGACAGGACGCAAGGCCATCGTCATCCTCTCCGACGGCGTGGACAGCGGCAGCAAGGAGTCGCTCGCCTCCTTCATCGAGGCCGCCCAGCGCGCCGACACCATCGTCTACGCCATCTACTTCAAGGGCCGCGAGACAGCCGGCGGATTCAATCAGAATCCGGGCCGCCAGGGTGGCGGAGGATTCCCCGGCGGCCGTGGTGGCGGTGGTGGTTATCCCGGTGGAGGCGGTGGCTATCCCGGTGGTGGTGGACGTGGAGGCGGCCAGGGCCGTCAGCCAGAGAATCTCCCAAGCCATATCGACGGCAAGAAGGTCCTGCAACGCATGGCCGACGAGACCGGCGGAGGGCTCTTCGAGGTCAGCAAGAAAGAGACCTTCGCCGAGATCTACAAGCAGATCGGCGATGAGCTGCGCGCCCAGTACCGCCTCGGCTACACCCCCGACAAGGAGTCCGCCTCCGACGGCTACCACCGCATCGTCCTCTCGCTCTCCAAGTCCAGCCCCAAAGACCTCTTCCTGCAGACCCGCGACGGCTACTACTCCGGCAACTAGAGCAACCGCGCAATATGGAGTGCAGCTTCCGCTCGCCTCATTTCCGCGTGAAGGGAGCAGATATCCGCTGCTGCGCCAGCTCTTTGGCAGTAGCCGAACCCATGCCATATTGCGAAAGCTCCATCGTCTTGCCAGATTCCTTGGAGCTCAGCACCATCTGGTACTGCTGCAGCGCCTGATCTCGTTCACCCAGCAGATCGCACATCTGCCCCATCCACAGTCGGGACCAATCCCCCAATTTGTCCCGCTTCGCCTCCGCCAGGCCGTTCAGCGTCTGAAATGCATCAAACGCCTCGCGATAGTTCTTCGCATCGTAGAGGGCGTACCCGAGATAAAGCCGCGCTTCCAGGTCTTCGGGATTTTCGCTCACCAGAGTCTGAAAAGCTTCAACCGTCTGTTGGCTCCCGCGGCTGTCCTTGTATAGGAACATCGCGTCATCTTTGGTTCGCGGCGGTTTATTGAGCTGCACCGAGATCAGCGATCTGCAACCATGAAGGTCGTCGGAGTCCCGCAGAACTGCAGGCTCCACCAGCCTCCCTGCCTTCGCAAGCTCCTCCAGGATTGCGTATGCCGTCTCATGCTGCACGATCAGGAACATCTCGCCGGCAGAGATGCCATAGGATTGCCCAAGCTGCTTATAGTCGTATGCGTTCGCAACCAGATTGGCATACTCGCCTGCGAGTTTCTTGAACAGCTTGTCCAGACTGTCTCCACGGTGATAGGCAAACCCCTGAAACTTCAGGTCCGCGTCGAACAAACCGAGCTGCTGCAGCGGCTCAGCCCGTGCAGCGCTCACTGGAAGCCCCCACGCTGCGCGGTTCAACTCAAACTGCGAGCCGAAGACCGTTCGACTGTTGCAGGAAGTTCGTTGACCCCAGGTCACGCTGAAAGAATCGTCGCCCACTCCGGAGTCGTACGAATTTGTCCCGACCATATAAGGATGCTCTGGAAATATCCGCCACTCAGCCGTGGGAGGGGTGCCATGATGAAATGCTTGTCCCCAACCGTCATACCAGAATCGGTCCATCACCCGCGACCACAACACATGAAACACCATCTCCGGGCGGTTGGGCAGCGCCTGAACAATCTGGTCCAGGATGGGAATAACCCGCGGCGTCAACGAACTCGCCACCGAGTCCACGGTCGCCGCCAGCCGCACGCGGTCGTCCCCGGCAATGACTGGAAACGCGACAAAATATTTGTCGTCGCGCAGCACCAGGACATTCCCGGCCACAAGTTTCTGCAGGCGATCGTCCAGGTCCGGCACATTCAGCTTGGCAAGCTCGGAACGGGACGCTCCATGGATGCATGCATTGGCGATTCCATTGTTGGTGGAGTCGCGCAAGAGCGACGTCTTCGGCGCAGGCCGCAGCGGCGCTCCTCCGGTAAAGCCTGTAACCGAAGAAAAACTGATTACAGAGTTGGACTCGGCGGCAAAGCTCGTAGCAGAAAAGAGACAGAACGCTAGCACGACAAGGGCCCGCATGAGCAACCTCCAGTATTGATTACGATTGCAGAATCAAGTGGAGAAACGCCCACGGGCCGCTGCTTCACAATTCGCATCATACGGCAGAAATGTGAAACTGAAAGCGCTGGGACTGGATAAAAGTTGTGAATGGATGGGATAAATGGAGCCGATGAACGGATTTGAACCGTTGACCTACGGTTTACGAAACCGTTGCTCTACCAGCTGAGCTACATCGGCCTGCCAGCCTCATTCTACCGGCTCCGCCCGCATCGCGCAAAGCGAAGGCGTATTGTCATTCCGGCCCTGAACGTCGATCTTGTCTCAATGGAAGAGTCGCGTTCCACGCGTTGCAATCGCTCCGCGCGCAAGCCTACCTGCAACTCGGATCGCGCAGCCAGGTCGTCAGCGCCACCACGCACGGCGTCATCACAATCGCTACATACGCAAGTCCCGCTAGAAAGTTGTGCATCGGAGCCGCCTCAGGTTCGATCGAGTGGAGCAGAACTTAACTCACTCCATCGTTATCGGCGAAACCAGGCCGCTCCAACAGGCGTCCGCCTCACAGCGCAAACTTAGGTCACTCCTCCGTCGTCTGCCGCAGCATCACGCACACCCATTGTCCCCGCAGACGCGAAAAGGCCGCCCGGCAACAGGGCGGCCTTTTCTTTAGGGAGAATAGTTCCAACGGAGGCAAAGCCATCAGAACTTTCTGGCTGCATAGTAAGTTTGGCCAAAACCGGTGTCAAGGCTAAAACATTACCATTGCAACACGTTGATAATAAATATGTTGCGCAGACAGACAATTTGTAAATATACGCTTTATTTTCTCTTTGCCTGTGCTCGCAAATCAGTGAAGTATTGTGAAGTCATAGACTTAGCCCCACTAAATGCACCGATGCATGTGCATCCCGGCCCGTCCCAGCGTTTCGCGCCACTCCGCCGCCCCCTGACCGCCGTTCACTCCGCCACTTCCCATTCTTCAGTCCTTGGGATCGCGCAGCCTCTTGCCCACCGCTCCGCTCAGGTCGATGCGCAGAAACTCCGGTTCACTCGCCGCCGGTTTTCCCTGCATGACGCGCACCAGCGCCCGCCCACCGCCGAAGAACACTCCGAGAACCAGCATCGCGAGCGCAGAGATCGCGCAGAAGATCACAATGCTCTCCAGCAGGCTGAAGGTCTTGTGCAGCTCCGTATCGAAGTCGAGCGGAACCGGCTTGTCCCACGTCACCTCGCTGCGCAGATGAATCCCGTCCACCATCTTCTGCGCCTCTGCCGCCGTCCACGCGCCCGACGTCAGCAGCAGCAGCGGCCCCTCGCGCCGCAGCTTCACCGTCCCCGCCAGAGTCGTACCCGGCTGCTTTGCCAACGCCTCGATTGCGCGCTCGTGTTCGCCCGCGATCTGCGGCGTCGGATAGAGCAGCAGCGTCAGTACGCCGCCGCCCTTCGTCGTCGCCGTCACCGTCTCCGCGTTCTTGTCGAAGCCCACCATTCCAGCGGGCAGCACTCCGCCCATCGCGCGATAGCCCGCCGGCCCCAGCGCATAGCGCAGCGAATCCGCTTCCAGCCCCTGCGCCGGCAGTAGCTCAGGCAGCATCGGAACGATCCCCGCCGAGCCGCCGACCTTCGGCAGGTGGTCGATCAGCTCCCTGCTCAGCGCAATCATCGCCGCGTGATCGAGCTTGAAGTGGCCCACCACCACATTCGCGCCGCTGCGCAGCAACAGCTCGTCCCCATTCGAGAGCGCGCCGTCGCCCACCTTCTCCGGCCGCATTCCCGGCCTGCGGAAGTAGTCATAGGCCGCAACCGCTCCGCTAACATCCATAAACTTGTAGACCGTCACCGACCCTTGAGGCAAAGCGTTCTTCTCATTCGCCGACGCATACTCCGACCGCGCAAACCGCCGCAGCCCGTCCTCGGTCATCACCGGCGCGTCCGCCGCATCCACCAGACCCAGCCCATCGCCCACATCGCCCTCAGCCACGCGCTTCAGCTTGCCCAGCGTCGCGGGAAGCAGCGGCGTTGGCGGTTCCATCAGCATCGTCGTCGCACCCGGTCCCTGAGCCTGAGCCTGCGCAGCAAGCCCTGCCCCCGAAGCCGCGCACAGCCCTGCCGCAACCGCACAAACCGCGACCCGCGCCGTCACTCGAAGAGAATCACCCATACATCGCCCAGACTACCACTGAACCCCAGGCGCTCACAGCTCATACCTCATCGCTCACAGCTCATAGCACAAAACGGAAATGCCGTTCTCTAAACAACCATCCATTCATTCCAACTCCAATCAGATGTTGGTAGCATCGGTGTGTGCTGGAACTCTCCACCCCGGTGAAGTTCGTGAAGCGCGTGGGCGAGCGCATCGCTGCCGGCCTCGCCACGCGCGGCGTCGACACGGTCGAAGACCTGCTCTACCACATCCCCTTCCGCTACGAGGACCGGCTGAACCCGCAACCCATGGCCGAACTTGTGGCCGGAACCACGGCCTCGGTCATCGGCGAGGTGCGCGGCACCGTGCTGCTGCGCACTCGCTCCGGCCCCATCTTCGAGATGACGCTCGGCCAGGGCCTGGGAACCGTCAAGTGCATGTGGTTCCATGGGACGTATTTAAAAGATCGCTTCAAGCTCGGCCAGATGGTCGCCGTCTACGGCAAGCTGGAGCCGTCGCGCTCCGCCATGGCCGCCGCCGCAGCCGGAACGCTCGGCGCCGCAGCCGGCCGCTTCAAGATGATCCAGCCGCAGTTCGAGATACTGCCGGAGCCCGGCGCCACCGGCGCAGACGCTGAGTTCGCCATGCTGGAGATGGGCCGCATCGTCCCCGTCTACGAATCGCTCGGCGGAACCACTCCCTGGGGCGCGAAGCTTACCTCCAAGTGGATGCGCCGCGTCGTCTGGAGCATCTTCGAGGAACTCGTGGAAGGAAAGCCTTCGGGTGCCCCATCCATGACAGCTTCACCGTCATGGGTGGGATCGACAAACCCCGAACCTGTTCCCGAGACCCTCCCCGCCGCACTCCTCCGCCGCCTCCATCTCCCCTCCCGCCTCGAAGCTCTCCGCGCCGTCCACTTTCCCGAGGCTGGCACGCCGATGCCGGAACTGATGTCCGCATCCACCCCCGCGCACCGGCGGCTCATCTTCGAAGAGCTCTTCTACCTCGAACTCGGTCTCGAACTCAAGCGCCGCCGCATGAGGGAGCGCGTCGGCACCGCCTTCGCCACCGGCCCCACCGTGCGCGAGGCCATCAAGCAGGTGCTTCCCTTCCATCCCACCGCCGCGCAGAAGCGCGTCCTCGGCGAGATCGTCGCAGACATGCGCCGCCCTCAGCCCATGCGCCGCCTGCTGCAGGGCGATGTCGGCTCCGGCAAGACCATTGTCGCCATGCAGGCCGCAATCGTCGCTATGGAGAACGGCTGCCAGGCCGCGCTGATGGCACCCACCGAGATCCTCGCCACGCAGCACTATCTCTCCGCGCGCAAGCTGCTCGGCGGTGTTGTCTCGCCCCGCACCGGGCAGCCGTACAAGGTCGCGCTGCTCACCGGCTCGCTCGACCCCGCCACCAGGCGTCAGACGCAGGGCCGCATCATGCGCGGCGAGGCGCAGTTCGTCATCGGCACCCACGCCCTGCAGGAGGACAAGGCCGACTTCAACAACCTCGGCCTGGTCATCGTCGACGAGCAGCACCGCTTCGGAGTGCAGCAGCGCTTCAAGCTGATGCGCAAGCCCGGAGCCGATGGCGTCGCAACCGATCCCGACGTCCTCTCCATGACGGCCACGCCCATCCCACGCACCCTCGCACTCACCCTCTATGGCGACCTGGAGGTCAGTATGATCGACGAGATGCCGCCCGGCCGCACTCCCATCGTCACCCACCGCACCACCGAGGAGCACGCCGCCGAGGTCTGGGAGTTTGTCCGCAAACAGGTCGCGCAGGGCCGCCAGGCCTACCTCGTCTACCCCGTCATCGAGGGCAGCCGCGACGACCAGCCCGAGCTCGATTTCCCCCATGACGAAGAACCGGAACCAGCAGGCGAGTCAGCGAGTCAGCAAGTCAGCAGGTCAGCTGCAAAGACTCGCGTTGCGAAGGGTAGACTGACGAAGGCCGACAATCTTTTCGCCACGCCGAAGACCAAGCTTCGCTCCGCAACCGAGATGTTCGACGAGCTGCGCACCGGCGCGCTCGCCGGCCTGCGTCTCGGCCTGCTGCACGGCCGCCTCAGCGCCGACGAAAAGGAAGTCACCATGGCGCGCTTCCATCGCGGCGAGATCGACGTCCTGGTCTCCACCACCGTCATCGAGGTTGGGGTCGATGTAGCCAACGCCTCTGTGATGGTCATCGACCACGCCGAGCGCTTCGGCCTGGCGCAGATGCACCAGCTCCGCGGTCGCGTCGGCCGCGGCGCCGCAAAGAGCTTCTGCATCTTAATGACCGGAGGCAACGTCACCGAGCAGGCCGACGCGCGCCTGAACGCAATGGTCGCCACGCAAGACGGATTCGCCCTGGCCGAGCTGGACCTCCAGCAGCGTGGCCCAGGCGAGTTCTTCGGCACGCGCCAGACCGGCCTCCCCGAGTTCCGCGTCGCCAACCTGCTGCGCGACCGCGCCACCCTGGAGCTGGCCAAAGTCGAAGCCGAACGCTTCGCCGCCCGCCCCGATCCCGCCGTCCCGCCCGCCCAGATCGCTGCTGTCTGGGCCCGCCTCAAACAACAGTGGCAGCGCCGCTACGGCCTCGTCGAAGCCTGATCCGCCAACCCCACCCTTATTTCACTCTCCCAACGCGTCATTCTGACTCGAAGAGTCAGTATCTCCGTCGTTGCTTTTCCATTGCCCGTAAAACCCCTACCCCCGACCTACAAGAAAAAGGCCCCGGACTCGTATCGCTCAGGGCCGTTTCCATCCTTCATGGTCAGTCTACTTCCTCTTGGGCGGCGGTGGCGCCTTGTAGTTTGTCTGGATCTGTTCATTCAGTCCCGCGAGGAGCGCCTTGATGTCCGCGACATGAGGCCCAGCAGGCGCCAGTTGCAGATACTTGTTGCAGGCATCCACAAAGCCCGGAGGCGCGACAAGCTTCCCGTCAGCCGTTGCGGTGATGAGCGGAGCCAGCCCTTGTGTCTTGAGGTAATAAGCATCCGCCCTGGTCGGATCGGCCGCGATCGCCTTGTCCGCCGCCTCGGCAACCCCATCCACCTTGCCCGTCGCCAGTCCCGCGTTATAGAGCGTCACCGCCTCGTTGTAGTAGTACCTCGCAGCACCCTTCGGGTCTGCCTTGGCCGCCGCATCGTATGCATCTTCGGCATCCTGTGTCTTGCCCAGCCTGCCCAGCGCCTGTCCAAGCTGGTTGTTGACCACCGCGGCAACATCTGTGCTGGGCTTGGCCGACGCCGCATTCAGGCTGAGGGCCTTCTGGTACGAGGTCACCGCCGCAGTCAACTTGTCCGGAATCGACGGGTCGGTTGTCTTGGCCGCCTTCGCCGCCTTGTCCGCCGCCACGGCGTCGCCCAGTTGCGCATCGCCCAGCGTGTCCCACAGGATCGGTTCATCGGGCTTGGCCGCGGTCGCTTCCGTCATGGACTTGATGGACGACGCATAGTTGCCTGCCGCCGTGTCCGCGCGCGCCTGCTTCAGCAGCGCATTCAGGTTCTCGATCTTGGCGTTCTTCGCTATGATCTCCGCGTTCTGCTTCCTCGTTTGCTCCATTTGGTCGCGTTCAGCCGGGCTCATCTTGTCGATGTACTCCTTGCGGCTCATGTCGAAGTCCACCGTCTTGTCTTCCCCCGCCGCAAATACCTGTGACGGCATACGGTCGATACTGTTGTTGTTCTGATAGAACCACGCATCGTAGTTGCCCGGCTTGATGTCAGAGCCCTTGTAGTTGCCGCTATTGTCGACCGGGAAGGTGTACTCGAACTTCTTGTTCACCGTGTTCAGGTTCCGGTCGGTGGTCAGCCTGACCTCGCCGTTTGGGACCGGAACAACCCCCAACGGGTCGTTCACATGGCCGTGAACGCTTGCGGCTCCCGGTATTGCTGCCGGAGCTGGTGCCGCAGCCTGCGCCATCAGCCGCCCCGGCTGTGCCAGCGTAACCAAACCCAGAAGACATGCCATCAACACGCCCGCAATCCTCATCCCATTAATCTTCATCGCTCTCTCCCAACCCTCTCTCATCGTACTCATATCGCAGAGCTTGAACTCTGCAAACCAGTCACTTCCAAAACCATCCATTTCCTTGCAGGGCGAAACCGCCGACCTCACTCCATTTCACGCGGCCTGCCGGTCCCGCGACAGGTTCGGCGATCACATCCTGTGTTCGCCGCCCTGGCCGAATGCCTGCTTCCGCAAAGCCTTGCTCGCGCGTACGCCGCCAGATCCGCGTTCTACAATCGGCATTGACCAAATTACATGCAATGACGCGTCCAATTCAACTCCCAGCCATGCCGTCCCGATCTTCTTCCATCCGAATCAGCGCCCTCGCCACCCCAATTTCTCCGCGGTTCACCCATCCGCGATGCCTTCGCCAGCCAAATCCCCGGCACTCTGCGCCATCAACTCGCGCGCCGCCGCCTCATCCTCCACCCGTACCTGCAGTCGCACCCGGAACGCCGCAGGCAGCAGACTGTTGGCATTCTCTCCCACCAGAAAACACTCCACCCCCGCCGACTCCAGCATCCCTTTGGCCATCTGCGCCTCCGAAGGACTCTCAAACCGCCCCACGATCACTAGGCCTGCGGGCACTCCCGGCTCCGCATCTCCATCCAGAAACATCGACTCACCTCCGCGCTCCAACTCACTCCCAACCCCTGCTCAACTCACTTCGCTTCCACGCTCTGCAGGTGGAAGGTGATTGTCCCCCAGAACAACCGCGCCCGGATCTGCACTGGAATATGGCGTGCGTCGTCGGTGTACCAGACCCAGATGTTGCCCCGGTTCTTCACCACGCCCTCTTCGGCCGTGGGCTGTACCCGGATGGTCTGGAACGTCCCCGCCGGCGTCTTGATCTCCTCGCGCGCCTCCACCTTCATGGTCACCGTCACCGTGCGCATCGCATCGGCCAGCGGAAAGCCGAAGTCCTGCCCCACCGTGAGCCGCTGCGACGCCGCATAGAAGATTCCCGACAGAGAGTCCGTCACGCATGCGGGAATCGACGTCGTCTGCTGTTTTTGCGTGCCCTTCACCAGGTTTCGCTCCACCTGCGTCTGTTTGCCCGCGCTCGGGTCGAATGTCAGGTCGCTCGATACCCGCCGCCGTCCCTCCTGCACCTGCTTCCAGAACCCCTCCGAGCAGCCCGTCCCGGTGTCCATCGCCGACTGGAACCGGTCCACCACTGGAAACAGCAGATTCACCGCGCCCACCGTGTCCGCCGTCGCTGTCACCTTCAACTGGTCTCCCTGCCGCTCCAGGTGAAAGACCGCCCTGCCCGCCGTAAACACGCGCCAGTCCACGGTAAAGGTCAGCGTCTGCCGCTCGGGAAACGCATAACCCGCAACCGGCGGTTGCAGCGTTGGGATGGGGTGCTGCGCCGTCTGCACCATGTGGACCGTCGGGGACTGCAACGTCTGCGCCTGCGCCGTTTGGTCTCCACCCAAGAGCCCAGACAGCCCTGCCAGCAACGCCGCAAGCAGCAGAGCGGCGAACGCAAGCCGCGCCAACTTAAAGCCGGAGGAGTGGGCCGCGATATGATTCAGACCGATCAAACCCATCAACAGTTCGCAGCTCGCACAAGAAAGATAGTTGCAACTCTTAGCGTGAAAAATACAGCAGCTTCAGCGCCAGCGCCAGATAGATTGCCGCCGCGCCCATGGCTGAATTGTACTCGCGGTGGTGTCGGTAAAGCTCCGCCGAAAAGCCTCCCGTTGCCGCAACCGCCCCGTCCGCCGCCAACTCCCTGCCCGCGCCCGCGCCTCGCGGCAGCAGCCTGGGCACCGCGCGCGCGTACGCCTCATAGTCCGCGAAGTGCTCGCGCAGATACGCCTCCTCGCTCAGGATCGTGGGAATGTAGATCGCCGCGAACAGCATTGCCAGCAGCGCCAGAATCACCCAGCTCGCCGCCGCCGCCGCAAACCCGAACGCGATCAGCATCGACCCCAGATACAGCGGGTTCCGCGTATGCGCGTATGGCCCCGTCGTGGTCAGCTCCGCGTCCTTGCGCACATAGCCCGACGCGTACCCGCGCAGCCACAGCCCCGGCAGCACCAGCGCTGCGCTGGCCGCCATCGCCCGCCAGCTCGGTCGCGCCAGCCACAGATACAGCGCCGCAAAGACAAACCCCATCGGAACCCGTATCCGCCGCGCAATCCTCTGCCAACCCGTCCGTCCGCTCACGCTCGCCCGCTCGCCTCTCTTCAACGCAACAATCTTCTCGCCCGCACGACTTCATGCTGCGACTGGAGTCGATCGAACCACCCTTCGCGCCAGCAGCTTCATCCCCTTGCGCGCCTGCCACAGATCGTAGTTCATCTGCATTCGCAGCCAAAACTCGGGACTCGTATTGGGCAGCGCGCCGGCCAGCCGGATCGCCATCGCCGCCGAAATCCCCGCATGACCATTGAGAATTCGCGACAACGTAGTCCGTGCCACTTTCAACCGCTCCGCCAAAGAGGTAACATCTGTCTCGCCAATGTAGTCGCGAAGGACCTCGCCAGGATGTGCAGGATTGTGCATCGCCATAAACGTCTCCTTAGTGATAATCCAGATAATTCACGACCTCGGCATCTTCGCCGTGGAAGGTAAATGTAATGCGCCAGTTGCCGTTCACCGATACCGCCCAGTGTCCCTTCAACGAACCGCGCAGGGAATGAAATCCCCACCCCGAGCCATCCATCATCTGCGGATTCGAGGCAGCGTCCAGAGCTGTGAGCAGAATGCGCAATTTCTTCGCGTGACTCGGCTGTATTCCGGCCTTCGAGCCCGTCCGGAAGAACCGTTCCAGCCCCGCGTGCTTGAATGACCGGATCACTGCAACAACTATAGCGCGTTACGCTACACGCATCAACAGAAATCGCCTTGCGCTTCTCCCTCGAACCTCGAACCTACCCCAGCATCTCCATCGCCGCAGTCACCACCTCTTCCACGCCGATCCGCAACATTCCCGCATCCACCTCGCTCACCCGCTTGTGGCTGGTCGTGCTCGTCGCATCGCGCAGCACCCGCGAGCGCGTGCCGTAAGGCCCATTGCGCGCCGGGTCGGTCGGCCCGTAGATCCCCACCACCGGCCTCTCCAGCGCCGCCGCCAGGTGCAGCGGCCCGGTGTCTCCCCCGATTACCACCGCCGCCCGCCGCGCCAGCGCGATCAGTTGCCCCACCGAGCAGGGCACCGCGCGCGCAAACCCCTCACTCGTCTCCACCACGCGCTCCGCCTCGCGCGAGCCATGCGGCGAAGTATTCACCACCGACCGCACGCCGGCCCGTCCCAACTCCGCCGCCACGCGGCCAAACCGCTCCGCCGGCCAGATCTTCGCGCCCCATCCACCGCCCGCCGAGATCAGGCAAAACCTCTCGTCTCCCACCGCCTCCGAAGCCCACCGCTCGTCCATCTCATCCATCGGCAGCATCACCCGTGCCGGTCGCAACCGCTCGCAGACCGCCGCGCCCAGCAGCTCGCATCCCTGCTCCACCACATGCGCCGAGTTCACATCCAGCTTCTGCCCATACAACCAGCGCGCCATGCGCTCCCTCGGCCTCGCCGACCCCGCAAATACCGCAGCCCCCGCCATGCGTCCCACCACAGCCGACTTCACCGCCCCCTGCATGTCCACGCACACGTCGAACCGTTCGCCGCGCAGCACATCGCGCAGCACGCGCATCTCCGAGTGCGTCCTGGGGGCCAGCGGCCTGCGCTTCCACGCTCCCGCCGCCACGCTGTACCAGCGGTCCACCAGCGCGCGCGCATCGAAGCGCCCCTCGATCTGCTGCAGGTCGTTGGGGTCCCCGGCAATCTGCAACAGGTCGCTCCAGCGCGGCTCAATCGCCCACCCGATAAACCACTCGGGGTGCAGCGCGCGCAGCGCCGCCACCGCCGGCATCGCGTGCAGCACATCGCCCATCGCCCCGATCCGCACAATCAGCACTCTCACCGGCAGCACTCCTCCAGCTCGCGCACCACATCCGCCTCGTCCACAAACCGCGCCGTCAGCCCCGCCACGCACACCGGCCCCACCTCGCGCAGCCGCTCCATCATCGCTTCCGTCAACTTCACCGCATCCTTCTCCGTGGTAACAAATCCCGTCGCCCCGCTCTTCTTTGCCATCGCAACCATCCGCACCATATCCACCATTGCATACGCATGATGATCGCCGAATGCCACGATCTCCGCCAACTGGCAGCCCGACTCCTCCAGCATCGCCCAGAATCCATCCGGCCGCGCAATCGCGCAGAACGCCAGCGGCCTGGTCCCCGCGCTCCCGCCCCCCTCGCAATCCGCAAACCGCAGATCCCGCCGCACGCTCCACACCGCCGCGCCCGCGCGCATCAGCTCTCTAACCCGTGTTTCCACGCGCGCGCGCTCCGTATCGCGCAGCACCACCACATCCGCCCGCCCCAGCGCCGCCAGAGGCTCCCGCCGGTTCCCCGCCGGCAACAGCGCCTCCTCTAAATCCTCCTCCGTCACCAACACCACATCCACCGCCCGCGCCAACCCCCAGTGCTGAAACCCATCATCCAGCAGATGCGCCCGTGGTTTGTCATTCGCAAATTCAGAGTTGTCATTCTGACCCTGAACGCAGTGAAGGGGAAGAATCCCCGCATTTCGCTTTTGCCCTTGCTGTTGCTCTCCCCCACTCGCCGCAAATCCCTCCGCCGCCTCGCCCGCCGCAAACCGCTCCGCCCCAACCCAAACCACCACAGAATCGGGTGCCCCATCCATCCCGCGTTCTTTGCGGGATGGGTGGGAGGCGTCCGCACAACCTTTCGATTGCAGCTTCTGCGCAATTACCACCGGCTCATCGCCAAATCGCGCCGCCGCATCCACGGCATCCAAATCCACGCGCTCCACCCCTCGCCCCTTCCGCCCGTACCCCCGCGACAGCACATCCACATCCCAACCGCGCTCCCGCAGCAACTCCGCCAGCGCAATCACCACAGGAGTCTTCCCCGCTCCTCCCGCCGACAAACTCCCCACGCTGATCACCGGCCACCGCAGCCGCCTCACCCGCAGCACGCCCAACCGCCGCAGCCCATCCCTCAACGCCAGCCCCGCCGCATAGATCGGCGCCAGCGGCCATCCCCACCACCGCCGCGCCCTCACGGTCGCACCATCCCAACCAGCGCCGCAACCGCCCGCCCCGTCGCGCCCTGCTGCTCCTCAAAGACCTGCCGTCCGCGCTCTCCCATCGCCCGCGCCGCCTCGCGGTCTGTCAGCAACTCAACCAGCGCCGGCTCCAACTCTTCCTTATCCTGCACAATGCGAATCCCATCCTCCGCAATCATCTTCCCCACCACATCGCGGAAGTTCTCATACGATGGCCCCATCACTACCGGCACGCCAAACTGCGCAGGCTCCAGCGGATTATGCCCTCCCCGCCGCACCAGGCTCCCCCCAACAAAAGCTACATCCGCAATGCCATAAACCGCAGCCAGATCGCCGATGGTGTCGAGCATAATAACGTCGTACTCAATCGCGAACCCTTTAGGTCCTTTGAGCAATTCGAGCTTGCTAGCGTTCGCAGAAAACGTGTCGATGATCGAGTTGACGAACAAAAAGCGCTCAGGATGTCGAGGAGCGAGCACAAGCAGAAGCCCCGAGTCCCGCTGAGGTAGGTCTTGCCACGCGTTGAGTATGATCTCCTCTTCGTTCGGTTGGGTGAGACTCTGGGAACCTACCGTACTTCCCGCCACCACAATCTTCCGCCCCGCAGCCGCCTCTTTAATCAGCTCCGCCACGCGGCTCGCCTTTGCCGCCCGCACATCGTACTTCAGGTTCCCAATCGCCCGCACCGCCTCCACTCGCGCCCCCATCGCCACCAGCCGCCGCGCGTCCTCCTCGCTCTGCGCCAGAAACAGATCCACCCGCCGCAGCACCCATCCCCAAACCGCCCGCACCCGCAATCCCCGTGTATAGCTTCGATCCGAGACCCGAGCATTCACCACCGCCACCGGCACACCCACCCGTCCGCACTCCACCAGCATCCTCGGCCACAGCTCGCTCTCCATCAACACCAGCAGCTTCGGCTGCAGTGCGCGCAGATACGCCCGCACAGCCCACGCAAAGTCCAGCGGATAGTAAAACACCCGCCCCGTGCCAAACCGCTCCTTCGCCAACGACTGCCCGGTCGCCGTCGTCGTCGAAACCACCACCACCCACCCCGCGCCCAGCGCTGCCTCCAGCTCCGCAATGAGCCGAGTGGCCGCCAGCACCTCGCCCACACTTACCGCATGGACCCACACCACATGCCGCCCAGCCGTCGCCGCCCGCAGCTCCGCCGGCACGCGCCCCAGCCTTTGCCCCACGCCATCGCGATAGCGCACGATCCGCGCCAGCCACAACGGCGAGCACACCACCAGCCCAACCGCCAGCAGCAAGCTATACAGCGCCATCCCCATCGTCTCTACGCTCTCTCCCACAACCGCCCGGCTTTACCGCCAGACCAGTGATGATGATAATCAACCCAGCATGAGCACGCATTACAACCCCCGCGCAGCGCAGGCCTTAGCGGTGCTCCCCATCATAGCCGCCCTCCTCTGCCTCACCGCCCGCGCCGCCGGCCACCGGTCCGCACCTCCGCCCAAGCCCGCCGCCCAGTACCCCGCCAACGACACCCACCCCGGCGAGCGCGTCACCATCGCGGCCGACCCCTGCGACGACCCCAAGCAGTGCAGCTTCTTCCGCCTGCCCTACATTCAGCACGGCCTGCTGCCCATCCGCGTCATCCTCACCAACGACGGCGACCGCGCCCTCCAGCTCGACGAGGCCCGCTTCCAGTTCATCACCGCCGCCAACGAAAAGCTCCCCGCCGCAACCGAGGACGAGATCAACCGCCGCCTCTTCACCCTGCACAGCACCCAGCCCATGCGCATCCCGCTCATCCCCATCCCCATCAAGCGCACCCCCATCGACAAGCGCATCGCGCAGGACGACGACGACTTCGGCTTCCAGGGGACAATCGTCAACGCCCACTCCACCCTCGCCGGCTACCTTTTCTACGACATCAAGGGCCTCGACGACCCCGCACTCCTACACTCCGCGCTCTACGTCAAGATGGTCCACACCCTCGACGGCAAACAGGAGCTCTTCGACTTCACCATCCCCTTCGACAAGTGGCTCGCCGCCAATCCCAACGCCCCATCCAACCACCCCCGCCGGTAATGCCCAGTCCCATGCCCGAACTCCAAATCCGACCCGCCACCCCCGCCGACATCCCCGAAATTCTCGCCTTCATCCGCGAGCTCGCCGAATACGAGCGCGAACCCGAGTCAGCCCAGGCCACGCATGAAGACCTGCTGCGCGACGGCTTCGGCCCCACCCCGCGCTTCCACTGCCTCATCGCTGAAGTGTCCTCTACTGACAACCTGCAGCCTGCAACTGGCAACTTAGTCCCCGCCGGCTTCGCCCTGTACTTCTATAACTACTCAACCTGGCGTGGGCACACAGGCATTTACCTGGAAGACCTCTTCGTCCGCCCAGCCTTCCGCGGCCGGGGCATCGGCAAGGCCCTCTTCGCCGCCGTCGCTGCCATCGCCGTCGCCGAGGGATGCCCGCGCCTGGAGTGGGCCGTCCTCGACTGGAACACTCCCGCCATCGACTTCTACAACTCCCTCGGCGCCATCCCCCTCACCGAGTGGACCACCATGCGCCTCTCTGGCTCGCCTCTCGCCACCCTAGCCGCTCACGCCAAATAGCAGCCGATCCCCTATGCTGAAACTATGAAGCAGATCAGAATCATCGGCGGAGGTCTCGCTGGCCCGGAAGCTGCGCTGCAGGCCGCCGCCCTCGGCTGCCAGGTCGAGCTCTACGAGATGCGCCCCACCCGCTCCACCGAGGCGCACCAGACCGCAGACTTCGCCGAGCTGGTCTGCTCCAACTCCCTAAAGTCCGAATCCGAGAACACCGCCCCGTGGCTGCTGAAACAGGAGATGCGCCGGGCCGGTTCCATCCTCCTCGCCGAGGCCGACGCCTCCGCCGTACCCGCCGGCCACGCTCTGGCCGTCGACCGCGTCGAGTTCTCCCGCCGCGTCGCCGCCCGCATCGCAGCCGAACCCAGAATCACCATCCACCGCGAAGAGGTCACCGCACTCGATCCCGACCAGCCAGACGCGCTCACCATCCTCGCCACCGGCCCGCTCACCTCGCCCGCGCTCGCCGCCGAGCTGCAGCGTCTCACCGGCTCCAACCACCTCGCTTTCTACGACTCCATCTCGCCCATCGTCGACGCCGCCACCATCGACATGGACCGCGTCTTCTTCGCCGCACGCTACCAAAAGGGCACCGCCGACTACATAAACTGCCCCTTCACCAAGGAGGAATACGACCGCTTCCTCGAAGCCCTCACCACCGCCGAATCCGTCCCCGTAAAGCCCTGGGAGCAGATCCCCGGCCACGAAAGCTCGGGTGCCCCATCCATGACAGCTTTATCGTCATGGGTGGGATCGACGAACTCCGAACCCGCCATCGAGACCCTCCACTACTTCGAAGGATGTCTGCCCATCGAAGAGACCGCCCGCCGAGGCCGCGACACGCTCCGCTTCGGCCCCATGAAGCCGGTCGGCCTCACCGACCCCAGGACCGGCCGCTGGCCCTACGCCGTCGTCCAGCTTCGCCAGGAGAACCTGCGCGCCGACAGCTACAACCTGGTCGGCTTCCAGAACCACCTGAAGTTCGGCGAACAGGCCCGCGTCCTGCGCCTCATCCCCGGCCTGGAAAACGCCGCCTTCCTGCG
>Ga0187872_10001684_pt1 | contig 21676 bp, 24 predicted proteins | sample June2016WEW_16_4_FD_132973 | JGI IMG/M metagenome (GOLD analysis project Ga0187872, IMG submission 132973) | Peatland microbial communities from SPRUCE experiment site at the Marcell Experimental Forest, Minnesota, USA - June2016WEW_16_40 | ecosystem: Environmental > Terrestrial > Soil >...
ATAATCATCATGTTCGGCTCCTTCCTCCCGAGCCTTTTGGTCATCGACAAACCAAAGTCTACTCGGGCCTAAGGAGCCGACATTGTTATGAAATCATGTGGAGTCCTGGTACGCCACTTGTCCGCGCCAAATTTTCCCCTGGGGCGGCGATACGGCCAAAAACCTCGTTTTTCGCTTCCGGATCTTTCGCGAGCGCGCTGCGCCAAGGGGAGGCAGACGGCGATAACAGCTGAACGTAATGACGTGCAGATGGCCAAGCCCGTAGATGCGCTTGAGGCCATTGGGCATCACCCGGACCAAAAGCCCCACCCTCATACACCGAGGGTAGGGCACCCGCAAAACATGCTCTGCAGTGAAGTATCGCGATGGTGTCATGCGCCCACGTGGGCGGCAAAAACGTTGCTCCGCGCGAAAGGCCGGGCCACCCGCCACCCGCCTTTCTTTTCCCTGCGAAGATGCCGCGCTAAAGTCCACGGCGTTACATCTAAGCCTAAGTTCAGAAGAAGCTGGGCCCGCCTTCCCGATACAAACCATCGGGACGCGAACGGCGCGGAAGGGCGGCCGCCGCGAGTGCAACACATAAGAGAGATTCTTCGGCGCGAAGATCGTGGCCTCAGAATGACGACGTAGAGGCGCATGGCGAGCGAAGACGCCGCGCTGAAGTCCGCGGCGCTACGTTAAAACCTAAATTCGAAAGAAGGACGGCCCGCCTGAAGGCGGCCGCTGCGACTGCAACACCAAAGCTGGCGGCTACTCCCAGCCCGTCTTTGAGTTGTACGGCATCGTGGTACCCACGGCTTCGATCTCGTGGATCTTGCCGCCGCTGACCTTGAAAATGTGCGCGGCGGGCAGGTCGAACGGCTTGAAATTCATATCCACGTGGTCGACGTCCTTCACGCCGACGATCTTCACGAATTTTTCTTCCATGGGATGCCGGAATTGCGAGAGGCCGAAGACCAGTCCGGTTTCGGGATCGGCAATCCAGACGCGGCGAGGCTCGATGCGCTTGATGTAGTCGAAGGTGTGCGTACGCAGTTGAGCCGAACAGCCCATCGCTCCCAGAGTTCCGAATCCGGGCTTGTCCGGCGGCGGATTGCCGGTGGTTTGCATTCCGTTCTCGCGCCGTACGCAATCATCGGCAAACGGCGCATCGTTGGCGTCGGCCGTGACCAGCGCGTCGTAATACGAGGCGCCGATTTTCAGCATCTCTGCGCGAGGGACTCGTTCCGCCGGAGGGACCGTGGCCAGCAAGCCGGGCCGCGGCGTCTGTAGGTTGGCCAGACTTCTCTCGCTGAGGTTGCGCGCGATCAAATGCTCGGCTTCGGCGATCTTTCCGTTGACGATCTTCAGCCGCAGGGCCAATTCCACCGGCTTGTCGTTCTCCTGCATGATTCCAAGGAATCCGACCTCTTCGGAAACAGGGTCGGGCACATAAATCTTGAAGGTCGTGGGGACTGCGGACGCGGTTTTCCAAAGCCCCTCGCCCGGCTTCATGGGAACCGTGTTCTCCACGAACTTGGCAGTCGGCGAAAAGTGGACCTGCGAGGGATCGTGCGCCACAACGGCGGCCAGGTATGTGTCGACGGTGTCTTTCAAACAGGCGCGGTCACATTTCGCCGGGCTGGCTTGCAGTTGCTGGGCGACGGTCAGAACGGCGGTCGAGACGAGCAGGATTGCAATTGCTCCACGTATGGCCTTCATATGTTTTCCCCCTGTTGCTGTGCGTTCGCCGTTCGAAGTCACAGCGAATGCACTATATACATCATCGGTACCGTGCTGACTAGTGCGGCGCGCGTCTTGCCCTCATCCCGGCCACCAGAGCTAAAGCTATTGACGCCGGAAGATTCCCGCGCTACATACTCTGCGGCAACAACGTTTTTTCCTTAAACTAAACTTTGATATTCTCTAACCATGGGGGTAGGTGCGCATGTCCTTTGAGAAAAGATTGCTCGGCGCTGCCGCGCTGGCTTTGGTAGTGGCGCTGCTTTCTTCTGTGGCCGCCGCCCAGGAAGAGCCGAAGCGCCCGCCACCGGTGCCGGGCTTTCCGATGGGCCCGTCCGGACGCGTCACGAGCTTCACAGCCGATCCCAGCACGATTCAACCGGGCCAGTCTTCCACCCTTACCTGGGCCGCGGTGAACGCCGACGACACTTCCATCGATGAGTGCGTGGGAGTTGTGCCGACCAGGGGAAGCCGCCAGGTTTCTCCCACGGCGACGACCACCTACACATTCACCGCCGCCGGCCGCGGCGGCACGGACAAAAAATCGGTGACTGTCACCGTCGTCGGAACTACTCCGATTGAACCCGCTGAGGGCAATAAAGGCTGCGTAGCTGAAAAGGACATGCCGGTGCCCCAGATGGATGGCCATCCGGACCTTTCCGGCGTCTATATCGGGGGTTTTGGCATTACCAATCGAACGAATCCCACGCTAAAGCCCGGCGCCGAAAGCTTCAAGATTGTTCCCAAAGAAGACGACCTCGGCCAGGGAGTTCTCTGCGTCCCGCCGGGCGTGCCCGCTGCCACCATGCAGCCGTACCCGTTGCAGATTGTCGAAAAGCCCGGACTCGTGGTGATCCTCTACGAGGCATATCATCTCTTCCGCGTGATCCATACGGACGGACTCCCTCACCCTACGGACCTCGATCCTACGTGGATGGGAAACTCGGTGGGTCGGTGGGAGGGGGACACGCTGGTTGTGGATGTGACCGGGTTCAACGACAAGACGGAGATCGCCGGTTTCCGTCACACGACGGCGTATCACGTGGTCGAGCGCTACCGCCGCACCAGGTATGACATCATCCAGTACGAAGCTACTGTCGAGGACTCGAATGTTTTTGCGGCGCCCTGGAAATACGGTGGGACGCTGAAACTTCATCCGGAGTGGGAGATACAGGAGTACGTCTGCGAGGAGAACAATCAGAAGTACCAGGACCTATTGAACAAAAAATAGCCTGGACTGGTTACACTAGATTCGCGGGCCCGCAAAGAGGCCTCATTCGGGGGAATGTCAATGAAAACGAAGTCTGCCATCTTGTTTGCCTGTCTCTTGCTTGCGTGCGCGGCACCGGCGTTCGCACACCATTCGGTGTCGATGTACGACATGGCGCATCCCACGACCGTTACGGGTCTCGTGACGAAGCTCGATTGGACGAATCCTCATGGGTACATCTACGTCGATGTGAAGAACGCAACGGGAGAAATCGAGCACTGGGCCATCGAGATCGACAGTCCAAATTTTCTGAAGCACAACGGCTGGACGAGCACCACGGTGAAACCCGGCGACACGATCACCTGCACCGGCGGCCGCGCCAAGAGCGGGGCGCTGACCATGCGTTGCACGATCGTCAAGCTCTCGGACGGCTCGGAGCTCAGGTCGTAGAGCCGCATGTCTATCTTCCACTTTTGCCAGTGGCTCGAAGCCACATCCGTTGGGGCTGCCATACGCGACTCGAGTTGGCTGTTCCCGGTCATCGAGTCGATTCACGTGCTTGGGATCGTTGTGTTGGTCGGTACAACGGGACTATTCGATCTGCGTCTGCTCGGCCTTGGCTTTCTACGGAATCAACGCGTTTCGCAGGTGGCCGAGCAAGTCATGCCGTGGGTGTGGGGCAGCTTCGCCGTAATGTTCGTCACCGGCGTGCTGATGTTTTCCTCCGAGGCCACGAAGTGCTACACGAGCTGGTTTTTTCGGATCAAGCTGGGACTACTGCTGCTCACGGGGCTGAACGCGTTCATCTTTCAGTTCGGAACCTATCGCCAAATCGCCAATTGGGATGAGGCCACGGTGGCGCCGGCGGCCGCCCGGGCCACAGCCTGGGTCTCCCTGTTGCTCTGGGTATTTATCGTATTTGCCGGACGCGGAATAGCGTACTATTAGCGCGGTCCGGGGGGACCGCCGCATGCGCTTCTGCCATTGGCTCTCGCAGACCTGGTTTATCGCCTGGATCACCAATTCCGTCGTGATGTCCACGGTCGTCGAGTTGACGCACTACTTCAGCCTTTTCCTGCTCGTAGGATCGATCGTAATCATCGATTTGCGCATCATGGGTCTCGCGGCGCGGCGTCGCAACGCTACCCAACTGGCTGACGATCTGTTTCCCCTGATGTGGACGGGCCTGGCGTTGAATTTCCTGTCAGGATTCCTGCTTTTTGCGGGTGACGCCCCGACTTTCTGGGTCAACTGGGTGTTCCATATCAAAATGACCGTTGTTTTGGTCGCGGTGATATTTGGCATCATCGTTCAGTGGAATGTGCGGCGGTGGGACCGGCCGTCCGGCATACCGATCGGAGCAAAGCTGCTGGCTTTTGTGTCGCTGGCGTTGTGGATCGGGTCGATTCTTGCGGCAGTCGAAGTTCCGGCCCTAACGAGCGTGGGGTAGCCGCAGCAAGGGAATGGGAGGGCGGGCGGAATGTACCATCTTTTGTTTTCCTTCTGCGAGTGGCTGCAAAACACCGACTGGGCTTTGAACATCGCCGGCTCCACGTGGGCCTATCCCTACGTTCAGATGATCCATTTCTCGGGCTTGTCACTGTGGGTGGGCACGAACCTCGCACTCGATCTGAACCTCCTCGGGGTGGGTCGCAAGCGTATGACGCCCGCTGAACTTTCCGGTGCGCTGTTTGCCTGGAATTGGATCGGTCTTGGCATCGCGGTTACCGGGGGATTCATGCTGTTCGCCACGGCGGCCACGTCGTTCATCGTCAACCCCGCTTTTCGCTTCAAGCTGGGCGTCTTTTTCCCGATTGCGCTCATTCTCCACATCGTGGTTCAAAGCAAGGCGCGCACGTGGGGCCAGACCACAACGACTCCGGGCGTTGCCAAGGTCGTGGGTCTGGCCGAACTGTCGTTCTGGATAGCGGTTGCCGCGGCTGCCGTATCCATTCCCATCTACGAACACATTTAGGGTGAGTCGTTGAGGCCTCTCTTCCTCTGTTTTGCAGTTGGCTTCGCTGCCTCTCTTGTCCTCGCGGGTTGCGGCAAGAAGGAGTCGAGCGAGAGCGGCCAGATCGCCGCTCCGACCGCGACCGTTGATCTCGCCACCGCCGCAAAGATCACGGGCACAGTCACGCTCGATGGCGCGCCGCCGGCGCCGCGAAAGATCATCATGACTGCCGGGCCCGAATGCGCCAAGCTGCACTCCTCGCCCCTGACGTATCCCGAGGTCGTTACGGGCGACCATGGCGCGCTCGCCAACGTCCTCGTCTACGTGAAATCCGGCCTCGGCAGCTATCGCTTTGACGTTCCCGCAACGCCCGCCGCGCTCGACCAGGTGGGCTGCATGTACGAACCCCACGTCCTTGGTCTGATGGCCGGACAAGCCCTTGAGATCAAGAACACGGATCCTATCGTCCACAACGTCCACCCGGTGCCGCACCAGAATCGCGCGTGGAACAAGTCGCAGCCAGTCGGCTCTGCTCCCATCGAGACGTCCTTCGAGCATCCCGACTTCGCCATTCCCGTACTCTGCAATCTTCACCCCTGGATGCGCGCCTACCTTTTCGTCTTTGCCCATCCCTATTTCGACGTCACTTCGACCGCGGGATCGTTCGAACTGAAGAATCTTCCGCCCGGCACCTACACGATCGAGGCCTGGCAGGAGAAATACGGCACCCAGGACCAGACGGTCACGCTTGGGCCCAAAGAATCCAAGTCCCTCGCGTTCACCTTCAAATCCGCACCTTAAGCCGCCTCTGGCAGGGAACTCGTTAGCTCTACAGCATTGTCCCGCTTTACGAATTCCTTATGGATCGCTTACACCTCGTTTACCGCGGTAGCGCTATCGTATGAGTCACCGCACGCAACGGTTTGAAGTGCGGCCGTCGCGCTTTGAGGCGGACGCACAGTTGCGATGCGGTTCCGATGATTGATTCCCCCCATCCCGGCGACAGGGTCGGTCCTTACCGGATCGACAGCCTCGTGAAGAGCGGCGGCATGGCTTCCGTCTTCCGCGGTACGGATACGCGCACAGACCACCCGGTCGCGATAAAAATCCCCCATCCCCAGATGGAGGCCGACGTCCTGTTCTTCGACCGCTTTCGTCGCGAAGCGGAAATCGGCCGGAAGCTCGATCATCCCGGTGTCGTGAAGGTGCTGCCCGACGAAGATTCCGGGCGTGTCTGCATGATTATGGAGTGGGTCGAGGGCCGTCCCCTGCGTGAAATCCTCGACGAGGAAAAGAAACTCTCTCCGGAGAGGGCGGGGCGTATTGCGCTTCGCGTCTGTGATGCGCTCAGCTACATTCACAGTCATGGCATCGTCCACCGCGATCTCAAGCCAGACAACATCATGGTCGATGGCCAGGATCGCATCAAGCTCATCGACTTCGGAATCGCGGGGCAAGCGGGAGTGCGGCGCCTCACGTTCGCGAAATTCACGAAGGCCATGGGAACGCCCGACTATGTGTCTCCGGAGCAGGTCAAGGGGAAGCGCGGCGACGCCCGAAGCGACGTCTACTCTCTCGGGGCAATCCTGTATGAAATGTTGACGGGCGAGGTGCCGTTTCAAGCGCCCAACCCGCTCACGGCGTTGAACCAGCGCCTGCTCGCGGCGCCCCCTCCGCCGCGCGAAATCGATCCGGAGATTCCGCCTCAGTTGGAGGAAATCATTTACCGGGCGCTGGAGCGTGAACCGGCGCACCGCTATGCGACCGCGCGCGAATTCGCTTGGGATCTCGAGCATCCCGATCAGGTCGGAGTTGACGAGCGGCGTGAGTTGAGGAATCTCAGAGCTTCGCACGTTCCGTCGAAAAGTTTCAATTGGTCGTACATCGCGTTGGCGCTGATCCCCATCGTCATCTTCGCATTGCTTCTGCTCGTCGCCCACCAGCAGTAACTGCTCTGCGTCAGCTTCGATAAGGCTGCCAAGACTACGGCGTCTGGTTCACTTCGCGAGCGCGTACGATGAATCGATCGGGCGCGGACCCGACGTAGTCGAATGGAAAACAAGTAATCAACGTCAACTCGTGTTCCCGTGATGCTTGAAGAACGCTGAGGTCACTGGGCGGAACGACTTCCGTCCATTCCACTTGGTACTGAAGAGCGCGGCCCGGAGTTTCGAATGTGACCGTATCGCCCGGACGAATGAGCCGAAGCGAACGAAAGAACGTGTCACGGTGTCCGGCGAGAACGACATTCCCGTCGTCGCCCGGCAAGGTCGTATTTGGTACGTGACCGACTGCGTGCCGGAGCACCTGGGCGGAATCTCCCTCTGCGACCATTGCTCGGAGCCCGAGCCGGGGTATCTGAAGCCGCCCGATAACGTTGCCCTCTGCCGGAACGGCGGATGGGCTCGTGGTTGTCGGCTCCAGAACCGTAGTCTCGAAGTTACGATCGTGGACCGCTTGATAGCGTCGAGCCTCGCCGACCACGTAGCCTGAGTACCCCAGCGCAACGATCCCGATCAGCAGAAGCACACCCGATATGACGCGAAGGACCGCTGCGCGCGCTGCGTGCCACGGTTTCACCGAGTGACTGACGGGAATCATGGCGCCTTCCCACCGGAATCTCTTGAGGGATGCTCTTCGTCGGCAGGGAAGTAGCCGGGTTTCGTTCGAGCGCGAAGTTTCCCATATCCCGGTGCATCGGCCTTCACCTGAACCGTCCGAAACGAGCTGTCTCCCTTCCCCTTCGGCGGGATGTACCCGAGCGTGTACTGTTCGCGAAGATCGATTGCGATTTGTTTCGAGGTATCGATCACAGATTCCGCAGAGTCGGGTAAATAAGCGATGCCGCCGGTGTCTTTCGAAAGCCGTCGCAAAACGCCCGGGTTTTCCCCTTCCAGCGTCTGACCGACCAGGCCGATGCAGTAGACGACGACGTGCGACTGCTGGGCCAGCTTCAGCACCTGAGAAAGCTTGTGTTGGCTGGCGTCGTCGCCCCCGTCACTGACGATGATCAGCGCTTTCTTGTCGTGCGTGCCGAGTTCCAGGTGACGGAATCCTTCGACGATCGCATCGTATAGCGCGGTCTCTCCACTCGCGGTGACGTTTGTGATCGCTTGATCGAACTCCATCGCATCGTTCCTGTCAGGCGGCTCCGGACGCGGAGGGAAAGGAAAGAGCCTGCGTTCGAATGCCGGCTGACCCATCACACTGCATAGACGACTACCGATCGTTTGGTAGTGTCAACTTTTTTTAATTATCTGCTTGCACCTCAGCTTATTGCAGTGATCCGAATCACGTCCTGATGTCATCCGAACACCATGTGCATGTCGCGTTCCTGCAAGGACTTGCGCGGCCAGCCCCGAACGGTCGCAAATTCCCACCATCCCAAATCCTGATGACATGCAATCCGATTTTGGATTTGCATGTTTCGCAGCAGGCTTCCTAAAGTGAAGTATGAACGCGTACTCTGAGCGAAGCGAAAGTCACGAGATCGAGGTCTTGCACGAGATCGGCGAGCGCATCGCCGCGTCGGATCCCCTTTACATCGTTCTGAAGTTGGTCGTCGAATTCGTGGCGAGCGTCGTGAAGTGCGATTCCTGCTTCGTCTACGTTCTCGAAGGAGACGAGCTCATTCTCCGCGCTTCCAAAAACCCACACGCCGAGGTCGTGAACCGGCTGAAACTCAGGATCGGGCAGGGGATCACGGGCTGGGTCGCCGAACACAAGAAGCCCGTGGCCATTGCCAGCAAGGCGTCGCTCGATCCGCGGTTCCAATTGTTCCACGAACTGCCCGAGGATCGCTTCGAAGCGTTTCTGTCCGTGCCCATGCTATGCCGCGACAAGCTTGTCGGGGTGATCAACTTGCAGCACCGCGACTCGCATATTCATAGCCAGCGGGAAATCCACCTGATCTCGACCATCGGTTTTCTGGTGGGGCCCGAGATCGAGCTGGTTCGTCTGGAAACCGAAAGCTCGCGGCTCTCCGAGCTCTCCGAGGCGCGCCAGTTGGTCGAAACCGCCCAGAAAACGCTCGGCCGCAACCTGCAGATCACGGAAGAAGACGCCTACCTGATATTGCAGAAGGAAAGCCGGCAGCGCCGCAAGTCGATGAAGGAAATTGCCGAAGCCATCCTGATCGTCGACGAAATCCTGGGTGGGCAACGCAGTTCCGATCCCTGCTAGCTCTGTGCCCTGTTGGTCGCGGTTATGGCTGCTTGGCGCGCTCGCGGATCATGAGGATGGGCTTGGGGACGGAGCCATTTGGAGAGTACGGCTGGCCGTCGATCAGCTGCGTGAGCTCGCCCTCCTGCGCATTCTTCGGCACGAACTTCCATTCCGTCGAGGGGGCGTACTGATCTTTCTGGATGGCCACGAAATAGAGCGCGCCGGATTTGACGCGGACGTTGAGCAGGGGGCCGTCGCCGAAATCCTTGTGCGTGTCGTCGTTGAGGTTTCCGTCTTTGTCGCGGCCGATATCGAAATTGTTCAGCGTGCCGGCAATATTGCCCCTTTCTTCCCTAACGACGAGGATCGCAAAGACTTCTCCCTTGAAGCTCGCCTTCCACGTGCCCAGGAACGGCTTGAGATCAGGCTGGGTTTCTTTGGCCTGCTGTCCGCTTTGGCCAGCGAAAGCCGAGAGCACGGATGCGCCGAGGCAGATGAATGCGATGAGCAGCGAGCTGCCGAGGAGCAACGCTGCGGCCTTGCGTCCGTTCGCTCTTCGACTGCGGCTGGCGAGTTTCATCGTCTTCCTCCAAACGCTTTTCCAAACGGGGCGCTACGATCCGGTAGAAGAGTAGTGCCGAGTCCCGAGATTCCAAAGCGAAATGGCGAGCGCGAGGAATACCGCCGCGACGACGGGGACGAACGGCGCGTACTCCGGCACGACCGCGCGTCCAAGCAGGCGCACGCTCGGATAAAATGACGCGAGCCCAAAGGGAATGATCCAGCAGAGAACGAATTGCACCGCGCCGCTGTAGATCGAGAGCGGGTAGCGGCCAAAGGCAATCACGTTCCACACCGGCGGATGCACTCCGACGCGGTCCTCGAACCAGAACGACAACGTGGTCAACATCAGAAAAATCGCAAGGTAGATCACACTCGCGCAGATTCCGAAGAAAACGAGCATCGCCATTTTCCACGGCGTCCACGCCACATGCAGGCGATGCGCCGCCCACCCCATGCAAAAGAGTCCCGTCACAATCCCTTGCAGCGCCTCGATGCGAAACGTCTCGAACAGAATCTGGAAAAGAGACGAAATCGGCCGGAGCAGGATGCGATCGAACTTCCCTTCGATGATGTAATCGTTCCCGAAATTGTACAAGTTCGCCGCGAGGATGTTGAAAACGCCGTACGGAATCAGAGAAAAGCCGTAAAGAAATACTTCCTCCGGCAGGTTCCATCCTCCAAGCTGCGGAGCTTTCCTGAAGAGAACCAGCACAAACGCAAGTCCGAAGACTGTCGCGGTAAAGCTGGTGATCACGCTGACGACGAAGTCACCGCGATAGCCCAACTGCACTTTCGCGTACTGCGTGAAATAGTCGAAGAGGAGCATGCAGTACCGCGAGGTGTTGGCGGCAGCGGCGGCGAAGCCGCCCTTCTCTTCGCGCGTCGTATCGGGGGGCAGAGCCGTGGCGTTCACGCTAGCCTCCTTGAACCGTCATGTTGCGCAGGCAGCGGTTCCACCAGAGATGCGCCATCACGAGCAGCGCCACGACCCAAAGCCACTGAATTCCCAGCGCGTGCAGCGACTGTGAGTGGTTCAGGTTGCCGAGATAGATTTGCAACGGTGTGTACGCGATGTGTTCGAACGGCAGCCAAGCCATTACCTTGCGCACGCTGTCCGGGAAAAACGACATCGGGAGCAGTAGCCCTGACAGCAGTTCGATCAACCACTGTTTCGCGCGGACCAGCGCCAGGATCGACTTCAGCGGTATCGCGCACGTTCCGATCATGAAGCCGATGGCGCCCATCAGGAAAAAACTTCCGAGGACGGATGCGAGAAAAATGTAGAAATGTCCGCGCGACGCCGGCCCCTGCATCGGAAACACGAACGCCACGACGGCCGCCGTCGGCACGGTCAGCAGGCCGAGGCGAAAGGCCGACTCGCCCATCGAACGGCAAATCCACATCCACTGCACCGAGACGGGCTTGATCAGGTCCATCGAGATTCTGCCGTCGATCACCTCGTAGGCCATCTCCTGATCGATGGTGTTCGTGTAGAACGAGCGGATGATCCAGCCGACGCTGACGTAGGTGAGCATCTGCGCCATGTTGTAACCGGCAATCGACTGCCCCGGGTGGTAGACCGCGCTCCAGATGAAATAGTAGATGGTCACGTTCAGGGAATATGTGATGATGCCGGTGAAGTAGCGCAGGCGAAACGCAAGGATGTTGACGAACCCCACGCGCGCGAATTCCGCGTACGGCGCCAGAGATTCGATCAGCTCGCTCATGCGCTTACCTCCAGGGAGGCTTCGCCGGCGTAGATGCGCTTGACGATCTCTTCGATGGGTTCGTCTTCGATCAGCAGGTCGCGGACCTCGACGGCCGCCAGAATCTGCCGGATCAGATCGGCGGTGGCGACTTTTGTGCGGTCGAAGCGGATGCGATAGGTCAACTGATCGACTTGATCGAGTTCGAGACCATCGCGCGAGAAGGCCGACATGCCGGCGACTTGCGCGCGATCTTTCAGCACACACTTGATCTGCTTCGTGCGCAGCAATCTTTCCTTGAGTTGGTCGAGCGGGCCGTCGTAGAGGACGCGGCCGTGGTCGATGATCATGATGCGGCGGCACAACTCCTCGATGTCGTCGAGGTCGTGCGTCGTCAGTAGGACCGTGGTGCGGAATTCGCGGTTGATGGAGCGCAGGAACTGCCGGATGTGATCCTTGGCGACCACGTCCAGACCGATGGTCGGCTCGTCGAGGAACAGCAGAGGAGGATTGTGCAGGAGCGCGGCAGCCAGGTCGCAGCGCATGCGTTCGCCGAGCGACAGCTTCCGCACCGGCGTGTGCAAGTAGTCGCGGATTCCGAGGATTTCGTTGAAGCGCTCCATGCGGGCGTCGAAATCCTGCTGCGAGACGTCGTAGATCCGGCGCAAAAGCTTGAACGATTCGACCACGGCGATGTCCCACCAGAGCTGCGTGCGCTGGCCGAAGACGGCGCCGATCGTCTTCACGTACTGCGCGCGCTGGCGAAAGGGCACGAAGCCGTTGACGCGAATCTCGCCGCTAGTGGGCACGAGGATGCCGGTCAGCATCTTGATCGTGGTGGATTTGCCGGCGCCGTTCGGACCGATGTAGCCGACCATCTCGCCGCGATCGATGGAGAAGCTGACGCGATCGACCGCGGCAAGGGTGCGATAGTCGCGCACGAAAAGATTCTGGATCGAGCCCCAGATTCCCTCGCGGCGATGAAAGCTGCGGAAATGCTTGGAAAGGTCGTGAACGTAGATCAGTGGTTCCGGGGACATGAACGAGCAATTTTACCATTTGCGGCGAGGCCGAGTCCCGTCGAAGAGTTCTAATCCTCGTCGATCCTCACTCGCCGTGGCCTCTTCACGGGAAGCCGCGCTACGCTGCGTGGCCCCGGCGGACCAATTCTTGAACGCGCGCGACGACTTCCCCGATGCGCACGGGGCGATAGAACACCGTATCGACCGGCGGCAACGGCACCGTCTCCGTGCGCGAAGCGACCAAAATAGCGGGGACGCGCTCGACAAGTTTTTGGATCGCGGAATCGCCCGCGATATCGGAAATAGCTTCGATCACTACGACCGCGGGCATCTCTCCGGCAGCGATGGCGGCGCCCACCTCACCGGCAGACTCCATGCCCATCGCCTCGATGCCCCGCTCGCGAAGCTCAGCGCGGACACCGGTGCGCAACGCCCAGTCTCGCGCGATCACGAAGACAACTGGCATCTTGCCGCTGGAGTATAGCATCGAGAGATAAGCCGCCCGCGGCAGCCGCGAGATACGTTTTGCAGCACTCTACAGGGGTTTGCATAGGCAAGCCCGGAAGGGGTCTGTTACAATTTTTCCGATCTCGGAACGGGCCGCGGCGTGCGGCCTATCATGGCCGAAAACAGCAGACGCAAAACAATCATTCTAGTGGCCGCTGGCATCGCGGTGCTGGTCATCGTTGTGCTAGCGTTGCGCAAAAAGGCGCCGCTCGTGTACGTGGTGGACGTCGCGCGGGAGGACCTGAATGCGACGGTCACGAGCAACGGCAAGGTCGAGCCGATGGCACCGGCCATCGCGCACGCCGAGTTCGCGACCTTCGTGGCGAGTGTGAACGCTACGGAAGGACAGGCGGTGCGCCGCGGGCAGATGATCCTTACGCTTGACGCGGCGGACATCCGGTCGCAACTCGCGCAGGCGCGCGCCGATCTGCTCGCCGCGCAGACGGACTTACGAAACGCCCGGGCGGGCGGGTCCCCAGATCAGGTAGCACAGCTCGAAGGCGATTTGCAGGCCGCGCGGGTGCAGGTCGCGAACCTCGAGCGCACCTCCAAGGCGCTGGAAGAACTCGTCGCCAAGCAAGCCGCCACCCAGGACGAACTCGCTCAAAATCAGGCCAGCCTCGCCAAAGCGCGCGCGAATCTACACGCGCTCGAAGCCAGGAAACAGGACTTGTCGCAGCGGTCGGCGGCGATTGTCGAAAGCGCTGGACTGCGCGTCAGCCAGGAACAGGAACATGTGCAGTCGCTCGAAGGAAAGGTGCGCTCGGCGACGGTCACGGCCCCTCTTAACGGAACGCTCTATTCCTTGCCTGTGAATCCGGGCGACTACGTGAAAGTCGGCGACACGCTCGCCGAAATGGCCGACCTGCGAAACGTGCGCGTCCGGGCCTTCGTGGACGAGCCGGATCTGGGGGCGCTCGAACCGAAGCAGGATGTCGAGGTGACCTGGGATGCGAAGCCGGGTCGCATCTGGACGGGCCAGACCGAACAGATACCCCAGCAAGTCGTGCCCCGCGGGATGCGCAGCGTGGGCGAGGTGCTTTGCTCGATCGACAACGCGAAGCTCGAGCTGCTCCCGAACGTCAACGTGGAAGTGCGCATTTTGGTTCGCGAGCGGCACGGAGTGGTCGTCGTCCCGCGCGAGGCGGTTCGCGAGGACGGCGGACAGCATTACGTTTTCCTGCTCGCGGACAACAAACTCCAGCGCCGCAACATCTCTGTTGGCATAGGCAGCGCCTCGAAGTATGAGGTCCTGTCGGGGCTGGCGGTAAATGACCGTGTCGCGCTGCCGCGAGAGCAGCAGCTTCGGGACGGCATGGAAATCCGGCCGATGGAGGCGGATTGAGATTACGGCGCAGTTGGACCCGAGCCTCACTCGCCGCGGTTCTTTGCCTGGCGGCGATTTCAGGGTGGGCTGCCTCTCGGGCGGCGGCCCTGCCGGATGCCTCCAGCGCGATCCAGTCGGCGCAGCGGCAGTTCAATGGCGGGGACTATGCAGGGGCGATCTCGACGCTGCAGCCGGCCGTTTCCCAGAATCCGTCGAGCGCCGAGGCCTACTATTGGCTTGGACGCAGCTACTACGAGCTCCGCGATTACGACAACGCGATTGCCAGCGACGAAAAATCGATCGCGCTCGACGCAAACAATTCCGTCTATCACCAGTGGCTTGGCCGCGCGTACGGCGGCAAGGCGGACATCGACCGGAGTTTTTCTCTCGCGAAGAAAGTGAAGAAAGAGTTTCAGACAGCGGTTAACCTAAACCCATCCAATATCGCCGCGCGGCGGGACCTTGAGGAGTATTGCCTCGATGCCCCATGGATCGCAGGCGGCAGCAAAGATGAGGCGCTCCAGCAGGTGAACGCGATCGCGGCTCTCGATCTGGTCGAAGGCCACCTGGCGCGCGCTCTCTACTACCGCGAAGGTCCGAAGAGCAATGAACAGGCCGAGAGCGAGTACCGCCTGGTCCTCAGCGCCAGGCCGAAGAACCTCGAAGCGTATTTCGAAGTCGCCGATTTTTTCCAGATCCAGAACAGGCCGGCCGATATGGACGCGGCGATCCAGGCGGCCGCTCAAGCAAGTCCCAATGATCCGCGCCTGGCATTCTATCGCGGCGTGGAAGACGTCGTCGCGAACCAGAATCTGCCGGATGCGGAACAGCACTTGAAGTCATACCTCGCCAGCACGCCGGACCGCAGCGATTGGCCGGGGCACGCCTCCGCGCGGATATGGTTGGGAAAGCTCTACGAGGCGGAAGGCAAGCGCCCCGAGGCGGCGGAGCAGTATCGCGCGGCGCTGCAATTGGAGCCGAGGCGAAAGGAAGCGCGAACGCGGCTCGAAAAGCTCGAAAAGGGCTCGCAGTAGGCGCACTCGGAATCGCAATCGCCCGACCTTCACTTCGTTTCCAAACTCGCGGTCTCGGATCGAAACGGCACTTTCTATGGCAAGGGTGCGAAACACAGGGGCTTTCTGGGGCGAGATATTTCAGCTTGCCCTGCAAGCCTTGCGCGCCAATAAGATGCGCTCGATGCTGACGATGCTGGGCGTCGTCATCGGGAGCGCTTCGATTGTTCTGGTGGTGACGGTCGCGCTTGCTGGGAAGCGCTATGTCGTCGCTCAAATTGAAGGCGTCGGCGCCAATCTGGTGTATGCCAACAACGTCAACTCCGGTGAGCCGGGCTCTCTGAATCTCGCGGACCAGATCACGCCGGCTGACCTCGAGGCCGTAAAAGAAGGGCTCCCGAAGATGGTGGTGGAAGCCGCCGGGACCAATCTTCTCTCGCTGACGATGGACGTGGAGGGCCGGGAGCGCTTGATTAATCTGGTCGGCGTGACGGAGGATTTCGAAAAAATCCGCAACCTTCAGGTTCTTCGCGGGCGCTATTTCGACCAGGACGATCTGAATTCCCGCGCCAAGGTTTGTCTGCTCACCCAGGAACTCGCCCGGCGCATGTTTTCGTATGAGAGCCCGGTCGGCCGGAACGTCCGGGTCGGCGAGCTTCATTTCACCGTGATCGGCGTATTCCGCGAGCGCGTGGCCACGCTCGGGCAGACGGAGATCACGCGAGAATCGGTAATCGTGCCGTTTTCCCTCATCCGGGATTACACCGGGAGCGATTATTTCAAGACGCTGTATGCGCGTGCGGACAGCCCTGAGGACGTTCCGATCGTGACCCGGCAAGTCCAGGAGATTCTTCAAGGCCGGCATCGTCCCGGCGCGCACTATCGCGTCCAGAACCTGACCGGCATTCTCGAAACGGCCCGGAACATCGCGCTGGCGCTCACCGTGGTCTTGATACTGATCGCGCTGATCGCCCTGACGATTGGCGGCATCGGCATCATGAACATCATGCTGGTCACCGTCACCGAGCGGACCCGGGAGATTGGAATCCGCAGGGCCATCGGCGCGTCGCGGGATGCGATCCGCTATCAATTCCTGATGGAAGCGATGGTGATCAGCGGGACGGGGGCGCTCGCCGGCATTTTCATCGCGATCCTGATTCCGGCGCTGCTCAATGTTCTGATCCGCTTCTTGCCGGACGTGGGCGATGTTAGAGTTCCGGTATCGTGGATCTCGGTGGCGGTGGCGTTCGTAGTATCCTGCTCGACGGGCCTGATTTTCGGATACCTGCCGGCGAACCGCGCGGCCGGACTTCAACCTACGGAAGCACTTCACTATGAATAATCCTACGAACGGCACGAACGCGAGAAGCCGCTGGCTTTCCGCGCTTGCGGTGATCCTGGGGCTTTCCTTTGCGGCGCCTGCGCGCGGACAAGACTCCGGCAAGCTGACGATGCACCAGGCGATCACTCTTGCCTTGCAGAACAGCCGCGATCTCAAGCTGGCGCGCGTGCAGTACAGCGTCGCCCTCGCCGAAACCGGCGTGAACCGTGCCGCATTTCGCCCGAACCTCTACACGGGCGCAGGGGCAGCTTACACCTATGGTTTTCCGTCTCTGCCCGGCGGCCAGGCGCCCTCCGTCTTTGAATTGGACTACCGGCAGACCGTTTTCGATCCCCTGCTGAAGGGGCAGCAGCACGCGGCCGAAGAGCGGGCGAAGAATCAGAAGCTCGAAATGGACCGCGTGCGCGACGACGTAATCGTCCGCACGGCAGCGGCGTATCTGGAGCTTGGCAAGGTGCAGCATTCGCTCCAACTGCTTAGAAGCGAACAAGCCAGCGCGGAGAAGATACAGGAAGTCGTGCGCGAGCGTGTCGCGGCGAACCAGGAGCTTTCCATCGAAATCACGCGAAGCGACCTTGCTGCGGCGCGGGTCCTCGAAAGGATCGTGAAACTCGAGGATCGCGAGGAAGCGCTTTCGGCGCAAATCCGCGATATGACCGGGATCCCGGACGCCCAGTCGATCGAGGTCGAACAGGAGCAGCCGTCGTTCGCTACCTATCAGCAGGAAGGCGAGATGGTGAGCCTCGCCTTGCAAAACGATCGCAGCGTCGAAGAAGCCGAAAACGAGCGTATCGCGCGCCAGGACATCTTGCGAGGCGCCCGCCTGAGCTATTTTCCGACGATCGACCTGGTTGGACAGTACAGCGTACTCAGCAAATTCAACAACTACGATGAGTTTTACAAGAAATTCGAGCGCAACAACGTCAACGTGGGCGTGCAAATCACCATTCCGTTGTTCGCCGCGAAGACCTCGGCGAATGTCGCGCTCGCCAAGAGTCAATTGGACGCCGCCGAGCTGACACTCGGCAATAAGCGCCGGGAAGTCAGCGTCGATGTCCGGGAGAAAGCCCGCAACGTCCGCGAACTCGACGCCACCCGCGAGGTTGCTCGCCTCGACTTGCAGCTCGCCCGGCAAACACTGCAACTGACGCAGGCGAGGTTTGACCAGGGCCGCGCCACTCTCCAGGAGATCGAGCAGGCGCGTCTCGACGAAAGCGACAAATGGGTGGCATTCCTCGACGCGGACTTCGCCCGCGAGCGGGCGCAGCTGACGCTCCTCCAGGCCACCGGGCAGTTGGCCGAGGTTTTTCAATAGGATGCATCGAAAAACGTTGGCTTTGGACCAACGGCGGAATACAGTAGAATGCGTGTGCTGCCCGTCTGTATCTGTAACTCTGAGGGGGATACGGTAGATGCCGTCTGTAATGAAAACGCTGTTTTTGAATCCACCGAGCTTTGAAAAGTTCGACGGCGGCGCAGGCTCGCGCTGGCCGGCCACCCGCGAGATCGAATCCTACTGGTATCCCGTATGGCTTTCCTATCCTGCCGGGATGCTGCCCGGCAGCCGCCTTCTCGACGGCCCTCCGCACCACATAACGCCCGCGGAGGTGATTCGCACCGCTCAGGACTATGAATTCCTCGTGCTCTTCACATCGACGGTGGGCTTCATCAGCGATCTGCGCATGGCTCGCGCGATGAAGGAGCAGAAGCCCGATCTCAAGATCGCTTTCGTCGGTCCCCACGTGCAGATCAAGCCGGCGGAAAGCCTGCTCGCGAGTTCGGACCTCGATTTCGTAGTGCGCGGTGAATTCGACCACGCTGTCGTGGAATACGCGCAGGGCAAGCCCCTCGGAGAGATTGCGAACGCCAGCTATATCGTTGACGGCAAAGTAATCCACAATCCGTCGCGCCCGCCCATGCAAACCGAAGAGCTGGACGCCCTTCCGTTTGCCACCGACGTCTATCAGAACAACGTCACCATCGAGAAATACAATGTGCCGTTCCTGCTGCATCCGTTCGTTTCGTTCTACACCGCCCGCGGATGTCCGGCCCTTTGTACTTTCTGCCTGTGGCCTCAGACGCTCTCGGGCCACGCCTGGCGCACGCGCTCGGTCGAAAGCGTGGCGCGCGAATTCCGGCAGGCGCACAAGATGTTCCCGCAGGCCAAGGAATTTTTCTTCGACGACGACACCTTCAACATTCGCAAGGATCGCGTGGTCGCGCTCTGCAGGGAATTCAAGCCGGTAGGCTTCCAGTGGTCTTGCACGGCGCGCGTCCACGGCGACTACGACACGCTGAAAGCAATGGCTGACTCCGGCTGCCGGCTTCTCATCGTCGGTTTCGAGTCTGGCGATGCGCAAATCCTGAAGAACATCAAGAAGGGCCAGACGCTTGAGATGGGGCGCAACTTCGTCAAGAACTGCAAGAAGGTCGGCATTCGCGTCCACGGCGATTTCATCATTGGTCTTCCCGGCGAAACCAAGGAAACCATCGAGAAGACCATTCAGTTCGCCAAGGAACTCGACTGCGAAACGATTCAGGTTTCGATGGCCCACGCGTACCCCGGCACCGAGCTCTACGACCAGGGCACGCGCGAGGGCTTCCTCGCTGGCGAAGCCATCACGGACATCGGCGGCCACCAGCTTCCGCACCTCGAATATCCCGGCCTCTCGAAGGAATACATGGTCGAGTCCGTCAACCGCTTTTACGACAGCTACTATTTCCGCCCGAAGGTCGCCTGGCGCATCGTTCGCGACGCGCTGTGGGACGGCCACGAGCGCAAGCGCCTCTATCACGAGGCCGTGGATTTCATGAAGCTGCGCGCGGACCGGATCAAAGTGGCGCGGGCTCGCAAGGGAGTCGACAAGAAGGCTCTCGTCAGCGTTCCGCCGATGCCGCCGATCGATACCAGTTCCGGGGTCGGTGAGTCGCAAGGCGCATGACGCCGCGGCAAGGCCTGCACCTCAAGACAATCATACTCATCGTCATCATGATTTCCGTCGCCCCTCTCGGCGACGTGTTCCTCGGCAAGGGCATGAAGCGCATTCCCGCGATGACGAACCGGGCGCCGGGCGAACTTTTCCATTTTTTCTTTCGCGCATTCACATCGGGCACGGTCTGGATCGGGATCGGATTGCTGCTCGCGTATTTCGTCGCATACCTTCTGGTGCTTTCCTGGGCGGACTATAGCTACGTGCAGCCGGCATCGTCGGCGTCGTACGTGCTGATCGCGCTGCTGGCGCACTTCGTGCTGCACGAGACCATTTCGCCGCTGCGCTGGGCCGGGGTTGCGGTGATCTGTACCGGGGTTTTTGTGGTGGGCCACACGCATCCGCAAACGCCGGAGCACCATTCGTGGTGACGCAGGCGATTCTCTACGTCCTGATCGTTTTCGTCGGGACCGGCGGCGAGCTGTGCGTCTCGCGCGCGATGAAAACGATCGGCGAAGTAACGGATTTTCGCCCTCACGCGATCGCCCGCGTGGTCGGGCGAGCACTGGCGCTGCCCCGGATGTGGATGGGCATCGCGCTGATGGCGGTGGCCTTTTTTGCGTTGCTCGGGATGCTCTCGCTCGCCAAGGTCAGCTTCGTCTTTCCGTCCACGGCTCTCAGCTATGCGGTGGGCGCGCTCGGAGGTAAGCTCTTTCTCCACGAACGCGTGACGCCCCAGCGGTGGTTCGGCGTCTTGCTCGTCTGCATCGGCGTCGTGCTGGTGTTCATCGGCAAGGGATAGCGGGTAAAGGATAGGCCGGAGGATAGAAGCATGACCGGCTGGACAGCTATTCGCGACGCGCTCCTTGTGTTGGCAGTTGCGCCCTTCGTCTATTACCTGGCCGCCATCGTCGCCGCTGGAAAGTTCTTCCGCAAGACGTCTTCAGGTTCTCCGAACGTTTCCTCGGATTTCACTCCGCCTGTCAGCATCCTGAAACCGATCCGCGGCCTCGACCGCGAGACTTACGAGAACTATGCGAGCTTCTGCCGGCAGGACTATCCGGAGTTCGAAATCCTCTTCTGCGTGACGGACGAATCCGAGTCTGCCATTCCCGTCATCCGAAAGCTTATTGCCAATTTTCCCGTCTCCGATTCTCCGAAAAGAGCGATTCGCCTGCTGATCGGCTCCGAGCAGGTCGGCGTCAGCGACAAGGTCAACAAGCTGTGCCGCATGGTTCGCGAGGCGCGGCACGACCTCGTGATCGTCAGCGACAGCGACGTGCGCGTCGAGCCGGGCTTCTTGCGCGCGGTCGTTGCGCCCTTTCGCGATCCGAAAGTCGGTGGTGTCACGTGTCTCTATCGCGGTTTGACGGACGGCTCGTTCGCCGCCGATCTCGAAGCCATCGGCAATACCGCCGATTTCGCTCCGGGAGTGCTCGTCGCGTGGCTCGGGAGCGGAGGCAGCGTCAATTTCATGCTGGGCGCCGTCATGGCCACGACGAAGCAACGCCTCGCGGAGATCGGTGGCTTCGAATCGCTCGCCGACTATTTGTGCGACGACTACGAGCTCGGCAATCGCATCGCGGCGCGCGGCTATCGCGTCGAGCTCAGCCGTTTTACCGTAGCCATTGATTACCCTCGGCAAACGCTCGCCGAGGCCTTCCGCCATCAGCTCCGCTGGAATCTGGCGATCCGCTATTCGCGGCCCTTGGGCCATCTCGGCCTGACCTTCACCCACGGCCTCTTCTGGTACGTGTTGGCCCTGTTTCTGGCGCCATCGTGGCCCGTAGCCCTGGGGTTCACCGCCGCCTATTCTCTGCTCCGCGCTGATGTCGCGCTTGCCGTTGGCGCGCGGGGAATGGGAGACACTCTCGCCAGGCGGAAACCGTGGTTGCTGCCCCTGCGCGACGCCTTCGCGTTTGTCGTGTGGCTCGCGAGCTTCTTCCCGCAGCGCATCCACTGGCGCGACCAGCAGTTCTACGTGCGCGAGAAACGCTTGGTTCCGATTCCGCCGCGCCATTCGTAGGCCGTTCGCAATGCGGCCGAAAGTCGATTGCACGCTCCCGGTTGACGAAACTATCCTCCGCCAGTAGAGTAGATGCAGGTCGCGCCTGCGGCCTTTTTTGTTGTCTCCCATCGGCTGGGAGGTCGTACAATTGGCAGTACATCAGACTCTGGATCTGATTATCCTGGTTCGAGTCCAGGCCTCCCAGCC
>Ga0187872_10001688_pt1 | contig 21634 bp, 9 predicted proteins | sample June2016WEW_16_4_FD_132973 | JGI IMG/M metagenome (GOLD analysis project Ga0187872, IMG submission 132973) | Peatland microbial communities from SPRUCE experiment site at the Marcell Experimental Forest, Minnesota, USA - June2016WEW_16_40 | ecosystem: Environmental > Terrestrial > Soil >...
CAATCTCTTCGACGCCCACCAAACTTCTTTCAATCGCCCAACCCACCAAACTACAAGCCCTTGCCCTCCATCGTCCTCCAAGGCCTGCTACCCGCTCTGCTCCCCTATCGACGGATTGGGGACAGGCGGGCTTGCCGCCTTGAACTCGGAGGCAAAAGCGGAACCGGCCACGATTCACATCCCTAAATTGTAACATAATTAATTTTGTCTTGTCAAGAGAATACTGCAATATGCTTGAATTTGTCGCGCGGCCACTCCTTACGGAGCCGGCGGCGCAGGGGGGCTTTGGAATTGCGCTTCAGCGTGATTGTTGCCACCTGACACTTGGATTGAACCCTTGCGCGCGCCCGATAAGGCAAGGCGGGAGTTGAGTCTCCGAAGACTCGCCGGGTGTCTGCTCTTCTCGGGGGACCCGGGGGGATCATTCTTGACCGGAGTACTTAGCGCCACTCTTTCGTGCAGGAGCAGTTCGGCCGCCATCACCCTGGCCTCCCTGTTAAACCATTTCTGGTTGGAATTCTGATTGAGGAAGTTGCTGAGAGCCACCAGGCTCATCCCTTGATGATGCGCCATCCAGCACCGGATTATTTCAAAGTTTCCATTTCCAGCGTCTTGAGCCGGATGGAAATCGCATGATTCGTAGAAACCCCGAGAACCCAGGCAACCCATCTTTCTCATGACCTCGAGGTTTCGAATCGCAGCCTCGGGTTCAACGGGCAACGCAAGAAAGGTGGAATAGGGGGAAACGACAGGCCTGTCAGGGGCGTGGGGGTCCAGTGCCAGCTCCGGAACACCAAAGGCCCGATAACGGTAGGCCCCCCCCCGATCTCGCTCACTGAAAGCAGTTTCCGATATGCCCCAGGGAATATCATTCCTCCCCGCGTATTCTTGCTGACAACGAATTGCCGCGCGCAGGGTTTGATCCATGATCGTGTCCGGATGGGAGCGCATCCAGAGTGCCGGCATCAGATACTCGAACATCGTTCCGCTCCAGGAGAGAAGCAGACGCTCTCCGAAACATGAGGTGTGTGACCTTCCAAGGCGAAACCAAGCCTCCTGGTTTACTTCACCTTTGGCGGCTGCAATGAAAACCGCCATACGCGCTTCGGACGCCAATAAATCGTAGTAGTAGGGATCCAACGCCGCAGTTGAGACGTCGTAGCCCGTCGAAAACAGCTTCCGCTTAGGGTTGTAGAGAAACCTGAAATCCATAACATTCACAAGTTGATCGGCGTCTTGGGCGATCCGCTGAAGTGTCTGTGCAAGCCGGGCTGCATTTCCGACGGTAAGAGGGAGCCGGCGCTGTAACAACCGCGCGGCGCTTCTTTCGGTCGCGCTCGTTTGGTCATTATTCAGGGACTCGGCCAGTTGGTCTTCCACGTCACGCAAGGTAGCAGGTAGAGACGCGAGGGTGATTCGCTCGATGGGGGCTCCGTACAGGAAAAGCGACGAATACTCCGGCAGCGCCCAAGGAATCAGGTTCTCGACCAGGGTGCGAACTCCGCGCAGGCGCGCGGCGGTCTCTCTGGCCCACCAAGCCAGGTCCGGCGCAATGGTGCCCGTCTCCGGGGAATCCCCGGGGTTATTGCCCAACATACCTTCGATCCGTTGAATCTGTTCTTCCAGCCACGGCAACGCTCCGATCCAGGAAGAAGCATCATCAACCAAAGGTTCAACGAAGGCCGCCAAGTCCCGGATGGCTCGAGGGGCTTCAACGGGTACTGATGGCTCGTGCGAAGCATCCGAAAGGAGTCGGATATGGTCACGAATCCCCTGCCACAGTTTCCGTGATAGCAGCGGCTCACTCGAAAGACCAAGGCTGCTTTGTTTCAGGGTCCACAAGCATGCGGCCAGGTTTCCGCTGTCGACAGTGGAAATGAACAGGGGTTCCAAAGGTCGGGAGGTTTGAATATCGTACCAGTTGAAGAAATGGCCGTTGTACCGGGGCAATTGTTCGGCGGTCTCGAGCGTACGTTCAACCGCCTCCGCGTACTCCTCTAAAGTTAAAAAGCCCAATTCATGGGCAGCCAACTGCCCATTGAGCAGAAGCCCCAGATTGGTGGGCGATAGGCGGGAAGCTACGAGTGGCGGATCCTCCTGGACATTGTCCGGTATCAGCCAGTGGTTTTCGGCATTGCTGAACTCACGGAAGTACCGCCACGTGCAAAGCCCCGCCAGGCGGAGAAAACTCTCACGCTCGGGAGTCATTTGAGGCGCCCTATCCACGGGCCGGCGGTTGACCCAATCCGAAAAGAAATTGGGAAGCAGCCAGAGTCCCAATATGGGCCAAGCAATATACAGCGCGGCGGGACGAACCACAGCAAGAAACAAGGCGGTCGCCAGGGAAAGGCAAGGGGTAAGCGCCAGGTAAGTTTCCACAAGAGACTTTTTCTTTCCCAACTCGGATTCGGCCGCAGTCTCCCATTCCAGCAGGTTGCTATGGGTCAGGCTGAGCCGGGTGAGCGTCCGAAAGATGGCGTCCAGCATGACGAGCGCCTGATGAGGAAGGAACACGAGCATGACGAAGACCTGGAGGTGGCCGGACACCAGATCGTTCGCCCGCTCCCGCAGAAAGCCGCGCCAATTCTGCCCTGGGCGGATTCTGAGCAGAGCAAACAAGAGTTGAGAGTAGGTCGGCATCAGCAGCAAAGCCAGCGTCACAAGAGTCCAGTAGACAGGGCCGCCCGGAAGAACCGCCCAACCCAGGATTAGCAACAGGAACAAGCCAATGTCGTTCATGCTCCGCCGCAAGTTGTCGAAGATCTTCCAGCGGGAGATGAAAGTCAGGGGGTTATGCACGCGGCGGCCGTAATAGTCCGGGACCCGGGGCAAAAGCCACCGCATGATCTGCCAGTCGCCCCGCACCCAGCGGTGCAGCCGCCGGGAATAGGCACTTAAGTGAGATGGGTAATCATCAATGAGGACAATGTCGCTCGCCAACCCGGCGCGCGCGTAAGATCCTTCGATTAAGTCATGGCTCAGAAGGGCATTGGTGGGGAAGCGTTTTCCCAAGACTCTTTGGAAAGTTTCGACTTCATAGATTCCTTTGCCCGTGAAGCTGCCCTCGCCAAACAGGTCTTGGTAAATGTCGGAGGCTGCCTGGGTGTAGATGTCAAATCCGGTCTGCCCCGAGTAAATGGCGGCGAGGCGCGAGTGGCGAGAAGATTCGATGCTGACGCTGACGCGTGGCTGGAGAATCGCATGGCCTTCAACGACGGTATTGGTTCTCGGATCGACCACGGCCCGGTTCAAGGGATGGGCCAGCGCTCCGACGAGCCGCTGGGCCGTCCCGGGGGGCAGTTTCGTGTCAGCATCCAAGGTAATAACGTATCGAATCGCCCGGAGCACCGAGACGTCTCCCGCTTTCACGGGGAAACTGTCAGAGGTCCCAAGAAGCAGGTTGTTGAGGTCCATCAGCTTGCCCCGCTTCCGCTCCCAGCCCATCCAGCTCCTTTCCGAGGGGTTATAGACTCGATGACGGTGCAAGTGCAAGAAACTGCCCCGCCCGTCCGGCGCATATTTCTGGTTGAGTTGGTCGATCAGAGTGGAGCAAATTCCTACCAATTCATCACGCTCGTCAAAAGGCTGAGAGGCGTCGGGAGGATCGGTCAAGAGGGCAAAGTGGAGATGGGGGTCGCGATTCCCCAGGTAACGGATTTCCAGGGTGTCAACATTGCGCCGGACCTCCGCTTCGCTCAACAGCAGGCAAGGAACCGCGACGAGCGTCGTGCACTCGCGGGGAATCCCTTGGGAATAATCCAGCTTGGGAATTCGCCGGGGAGGCACCACGATACTGGTAAGGTGATTCACGATACCGATGGCGGCATGGCTGGCAGGGATCAACAAAAGCAGACCGGGCAGCAACGGAATGATGACGCCGAGATGCTGCAAGAGGAAGAACACCAGTGCGAGGGTTGAAAGCTCGACACCAACGATGAAGAAGACCTCCGGCCATTCGAGGATGGCGCCCAGGATGCGTTGACGCAACCACGGTTTGTATCCGATGCGCTCCTTTAGGAGGCAAATGCCGGAGGCTATCAAGTAATAGCCAATGTGGGTCCGGCGGCTCGCTGTGCGTGAATCCGGATTTCTGGTTCGACTCCTGGCACGCATGGCCAGAAACACCGCTTGCCGTGCCACCTCTTCCTCGCTGAAGAGCGATTGCCGCGCCAACTCCTGAACGACCTTGCGGTACATCTCGCGGCTCTCATCATCCATGTTGGGATAGTCGCCGGACGGATCTTGCCTAAGGACACGCTCAGCCGCGTTGTTTTGCTCGAAGAAGCACTTCCAATCCATTTCCCGAATGACGCGGAGAGCCTGGACCGCTTTCTGTATTCGCTCGACACTTCGATCTCCGGATGGAGTTTCCGTCCGGCCGCCGATTCCACCGTGACCGCAAACGGTGTCGCCGTAGTCGGCGATTTGTTCCAGGATGGCGAAATCCAGCATGGGTTTTAGGGCACCGAACTCCGCCATCATGAGACTTTCGACCTGCTGAATTCCCTCGAAATAATGAGAAAGAGTTGCCTCGGTAGGAACCATGTCGACAGCTCGAAGAAAGCCAGCCGCCGCCGCATAGGCGCGCGGGACAATGGCACCTCCTTCTCCCCGGACGGTGAGGCCGCGCCTGGACTTCGATGCATCGAAGACCTCCTGGCTGAGAGTTTGCAGCAATCGGGCGTTCTCTAGCAGCCAGGATTCACCTGCGGGAAGAGTGTCGCCTCTGGCCTTACGTTCATTGAGGGTGCGCGAGACAATTCGAATCCGCCTTCTAACGCTTCGGCATCGGCTTACAAAAGCCGCCACTGACTTCTTGCCATCTACGTACCGCCAACCCTCAGCATCGCGAATTCCCTGGGCGATGAGCCCCTGAATCCGAATTTCCGGCGGCATTTGTTGTTCGGACACGGGACGGGCGGAAGGGGGCGGGGTGATGATGCCGTCACCCCCCGACCGCCTAACAGAATCACGCGGTTTTTCGACTGGACTCGCCATGATTAGATGCAAGCCTCTCGAGGCTAACGATAACTGGCGGCCTGGAGTTCAAACATCTTTGAGTAGCGCTGACCGTGGTTGATGAGTTCGTCGTGGCACCCGTCTTCAGCAATCTTGCCGTCTTCAAGAACCAGGATTCGATCCGCCATACGAACGGTGGAAAAGCGATGGGAGATCAGCAGCGCCATTTTGCCATTTGTCAGCTCCGAGAATCTTTGGAAGACCTCTCGCTCGGACCGGGCATCCAGCGAGGCGGTGGGTTCGTCGAGGATCAACAGTTGCGAATCTCGCAGATAGGCCCTGGCCAGGGCGATCTTCTGCCACTCTCCACCCGAAAGATCGACGCCGCCTTCAAAGCGCCGTCCAAGCATCTGCCCGTAACCAAGGGGAAGCCTCGCGATGACCTGGGCCGCCATGCTCTTTTGGGCTGCCGCGGCGATGCCGGCAAAGTTGCCGCGGTCGTCGATCTTCCCCATGGAAATGTTTTGTCTGGACGTCATTTCATAGCGCATGAAATCCTGGAAAATGACCCCAATTTCGCGGTGTAAGTCCTCCAGGTCGTACTCTCGGAGGTCAATCCCATCGAGCAGAATCCGGCCGGCGGCGGGATCGTAAAGACGAGTAATCAGCTTGACCAGGGTCGTCTTACCCTGACCGTTTTCTCCCACCAGCGCTACTCGCTCGCCCGGTTGCAGCCGAAAACTTAGCCCGTCCAGGACTAAACGGGAAGTTCCAGGGTAAGTGAACGATACGTTTTCGAACTCAAAACCCTGCCGGATGGGCCGGGGCGCAGGAAGGGCCCGAGGCTTGGATTTCACTTTCGGCTCGACTGCGAAGAAGTCCAGCAGATCGGTAAGGAAGAGCGCCTGATCAGCGATGCTCGAAAAAATTGAGAAGATCTGCTGAATATTGGTGCTCGCACCACTTAAAGCGCCGGCGAGGAAGACCATGGTTCCCACGGACAGTCTACCGGAAATGGTTTGGTAGATTACAAAAGCAAAGGCGCCGTAATAGGCGGATGTACTCAGCAGCGCGAACAGGGAACTCGCCCGCAGGCGGCGCTTCAGGAGCGAAACATTTTCCCCGTAGACACTGTCCGCAAGCTGAGCGTACCTGCGGCTGAAGTACCCACTAAGCCCGAACAGCTTCAACTCCTTGGCACTCTCCTTACTGGCTCCAAGGTCGCGCAGGTAATCCAGTTGCCGACGAGTCGGGGTGAGCCGCATATTCAGCGCATATCCGAGGAACGCGAAATGGCTCTCGCCAAGGAAAGCGGGGATAACCCCCGCGATGAGAAGCAGCAGCAGCCAGGGAGAAAATGCCAGAATGCTGACCGAAAGGGTAATCGCCGTAATGGCTCCCTGGAGCAGTTGGCCAAAGGCCTGAACCATCCCGATCCTGTCGGTGGCTTGGTGCCGGGCGCGCTCCAGCTTGTTGTAGAACTCCGGGTCTTCGTACGAGGAAAGATCAAGGCGCGAGGCGTGCTCCATCACGCGGACGCTGACGTGGCGCGTAAACCGGTCCGCCAGAAGGCCGTCGCAGTAATCACAAAGTCGCGCCAGGATGGTTCCGAGGAAAGCCAGACCAAATTCCAGAGCGACGAGCCACCAAAAAGCCGTGGAGATATGGGAATGGGTCTTTATGACCGCAACAATGGAATCAATGATTCGTCGTGAGACGGCGAGCACTGCAAGCGGAATGAGGGCGGCTACGATTCGAAATGCGATACCAGAACCTACCACTTGCGGTCCCGCCTCCCAAACAATCTTGAGAGCCGGGGGAATATTCCGCAATGCCTTAAAGCGTTGCCGCCAAGCACTCAGAAATGGGTCACTTGCCTGGGTTACTTGCATAAGGAGTCTGTGGCCTGTTCCTCGTTGTTGTATCCACGTGCCGAATCGGTAATGGCGGGATACCCTGAGGTCTGATTGTCGATCTTCGGCAATGGGGATTTGCTGCCTCCCGCCATCTTATTGAGTGGGCAATTGGGATGCCTAAAATGAAGTGGTGGAAACTTGAGGAATTCACTGTGTTTTCAATAGATTAGAGCGAACTTGGCCCGAAAACTAGGGAAAGGCAGGACGAAATGCCGTAAAAAATACCGAATCCCATGCAAAAAGCGGGTAGATCCATCGCTGCCCGGCCCACTATTGAAGGATGCGGTCATTTGTTCTAGGGCCTGGAAATTCTTACCAACCCTGTTCCGCCGCTTGGCTTCCTCCGGTCGGCCGTATGGTATTGAATCGGATACGGTTAGTCGAATTCTTGCGAAGTCGGAAGCCGACCTGCAAGTATCCCGGGGTGTTGTTGGGCTGCCTACCAGGCGGTCATCAAAGTGGGACGGGCCGATCGGCGATGTCAAATCCAAATAGAGGAGTGACCCATGAAAAAGCTTATGACTGCGGCTTTTCTGATTCTGACATTCTCCCTGGCGGCCTTCGCCGAGGAAACCCAATTGGAGAAGGCCACCAACGTCCTCAATGAGATTATGGCGACCCCCGACCGGGGCATACCGCATGATTTGTTCGAAAAAGCTGTGTGTGTGGGCATCGTTCCTTCCGAGATCAAGGGTGCATTCCTGGTGGGGGGAACTTATGGACGAGGGGTGCTGGTGTGCCGCGAGCATGGAAACGGCCCGTGGGGGGCGCCTTCGATGTTCACCTTGGGCGCCGGAAGCATTGGATTTCAAATCGGTGGTGAAGCTACCGATGTGGTCTTCATCGTGAGGAATGAGGCGGGCGCTCGAACCCTCGTTCAGGACAGCGTCAAGCTGGGCGGGGATCTTTCCGTAACCGCCGGGCCTGTGGGCCGTACCGCGGAAGGGGCAACGGACGCTCAGCTCCACGCCGAGATTCTCAGCTACTCGCGGACGCGAGGTTTGTTTGCCGGCATGTCGCTCGATGGCGCGGTGCTTAAGCAGGATCGGGACGATAACCGGGACCTTTATGGGCGCAGAATTGCCGCCCGTGAGATTCTGATCGACGGCATCGTCGCCGCCCCTCCTGCGGCAGTGCCCTTGGACCAAACATTGACGAAATACTCCCCCAGGGGTGGACGTTCGTTCGCAAGCTTGTAGTGGGTCGAGATGGCCGGGATGAGAATTCGGCGACGTAGATTGATTCATTTTGTCACCTGGCACCGCCGATAACCGATGTGGGGTCGTGCGTCACCCGGGGGGCAGGCCGTTGGCTCCCCCATCCTTTGCCCGCTTGGGTCGTCCGCTTGGGTTTTGCCGGTGCTGGTCACTCGACTCTCGTCACGGCCCCTGACGAATTCGGGGCCCAGACCCGGAGTTCCGGGCTCAGTTTCTCGTCACTCACCACTCGTCACTTGCCTCTGTCCTTTAATGACTTCGGATCCCGGACTCCGGACTCCAGACTCCAGACTCCGCTCTTCGCCACTGTTCTCTACTAACTCTATTTCTTTTCATCAATATAATGGAAATCAGCCTATAGGTCTTTTATTTTCATCAACATAATGGAAGGGCCGAATTCGGTCATTTTTTCTATATTTTTTTCCAACAACATAATGGAGGCTTCCTTCATTTTTTCCCCCCGCGTTTCTTGCCACCTTGCCACCCAGATTAAGGTAAGTCTTGTAATTTCAGCGGCATTGGTTTTTGCGAGGCTCTCGCCATAAAACGCTAACCCCATTTAGTTTCAAGTACATAATGGAAAGCTGCGGCATTTTCTTGGTGCCGATGTTTGTTTAGCATCTGCCGACCTTCGTGGCATGTCCATCCTAGCCATGGCTTCAAATGGGCAGGATGCCCGTGCCACCTCTAGCCCTTTCGCAGCCACTCCGTGCAATCTCTAATGGGCCCACTTCGCCCCGATTTATCGTGTGACCCTGCACTCTCTGCCAACAAACCCGACCGATTGGTGTCGATTAGCGTGAGATTGGTGTATTTTCGTGAAAAGAGAGTGTTTTTTGATGGACATTTTGCCATGCTTCCCTTTGTTTTCATACACATCCCCGGAGGTTCCTTCATTTTTAACATCTTCTTGGGTCAGTCCCCGGTTTCGGACCTTGATTAGCACCTTCGTAACCCGCCAAAATGGGGGGCACTTCCCAAATCGACAATCGACAATCGAATACCCTCCGCCGACTGGAATCTTTCATCCTCCGCATGAGCCCCGGATTCCCGTCCCTCCAATCTTGACACCGGAATTCTTCCCTGCTGACTTCGTAGCTTGGTGGGACCGGCTTTGGGAAGGGGGGAGACTTGCGCGCGGACATGACTGCATCCCACAGTAACACAGGGTTATTGTATCATCATGTACTAACAAAGTCAAGAGAAATCTACCAGTGTTAGAGGCTACAAAATGTCGCTGCGGAAGGCCAGTGTAGCGCGGACCTGGTTTGTAGGTCGGCGGCTTTTTCTTGCCAATAGGAGGACTGCTTTTAGTTGGCGATCCAGGGCGAGATTACCAGAGGATATGGACCGGCGGCTGTTTTTTGGATTGGAGCGGACCCCTTCACGATTTCGCAAAGCTCAGCAAGGTCGACCTTCTTCAGTCATTACGCATCATGCTTCCAGGTTACGGCGAAGCATACGGAGCTTTGATTCGATCTGTTCTTCAACTCCCAGTATTTCGTCAATGATCTTGCTTCTCTCACTCGAATCTTCTCGAGTGTAAGCCGCAACAACTGATCATTGAGGTAGAGAGTGGCAAAAAGCGCTTGGAAGATGATTTGGGCAACACAATGATGTTTGTTAGGCGCCCAGCACGGAGGATGATTCCTCAACACGTTTGAGGTATTCTAATGCCTTCCCGTTTGACTTCTACACCTTGATCGGTTCGGGGCCCGACAAGGTTTTCGGTTCTTCGATGAATGGCACGCCTTCAAGTTCAACTACGTCCTCCGCTCTCGATTGGGCACACCCCATCGTTCGCGAGTGGTTCCTCGGCAGGCTTGGCCAACCGACTGAGCCGCAAGAGCAGGGCTGGCCGCACATCCTGGCGGGAAGAACCATGCTGATTTCCGCGCCGACGGGTTCGGGGAAAACTCTGGCGGCCTTCCTGGTTTGCATCGATCGCCTGGTAAAAAATGCGCTTGCGGGGGAACTCCGTGACGAGACCCAAGTGCTTTACGTCTCTCCTTTGAAAGCGCTGGGAAACGACATACAAAAGAACCTCGAGATTCCGCTCGCACAAATCCTGAAGCTGGCGGAGGCGCGCGGGCTCGCTCTGCCGGAAATTCGAACGGCCGTGCGGACCGGCGACACGCTGATGCACGATCGCCGCGCGATGCTGAAGCGCCCGCCACATATCCTGGTCACGACTCCGGAATCGCTTTACATTTTGCTCACGGCAGAGAAGAGCCGCCAAATCTTAAAATCCGTCGAGACGGTCATCGTTGACGAAATTCACGCGGTCGCGGACGACAAACGCGGCGCGCATCTGGCCATTTCACTCGAGCGTTTGGAGGCCCTCACGATGCGGCCTCCGCTTCGCATCGGCCTTTCGGCCACGCAGAAGCCGATTGAGTTGGTCGCGCACTTTCTCACCGGAAATGGCCGGCCGGATCCCGCCATCGTGCAAATTGGCCACCAGCGCGAGGTGGACCTTGCTGTCGAAGTTCCCGCAAGTGACCTCGGGCCCGTTGCCTCCCATGAGTTGTGGGATGAAATCTACGACCGAATCGCGGCGCTCGCGCGCGAGCATCGATCAACGCTTGTCTTCGTCAATACTCGCCGCCTGGCAGAACGTGTGGCCCACCATCTGGCTGAACGGCTGGCCCACGACGCTGTGGCCACCCATCACGGAAGCCTTGCACGGAAATTGCGGCTCGATGCTGAAAGGCGGCTGAAGGCGGGGGAAATCCAGGTACTGGTCGCCACGGCTTCGCTGGAACTTGGAATCGACATCGGGGCAGTGGAACTTGTTTGCCAGATCGGATCGACGCGTTCGATCTCGGTTGCCTGGCAGCGGATCGGACGCGCCGGCCACTGGCACGGCGCCATTCCCAAGGGCCGCATCTTTGCCACGACTCGCGATGAATTGGTGGAGTGCGCCGCTCTGGTGCGAGGCATGCGACATGGCGATCTGGACCGCCTGGAGATTCCCGACGCGCCGCTCGACATCCTGGCGCAGCAATTGGTGGCGATGTGCGCGGCGGAGGAGTGGAAGGAAGATGATCTCTTCACGCTGCTGCGGCGAGCTTATCCCTATCGCAACCTCTCTCGCACTGACTTCGATGAAATTGTGGAAATGCTCACGGAGGGAATCAACGCCCGTCGCGGACGGCGTGGCGCGCACCTTCACCGCGACAGAGTAAACCGGCGCCTGCTGGGAAGGCGCGGGAGCCGCCTCGTCGCCATCACCAACGGCGGAGCCATTCCGGATAATGCGCTCTACACGGTGGTGGCAGAACCCGAGGGCAATACCGTCGGCACGGTTGACGAAGACTTCGCGGTCGAGAGCCTTCGCGGCGACATCATGCTGCTCGGCAATACATCCTGGAGAATTCGCCGGATTCAGGCAGGACGTGTTCTTGTGGAAGACGCCCACGGGGCTCCCCCCAACGTGCCTTTCTGGCGCGGGGAGGCTCCGGCGCGCACACCCGAGCTTTCGCAGCAAGTTGCTGACCTACGCCAGAAAATCAGCGAGCTCACGCCGCGGCTGGGACCCGGCACGTCGCGGCTGGATTCGGGCGATCCTGACGCCGCGGTGGCCTGGCTCAAGTGGGACTGCGGTCTTGATGACGCGGGCGCCGAGCAGGTGGTGGAACACATCGTGGCGGGGCGCGCGATTCTGGGCGCGGTCCCGACGCAGACAACGGTCATCGCCGAACGCTTCTTCGACGAAAGTGGCGGGATGCAACTGGTGATCCACGCGCCCTTTGGCGGCCGCATCAACAAAGCCTGGGGACTCGCGCTGCGCAAGCGATTTTGCCGCTCGTTCAACTTGGAATTGCAGGCGGCAGCGACGGACGATGGCATCAACATATCGCTCGCGGAGCAGCACAGTTTTCCACTTGCGGACGTCTTCCGATTTCTGCACCCGGCATCGGTCGAGCAGGTGCTCGAACAAGCGGTGCTGGCCTCGCCCGTCTTCGCCGCTCGCTGGCGATGGGACGCATCGCGAGCCCTGGTCTTATCCCGTTTCGAGGGTGGGAGGAAAGTTCCGCCGCAGATTCAACGCATGCGCGCTGATGACTTGCTAGCATCCGTCTTTCCCGATGCCGCAGCATGCCCGGAGAATCTCGAGGGCGAGGTGCGGATTCCGAATCATCCCCTGGTGCGCGAGGTGATGAAGGATGCGCTGACGGAGGCGATGGACCTGGAGGGGCTCAAGCGCGTGCTCGCGCAAATTCTGGATGGCAGCATCCGGTGCGTCAGCGTGGACACTCCCATGCCGTCGCAGTTCGCGCACGAAATTTTGAATGCGAACCCGTACGCGTATCTCGATGACGCTCCCCTCGAGGAGCGGCGCGCGCGAGCGGTCGAGATGCGCCGCGCTTTGCCCGATACCGTCGTTTCCGACATCGGGAGGCTTGACCCCTCGGCCATTGCTGAAGTGCGTGCGGAGGTCTGGCCGGATGTTCGCGACGCCGAGGAGTTGCACGACGCCTTGGAAAGCCTTGTCGCCATGCCGGATCTCGATTTCCCTGGAGTCGGTGATCTGACATTCGCGAACCTTGCGGATGCGCACTCCGCGGATTTCGCCTACCTCCAAAATTCCCTTCGCGCGTCTTTAGTGACGTGGAAGAAATTCTTCGACGAGCTCCTGGCGCAGCGGCGCGTGGGGCGAGCCGACGTTGCAGACCGCTCGTACTGGGTGACGGCCGAGAAGGCAAAATCATTCGAGCAGATTTTCCCGGATGCACAGTTCACAACCCCGCTCGCGGTTCTTGAGGGCGGCGCCCCCGAAAAAGAAGATGCCATGCGGGCGCTCGTGAACGGCTGGCTCGAGCACTCCGGTCCTGTCCGCGCCGGCTCTCTTTCCCGGCTATTGGTCATTCCCGCGGACGAAATGGAGCAAACTCTACTGCGACTCGAAGCGAGCGGCACGGTCTTGCGGGGACGATTCTCAGAAGTTGCCTCGGACGTAGTGGAATGGTGCGACCGCCGGCTGCTTGCCAGGATCCACCGTTTGACGCTGGGAGCCCTACGCAAAGAGATTGAACCGGTCAGTGCGGCGCAATTCATGGATTGGTTGCTCCACTGGCAGCACGTGGCGCCGGGCACGCAGCTTCCCGGCGAGCGCGGGACCTTCGAAGTCCTGCGCCAGCTTCAGGGGTATGAAGCGCCCGCCAACGCCTGGGAGCGGGAGATTCTGGCGGGCCGCGTGGCCAACTACGATCCCGACGTCCTTGACCGGCTATGCCTCACGGGATCGCTTGGCTGGGGGCGCTTGTCTCCTCATCCGGCGATGCTGCGCGATGCGAGGGAGGGCGGGCATCGCGTGGTGCCCACCAGCGTTGCGCCGATCACGTTTTTTGCGCGCGATGACGCGGACTGGATGCTTTCTCGCCAGGGTGGGATCTCCGGGCAAAACATGAAGGGCTTGAGCCCAGTTTCCAAAGACGTCCTGGATTTTCTCAAGTTGCGCGGTGCGTCTTTTTTTGCCGACATCGTGCGTGGGACTCGCAAATTGAAAGCGGAAGTCGAGGGGGCGCTCTGGGAACTGGTTGCGGCGGGCGTGATCACGGCGGACGGATTCGACAATCTGCGGGCCCTCATCGACCCGCGGCGGCGCGCCGGGCAGGGCAGCGGGCGCGGCGCCCGGCCACGCGACAGCGCGGGACGCTGGTCATTGCTCTTTCCAAGCGAGCCGGAAAACCGTGACACGGCGATCGAGTCAACCTGCTGGATGCTTCTGAAACGATACGGTATCGTCTTCCGCGAGGTCCTGACACGTGAGTCGATTTTGCCCCGCTGGCGACAAATCTTAATGGAGTTGCGGAGACTCGAGGCGCGCGGTGAAGTGCGCGGAGGCAGGTTCGTGAACGGTTTTCTGGGGGAACAATTCGCATTGCCGGTTGCGGTGGATTCCGTAAGGGCCATGCGCGGGCGTCCCGCTACCGGTGAGATCATCACGGTCTCGGCAGCCGATCCCCTGAATCTTGTTGGAATCATCGTGCCGGGAGATAAGGTCCCGGCAAATTCCGGCCGCTTGATAAGCTTCCGTGACGGCGTCGCGGTGGATAATAGCCAATCCCACGCTTTATTGAAAACCGTGGAACGCGCGGGGTAGCGCTTCAATTAATTCTTCGCAAAAGCTCTGGAGACCGCCCTTCATCCTTCCAGAATCGAAGGCGTGTGACCAGAACCCTCGGAAAGGCGAAGCCTTCCCTTGTACATTTCGAATGGGCCGCCCCCGGACCAGACCCTCAAAGATTACAGCACAAACCACATCTACGGTTTCGCTACACAGCCAAGTGGATTCGTAAACCTTACGCGGTTCCCGATGGGCCACCCACTGTGTGGGGCTTCGAATTTGCTCGACGGAAGGAGCACGGGGTTGTAAACCGCGCCGCGCGCCACGCTTAAGGGCAAGCTGGCGCGCGGTTGCCGCAGGGGCTTCGGGTATGAAAAGAACCACGTTCAGGAGGGGCCTGAGCGTGCCATCTTGCTCAGTCCTTGTCCAGGTTTGGGGCGTGCGCCGTTTTTCGCTGGGGCGATAGCGGGCCGCTTTCCCGGGTCTCCGCCCGGTTCTGCTTGACTTCCGATCCCGCCGCCCCGGCAGGATAAGGCTTGTTGCCCATCATTCCCTTCCAGAGGATGCGGTTGTAGACTGTAAAGTCGATGCGATCGGCGTCCGAGAAGTCCATTCCTTTTGTGACCCGTGCCCAATACTTCGCGTCGTGCTTCAACCTGGGCACCACCAGTCCGGCCGTTTTGGGAGGCAGCGGCAGGCTGGTGTTGTAGAGGTAGGCCGAGGGCGTGGCGGTGAAGCTCCAGTTGGAGGGGGTGGTGTTGAAGATGTCGGCCATGGGCTTAGCGAGTGCATCATTGAGGTTCAAGGGAGGCAGGCCCAGCACCTCTTCGATCGTACGCACGAAGTTGACAGTGTTGTAGGGTGTGGACACCACCGTTTGTTGCTTCACGAAAGCACCCGCTACGAAGGCAATGGTACGGTGCGAATCCACGTGGTCGCCGCCGTCTTGGGCGTCGTCTTCAATGACAAAGATCAGGGTGTCGTTGGCGTAAATGCTGTTCGCAATCTTCTGGACCAGCAGGCCGACCGCGTAGTCGTTATCGGCTTGCTGAGTTTCCGGAGTATTTACAAGATCAATTGCGGTACCGAAGTTTCCGGTGTGATCGTGCATAAGGCGAACGAGGCTCAACGAAGGGAGTCCACCTTTGGCGTAATTGGCGTTGAACTCCCGCTCCCACTCCGTGTAACGGTAATAATCCGGAAAGTTGTTGTCGAAACCGCGGAAGTACGGATCGGTGTAGGGAAAGAGGGAAACACTCGCAGGGGTCGCTACGACGGTGCCGGTTGCCGCCGGGTCGTGCGCGAGGGGAATGGCGCAGGTCGGCTCGTTGTAGCAGGTCGTGTCGACAAAGAAACCGTAGTTGCGGACGGTGAGGCCTGACCGCAGGGCGGAGTCCCACAAATAGCCGGTATTGACTTCGTCATTCGGACCGTCCGGCGCAGCCACGTTAGTCTGGCCCGCCAGCACGTCCGGATCGTCGGGGGTGCGGGGGTCGGCGGCCACGCGCTGGGCCAAGGTAGGAATCGCCACGTTCACATTGCGATTCACACCCTCGCTATCCAGGCTGAGGCCTCGCGCCGCGTAAGCCAACGGATATTGGCGTTCGATCACATCAGGGGCACGGGCGGAAGTGGTCCACGGCCATCCGTCATTGCTGACTTCGCTGCTGGCCAGGAAATTGTCGAGCGTGACGAAGTCGAGTGCCAGATTGTGCTGATTTGGCGTGATAGCCTTTCCCCACTGAACCAAACTGGTGTCGCCATTGCCTACCGGCAGATCGCCCAGAACCTGATCGTAGGTGCGATTTTCCTTAATGATGAAGATCACGTGATGGATTCCCTGGCGCACGGCGGCCATGACAGTGGCGTCGCTCGCACTCTCGGTGGCGGAGAACCGATCGTTGGTGAGCACCTGCGCCGTCAGCGCCGGGAGCTGCGCCGCGATGTTGGCAGTGGGAAAGCTTTGCAATCCGGCTTTGGTCGTCTGTGGATTCCACTCATTCATGGTAATGCAATTTGGGTAGTTTGCCGGACCGTAGCCATAGCACCAACTGGGATTCGCGCCCGTCGGCGATTTCCCATTCACCACGTACGCCCATTTGCCGTCAGGGCTAAAGCTCACGGAATTTGGGTACCAGCCGGTGGGAATGAGACCCACCACCTGGTCGTTCTGATCCGTTCCGGTCAACGCCACGACGGCAACGCTATTCAGGTTGCCATTCGTCACCCAAAGCTGGGTCCCATCGGGGGTGAGCGTTACGCTGTTGGTGTTGGCGCCGGTCAATTTCTGCTGCAAGGCAGGGATGGATGAAACGACAGAGGGGGGAGCGATGACGGGGACAGTCTCCAGCACGGTGTTCCACTTGGCTTTGTCGCCTGGGTTCGTGTCGATGACGTCCACCGTATCCGACTCGTCTTCGGCAACGTACAGGCGCGTCTGGGCCACATTGATGGTCATCTTATTCGGTTGACCTTTCACGGGGATCCGGGCAATGACGGCCGGCGTCCCTCCGTCCAGATTCACCACGTCAATCTCGCGGTCGCGAAGGCTGGAGACATAAGCCCAAGTGGTGGTCGTGCTGCCCGCCGGCAGTGTGGGTTGGGCGATAACGGCCCAAAAGGGATATTCACCTCCCGGAGTGCCCGGCAGCGGCGAGCTGGCGGCCTTGCCCGGGCGCAGGTCGAGTTCCCCTGGTTGATACCCCGAGGCGTTCAGGGTGCTCAGCGGCTCCCAATTACCCAAGCCTCCTTCGAACACCGTTATCGAGTCATTGTAATAATTCGCCACCACCAGTTTCTGGCCATCACTCGATACGGCCAGGCCGGCGGCGCATGGCTGCACGAAAACGATGCTGTTTACTGAAGGTGTCGGTTCGGAGGGGGCCACCATGAGGCCAACACCCGCCGCGTGATTCAGGAGCAGTTCAGGTTGCTGCGCCGGCACCCATGTCTTTTGGTCGGCCCCCACAGTGAAGACGTGAACGTTGTCATGCTGGGGATTACTGGAGTTGAGGAAACCGCTGCTGCCAAAAGGGAAATCCCCCATGCCGCTGGAAGCGTAGAAAGCACTTTGGGTCGGGTCGAAAGCTAAGCCGTTGTAGGAATTTGGGATCATCACATTTTGTAGATAAACGGGCGCACCGGTCGAGATGTCGTAAATGAAGACGTACTCACTCGAGGGTGAGTTGGCTGGGAGACCGCCGGCGGCCACGGACTGATCGGGTGCTAGTTCCACGACGGGCGGCTCGGGTCCGAAGGCCATGGCGCCGAGGGAGCCAGCGTAGAAAATGCGATTAAATCCGCTGGTCAGAACCAATAGGAGGTTCCCCTTCACAACGCTCGAGACTGCTTGTCCCGCCAGCCAGGGATTGCCGTTGACCAGCCAAGGGGTGGTGAGGGGTTGGAACTGGGCGCCCGAGGGTGCCAGCGGCGTGATCCATTGGTCCATGTTGGGAATGAACTGTACGCCCGCAGCCGCAGCATTTACGGTGATGCTGAGAGTCGCGGTGGCATTGCCGGTCAAGTTGGATGCCATCACGGTGTAGTTGGCCTTGGCGGTTGTGGCCGTGGGGGTCCCGGTTATGATGCCTGTGTCCTCGTCGATGCTAAGGCCCGCAGGTAGGGCCGGACTCACGCCGTAGGCGGTTACCGCTCCGCCGGTGCTGGTGGGGGCATTCGCCGCGATCGGCGTCCCCACAGTGTAGACCGCCGCGCCCGTAGTGTAGGCCAGACCCGCCGGGGCGGCATCATTCACCGTGATGCTCAGGGAAGCCGTGGTGCTGCCGGCCGAGTTGGAAGCCGTTACCGTATAGCTGGCTGTCGCGGTCACGGCGGTGGGTGTTCCCGTGATGACACCCGTACCGGTGTTCAGGGTCAGGCCCGCCGGAAGGGCCGGGCTTAGACTGTACGACGCCACCGCTCCGCCCGTGCTGGTCGGGCTGTTCGCCGTGATTGGAGTTCCTTTGATATAGTCCGCTGTGCTGGTTGTGTAAGGGAGATTAGAGGGCGGCTGAATATATTGAGGGGTGGGATTCGAACCCCCACCGCAACCGCAGAGAAGAAACAGTATTGCGGATAAGAAAAGACCGAGACATTTGATAGATCGCATAGAAAGCTCCTTTTCAATTGTCACTGGCGCCATGACATGGCACAGAGACAATCAGACTTCGCCCACATTAACATACCGCCGCCGACGAGTGACCTTGACTTTGGGGGCCACCTCGTCCTCCGGGTTAGGTGCTACACACGTGAAATTCGCAGCATTTTCACTGTCTCCTGTACCCGCGTACTGAGCATATTGCGGATAAGGACACAGAGGGCGGGTCCTGCCTGGTGGCAGCGCGCTTCCGGAAAGGGGGTTCGACGTCTGATTAAATGAATTGCCGGCAGTCATGGAGTCGGGGGCCGTGCCCTGTTCCACCCAATTTACAATCTCAGTAAGAGAATCAAAGCTATCGAGCGCATAACTCCCGCCCGAGCAGTGGTTCATTCCGGGAACCAAAAAGAGCCTGGCGAAACTTCCCGTGGCTGTCCCGTACTTGGACGACAGGTTCTCGTAGTAATTCACCGTGTCATACATCGAGAACACAGGATCGCTCTCCCCGTGGAAGAAGATGATCTTTCCGCCGCGGCCCGTGAAGGTATCCAGATTCGTCGACGTTGCTTCCAGATAGGACACGGCAGACTGTGTAAACGTTGAATTTGTGGCGTTCAGGTTGTTATTAAGATCGTCCATCGACTCCGTGAACACATTCAGAGAAGCATTCGGCGGAGATGACAGCAGATACATGGCCAACTGGGTGCCCAGAGTTATGTTCGCGGCGGGAGTTGGCGGATAGGGAAAAGCAACATACACAGGCTGCGGATACCCAACGGGGATATAGGCAGTGGGGGGGTTAACGCCAAGCGTCCACATTATCCATTTAGGATCGCTGATCCCCACATCGTACGACAAATTCGAGTAGAGCGCATTCCCCTGAGAATCCACGGGCCCCGCGAACACATTCTGAATTGCCGCAATCTGCGCAGGAAGCAAGCAGGTCGCGGTTTTCGCTCCCGAACACTGAAGCTGGCTAAGCGTGGCCGGGTTAAATGCTTGCTTGCAGGCGGCGGTGTTGAAAATCATCTTATCCTGTAGTCCATCGAGTGTATCACACGCCTGAAGCACGAATTGCCCAACGAGCGCCAGGTCCGACTGGCTTGCGGCCGGGGAGAGGTTAGGATTCCCATTGATATCATAGGTGGGTCCGGTGGTTCCGACAGCCAGGGCGGCTTGAGCAAATTGCTGGGTATCCCAAGCTTCGGCAATGGCAGTATGAGGAACCCGGAAGCCGGGGTCCCCAGCGACGATTCCATCGAACATGTCACCCCAGCGCTGACTGGATGTCATTGCTTCCCGCCCTCCATTGGAACAACCGAGATAGTACGAATAGACGGGGCTGATGCCGTAAAACGACATCAAGATGGATTTTGCCACTGGAGCCAGGGTCCCTATCTGCTGATAGCCGTAGTCGGACCTCGCCTGCGGATCATATCCAAATCCGGTATTCTGATCGGAGGTATGGCCTGAGTTCTGGGTGATAACAGCGAACCCGCGATAGAGAGCTGGCGGGAAGGCCGTACCCCCGCCAAGGGTGGCGCCCACTGCCTCTCCTACCACGCCGTCAAGCCCGCTGCCGCCCGTGAAAAAGAAATCGCCATTCCAAGTCGTGGTAGGCATTCTGAGTTCAAATGAAATGCCATAATTTGGATCTGACGCCATTGCCGGTGTCAGATTGCCATACCCGTCCATTGCCGGCGCAGGGACTCCCATACGGGGATTCACAATTCCCTGAACCAGGCAGTGTTCAGGTAGATTCCCCCAACTTTGGTAAGGGCTTGGATAAGGAGTAGAGTTGGCGCTAACCAGTTCTGCCCTGGTGATCTGAGTATTGGGAAGAACAAGTTGGGCAATGTTGGCACAATCCATCGCTGGTCCTGTGGGCACAACTTTTGCCGCGGTGATGGTCAGTGTCGCCGTGGTGCTGCCGCCCGAATTGGAAGCGGTAACCACGTAACTAGCGGTGGCGGTGGCGGTCGCGGGGATTCCGCTAATGATACCGGTGCTGGGGCTCAGGCCCAGGCCCGCCGGAAGGGCCGGATTCACACTGTACATGGTCACCGCTCCGCCGGTGCTGGTGGGGCTGTTCGGCGTGATCGGCGCCCGTATGGCATAGACCGCCGTGCCCTTCGTGTAGCTGAGTGCCGAGGGCGGCTGATCGTTCACAGTGATGCTCAGGGACGCGGTGGTGCTACCTGCCGAGTTGGAAGCATTTACCGTGTAGCTGGCCGTGGCGGTCACGGCCGTGGGAGTTCCTGTGATGACACCCGTGCTGGCGCTCAGAGTCAGACCCGCCGGAAGGGCCGGGCTGACAGTGTACGCGCTCACCGCTCCGCCAGTGCTGGCGGGGCTGTTCGCCGTAATCGCTGTCCCTTTGGTGTAGTCCGCCGTGCCAGTCGTGTAGCTGAGCGTTGAGGGCGGCTGAACGGAGACGGGACCGGGACCGCCACCACATCCGCAAAGAAGAAGGATCACGGCCGTCAGAAAAAGAGATACAATCAGCAAAGTGAAAGGTCTGTAATTTCTGTGGTGCATGTTCATAGATTGATTCCTGATATTTCTTGAGGGCCGAAGTATCGGGGCTTGCCTAAAAGAAAGATTGCCATCAACGTAGGCCTGGCTCGAATTCGGCCTGCTTTTTTCAATCTTTGGCTTGCCCTCGCATTTCCACCCCGGCTGAAACCATCGCTGAAACCCGTTCATGATCCGCCTTTTCGCCGTTACTAAAACTGAGGGGCCGTAGCCGGCAGTGTGGCGGAGTTGATTCCTTCACATTGCGAGTAGTCAACTGTCAGGTTGCTATTGGCGTCGAGCGTCAGCGTCCAGACGGTATCGTAGTCAGTCGGCGACCAAGTCGGCGCCGTTGGGCCGCCCCCATGCGGGAAATAGCTTGAGAACAGTGCATTCACTGTCTGATCGATTTGAACGTACGACCACCCCAGCAGCACTTTCTGATTGGAGAATGCGCCGCCGATGAAGAAAAAATTGCTGGTTAGCTGGGCCGCGTTCGGATCGGACAACTCGAAGCCCGATACTAGATGATAGGGCAGGTTATTGGCGATTGCGTATGGTTCGACAGTCAAAGCGGGGGCAACACCCGACCACTGGTCTTCGCCCGAGGTGGTGACCGTGCCTTGGCTAAATTGAGAGACATCTCCCGACCAAACTTGGTTAGGGCTAATCTTTCCGCCCAGCGCGTTCGGAAGATCCAGCGCGCGCCACTGCCCTGCACCAACATAGTTGTTGTCGGACCAGTACCCCTGCGGATGCGCCTCTGCATGGCGAACAATGTAAAGGGTTTCGTTGGTGTTGGCTCCGGCAGGAATTACGGCGCCACCGATACCGCCGGTCACGGTGATGCTGGACGGCG
>Ga0187872_10001692_pt1 | contig 21602 bp, 12 predicted proteins | sample June2016WEW_16_4_FD_132973 | JGI IMG/M metagenome (GOLD analysis project Ga0187872, IMG submission 132973) | Peatland microbial communities from SPRUCE experiment site at the Marcell Experimental Forest, Minnesota, USA - June2016WEW_16_40 | ecosystem: Environmental > Terrestrial > Soil >...
ACTCGAAGCCCTTCTCGAAGGCTTTCAGGTTCAGATCGCGGAAGGCGGAAGGTACCGAGTCCTCCACAGCTTTATGCACGGCGTCCCTTTTCAGCAGTTGCGTCGCTGCCGTGAAGAAACCCACCAGCACGGAATTCAGCACCATGCGCTTGCCCAACTCTTCCGCGAGCCGCGTCGCGGGAACGCTGTAGACCTTGGTGTCGGGTTTGAGGTCCGCTGTCCGTACCAAGTCTTGCTCGATGACCAGGGTTCCGCCATCCTTCAACTCAGGAACGAAGCGCGTGTAGGCTTCTTGCGACATCACTAGAGCTGTACGCGATGGCTGCGCGCCAATCGCTCAGGCGCAACTTGCCCACCTGCAGGCCTTGCGCGCGGGCCAGTTCAATCGTCCGCAAGAATCGGAAGCTCGCTTCATCCTCACCGGAACGTGCCGCGTCGAATGCGCCGAGCCACTCCGGGCCAGGCTCACAATCGTCGTCCAGAAACACCAACCAGTCGCCGCGGGCTACGCGTGCGCCGAGTTGCGCGTCAGTTTGAGCCCTTCCGCCATGAATGCAATGTCATGGCAGCTGTGGACGCATGGTCGCTTTCGCCCGTCAGGTAATACCCCAGTCTGAGCATTAGCGGCTTGTATCGCAGTCCGCCTGTGAATGGCAATGATCTAAGCTGATGCAAGCGGACAGAGTCCTGGCGAACCACACCTCTCTGAGGAACTACATTCAGCGGGCTAGAGCCATCTCGCGGAGTGCTGTGTCCAGCGGTTCGAACACCCGGTCCCAACTGTACCGTTGCTCGATGAGTCGTAGACCGTTGTCATGTAACCGCTGCCATAACGATCGGTCATTCAATACTTGATGTACCGCCTCAGCGAAAGCGACAGGGTCGTCACGAATCAATAGATGTTTACCGTCCTCTACGGCCAAGCCGGCGCATCCGATCGTCGTACTGACGACGGGCAATCCGAACGCCATCGAATCCAGAATTTTTAAGCGGACGCCACAGCCGACACGCAATGGAACGACGGTAACGCTGGCCCTGGCCGCGATGGGGCGCATATCCGGCGGGGTGTCGATCAGCTCGAAACCTGGCTGTCCATCCAGGGCGCGAATTTCTGGAACGGGCTTGCTGCCGGCGACGATCAGCCGCAGAGAAGGATCCAACTGAGCCAGGTGTGGCCATATCTCGTGCCAGAGATGGAGAACGCCATCGATGTTCGGATAGTATTGGAGCGCACCCATAAATAGCACTTTGCCGGTATCCGGCAGAGGATGTGGAAGCTTTATGCCCGGGTCCGATCCGTTTTCGACGAGAATGGTTTTGCCTGTTTTCGCTCTTCGCTGTATTTCGATTCGTTCTTCTTCAGACACCGTACTGCGCACCGGGAATTCTGGCCAGACACGGTCTTCGTACTGCCGGAAGAGTTCGGTTTCTCGGGGTGAACTTTCAAATACGCCAGTGGGATCGCCCCACAAGGGACGGTCGCCGGCTTGCGCCATGCTCGCAGAGATCACGCCATGTTCGGCCAGGATCGTTGGCGCATGAACAAATTTCAGATACGGGGCGAGAAAGACATACTCGATCACAGCGGCGTCATAGAGACGTCTGGGAATCGACTCTAACAACATCTGCATCTCGATCGTCTGGTACTGCCGAACGGATTCAGGTAGACGCTGAGCGTCACAGGAAGGGTCACCTCTGCGAACGGCAAATACAGAACGACAATAGCGAAGAATCGTGCGCCGATGTTCCTCGGCTCCCTCCCTCCAGAACGTAACCAGCGTTAAGTCGTGTCTTGTTCCCAAGAAGCGGATTTTGGCCCACGTGTGAGCGAAGGTTCCGGTCCGTGGCGGGTAGGGCCACCAGGGTGTCAACATCAGCAATCGAAGACGTCCCGGCTGCTTGGCGCGAAAAAGGCGTTTCAGCCACTGGTCATCGGCATGCCAAGCGATTTCCGGCTTCCGGAATCTATAGACCCACCCGGAGATTCCAGTCGGCGTCGCCCGATTGACGTCACCGGAATCGAAATTCACGGTTCTGATCGGCCGCAAAGGAAAAACGCGAATCAAGTCCGCCAGCACCTGAAAACGTTGTGCGACCATCGCCAGGTTAGTGGCGAGTGGGCTTGGGACTCGAAGAAGATATTCGTAGAGACTATCGTGGTGGGTTCCGTGGCGGCGATGCGGTTTGTGAAACGGTAGCCGACAACCGGATCGAATTCCCGGTAATGCTTGGCAGCGGAAACGCGTAAAGGATTCGTTGCGCGACAAGCGCGGCCGGAAATCGACCCGCAGGAGGCTGCAACCTATATTCGACTCGGTAGACCTTGGCCCCGGTGATGTTCGGTTGAACACTTGGGAGTTCACGCTGCCAAAGTAGGCGCACAAGGCCTAGCGAGCGTGCCCGGCTCTCCTCAGGATCTCCGCCCCGGAATATGCCCCAACGCGTCATGTTCCATGCCAGTCCAGCGTTACCGAAGGCGCTGTAGTAAGCAGTTGGGCTGACGCGTATTTCGCGCCCGTTCGATGTAACCCAGCGGGCTTCCCATATATCCAAGTCCGACTGAGTTGCAGGAGTGAATGTCGGGTATAGATCGAATGGCCAGACCGGCCGCCTCTTTGCGAAGCCGTTGACCAGTCGCCGAACTGCTCCGAGCCTTGGTACGTTCGACGGCAGATAAACATCCCGCAGGCTATAGAGAAGCAGGAGACTGCTGACAGCCAGTTGACACCCAAACAGCGCCGGTCCTACTCGATGGATCAGTATAGATGGAGTATCGAGCGTGGCAGCTTTACGCTTCGCCTGAGGCGCCGCCGACGTGCAGTGTCTGGCGTCGGCGACACGGCGATAGGCTCGTCGACCCAAACGTGCGACGAAGGGAATCTGCATGATCGCGCCGATCGGCCAGAACAGCAGCATTCGTTTTGCGATCCATGCGTACGCGTCGTAAGCAAAAGCAATCCGTCCTCGATCGGCAACATACACATCCGTCGTGAGCATCTGGCCTGAAATCTGTGGATACGATTCCCGCATCGGATCGGTCGAAACACCCGGCACTGGCTTCAGCGCGTCGAACAAGTCAAACGATCTGAGAACGGCAACCGTTCGGCGGCAAAACGCGCATTCTTCGTCGTAAAACACCAGGAGAGGACCTCGGCGTGAGAGAGCTCGGCCCATTGCATTCCAATCGAACAGAGAGGCGTATGCCGACATGAGATCTGTAAACCAGATCTTCAGCACGATGCCGTTGCCTACGTGAAACACTAATCCCCACAACCCCAAAGCCGGTCGAACCCTTCGGAAAAATACGATGAAAATGAACCCCACTTCGAACGCGACCACGCTGAGGCCGAGTATCGCCAGGGCAAATCCTGGAAGCGAGTCCACACGGATCGGATTTTTGAAATGAGGGTTATACAAGTACCACGCGAGCCACGTTTGCCACATGATGTTGCGGAGATTGGGAGGAGCCGCCCAGTGATCCGTCAGCGAACTTTGAAGCTTCGCGATCCCCGTGACGAGATACAGCGCTCCCATCATGAGCCAGGTGTACCGAAGGGTCCAGAGCGCAGCAGACGGGGGGAAGGGCATATCGACGCTACCCTCATCAGCACTATGAGTCGCCTGTCGCAAGGCATCGATCGAAAACAAATGTCCCGATTGACCGGCGGCCAGCAGCGCCATGAACCAAATAATATGGTGGAAGTGATCAATCTTCCCGATGTTCTGAGTCAGACCGAATCCGTATAAGGAAATCAATGTTGCAAGCCCAATGGATGAACGTGTGCAGAAACCGACGATGCCGAGGATAATGAGCACGATATCCGCTATCGCCAGAGCTTGCGCAGCGGGTACGTTCGCGAGCAGACCGATCGGCAGCAGCCTATAAAAAGACACCGGGACCCACATCTCACGAGGAATGCCCGGTAGAATCTTCTCGCTCCAACCCAGAAAGCGCAGAGCCCACGGCATAGCGGCAAAGCTAAGGAAGACGATTCGGAAGATCGCGAGATTGGCAGTCCACCCCCGCGGGTTCGTGAAAACCTCATCCGCTTTCCACGCGCGGATTACCGCAGATCGAATTTCACTCCAAATCGCCATCATTTGTGAAGGATCTACGAGAGTAATTAGGACGAGCTTACGCCGATCGAGTCACAGTAGCACACACGCGTCGGTGACTCCCTGTAATCGGGCGCACGTTTTCGGCCACGATAAACTGCCTGTTTTCTTTCAGAAGCACGGGTTGAGCGCAAAGAGTTTCACAAAAGGACTACCATCATGCCCTGTTTATCCAAGAACTTCCGCTACGCTCCAAACGTTTGAACCCCGGTAAAATCAGTTGCTTGCGGCAATGTCTGGCAAACTTCAAAAGAAGGAATCACTCGCGGCAAATTCGTTGTATGCAGGGCCGGACAAGCTTACGATGTGCGACTAGAGGTCCAATCGTAAATTCCGGTTCAAATCCACTTAGCGGTGCGCGTACATCTCGATTAGGCGTAGCGGCACAACTATGACGAAAACAATCAGCATATTCGGCTTGGGCTATGTCGGCTCGGTTATGGCGACATGTTTAGCCCATAAAGGTCACCACGTAATTGGTGTCGATCTCAATCCGTCCAAGATAGAGCGATTGAATTCGGGACACAGCCCAGTCCTGGAAGCAGGGCTTGAGGAAATGGCTGCCGAGAACCACCAAGCATGTAGACTCCACGGAACGACAGACTCCTCATCTGCAGTGTGCGAGTCGGACATTTCATTCATTTGTGTAGGTACCCCCAGTCTGCGAAATGGCAACCTAGACCTCGGCGCAATCGAGAGAGTATGCAAAGATATTGGACATGCACTCCGTCGCAAGAATGGTTACCATACGGTTGTTCTCCGCAGCACAATCTTGCCTGGCACCACTGAATCGCTTGCGATCCCAACCTTAGAAGCATCGAGCGGCAAACACGCCGGCAGAGACTTTTGCGTATGCGTGAATCCAGAGTTCTTGCGAGAAGGCTGCGCCGTGGCGGATTTTTATGATCCGCCATTCACGATTCTTGGTGCAGCCGAGCCAAGCCATCTCGCTCCGCTCCGTGACATTTATGGGTGGGTGCCAGGCCCGATTTTCGAAACTCCGCTTATTGTGGCCGAGATGGTAAAATACGTTTGCAATGCTTTCCACGCCGTCAAGGTAACCTTCGCCAACGAGTTCGGCACACTCTGCAAGCACCTAGGTGTGGATACCGAACTGGTCACGCGAATCTTTACCTCGGACTCAAAACTGAATATCTCTCCTGCGTACCTCACTCCGGGGTTCGCTTTCGGCGGTTCTTGCCTTCCCAAAGACCTCCGGGCGCTTCAATATTCCGCACAGAAAGTCGACCTCACCTTGCCACTATTGGGGGCCATTCTCTTTAGCAACCAGCTGCACATAGAGCGCGCTGTCGATACCATCTTACGTACGAACAAAAAGAAAGTGGGAGTGCTAGGCCTCAGTTTCAAGGCCGATACGGACGACTTGCGAGAAAGTCCCCTGGTGCAACTTATTAAGAGGTTGCTGGGGGAGGGCTGTCAAATCAGAGTTTGGGATGAGCAGGTTTCAATGGGCCATCTAGTGGGGTCGAACAGGCAGTTTATCGAAGAAGCCATCCCGCATATTGGCTCCCTACTCACAACGGACTTGCAGCAGGTCGTGCAAGGGGCTGAAGTAGTTGTTATTGGAACTCGAGCTATTGAAAGAGAAAGACTGGGAAAGTATCTTCGGTCGGAACAGACCGTAATCGATCTGGTCAATCTCGAAAGATCCAGACGGATCGAAGGGCAAGCGGCGTACGACGGCATCTGCTGGTGAGGACGCGGAGAAGGCCCAAGCGACGGAGCGAAAGCAATGGCGGAGCGAGCGAAGCCGCTCCTCTTTGTGCTGCGCGTGACAGCTCGGAGTGGCTACGATTCCCGCGGAGCCGGTTGGCGACGATTGTGAAACGATGGAAGCGGAGCACTAAGCGTGAAGAGAAGCAGTAATGAACCCAAGTTTGCACTAACGCCAGCTTTTTGAAGCGAAGTCTTGGACTCCGCCCCGTCGATTACGTCCTGGCCCGGAAACCAACCGATCGGAAAGGCTACGAGGAATGGAGCGTGGGAGAGCGGGGCTATACCGCGTTGAAACGGTTGGCGCGGGCCGCTTGATACACAAAACCCGCCGCATTGGCAGCCTGGGAGAGAACGAGCAGGGCCGCGGCGACCCAAGCGTTCCAGCCGCGCTCGGTCCGCCAAGGGAAGCGAAAGAGATGTGTGTAAAAGGAGAGAGGTTGCAGCCGCAAGCGGTCGGAATCTTGCTGGGCGCGGAGCCAATCATAAGTGAAGCCGCCTTGGCCGTAGTGGAAGTGCTGCTGTAAGAACGACGACAGGCTCAGGAAATGGGCGTGCGTGACTATGGCTCCCGAAACATGCCTTAAACGGCCGCCCGATTGAAGCCACCGGGCACAGAATTCACGGTCCTCGCCGGCTGGAAGAAGAAAGCGCGCATCAAATCCGCCCAGCCGTTGAAAGGGTCGCGCGGCTACCGCCAGGTTATTCGAAGCGAAGAAGCGGAATGGGCTTGAAATGTGAAAGAAGTATTCGTAGAGATAATCGAGCAGTTGCTGGCTCGCCATTGAATATTGGTTCTTGTGGAGGCCGTTCAGCGTCGTGCCGCCAAGAACTTCATCCTCACCGGGACGTGCCGCGTCGAATGCGCCGAGCCACTCCGGGCCAGGCTCACAATCGTCGTCCAGAAACACCAACCAGTCGCCGCGGGCTGCACGTGCGCCTGAATTACGCGCTCTGGCAGGACCCGCATTCTCTTGCCGCACGAGCCTCACTTGCATCCGACCACCCACCGAATCCAGCACCGGTTGGACAGGCCGCGAACTACCGTCATCGACCACGATTACTTCGAATGCTTCGCGGGGGTAGTTGAGCCAGGCCAGAGATCTCAGGCATTGCCCAAGGGCAGCGGGACGATCATGAGTCGGGATAACGACTGAGAAGAACAGAGGCATGGTCAGGAAGCCTCAAACAGGCTTGACCGGAGTGCCTTCATAGCTGCAGGGCGAATCGTTCGCACAGTTGTTGCTGCTTTGGAATGGAAAGCGGGCACCCAGCTTGTGACACAACCGAATGGCCGAGTGAAACCGCGTTTGCTGACAAATTCCGCTCGAGGCCTTTTGCTATAATCCGGCGTCATCACTGATGCCAAGAACCGCCTTAGTTTCGTGCTATGTCGAAGGGCAAAAGGAACCTTGGGAGGACTTTGGAGCGTTCACCACACATTTTGCGACTCTATTAAAAGAGGCCGGTGATGAAGTCTGCGTCATTGTGGCTTGCCCAGAAAACCAATCGATCCGGCCGGATCCTCGCTGGCGGCAGAACTTGCGCTCCTGCAACGTCGAAGTAGTTGAGTTGCAAAACAAGTCACCGAGGGATCTTTGGCCGGACATCTGGGCCATGCGCCTATCGGAGCAAGTGGCGCCTCTCCTTCGAGCTTTTGAAGTCGTCTATTTCTCCGACCTGGCCAACCTGGCTTTTCACACGGTGCGAGTCAAACGTTTCACTGCAGACTCGATGCCCGTATGTGTAACGGTGCTCCAGGGACCTTCGAGCTGGCAACGCATGCGTCGTCGAGAACATCCCCGGATTCCGGAAGATCTGAACATGGATTTTATCGAGCGATACAGCGCCTCGCACAGTGATTTCGTAGTTGCGTCGAGTCAGCACATTCTGGATTGGGTGAGGTCTGACGACTGGCAATTCCAGCAAGAGCCTCGCGTGCTGGGATTGCCCTACGGTCCGGAGGTTCCAGGCGCACAATCCGATTTCAAGAGCGCAAATGAGAGTTGGCTGGAGTTTCATCGGCTCGCGTATCAACAGAATCGGACGCCACGACGCAGCGCCGTCGTGTCCGGAGGTTCCACACTACCGGTCGTCGATGTCTGCGTGCCGTACTACAACAAGCCGCGCCATTTTCCACAATTGCTGGAATCGCTCGAACGCCAGACCATACAGGACTTCACAGTCATTGCCGTGGATGATGGTTCTCCGGACCCCAAAGCCCGCGCCGTCTTTGACGCGATGGCCGAGAAATACCGGCCGCGCGGCTGGACGTTTTTCCGCCAGGCGAACAGCTGGGTCGATGCCGCGCGGAATCAAGCCGCTAAGCGCGGAGCGGCTGAGTACCTCCTCATGATCGATGCCGACGACGTTCCTGCTCGAAACACGGTGGAAAGAATGCTGGAGGCAGCGCGGCTTTCCGGAGACGATTGCCTCGTTAGTGGGAGTTGCCTCTTTGCCGGCGACCGATTCCCATTTGATATGGAGACCGGAGAGCTGGCCGTGCCACTCTTCGGCTACTACATGCCTTTGGGCGCGAACCTGGCGGCAGGACTGTGTGAACCGGAAGTCTTCGGTGGACCCATGATTCTGATTCGTCGCAAGACATTTGAATCACTCGGCGGTTACCGGGAACTGCGCGGCGCCGCGCATGAAGATTGGGAACTCCACGCCCGCCTTGCACTGGACGGATACAAGACCGACGTTCTTCCAGAGTACTTGCATTTTTATCGACAGCTTGAGGATGGTTTAGCCCGCACTTCCGACGATTTTCTGGCGAAGCGGAGGATTATCGAGACCTATGACAAGTACTTCGCGTCTGTAAGGCTCCATGGCGCGGCCACTGCGATGTACGGCCTGTACCGGCAGTGTCGAAATCTCGAAAAACAGACTCACCGTGGAAAGAATGGACTTGGGCTGGCAGGCGGGAGTACTCCGCCGCCCTGGCTGACTCGACCGGATGATTCTGGTCCTCGTCGATTCGCCAAAGAGGACGAAGGGCCGCTGGTCGTGCGCATGCTGCGCCGTGCGTATCGCCGCGTCATTCCGCTTTCTGTACGGCTGCGCTTTCACGAGCGCCTGATGAAACTAGTCGGACGAGATCCGCGCTCTTGAGCTGAGCGCTCAGTAGCCGGACCGCCCAGTGATTCAAGTCATTCGGCTCGGCGCTTTCGGCTTCCATCCCCTCACAATCGCTGCTAGCCAACCCCCCGGGAATCGTAGCCGCTCCGAATTGTCACGCGCAGCACAAAGAGGAGCGGCTTCGCTTGCCCCGCCATTGCTTTTGCTCCGTTGCTTGAGAGAGGCTAGATAGTGAAGGAAGTCGGTCCTCACGGGCGGATATTTGTCCATGAACTCGGAATACTGACGCAAGAACCCCTCGCACGCTCGAATCCTTTCCGCGAGCGTCGCGGGGCTCTGCAACCTCGCCATGGGGTGATCGTGAAGCACCACGTGGACACCCGACACTATGACGGGAACAAAACCGTCCGACAGAATTCGGAAAAAGAAATCGGTGTCGGACTCTACTTTTAGTTTTGCGTTGAAACCCCCGACCTTCTTGAGACAGCTTGCCTTGATGGTCACGCCGAAACCCGTGCCGATCGACAGGAACTTTCTAAACAGCGCGCACTCGTCTTCGTATTGCGTCGGAAACTCCCTGACTTCCGTGCGTTGTGTTCCAGCTGGCTCCTGGGCATAACGGATGTACTCAACGCTACACCAGCTAAGTCCGGTGCTGGCAGGAGTGTCCTTCAGGCAAGCATAGGTGCTGGAGAGAAATGAACTCCGATATTCATCATCATCGTCGAGAAAGGAGATGTATGTCCCTCTTGCCGCTTCAATGCCGACGTTTCTCGCGCCCGCTACGCCAATGTTGGATGGGTTGCGAATCAACCGAATCCGCGGATCTCCAGGTTCAGCGAAGCCGGAACAACAGGGAACCGTGGACCCGTCGTCGACGACGATCAGCTCGAAATCCTGGAACGTCTGTCGACAAACACTTGAGATCGCTCGCCGCAGCAACTCCGGTCGGTTATACGTCGGCAATACAATCGAAAAAACTGGGGCATTGCCTGATGGACGATCGCACATGGCCGAGTGGCTGCGAAGTGACGGCGAGTTGAATAAATGCGATGTCATGACAGCCGTGGACACATCGACGCTTTAGTACTCTGAATGGCTATTCCTCGGCACACTGGATTATTTCCCGAACATCGACTAGGCGCTTTACCTCCAGAGCACTCCCGGAACTCGCGTTGCTCCGCGGATGACTCAGAGTGAGGAATGCAGCAATCATTTCATCCGCGCGTTTCGCCCACGTATTCTGGGCCGCGAAGGCGAGACGCGCAGCGGTCTGGCCGGGAGAGGAGGGAGTACGGATGGCCCGTTCAAGCAGGCGAAAGGAATGCTCGTAATCGCGGTACGTTGCGATCAGACCACGCTCGGCCAAGGGCCGCAATTCGGCGAGGTCCGGCACCACGACAGGTTTGCCCGCCGCAAGATACTCGTAGATCTTGACGGCATTCATGATCCGCGTCATGGGAAGATCCCGGAACGGCATCGTGCACACGTCGAATTCGGCGAGGTAAGCGGCAAGCGTGGGGGGATCCGCTTGCGGAAAGACGTGAATGTTTGCGGCCGATGCCAGGTTTCGCCAACGTTCGCGTGTTGCGGCGCCGGCAAAACCCGGACGGCCGATGTAGACGAACGACCAGCCGGGGAAACGCCTCGCCGCCTCGCCCACCCAGTCCAAATCCAACCAGTCCGAGAAGGCGCCAAAAAATCCCACGATCGGACGAGGCAGATGATTGAGGAGACCGGCCGGGGCCGCGGAGTGAAATAGGTTGTAGTCCCCGGCGTTGAGAATCTGGATCGCCTTCGGATTATGTCTGCACAGGTCTTCATGGAGCAGGCGACTGCAGGCGACAAGCAAGTCGCAACGTTGCACCAATTCATCTTCGAAGTCCCCGCCGTCGTGGCGATTCATGGTGGCAAATGCCTTCACGTCATCCACGCAGTCATAGACGATCGGCCAACCGAAACGATCCCGAAGGCGGAATACGAGTGGTGTCCACTTCGGGCGGTTGACCAGTTGTATCGCGTTGTGGATGCCACAAGCAGCGCGAATGTGGGCAACGGCCATCTCCATGGCAGCCAGAACCGCGGCATCCCACTCGAGTTGATAGAGCGTGCCAACGGTGCCAGGCAACTCGACGTAGAACACGCCGGGTTCGAGCTCCTGCGGGAGAGATGCGGGATCGACCGACTCCGGCGGCTTAAGCCGCAAATCCACCCAATAGACGCGATGGCCCCGCAAGGCCAGTTGCCTCGCGAAGTGGTGGGGGCGTTGCACGAGATGGTCCCATGGGACCACGCTGAATAGAAGAACGTCCGGCGGGCCCGGCGGACGGGGAAGCCACTGGATATCGAGTATCGCTTTGGCCAACGCGTCGCGTGCGGACTGAAGTTTCTGGGTATCGGTGCGAGGGATGGGCGGCAGACCGAGCAGCCAGCGCGTCCGCCGCTCTATCTCATACCGGGTTTGAAGCGGCACCAGCGCGCGATACGTTCCCCGGACGGCGCGGTCGGCAAGCTCCTGAAGCCTCCGCCAGCCTTCGGTTGGCCGCGCCTCGCCGGACTCCTTTACGATCGGATGCGGTGATGAGCCCGACATTAGGAGCGGAAATTCCTCTGATGTTCCCGTTTCAACCGCTTCCAGGAATCGAACCCGGTTCTCATGCTGCCACGGCTGCGCGGCTGGGAAAGCTTGCATCAGGCGCTGGGCTTCCGCCACGCTCAATGGATCCGGTGGGGTACGCTCGGGACCTATACGATGCTCGAAGGTCACCCGCGGCACGTAGTGAACCTTCGCCCGTTCGCTCAGGCGCAGAACGAACTCCCATTCGGCGAACGCTAGAAACGATTCGTCGAAGCCCACGCCCGGAACTGCTGCACGGGAGTGCATCCAGCATGGGAGAGGCGGGTAGTTGTCCAAGCCAAGCTGGCCGGGCGCCGGTCGGTGCGTCGCCACCACTCCACGGCGTTCGCTCCCGTTTCCAGGGTCGATTACTCGGTCCACCACGGTCCAAGCCGCGTAAACAGCTTCCACTTGCGAGTGACGCATCGCTTCGGCGAGGAGCTCGATGTGAAACGGATAGTAGATGTCTCCGGCGGGAAGATAAGCGATCGACTGGCGATTCGCCGCCGCCAGACCCACATTGAGCAGCGCGGCCGGTTGACCGCGACGCGCTTCATCAATCGCGATGCTCGAAATTTGCAGCCGACCGTCGAACGCTTGCAGGACATTCGACAACTCCGCCCCGGGAGGCGAGACCACGATCGTCTCGAACCCGCACAGGGTCTGGTTTGCCAAGCTGGCCAACGAATCCCGGAGGCCCGCGGCTCGACCGTCCTTGACGGGAACGATGACGCTCACGCTTGGAAGCGACTGGCGTTCACGGCGATCGGAAAATTCAAGCGATCTGGCCCAGCGGCTGGTGCGGCCGCAATAAAGTGATTGGTTGCGTGCGATCCAGGCGTCGTGGTCCACGGCGTTGGCGCGAAAGGTCGTATGGTCTTGATGATGGAACACGAACACGTTCCGTGCCACCGCCAGTCGGTATCCCGCCAACCGCGCCCGCAAACAAAAATCGTTATCCTCGCCGGTTCCGACGCCGTAACCTTCCTCCAAGCCGGCCAGCAATTCCCACAATGCGCGCCGGATCATTACACAGAAAAAACCGAGGCGCTCCGGTTCGGGAATCAGTTCCTTGCGATTGCGGATCCTTGCGGCGTGACGGCGGGCCTGGCGCGGCTGAAAGGATCCTGTTTCTGGGTCCACCTGGAGTGGGTTCCCGCCGCCATTGGTCAGCGGACTGACCACGCCTAGCCGCGAATCGCTCAGAAGTGCGTCCGTCAAACCATCCAGCCAGCCATCGGTGACGAGCGTATCGCTGTTCAGCAGAACCAGGGCATCGTGCGTCGCCCGGCGAGCTCCCTCGTTGACGGCTCGCGCGAAACCGAGCGGCTGGTCGAAACGCACAACGACAAGGCGCTGGCGCCGCCCTTGTTCCCGCGCGAGCCACGCCGCGACCTCGGGAGTGGAACCGTTGTCCACCACGATGACTTCGAACGGCACACTGGTCCGAGCTTCATAAACGCTCTCGACGCAAGCCCGCGCGAATTCAAGCGCGTTGTAAACAGGGATGATTATGCTAGCGCCGGTCATCTGGATCAGCGTCTCTTAACCTTGGTGGCGTGCTTAGCGCCTGCGAAAACATTGATTGTGGCGAGACTGGCAAGATGTGGGCATGCGAGAACAAACCCCAGTCGGGCCGCCGTATGCGATTCAAGTCATTCGGCTTGGTCGAAAGCAAGCCGTCCCAAGTCCCGCCAGGTAACCAGAGCGATATCGTGCTGTCGAAGCAGCCCTTGGAACGTCGAGCTCGTGAAGAAGTCGAAATCGCGCTGCCTCCACGCTGAGCCCCAGCTCTCGCGATCGCTTGAGAACGCCCGCAGTTCTTCGTCATCGTACCCGAGATGAATGAGTAGCTCCGTTATCCCCGGTCGAAGGTTCTTGACAACATCTGTGTAGAAACCGGGCCACTGGTCTGGCGTGACCTCGGGACGAACTTCACTTTGATAATCGACGGCGATAACGCTCGGCCCGAAACTGTGATGAGTCAAGAAGGGCCATTTGGAAAACCAGTCTCTGGATACCGACACCGGCAATCCATACTCACGACCCAGCCGGGCGACCAGCTCAAAAAGATCCTTGCCGCTGCTATACAATATGAGTTGGTGTGAGTCGAGGTGAGTAGGCTGCACTCCCATCGCAAGTGCCTTTTCAATCTGGGCTCGCAACTCAACCGCGACTTCCCTCACCTTAACGCGTGTTTTTCCCCAATCGCGGTGGAAGTAGCCGTCTTGATCAACGAGGCTCCGCACTTTATCCTTTGAACTGACCGGGCCCCAGCGACAAGATGCTCGTTCGCTCGTGAGCGTGAGGTGAAGTCCCAGGTCGGCATCCCTATGACTCCTGGCATAGTCGGCAATTTCAGGAAACCATGGACAAGGAACCATCAGGCTTCCCGAATTGACCAACCCGGTTTTGAATGCCCTTATTGTCGCGGCGTTGACTGAGTGAGTGATCCCGAGATCATCCGCGTGAACGATCAGAAGCTTCGCATCAGGCGGACAGCCCAGCTTTCCCGCAAGGGATCCGGTCTCGTCAGGCCCAGTTTGAATTCTCATGGCATTGGAGATCCGCTTCAAGTACGCGGCTACCACTTGTGTTTTCCCGTAAGCACTTCCGTTGCGCGACGGCCGAAATAGAGCAGTTAGGCGCAGTTGCTCAAACGCCACTTTGGGGATTGGGGTTGAGGCGCCGAGGATTCGAGGCTTTACGCTCTCCGTGCAGAATGCGCGCTTCGATCGCCTGTCCCAGCAGATAATTGAATTTCCAGCGACTCTGGAACGCTTGTGCCGAATCGCCGGCCAATTTGGCGTACCCTGCGCCAAGGCTTTCTCTGAGTGTCTGCTTAATTAACCACCTTGGAACGCCCAGCAAAAACTTATTGTTCACTTGTTCGCGCTGGATCCGAAGACGGTATTGCTCCCTGCCGAGTTTCCGTGCTCGGTGCAGAATCCATCGCTGGTTCAACTGCGACCTCCGAACGATATGTTCGACAATTGCCCGCCGACAATGCCAGGCCTTGATACCGGCACTGGCGAGTCGCAGAGTCAGTTCCGTTTCCGAGCCCATGGCGTAGTTCCCGCCACGCGGGCCTATTTCGGCATTAAACCGATGGCCCCGCTCGAAAATTTCCACGCGAATTCCCATGTTGGCCCCAAAGACAAATCCCGGCGCTATGGGACCCTCCGCCCACGACGGATCGGTTGCGCCAAAAACCGGCGCCTGGGGGACGTGCTCGAGAACCCAATCCGCCGGCCAAACTTCCCAGTGCGGGACGATAGCGCCCCCGAAGATCGAAAAGGAGGGCTGAGAGTCAGCAGCACGGCGCATTTCTATCAGCCAATCCTCTCTTGGCAAGACGTCGTCGTCTGTAAATACAGCCAAGTCGCCTTCCACGCGCGATAGTCCCGAATTGAGTGCGACACTCTTACCTCGAGAAGGTTCAACAATGTACGTGACCGGCAAACGATCGCTAAACGAACGGATAATCTGCTTTGTTTCATCCGAGCTTCCGTTATCCACGATTACCAATTTCCAACCCCCTGCGGGAGCCTGGAGCTGGCAGTACGCGTCCAACGATTTCGGTAACGTGTGCGCCCCGTTATAAGTGGCAACCAGGACAGTTAGCATGGGCCGGTCCTCGGCGTCAGCACGCACGACGGGAACAGAGCTTTTTCCTTGTTAGCAACCCGAGCGACAAATTGGTTTGACATAATCTCAGCTCACGTCCCAATCTGAAAATCTCGCGATGCGACTCGCAATTGTTCGTCCCCAAGGACGGAAATTCAATTGCTGCAATGTGAGGCAATTTGTTCTTTGATCTGCAAATCGGCAATCTCGTCGAACCGCTGAGTGGCAGACAGTGGGATCGGCAGACGATCACGCGGCAGATTCTTCAACGAGTTCCCTACTATTACGATCGGGGAATGCGACCGCAAGATCGAGTCTTCCTGCTATATGGCAACCGGATCGAGTTCTTCGCTGACTTGATGGCGGTTTGGACCCTCGGCGGCTGCGCGGTCCCGGTCGATGCGCGCTTAACACCTTTCGAAGTGGGGACGCTGGCGCAGGCCGCCAAACCGAGGTTTGCCATCTGTTGCGATCCGCTGGAGAACTCATTGGTCTTGGCTCTGGCGGACTTGAAGGTCGAGGTTCTGTCGACCGAAGCCGCAAGCCATTCGACCTCGTCGGCGCCTCCGTTGGGCAGCGCCCTTCGGCTGGATTCGGACGCGCTAGTTCTGTTCACGTCGGGAACAACCGGGCAGCCCAAGGGGGTCGTTCACACCCACCGCTCGTTGCGTGCACGCTGGATGGGGCTGCGCCAGAGCCTGGATATGAGTAAATTCCGTCGCACCCTCTGCCTATTACCCACCCACTTCGGCCACGGACTGATCTGCAACTGCCTGTTTCCATGGCTCTCGGGCCAGGATCTATTCATCCTCCCGCCGTTCAAGACCGACCTCGTGATGCAACTCGGCACGCTGCTCGACGAATACGAGATTACCTTCATGTCCTCCGTGCCCACCGTTTGGCGGTTGGCCCTCAAGTTGGCGAAACCGCCGCGCAAACAGCATTTGAAGCGCGCGTTCTGCGGGTCTGCACCGCTCACAGCGTTTCTATGGAAGGAAATCCAAAGCTGGACGGGGACAGACGACGTGTGCAATGCCTACGGCATCACGGAGACAGGAAGTTGGGCGGCTGGCACGACAGTCCCCAATCTCGTTCCCGAGGATGGTTTGATTGGCGTCGGCTGGGGCACCGTAATCAAGATCCTCGCGACATCCAGCGCCGAACTTCCGCCGAGCATGGCAAACGAGTGTGCGCCAGGCGAGTCGGGTTTTGTCTGGCTCAACACCCCCGGGCTGATGAGAGGTTATCTCGATCGAGACGATCTTACGAACCTGGTAATCAGCCAGGGTTGGTTCATGACAGGCGACATCGGCTCGCTCGACGAGCGGGGGTATCTTTATCTGCGCGGTCGCGAGCGAGAAGAAATCAACAAGGGTGGAACCAAGATCTACCCGGGCGACATTGACGCCGTCGTTGAACGCTTTGAAGGAACCGTGGATGTCTGCACCTTTGCTTTCGAGGACCCTCTCTACGGGCAGAACGTCGGGCTGGCCGTAGTTCTCAGAGACGCGCGCGACGAAAACGTCCGCGCATTGTACGACTGGCTGGCGCATCACATCGCCAAGCACCAAATGCCCGCGCGCTGGTATCTCATGGACGAAATGCCAAGGTCGTCGCGCGGCAAAGTCAACCGAACTCAGGTGGCCCAGAAGTGCGCTGGACTCCAGGCGGTGGAATTGCGTCGGATTGTCGGGTCTCAGAAACCCCTCGAGTGAATCATCCGAAAATCCCAGTTACCGATGTCAAGCAATCGCTGGCTGCCCAGGAGCCATTCCTTTCTTAGCATCTCGTCGCAAACCGGCCGGACTACCGCGGCCGAGCGATTCATGGTGGCGGTGTGATCGAGCCGTTTGAAACCCACCGCTTCGAGAATGCGGCGTTCTTTTCCGCCTAGCGTGGCGGACCATGTTACCAAGCTCCGGTCAGGTGCCAACTGAATCGCGGACTTTAGCAGCTCAAGCCGGACCTGATCGGAAGTCGCCTCCCAATCGATAATACGGATCGGTTCCGTGGAAGGAAAAGCCGTGGCCTGCAATACGAGGTACCCCTCCATTTTGGTGTTGTGCCAGAAAAGGAAGCGATACTTGCTGCGAGGATTGTGGAACCGCCATGCATAATATTCATCGTCGCGAACATGACGGATACGTACATCATTATCAAGTCTGCTTGCGAGTTCCGCCATGTCTCGCGTCCGCGGAGCCTTTTCAATCGCGACGTGGCGGCTAAGCCTTTGATTGCAACGACTGCTGGTCGAGTCAAGAACATCAAAGTGATCCGCTCGCGATTCGGGTGGCGCTGCCGGTGTTTTCCTGGCGAGATTGTGTAGTCCCCGATAAACGGAGACAACTAGCCGTGACTTTCTAAGGAACCTACGCACGCGTGGGAGCGATTCACTCCGTGTTACCCGGCATTCCATCGGTTCCAGTGAGCCTACCTGCCGCCAGCCCATTGTCATCTGGCTCAGGAGCGTAATCGGACGTGCTTCTATGCTTACGACGTACTTGTAACCCTTCTGCGCCATATCCTTCAGGGCGGCTTTCATAATGAGTGCCATCAAGCCGCGGTTCCTATGATCGGGGGCGATTACCATGTCAGCGGCCAGTGGCAAGACCAGGGTTTGGCGCGGCGATCCGAACTCCCACCTGGCGCCCACAAACCCGCGCATCCCGACGGCCCGCTCCCCCTGCATCGCCAGGTAAATGAGCGGCTCGCTTACGTACGGATTCCGTAGGTACTTCCAGTCCAGGAAGGCCGCGCTCAGTTCCGCGTTGGAACCCCAAAGATTCCTTTGGACTTCGATGATCTTCGGTATGTATTCGGGGCGATACGGGGCGATTCGGTAGTCGGCTTGCTGCATGACGCGTGTTTACCTCACCTGGCTCTGTCGATGTCGCTCGATGAAGCGCTCGATGCTGGCGATCGTCTCCCATTCCTCGGACAGATCGAATTGCAGCAGATCAACGTCCGCGCTCACCTCGCGCTGAATCCATTCCGCCAATTGAAGTGTGGCCAAAGAATCCAATAGGCCCGACCGCAGCAGAGACGTGTCCGCGTTCCACTCCGAGTCAGTACCGACGTTCAAATCGCGAAACAACGAGATCAGTCGGGTGCGCAAGGAACTTTCGGGCGTGGCTTCCTCTAGCGATTCGTCAGACTGGAGTCCTACACGTTGCAAGACAGAGCGGATGCCAGCGAAGATTCGATCCTCGACGTCGTCGGAATATGGTCCGGGCTGGCAATAGTAGACCATGCTTTCAACCACCTCATAACCTCCCTCACGAAGAGCGCGCCGCGAAGGGATGTAGCTCATTACGTCATTCGAATAGGCCGCCACGACCAGATCGCCTGGGTATTCTCTTTTCACCCGCAGCGAATAGCTGGCCATTACCTCTCCCCCGAGGGCCAATATTGTTAAGTCGCGACCCAAACGGAGAGCTTGAATCGGATATAAGGTGCAACGCACACGGCTCGACTCGTCGTACGTCTTCAACATGGCCGCAGCACGGCGGCGACGAGACGGATCCGGTTCTCGAAGCTCGTTCTCAAACGTTTGGCGCGTGTGCGGTGCAAAGACCAGATCAATGTTTTCGAGTGCCGTCTGGATGGGAGGTTCCAGCTCCGTCAGACTTACACCTAGGACGCGATCAACTTCTGCAGCCAGAGTCTTGCCATGGCGCTCCGCCAGTTCGAAGGAGCCGCGAGGATTGGGATTTTGATCGCCCCCACATAGCATTAGAAACATGGCAGTGGCCTCGGGATGGCTTTTCTCCAGCTCGATCTGGGCGAAGCCGGCATAATCTCCATTCAATTCATAAGAATCGTCCGGGCATGTCGTGTTGTGGCAGGCGTAGCCGAAGACCACTGCCCTAAGCTGTTTATCCTGAGATCGCACCTGTAAGACGGGCACATCCAAGTCAACTGGTCCGACAAGATTGATACCGATACGCACGCCCTCGGGGGTCCGTTCGCGACGGTTCACTGCGAAATGTACTTTACCGAGGCCGTATGAAAGGGAGGCGGGTTCAAGATTTTTGAGTGCCTCGGCGATCGCGCGGAAAAGATGGGCAGCTAACCCGCGACCGTATTCCAGGACTTTTCCTTTCTCCCTTTTCCCGAGATCGAACATCGCGCTGAGGTTCGGCCAAACCACCGGACCATTATGCGTGTGCGTCGAATTGAAGAGGATTTGCGAGCGCTCCAGGCCATACCTCTCCTGCAGTCGTGCAGAAACAAAATCGGTGATCGCCCGCGGCAGCCCGATAAGGTCGGTTGTGACAATCACAATGCGTGTGTTCTCGTCTTCAATCGCGAGAGCCTTCGCCCAGAGGCGATGCACGACGCCCGCCGACGGATGTTTGCGATGCGGGTAGCCCGACATCCAAATCGGAGTCTGTGGAGTGATTTCGACTCTCGAGACGCCGACGCGGAATCCAGCCGGAAGACCACGCGACTCATGTATATCGGTCACTTCAGGTATGGGCAATATCTGTGGCTAGCCACGGCGCTCCGCGTGCCGCGAGTCGTCGTGGATCGTTTGATACACAAAACTCGTTTCCGCACGTTTCGGTCGCGCGCGGATATCCCCGGGAGGCAACTTGGAAATGAGTTCCTTAATCCGATGGGTCCACGTATTTTGTGCTGCGAAAGCTTGACGCGCGCCGATCTCCTCCGGAGTCGGCCGTTTTCTTGTGACTTGTTCGAGTATCCGGAAGGAATGCTCGTGATCTCGATACATTGTGATCAAGCTGCGCTCGGCAAGCGGACGCATTTCAGGGAGGTCGGGAACAACTACAGGCTTGCCCGCTGCCAGATACTCATAGATCTTGACAGCGTTCATGATCCGCGTCATAGGCAGATCCTGGAACGGCATTGTGCACACGTCGAACTCCGCGAGATAGGCGGCAAGCTTCTTAAGGTTGACTTGCGGAAACACGTGAACATTTGCGGAGGATGTCGCTTCCTTCCACCTTTTTCGTGTCGTGGGACGAGCGAAACCCTCGCGCCCGATGTAGACGAAGGACCAATGCGGGAAGCGCCGGGCCGATTCCTCGATCCAGTCGAGATCCAGCCAGTCGGAGAACGCGCCGAAGAAACCGACAATCGGACGTGGCAGATGTTCAAGGAGACCGGTCGGAACAGCGGAGCCGAATACATCGTAGTCGCCCGCGTTGGGAATGAGGATTGTGTTTCGATTGAGCCCACATCGGTCCTGACAAAGCAGGCGGCTACAGGTCACTAGCAACTCGCAACTCTGGGCCAGCTCGTCCTCGAATCTGGCCCCATCTTGTTGAAAAAGGGCGGAAAACGACTTTTGATCATCCAGGCAGTCATAGACGACTGGCCAACCGAAGCGATCCCGAAGGCGGAAAACCAGCGGCGCCCACTTTGGAAAATTGACCAATTGAATGGCGCGGTCAATCCCGCAGGCCGCGCGCAACTGGGCGATGGCCATTTCCATCGTGGCCAGAACCTCCGTGTCCCAGTTGAGGCTGTAAAGTTCCCCATTGGCAGCGGGCAACTCGACGTAGAAAATTCCGGGCTCAAGCTCGTGCGGAGGAGACGCGCTGATTTTCTCGGGCGGCTTCAGTTTCACGTCCACCCAGAAAACGCGGTATCCCAGTGCGGCAAGCTCCCTTGCGAAGTGATGTGGCCGTTGCGTGAGGTGGTCCCATTCGATGATGTTGAACTGAAGAATGTCCGGCAGACCCGGCCGCCGAGAGGGTCGGTCGTTCTCGAGAATTGCTTTCGCCAAACCCTGGCGCGCTGCCTCGAGTTTCAGCAAGTCGGGGCGCGGGATAGGCGCCAAGCCAAGCAATCGGCGCCTCAGTCGTTCAAGCTCGTGCCGCGCATGTAATGGAAGAAGGGCACGATAGGCTCCCCGGACAAAGCGATGGGCTACCTCGCGAAGCAATTGTGTATGGCGCAGCCGGTCTGACGCAGGTCGAGGGGCGTGAAGCCTCGCATCGGAAGGACGTCTGGTGAAGGCCGGAGCAACCACGAGGGCCTCTTCCCATCGTCCACTTTCAGCCGCTTCGAGAAATCGAACGCGCTCTTCGTTCTGGGAAGGTTCCGCAGCGGGAAAGGCTTTCATCACCCGCTGGATTTCCTCGACAGGCGAATCCGACGCCGAGCGATCCGAAGCGATACGGCGTTCACATGTCACTCTTGGCGCGTATTGAATCTTTCCGCACTGGCTCACGCGCAGCATGAACTCCCACCCGTGAAGGGCACGCAAGGATTCGTCAAAACGCGCGCCGGAGACGCAACTCCGCGAGTGCATCCAGCATAGAAGCGGCGCCCAGTCTCCCAACACGAGCCGGTCGGGAGTGAGCTGAGACGCGATTGTGGTGCCGCGGCTTTCCCAGCCCTCCTTATCGATGACCACGCTCCACATCGAATACGCGAAATCTGACGTCGAGTTGCGCAG
>Ga0187872_10001693_pt1 | contig 21583 bp, 15 predicted proteins | sample June2016WEW_16_4_FD_132973 | JGI IMG/M metagenome (GOLD analysis project Ga0187872, IMG submission 132973) | Peatland microbial communities from SPRUCE experiment site at the Marcell Experimental Forest, Minnesota, USA - June2016WEW_16_40 | ecosystem: Environmental > Terrestrial > Soil >...
CTGAAATTCCTCTCCTATTTTTGGGGTCCTATCCCGTGGATGATCGAGATTGCGGTGATTCTGTCCGGGGTGGTCCGGCACTGGCCAGATTTCTTCATCATCCTCCTTTTGCTGGTGGCGAACGCCGTGGTCGGATTCTGGGAAGAACGCGAGGCGGGCAACGCCATCGAGGCCCTCAAGGCCAAGTTGGCGATCAAGGCCCGGGTGAAACGTGATGGGAAGTGGATCAACCCGGCAGCGCGCGAGTTGGTGCCGGGCGATGTCATCCGCGTACGCCTGGGCGACATTGTGCCGGCGGATGCGCGCCTGCTGGACGGCGACCCGGTGGAGGTGGATCAGTCCGCGCTGACGGGAGAGTCGTTGCCCGCCGAGCGTAAATCGGGCGACGCGGTGTTCTCCGGTTCGATCATTCGCCAGGGCGAAATCGGCGCAATGGTCTATGCCACGGGCGAGAAAACCTACTTTGGCAAGACGGCGCAACTGGTGCAGGAGGCGCACACGGTCAGTCACTTTCAACGTGCGGTACTAAGGATTGGCAATTACCTGATCGTCCTCGCAGTGGCGCTGGTGGCGGTGATTATTGCTTTTGCGATCTATCGCGGCGACGCGATCCTCACCACGTTGCAGTTTGCCCTGGTGCTGACCGTGGCCGCGATTCCCGTGGCGATGCCGACGGTGCTGTCGGTGACGATGGCGGTTGGCGCGCGCCTGCTCGCCAAGAAAGAAGCGATTGTGAGTCGGCTGGTGGCCATCGAGGAATTGGCCGGCACGGATGTGCTGTGCTCTGACAAGACCGGCACCCTGACCCAGAACAAGCTGACGCTGGGCGATCCGTTCAGCGTGAACAATGTCCCCGCCGAGCAAATCATTCTCAATGGCGCGCTGGCGTCGCGCGCGGACAACAACGACACCATTGATCTGGCCGTTCTGGGCGGCTTGAAAAATAAAGAGGCGTTGCAGGGTTATCAGGTGATCCATTTCCAGCCGTTCGACCCGGTGCATAAACGCACTGAGGCCGCCGTCAAGGGCAAGGACGGAAAGACGTTCAAAGTGACGAAGGGCGCGCCGCAGGTGATCTTGGAATTGTCGGCCAATGCCGGGCAGGTGAAGCCCGCCGCCGAGAAGACGGTCAAGGAATTCGCGGCGCGCGGCTTTCGTTCGTTGGGCGTGGCGCGGGCCGAGGGAGAAGGCCCCTGGCAGTTTCTGGGTGTGTTGCCACTGTTCGATCCGCCACGGGAAGATGCCAAAGCCACCATCGAGACCGCGCGACAGATGGGTGTGAAGGTCAAGATGGTTACGGGCGATGCACTGGCCATCGCCCAGGAGACCGCCAAGAAATTAGGGATGGGCGCAGACATTCTCGATGCCAGCGGCTTGGGCGACGTAAAGCATCAGGAGACCGCGGCGGTGGCCGAGTCCATCGAGAAGGCCGACGGTTTCGCCCAGGTGTTCCCCGAACACAAGTTCCACATTGTGGATGTCCTGCAAAAACGCGGCCACATCGTCGGCATGACCGGCGACGGGGTGAATGACGCCCCCGCGCTGAAGAAAGCCGACTGCGGCATCGCCGTTTCGGAAGCGACGGACGCGGCGCGCGCGGCGGCGGCCATCGTGCTGCTGACGCCCGGCCTGTCGGTGATTATTGACGCGATCAAGGAGAGCCGCCGCATCTTCCAGCGGATGAACAGCTACGCGATCTACCGCATCGCCGAGACGATCCGCGTGCTCCTGTTCATGACGCTGGCGATCCTGGCCTTTAACTTTTATCCATTGACGGCGGTGATGATCGTGATGCTGGCGTTGCTCAACGACGGCGCCATCCTGTCCATTGCCTATGACAACGTTCATTACAAGGACCAGCCCGAAGCCTGGAACATGCGCATGGTGCTGGGGGTCTCCACGGTGCTGGGGGTCATCGGGGTGGCCTCCGCCTTCGGCTTGTTCTATCTCGGTGAGCGCGTCTTTCGTCTCGACCGGGCGCACATCCAGACACTGATGTATTTGAAGCTGTCCGTGGCCGGACATCTGACGATCTTCCTCACGCGCACGCGCGGCCCGTTCTGGTCCATCCGCCCCGCGCGGATATTATGGGTGGCCGTGGTCGGCACGCAAATCGTGGCGACGTTGATAGCGGTTTATGGGCTATTTATGACACCCCTCGGCTGGGGTTGGGCCGGGTTCGTGTGGGGCTATGCCCTGCTTTGGTTCCTCTTGAATGACCGGGTGAAACTGCTCGCCTATCGGATTTTTGATCCCGCCAAAGGGGAACTTAAGCCGGAAGCCAAAGCCGAGCCAAAGACCGAGCCCAAGCCAGGAACCGAACCGAAGCCCAAGGTAGAGGCCGAGCAGAAGTCATGACTGACACCACCGCGAGCCTGCGCCGGAAGATCAGCAGTGCCGGTGATCTCCAATCCGCCGTCCGCACGATGAAAGCTCTGGCCGCCTCGAGTATCGGGCAATAGGAGAAACACATCGAACAACATTTCTCGGAGAGCACCCTTTGGTAATTCTGGCTGGCACGGGTCGCAAAACGATCAGCCGAACGATTCCCAGAGTACCAATCCAAGTCCCTCGTCCACTTTGCAAAGTGCATGGTACGGCGACGGTGGTCGTGCAAGTTGCAATGCCTTTACATTCTGCTCACCACACATGAAGTGACCTCAAGCGCCTTAAGTAGTCTGGATTGAATGGGTTAGAGCGCGGGTGCCAGATTGGCCCTCCATTAGCTAGGAGAAACAAAAACTTGCCTGGCGCAGATTCGTTCCGAGACGTGGCGGATTTGGATCTTGGCAAGGCATTAGCACTTCGTGCTGGGTGAAGGGTCCGACAGATGAACCTATGAGCGCCGACAGCGTAAAACCAATGGAAAATCAGGCGATCGTCGCAACCGATCTGACAAAATGGTTTGGCGAAGGCGATACCAAGAAGATTGCGGTGAATGGTGTCGGGCTTGTGGCACACTTTGGCGAAATGCTCTTCATCGTCGGCCCCTCCGGCAGCGGCAAGACCACGATGCTCAGCATGATTTCCGGCATCCTGCGTCCCAACGCCGGCAAGGTGACCGTCAAAGGGGCCGATATCTGGACTCTGAGCAATGACCAGTTGGCTGATTTCCGTCTGAACACAATAGGCTTCGTCTTCCAGGACTACCATCTTTTCCCGCGGTTGACCACGGCCGAGAATGTCGCGATCCCAATGATCCTAAAGCAGCACGACTGGAACGAATCAATCGCCGAGGCAAGAAAACACCTTGAGATCGTTGGCCTGAAAGACCGGGGCGAGATTCTGCCTGTGAAGCTCTCGGGCGGCGAGCAACAGCGCGTGGCGATCGCGCGCGCGATCAGCAGCAGTCCAGAAATCCTGATTCTCGACGAACCGACCGCCTCCCTGGACGGTGACACCGGGAGGATGATCATCGCCTTCGTCAAAGAGAAGATACTCAATGAAAGGCGCTGCATCCTGATCGTCACACACGATGCGCGCATCAACGAATATGCAGACCGTATCATGCATATGGAAGATGGACGTCTCACCGCGTTTGACAAAGGTACAGAATGAAAGAAACCGAACCTAATCCTGAAGCCAAGGCAGCCGAGCCTAAGCCCGAGGCCAAAGCAGCCGATCCCAAGCCTGAAACCAAAGGACCCGAAACCAAGCCTGAAGCCAAGCCGGCCGAGCCTGCTAAGCCCGAAGTCAAAGCTGCTGATCCCAAGCCTGAAGCCAAAGCACCCGAAGCCAAGCTTGAAACCAAGCCAGCCGAGCTTAAGCCCGAAGCCAAAGCAACCAAGCGTAAGTTCGAAGTCAGAAACAAGATTATCTTCACCCTCTCGATAGTGGGTGTGCTGGCCGCACTGGTCGCCGCCTACGTCTATGGCATGCAGAGGAAGGCCCAGCCCCCCGTGTTCAAACCGGTCAGCAGCCCTTACGAGTCGGCCATCTATGCCAATGGTATTATCGAGAGCGACCAGTCGAGCGGTGAAAATATCAATATCTTTCCTGAAGTTTCCGGCCCGATCACCAAGGTGCTGGTGCGCGAGGGCCAGCAGGTGTCGGCCGGCACTCCGCTATTCACCATTGACGATTCTGTCCAGAGACCAACCACAGAACAGCTAAGATTGCAGTCCGAAGCCGCCCTGGCGCTTCTGGAGGAACTCAAAGCGGAGCCGAGAAAGGAGTCGCTGGCGATTGCCGTAGCCCAGGTGGGTCTGGCCGAATCCAACGTGAAAGCGGCCCGCGACGAGTACGACAAGCGCCGCGCCTCCTACGACATCGACCCGAAATCGATCAGCAAGGACGTGCTGGATACTGCGAAAGACGCCGTCGAACAGGCGGCCGCGGCACTGGACGTGGCCAGCAAGCAATATGAACTTACCAGGGCTGGCGCATGGAGTTACGATATCACCAACCAAACGAAACTGTACGAGGCGCTCAAGCAGTCTTACAAGGCAGCTAACGCGCTGCTGCAAAAATTTACAGTCAAAGCGCAGGTCAAAGGAGTTGTGCTCGCCATCAACGCAACCGTCGGCAGCTATGAATCGTCGCAGGGCGCCTATGACCCCTATACGGAGTTATTCGCCCCCGCAGTGATAATGGGACCGCCCCAGAACCATCTGGCCGTGCGCTGTTTTGTGGACGAGATACTGGTCTCACAACTGCCGTCAAAGTGGCGTATTCGCGCGGAGATGTCGCTCCGCGGATCCTACACTAACAAGGTGCCGCTGGAGTTCGTTCGGGTGCAGCCTTATGTTTCGCCCAAGATCGAGCTGTCTAATCAGCGCCAGGAGCAGGTGGATCTGCGGGTGCTGCCGGTGATTTTCCGGTTCGAGAAAAAGGACGCCCCGGTTTATCCGGGCCAATTGGTGGATGTTTACATAGGTTCGCAATAGCGCCCCGCCCGACCCAACACCCGTCAGAGCGAATGCGATGAACAACTTTCAATCATACAAGCAGCACACGCTGGGGAAAGGCGAGGCGCCATGAAGTACGGTGGCATCCTGCGGATCGGATTCAAACTGCTGGTCAATGACAAGCCTAAGTTCACTGCGCTGTTGATCGGGATTACCTTCTCCGTGTTCCTGGTGATGATAACGACCGCAATGTTTGCCGGCATCCTCAACCACTCCTATTCGACGGTCACCAATATCGGCGCAGACATGTGGGTCATGGACCCGTCGGTCAATACTCCCACCAGTCCGATCCCCATGCCCGATTACGTGCTGGACGTGGTGCGCAGCATGGACGAGGTCAGCTATGCGGTGCCGCTCTTTATCGGCGGCGCCCTGATCAAGCTGCAAAGCGGCGACTATCAATCCGTCACGGTCGTCGGTGTGGACGACGACAGCCTATTTGGCCGTCCTGAACTCGAACAGGGCAATATTCTGAACATCTACAACGACAACACGTTCCTGGCCGTCGATGACGCTGAATTTCCGAAGCTGGAGAACGCGAAGATCGGCAGTTCCTTTGAACTCAATGATCACCGCGGCACGATTGTGGGCATTGCCAGGGTCGCCGTCAATGGGCTCAACGGTATCCCCACGCTCTATACCACCTATTACCGCGCGATTGAATACATTCCGTCAACGCGTTTCACCTTGTCCTACGTGCTGGTGCAGCCCAAGAGCGCGGCGGCCGTGGCCGGGATCAAGCAGCAAGTTGCCAAGCTCGGCTATGTCGCTCTGACCAAGGGAGAATTCAACCAAGGCGTCGCCAACTATTACACCTACAAGACTGGTGTTGGCACCAACATCGGGCTGATGGTAATGATCGCTGTTGTCGTTGGGCTGTCCATTTCAGGCCAGACTTTTTACACATTTATCCTCGAAAACCTGGAGAAATTTGGCGCGCTCAAGGCCATCGGCGCCAAGGGACGCGAGCTGGTCTATATGATCCTGTTCATGGCGACCCTGACGGCGTTGACCGGCTATGGCCTGGGGGTCGGTTTAGTGACGCTGACGATCATGATCGCCCGATCCCGGCTACCCAACTACGCGGCCACAATCACCTTCTGGAACCTGGGGCTGGCCTTCGGCATGGTTGTACTGATCGCCGGCGTATCAAGCTATGTCGGGGTGCGCAAGGTCCTCAAAATCGAGCCCTTCGACATCTTCCGGGGGTAGCCGTGCGGATACCGTTCTCAAGTTACGCTTTACGATGCAGCACGGCAACGCCGCGATCACCGGGAACACAATGAGCCATTCCATGAAGACCATAATCTCACTGCTCAAAACGGAAACCAGAATGACCGTGGTTGCCCTGGCGTTCCTGGTTCTGTTCGCCGGATGCAGCTTCGCGCCGAAGTATGCGAAGCCGGCAGTCCAAACGCCCGCCGCCTACAAGGAACTGGCTCCGGAGCAATTCAAAGCAATCGACGGCTGGAAAGCGGCAGAGCCAAAGGACGACATGATTCGCGGCCAGTGGTGGGAAATGTTCCATGAGCCTGAGTTGAATGCTCTCGAAAATCAGGTGGCGATTTCCAACCAGAGCGTCGCCGTGGCGCTCGCCAATTTCCGCGCCGCGCGAGCGGTAGTAAAGCAAGTCCGGTCGCAGTATTTCCCAGTCGTGAGCGCCAGTCCTTCGGTCACGAGATCACGGCAGCAGTTACAGCCAACCAGCTCGTCGCCGACCCCTGTGACCGGCAACGAATACTCGCTGCCCCTGGACGCTTCCTGGGAATTGGATTTCTGGGGCCGCATTCGCAACTCCGTCAAGGCAAGTTCTTTGGAAGCGCAAGCCACGCTGGCCGATCTCGAAAACGTGCGGCTGACCATGCAGGCGGAAGTGGCAGCGGATTATTTTCAGCTTCGCGTGCTGGATGCGCAGAAGGAGCTTTTGGATGCGGCGGTGCTCGCTTATCAGGAGTCGCTTAAGCTGACACAAGTCCAGTCCGACACGGGCATGGCGTCCGGCCAGGACGTCGAGCAAGCCGTAACGCAACTCAACATCACATGCGCGCAGGCCACCGACCTCGGCATCCTACGCGCGCAACTCGAACACGCCATCGCGACGCTCCTCGGGAAACCGGCTTCATCATTTTCCATCGCGACAAACTCGCTGGCCGCAAGACCCGTCGCCATTCCCTTTGGTGTTCCGTCGCAATTGCTCGAACGCCGTCCCGACGTCGCCGCCGCTGAACGCCGCGTTGCGGAGGCAAACGCGCAAATCGGCGTCGCGCGCGCGGCTTATTATCCGACGATTACTTTGAGCGGCTCGGCGGGATTCCAGAGTTCGTCGCTGGGGAATCTTATGTCGGCGCAAGGCCTGGTTTGGTCAGTGGGCACGACGATGGCGCAAACACTTTTTGACGCCGGAAAACGCAAAGCCGTCACCGAACAAGCGCGGGCGATCTATCAGGGCACCGTCGCGAACTACCGTCAGACCGTGCTGAGCGCTTTTCAGGAAGTCGAAGACAATCTATCGACGCTGCGAATCCTGTCACAGGAACTGCAACAACAGAATGCCGCCGTCGAATCGTCGCAGAGCTACCTGACGCTCGCCAATGCCCGCTACAAATCCGGCATAGAGATTTACCTCGATGTGATCACCGCGCAAACCGCTCTCTTGAGCAATCAGCGGACGGCGACGAACCTGCGGATGCAACAGATGACGGCGAGCGTCCAGTTAATCAAAGCGTTGGGCGGCGGCTGGGAGGTTTCGCATGGAACGACAGCGGCCAATCCTTGAGCGACGCGCTCCGCTAGACCGCAGCGAAGAATCTATTCCCCCATGACACGAATCCGCTGGGCCAGTCGTCGGAGGTTGTCGCTACGCAGGCTGTCGGCCTGCGTGGCCCTTGGGCTTGGCGCGGTCGTCCTCGCCGTCGCGGTGCTCATCTTTATGTTCGGTGGTGCGATTCTCAACGGCTATGGCAAAGGGAAGGCGGAGCGAGCGTTTGCAGCAGCGCATCCCGGGTGCGCGTTGCGGATCGGCGAACTGGATTACGCGGTGGGGGCCAATCGCCTGGTGGCTCAATCGGTCACACTGAGTGCCACCAATACGACGCTCAAGGTGGGCCGGATTACGCTGACGGGCGTTCGCTGGGCGCGGCTTCTTTGGGGAACGGCTGGTCTGGCTGGGGTCCTCGCCCAGGCCAGTCTCGAGGCGACGAATCTCGAGGTGATATTCCCCCAGGCGCGCTACGAAATCCGCTGCGCGCGGCTGCGAGCGTCGGCGCCGGGTTCGGAACTGATCGCCGAAGGGACGGAGCTTCGGACGCTGGTCGGAGACGAAGAGTTTTTCGCCGCGCACGCTTTTCGGACGACGCGGTTTCACCTGGTCGTGCCTGAGTGCAGAGTGTTGGGCCTGGCGTATGGCGAACTGCTCCAGGGGAAGTCGTACCGGGCCAGGTCGGTCCACTTTTCCCGACCCTCCTTTGAGGCGTTGGTCAACCGTGACAAGCCGGTGGAGCCGTTCGTGAAGCGTCCGCTCATGGTGCATGAGGCGCTGGCTGCTATCCGGCAACCGCTGCAGGTCGATCACCTCAGCATCACCAACGGCAGCCTGAGGTACTGCGAGCGGGCGGTCGCTGGAGCCGATCCCGGCGTACTGACGTTCGGGGCGGTGAGCCTGTCCGTTGAGGGCATCGCCAACCGTGGCGAAGCATCGACCGCCATCCGGCTCCAGGCGCAGGGGAACCTCATGGACGCAGGGACGCTGAAGGTGCGGATGTCGATTCCGACCGCGCCACCGGACTTTTCGTTCCACTATTCCGGTTCGCTCAGCGCGATGGACCTGACCCGCCTGAATGCGTTCCTTGAGATTGCGGAACGCACCCGGATTAAGTCCGGCAGCGCGCAAGAGGCGGCATTTGACATCGATGTGACCGCCGGTCACGCTCGCGGGCATGTGCGGGGGATGTACCGCGATTTGGAGATTGCTGTGCTCGACAAACAAACTGACACCGAAAAGGGATTGGACAATCGCGTCGCCTCGTTCCTGGCGAACTTGTTGAAAATCCGGAGTTCCAACGCTCCGGACGCATTGGGCTCGATGAAGGAGGGGGAGGTAAACTACACGAGAAGGCCGGAGGACGAGTTTCTGCAATTTGCGTGGTTCGCCCTGCGGAGCGGTGTCCTGGGCGTGATCAGCCCCGGTGTTCTGGATGTGATCAGCCCGTGACGCGTTTCCCCCAAGTGATTCATGATCTATGCAACACATCGAACAATATTTTTCGGGGAGCGATGCCATTCGCGACGTGGTGATCGGCATAGCGGATGCGTCGCTGTGGTTCTCTGCTATCTTTGGCCCATGAGAACCTTCCGGCTCACTCTGGCCTTGGCCTGCTGTATCTCCGTGGGATGGGGGCAGACGAATACCCTGACATTGGATGACGTGATGGACTCGGCGCAGCGATGGGCTGAGGAAAACATCGACCCGGAAGTCTTGCGCCAGTTAAGGGCTGCCGATGAGCAAAAGGTTCAACAACTCTTCAAAGATATTCAAAAACAGCTCCAAAGTCAATACGTCGTGGACGTGGCCGTCCTCAGGGACGCCGCCAAAGCCGTCCTGCCGCTGCTGGAACGTTCCGAGGAAACTCTGCCTTACACCTTGTGGCTCAAAGCGCAGATGGATTACCTCGACGTGGCCGATCAGTTCCTCCTTATCATTCCTCCGCCCAAAGTCGAACCCGGCGAACCGCCCAAGCCCCGGCCCAATCCCTCGGCTCAAATCGAGCGTGAGGTCTGGATCAGGCAACTGACGGATCGGCCCTGGCCTCCGACAGCTAAAGCGTATGTGACGCGCCTCAAGCCACTTTTTGCGGCCCAGAACATTCCCGCCGACCTGGTGTGGCTGGCCGAGGTGGAATCCGCTTTCGACCCGAGGGCGCTCAGCCCCGACGGCGCGGCAGGGCTCTTTCAACTCATGCCTGCCACCGCCAAACGCTTTGGTCTGAAGCTCCACTTGCCCGACCAGCGCTACCAACCCGAGCCCAGCGCAACCGCCGCCGCCAAATTCCTCCGTCTCCTCCACGACCGCTTCAAAGACTGGCGCCTGGCCCTGGCGGCCTATAACGCCGGAGAAGGCACCGTCGAGCGGCTGCTGGACCGCCACGAAGCCAAGACCTTCGACGCAATCGCCCCGCACCTGCCCGCCCAAACACAAATGTATGTGCCCCGCTTCGAGGCCGTCCTCCTGCGCCGGGAGGGACTCAAATTGGAACAGCTCTAGCGTTCCGAGGGTTTGTGGGAAGAGTAGTTCAGCCTATGAAATACCTTACAACCCCCTGATACCATTGCCGCGCTCACCCCGATCACAAGGCCGTACCGCGCACCGTGTTCCAGCGTGCGCCGGACAAAGAGGATGCCGACAGGCCCAATCGGCTCCGCCAGAGAAAACCCAATGACAGCGCCCTCGAAAAAACAGAGGCAAGTCATGCAGTTGGATCGCCTGAAATGGTTCTCATTTTGAGTTTTACACCCTGCACCGCTGCCGAGTGCGTTTTGATTACTTTACCCGCAAATGGGGTCTTGGCGAGGACAGAGGGAAGTTGGGGGCTTTTGGGGCAGGGAGTGAGAGATACCATTTGGTGGCGTCCGTTCCAATCCCGAGCTGGGCAAGGTGGCGCAGATCCACCTCCAGCACGTCGGACGTGCTATACTCCAGTATGCGGTATTGGGGATCCGTCCAGGCACGCACCATCCGCCCCCAAAACTTCTTTTCCGGCGGCAAGGTGAGGCGAATGCGGTGGATGAGGTTGATGCCCGCCAGCGCCGCTGTTTCTATCACCATATCGGTGCAGTTGTGGGACCTTATGCCGAACTGGTCGTACTTACGCTGCATCATGTGTTCATAGATCAATTGATACCGTCGCCGGGTAATCGGCATCTGCCAGACGAAGGAGGGCGGGCGATTGGGCTTGCCGATCTGGAATTGGCCATCGAACATCGTCTGCCACAAGTAAGCGATAGGATTCGGATGTCCCTCCCGAATCCTCTGAAACACGCCCTCATGGTAACGCGGTTTCGCTTGCCCGAGGTCGCCAGTGTGACCGCACTCCAGGCGATCCTGGGGACTTTCCAGGATGAGCCAACTATGGCCCCACGGACGCTTCCAAATGGAGAGGAGAAGCGACCTCGCATGGCTGTAGTCCCAGTTGGCCGCTTCGTTTAAGATATAGAGGTAATATCCCTCGTCGCCCACGGGCGTTCCGGTGGCTGGATCAAGGTCAGCATCAGGGGCAAAACGGCGCGTGATTGAGATTGGCTGGGCGCTCCAACCATCGGGCTGAGTTGGAGCGTAGATGGCGACACGCTGACGGGCATAACCGGCGATAAAGATAGCCGGCCTGAGTATGAAAAGCCGGCTGAGGCCTTTGATTACTTTGTCGCGCCTTTGCAGTGCGGGAGCGAGACGAAGGGAATCCGACAGCGACCGCACGCGCCGGAGGTTCCATAATCGAGAGAACATGTGGTCGAAAGGGAGAGTTTTTACGATTTTCAAGTACCCGGAGCTGTAATCTCCTGATGCGTTTCTATCCCGTTGGAAGCGCCTGCAAATGGTTGCAGATTGCTCAGGCCTTTGAAATAGCGCTTGCGGGTCGCTAGATTGACGCCGGCGTATGCTTGGCAACCGAGTAAAGTCCGTTTCCATGGGCTCATGCCAAAGAATCGTTTTATCATAGCGCCGAAAGAATAGGCTTGTCTGTTCAAGCGGGCGTAGCCACTAATCAGCTCGTCAGGAGTCATGCCCCTGGGTTGAAAAAGGAGTGTATCCGGTGGATATCCCCGGAGCCACCAGTCACGCGCAAACAACCTGCCCTCGCTTAAAAGGCGCCCATATAACCGTGTTCCCGGATAAGGCGTGAGAATCCGCAACTGAATCACCTCCATGCGACATCTCATTACAAACTCAAGGGTCTGCTCGAACACATCCTTGTCTTCGTAATCAAATCCAAAAACAAAGGTGCCGAGTACACCAAACCCTTCGCCATGGAAGCGCCGCATGGCCTCATCGAAATCGATTCTCAGGTTCTTAATTTTCCTCACCCCATTCTGGGCTTCTTTCTGCACTGATTCGAATCCGATCAAAAGCCCCAGGCATCCCGAACGTCTCATCAATCCGAGCAGCTCCAGGTCCTCAGCCAACGACACTGTTCCTTGCGCCAGCCATCGCCGCCGGAGAGGTATCATTTCAGTAAAGAGATTCCTGGCCGCATTCCGGTTCAGCCCCAAGGCGTCATCGACGAAGAAGAGGTGAGGGGAATCTATGGACTCAATCTCGGCAATCACCTCCGGAACCGGCCTGACTCGATATTGCCGCCCTAAGGTCTGACCAACGCAGCAAAATTCGCAATCGTACGGACACCCGCGGGAGGTCTCGACGCCGATCGGGATGGGAATATGCCTCTGATATTTGGTTCGAGGAGAGAGGTCCCGCCGCGGTTCCGGCAAACCCCGGATATCCGTCATTTTACCGGCCCGATATGTTCTTTGCATCTTTCCCGAGGCGGCATCAGATACAAGCCGCGGCCACACGCCCTCCGCCTCTCCCACGACCACAGCGTCTGCATGCTCCAGAGCTTCGTCCGGCAATACGGTGGGGTGTATTCCTCCCATCACCACCTTCACACCCTTCTGGCGATAGGCGTCCGCAATGTGATACGCCCTTAGCGCAAGTTCAGTCATAACGGTGATACCCACTAAATCCACGTCGTGATTCAGGTCATCGGGAGCAAGAGATTCTTCGACAATGGTCACCGGGTGGCCAGGCGGGGTAAGCGCTGCCAAAAGAGGAAGATTCACCCTCTGCATCGGGAAAGGGCTGGCTAAGGCGTCCGCACTGGATTCATGCGGAGCGATCAGTCGTATTCTCACGTTTTCCTCCCCCAAATGCTTTTGTTCATATTGACTCACCTAGCTCACTGGAACAGATCATCGGGAATGTTGATATTCGTCCGGAGGTTGCGGAAAATGATTTTCCCCTCCTGCACGCCATTCGCCGTGGACATGCCCACCTCTAGAGGGAGCCGGAGTTCCTTGCTGACCAAAAACTGGTATTGTGTTTCTACCCCTTCCCGAAAATGGTCATCCGCCAGGACCTGAAGCTGAATAGTATTTTTGTCCTCTGAAACCAATACGGGCCCCCGACGATGATCGGCCACGCTATGCCGGATGTTCCTGATCAGGAGCCCCAGATCCGTCTGATTCATTCGCTGCCCTGATGGGGTTCGCAGGAGTGGATCATCCAACCTTAAATGAAACGTTAAGAGTGACAACAATCCCTGCAGTTTCACGAGAACCTTCCCATTCCGGTCAGGATATACCATGATGATCCCTGGATGGGGTGATAGAGAGTCGAGGCGGATCCACTTTGGCTTCTTGAAAGTGTATAAGGACTTTTCCGATTTGATGGAGCCGTCTTCTTGGAACAATATTACTTCGACTTCAGTCTGGTAATCCTTGACCTCATCGTAGGCGGCTTCCATCTGTTTCAAGATGGTTTCGACGTCATCCTGCAGAGCCGCAGGCGGCGCTGGTTCCGCACCCGCAACCGCAGCTATCGGGGCCGGCGGAACGACGCCGTCTGCACGCGGCCGGCTGCACCATGGAGTGATGGATTGGCAGGGTAATGGGGACTTGGGCGGAACAACGCTGTTTGCATACGGCAGGCAGCACCCCCCAAGCCCAACTGTCCCCGCCGCCAGGACAAGCTTCCAGAGCCAGGCATATCCCCCGGCGGCAGGTCCTCTAGTGCGCCGCATTTCCATATTGCAGTTCCCGGATTTGAAATTCACCGCCGTCCTGGCCCCTGGGAATTTCCGGGCACTTTGCCATCACGCGCCCTCCTCCCATTTGGTGGCGAAGATGCCCAGGATGAAAACCACGGCCGCGAAGACCCCTATCGCCGCGGAGTCTTTCAGCGCAGCCAGGTTGTCCACGAACACCATTGACGCCCGGAGCCCCTCGTTCACGTAGTACAGAGGCAGTACATGTGCGAATTTCTGCAGGAACCCCGGCATCAGTTCGATAGGGAAGAAGCTCCCTGAAAGGAACATCATCGGTAGACTGATGCTGTTGGCGGCGGCGGCGGCGCTCTGCGCCTCCTTCACGAAGCGGGTAAGTATCATCCCGATTCCGACGAACGCGAATACGTCAAGTAGTATAAAAAAAGGGAGCCAGAAGTCTATATGCAGGTTAACGCTAAAAACGGCGTAGCTCACCAGCAGCATCGTAATCGTCGAAACGACCGCGAGTATGAATTGGTACAGGATGCTCGACAATAACCAGTCGGTGCGGGTGATGGGGGTGGTGGAAAGTTTCCTGATGATGCCCTTCTGCCGCAGCTCCGTGTCCGAGTCTACCGTGCTGAACAGGCTCAACGTCATCGCCGACACCGCGATGATGCCGGGGACGAAGAACTCGATGAAGCGGTATTTCCTGGTGAGTATCGATTTCTCAACCGACCTGAGGAACGGCGGCTCCCCGGACATCCCCTGGTTTATCCCGGCCAACACTGAGTTCAGGATGGCCATCTTCGTGGCCACTGAAGAAGAGCTGGGGTCGTAGATATAGGTGATGGTGACGGCTGCGTTGGAGTCGTTGAGCATCACCCGCTGCATGAGGGACTCTTCATAGCCTTTGGGAATAACGAGGACGAGGTTCACCTTGCTGTCCCGGACATATTGCGTGGCGTTGACGGCGGGGTCGACCCTGGTGATCTTGAATTCCCCGTTGAGCTCGAGGGTTTTGACGGACTGTGTGGACGAAGTCGTCTGGTCAAGGTCCTGCACGCAAAGGTGATACCCCACGTTGTCCTGGCTCATGAATATCGTGCCGAACAGGAGGATCAGAATTATCGGGAACGCAATCGTAAAGAACATGGTGGTTTTCTCACGGTAGAAGCTTGTGAGCCTCACGACGAGATTGGCACTGATGATGCGCAGATTCATGTCGCCACCGTTGCCGGGGGAGCCGCTCGGAGCGCTTCGCCGGTGAGTTGAAGGAAGACTTCTTCGAGGTTGGGCTTGCGAACGTCCACGCTGAGGAACGACGCCCCGGCGCCCTTGATGCCATTCAGTATCTCCAAAACGTCGTCCGTTTGCGCCACTCTGACCTTGATGTTTTTGTGGTTGGCGTGGACGGGCTCAAAGCCCATGTTCCGGACAACGGTACAGATTTTTTCATCGGTGGACTGGAGCGTCAGGAGCAAATATTTCGCGTTGTTTTCGATGAGCTCCCGGGGAGAGCCCATCGCGATGATCTTCCCCCTGGAGATGATGGCGACGGCGTCTGCAAGAAGCTCCGCTTCCTCCATGTAGTGCGTCGTGAGAAAAACCGTCTTCCCCTTTTCCTTAAGGCCCAGCAGGACCTCCCACACCTCGCGCCTTGCGACGGGGTCGAGCCCGGTCGTGGGCTCGTCGAGAAACACGACCTCGGGGTCGTTCACGAGCGCAATCGCGATTCCGAGGCGCTGCTTCAAGCCCCCGGAGAGGTTCTTGTACTGCTCCCGGGTCTTGTCCTTAAGGTTCACGAGCTCAATCAGCCCGTCGATATCGGCTTTCCCGCGGCAAAAGAGCCGCGAGTAGTACTGGAGGGTCTCCCGGACCGTTATCCTGTCGAACGAATTGAACCCCTGCGGAAGGACGCCGATGCGGGGGACGATGTCGCGCTTCTTCTTCGTAACGTCCATCCCGAGAAGCCGCACGTTTCCCGACGTGGGCGTGCGGATGGTCTCGATAATCTCGACAGTGGTCGTCTTGCCGGCGCCGTTCGGACCCAGGAATGCGAACACTTCACCTTTCCTGACCGTGAAGGATATGCCGTTAACCGCCAGCAATTCGCCGTAGCGTTTCGTCAGATACTCGACTTCAATTATGTGTTCAGCTTCGTTCGTCATATGCTGCTGTCAGCCCTGGCCCGGCACATCCGAGGCGGCGGGCCAGAACCCGAGGTGGCTGAGAACCTTCTCGCTTACCGCCGGCGACGCGACCAGAAAGCGGTTAATCACCGGCTGGCGGTGTTTGAATAGAAGATACATCGGGAATAACGCCGCCCCGAGATGCGCTTTGGTTCTCTCTACACCCTGGCCCGCGAGATAGAGAGGAATTCCTCGCTCCACGCAGGTGCGGACATTTTCGAGCCAGGACAAAACATAAAGGTTGTATTTGCGGCCGAGCTCGTAATCCATGCAGAAATTCTTATCCACCATCACTTCTTGTTTTACGATAAGAAGGTTGAAAGCTGCCAGTTCTCCCCCCACAAAATAGAGCGTGTATTCGGCGCCCAGGACTCGCTCGCAGATTCTTTCAAAAAACAAGCGGTTGTGCGCCCCAAACGCCAGGGGGCTGCGTTTCACTGTTTCAAGATAAAGATGGTAGATCCTGTCCAGAAAAGGAGAAATGTTCCGGCTGCGCATTACCCGGACTTCAGGCGCAACCCGCATTTTACGGCGCAGGTCTTTTCTGGCCGCCTTTGAAAGCCGGGCCAGGAATTCCTCCAGGCTCTTGAAATTGATCGGCATTCGGGCGCAAGACTGGCATTTCACCCGGTTGAATGTGTCGAGCACGTCCCGGGGAAGCCTCCCGTAATCACTAAAGTTGTAAAGCGCCACGATATCGCTTTCCAGTTCGGCCGCCAGCGTCTGCAAAGCGTCAAAGGCGATTTTGAATGCCGCCTCGAGGGTCCCCGGATCGATTTGAGGATCGATCCCGATTTCACTCCATTCCCCTACCAGCAACCCCACCCCCAAAATACGGGGTTGAAAAACCGACGGGAGGAGACGGCCTGCCACTTTCAGCGATTTCTTGATCCATCCCTCTACAAACGTGGACAGGTCAAAACGGGTTTCAAACAACGGCAACAAGAGAATCGGAACATCATCTCTTAACACCACGATGCTCCGCAGGTTAAAACCGTCAATCCCCGATTCCTGCAACAGAGAAAGAAGAGGGGCGGTGTCAGAAGGCTCCGGGAAAAGCCGTCCCAGCTCTGCCGCCGGCGCTCCGTCTAACCGCGGCACACACTTGCAGGTAAGGTTATTCATTCGACGTGGCGATTCAAAACGGCGATGGAAAGCCACGTCTTCACCTGAGGAAACGAACGCACCCATAGGGACAGGCCTGCACCGATTGGAAAACGCGCCAGAGCCTTCCCGGATAAGCGCACGGGAAACGTGTACCCGTCGTTGCCCGCTCCGTCGTCCACCCCTATAGATGGATAGACGTGGATTTGCAGCGGATCCACAAAGTGGAATGCGCATCCGAGGGCCTTGACAGCGGCTTCCTTGACAGACCAGAGCAAGGCTGATGCTTTTTCCAAATCCCCACCCGCCAACTTCAAGACGTGTTGAAGCTCTTGCCCATTAAACACTCGGTGAAAGGGGTATTCTCCCCGGAATTCGACGGCCTCTGCCACGTCGATGCCCATATCGGACTCATCCCCACAGAGGGCGGCCCAGACTTTCCCTCCGCTTTCGCTGAAGGAGATGGCCGGCCCCCGACGTGCACCCAAGAGGAGATGGGGCTTGCCAAGCGGGTCGCGGACCACCTGAATCGGGAACGCCGCTCTGTTGGAGGAAAGGTAGAATGTCCAGCGAGGACTGTCCGTCGCCGCAAGGTGATCCCACAGGATGGAGACCAGGCGGTGCTTGGCTTCTTCTCCGTTCGTCCCAAGTCCCTTGGGGGGTTCGGTGTCACATGGCAGGGATGCATAGAAAACCGGCCCCCTTCGATGAACGGGATTCATCCTATGGACGGTTACTTTTCCTGAATCATTTGCCACATTCGCTCCTATTCGTCCGTACCTCCGGCTCAGTCCAAAACCCAGTGCATACGCATATTATGGACTTGCATGATGGCGCGTCCTTGATCGTCAAGTCCTCTGGCGTCCCAAGCGAACCCTTCCTCATCCTGCACCCGCATGCGGGCTTCCAGGGTGACCCGTTCTCCCGCCCGGCATGGTCGCACGAACCTCATCTCCCCGATCTCCGTGGGAATCACAGATCGTCGCTCCGACGGGTCCATGGCAGCGATGTAAAAGACAACCAACTGCAAAAGGGCCTCGAAAAGATAGGGTGAGTATTGGTACCGTGCGTTCCCCAGATTCGCGAAATCACTTGTCTCCCGGTGGATCGTTCGGCCCCGGACCACTCCCGGACCGGCACCGTCAAGGAGATCAATCACGCGATATCTGCCTTCGAGGCCGCTGTGGTTTTTGTACCATTTAAGGACCTTCTTATGATCCATGGGCCCCGTCCGCAGTTCCTCTGGCCGGACGGGGAAATCCTGGAATCCCTCCCCGAGATCTCCTCTTCCGCCATCGAGCATTACCTGGCCTTTGCAGTGTGGGATGAAGCCCCCCGTCAATCTTCCTGCGGGGGAGATGTCCTGGGTTGACAGAGAGGCTTCGCACAACACCTCCCGAAGACCGTGGCCAGTCCGGCGGCAGGAGATCACAGCAGGCCGTGGAAGCGCAGGAGGACATTGAATCATGTCCATGAGCCGCACCTGGCGAACGCCTCGGACGTGCAGGTGGGGGTACAGGAGCCGGGCGGCTTCCATGAATGTCTCCAGAACCATGGCGGCTGAGACCAGAGGATGCTTGATGAACCTGAAGGGCCGGTGATCCGCAATCCACAGATCCTTCTCCTGGGAAAACGATCTGGAGGCGTCCAGTTGCCCCCGGCGGATGTCCACGCAAGAAAGCCCGTCAATCATGGGGAAGTCCTTGGCCCTGAAGGCCACGGCCCCTCCATTCAAATCTCCGCTGAGCGCAGGGGGGATGGTATCATTCAGCCGTGTCGTCCTCACGGATGGCAGTCTTCTCATGAACATCACCCAATCGTCGTCGGCCGGGGCTACGGAGAGTTCCCGGCAGAAAAGCTCTGCGATCTCATTTGCATGGAGGTACGCCGCGCCCTTGCGCCTCATCAGATCCCGGACATCGGGATCCTCCGCCATGCCAGCGCCCTCGACAGGGGGAAGCATCAAAGCCTTGAACCGAATGGCTCCGTTTCTCCGGCGAAGGTATCTGAGTAACGCAGACATCATCCGGTTGGCTGCAGCGTAGTTGGCCTGGCCGGCATTTCCTTGGATCGCGGCCACCGAGGAGAGGCCGACGAAGAACCTCAAGCCTGCCCCCTGCGCCGCCGAGAATAGATTCCAAGCGCCCAGGAACTTGACGTCCGCCACCCTGGAAAGATCATCCGGGGTCATCTGGCTGAGGAAACCATCCCTGAGGACTCCAGCGCCGTGAATGATTCCGTCAATCCTGCCATAACGGCTTACCACCTCGCCCATGATAGCCTGGACCGCGTCGGGGACCGTTACATCGCAGGTATGGTAGGTTGCCTCAATCCCTGAGGAATGCAGATCGGCCAGGGTCCGAGCGATCTCCGATGCCCTGGGGTCGGCAGCGAACGCCTCAGAAGGCAAATGCCCGGGGCGCGGCTTTGCCGCTTCGACGTTTGAATCCAAAGAAGTTCTCCCTAAAAAGACCAGGCGGGGCATGAAAGGTACAAGGCTGCGGGCCAGGTGGGCGCTGATGCCAGTTGCGCCCCCAGACATGACTACAACGTCTCCGGGGCTCAGAAGCATACTGGACGCATCCTCAAAGACCGAAGGGGCTACGTGCGCTTCCGAGGTGAAGACACGTCCATCACGATCCATGATCTCCACCGCGGTGTAACCTCTGTCCAAAGCCCCACGTAAGGCAACGCGAAGATCGGTCTCCTGACTGATTTCCAGCGTGCGAAACTGGACCGATGCATGCTCCTGCGCTGCGCTCAGAAACAGCCCGAGCATCCCCTCCTCCAGCAGCCGGCTGAGAGTTTCGGTATCCTCCCTGGAATGGATCAACACGATGAATTTCTTTTTCGGTGATTGGAGAAATGCCTTCAGGGGTAGAAAGAGCCACCTGAGAAGCTGCGCAACATCCGCCATGCCCCTTGCCATTCCCGACTCGCCTTGAGGCAAGGTGATGACCATCCCGGCGAGGGACGCCAGGCCCGAGATTCTTTCTGCTGCCCTGCTGGACCCTTCATCATCTTCGTCCGGACCCAAGGCACTTTGCATGAATCGCATGGGAATCGTGTCAACCCCGTAATCCCGCCGGAGGATGTCTCCTGCCCTTCCGGCAATGGCGTCCCTGTCAGGTGAGAGGAGGAGGACCGACTCGCCTGGGCTCAACTCCATGGGAATGGAGGCCGGCAGCTCCAGGGGGACGCGGCTGAATATGAGTCGCTTTACACTCCCCTCATCCTCTGAAGGCTTCAGTGTTTTATCCTGCACGGGCCCAGGGTCAACAGTCTTGGTCGCCGCCGGCAGGCTGCCGCCTGGGTACTTGGCGATTACCCCGGATATCCTCTGCGCGATGTCCTTCACGGTACGGACATTGATAAACTCCTCCAATTCGATCGTAATCCCGAATTGGCGTTCTGCGGCATCCATGATGATGGGCAGGCGACTGGAGCGGATGGAAAGATCCTTCCTCAGATCCATCTCCGGCTTGATCTCGTCCCTCTCGAATCCTGTTGCATCCATGATGATTCGAATAAGCCTCTCCATAAGATCCTGGTGGTCCGGCGCTTCACCGATGGCAGGTGAGGCCTTTCCCATGGTTGCAGGGGCGGAATTGAGAGGCGCGGATAGCGGTTCCCCGCGAGAGACCTGCTTCTGGCCCTCGGGAACTCCGGTCCCCCTGTGTTCCGGCGGTCGTAATGTGGTTGCCGGATTGATGGGGTGAGATTCGGGGGGCTTCCCGAATGCAGGGAGGGAAACCCATCTCGGTTCTCCTTGAACCTTCAGATGCCCTTGGACGAAGAGCTGGGCAAGGGCGGTCGTGTAAATGATGCCCTCTGCGGGGGGAAGGCAGGTCTGGATGCATGCCGATTGGGATAGCGTGTCGCCGATGAGATTGCTCAATATATCGCCGGGGCCCACCTCCACGAAAAGGCGGACGCCGTGCTCATTCCAGAGGGTCTGGACATTATTCATCCAATGGACGGTAGAGGTCAGGTGGGCCATGAGGATTCGCTTTATCTCATCGGGATCTGATGGATACGGCCCCATGGTCGTGTTCGATAGAACGGGGATCTGCGGGGGATGAAATGGGATAGAAGCAACGAACGTCTCGAGTTCATCATGGATGACCCTCATAATGGGAGAGTGGAACGCCATGCTGACCCGCAAGAGGGTGAATCGGTATCCCATCTCCTTGAGTCTTTCGCCAAGACGTTTGACCGCCTCGGTGTGGCCGCTCAGGACGACCTGGTTCGGTGCATTTATATTGCCGATGTGGACATCCGCCCGTCTATGGATCATCTCCATAAGCAGATCCAACGGGGCGTCCACGGCCGCCATGACGCCGGGGTCCAGGTGCCCGGCGGCGGCCTTGTCCATGCAGCGGGCCCTCATGTTCACGATTCGGAACCCGTCCTCCAGCGAATAGACGCCGGCCAGGCACAAGGCGCTCAGTTCGCCCAGACTGTGGCCGGCCATAGCCACAGGGCGGATACCAAGGCTGATGAGGTGTCGAGCCATAGCATGTTCCAGGGCGAACAGGGCAGGTTGCTGCCAGCGGGTCTTCTGCAGGTTCTCCTCGCGATCATGGAACAACAAGTGCAGGAGGTCGAAGTCCGCTGCCGCTGC
>Ga0187872_10001696_pt1 | contig 21540 bp, 17 predicted proteins | sample June2016WEW_16_4_FD_132973 | JGI IMG/M metagenome (GOLD analysis project Ga0187872, IMG submission 132973) | Peatland microbial communities from SPRUCE experiment site at the Marcell Experimental Forest, Minnesota, USA - June2016WEW_16_40 | ecosystem: Environmental > Terrestrial > Soil >...
CGCGGCCGCTCCCCCGGCGGCGCTCCTCTGGCTGATCCTGGCCCTGCTCCTGATCGCCACCGTCCTCTGCGTCCTCCAGGCGCTGTCCTGGTGGGAGCGCCGACGCGAGGCCCGCGAGGAGCGCTCCCCCTCGCGCAAGCGCCACGGGTTCCTCTCCCGCCACCAGGTCCGCGCCACCTATGGCGAGGCCGCGGCGCGGCGGCGGGCGGCACGGCTGCACCCCAGCCTCACGCCTTCCGACCTGCGCCAGCGCCCCATCGCCCAGCTCGCCATCCCGCTCGGCCGCTCGGGCGGACTGGACGTGTACGCCTCCCACGAGGACGCCGTGGGCGTGCTCGGCGGCATGCGTCAGGGCAAGACCAGCGCCCAGGCGCGCATCGCGCTGCCCCACGTGGGACCGGTGGCGTTCACCACCACCAAGCCCGCCGACCTGGAGTACGTGTGGCAACCCCCCGGCGCACCCGGGCGGCCGATCCTCTTCAACCCCGAGGCGCTGAGCGGCCTGCCCACCGCCGCGTACGACCCCACCTTCGGCTGCGAGGACCCCGACTTGGCCCGCCTCACCGCCCAGGCGGTGATGGCCCAGCAGCGGGCCCGGGGCCACGATCGCGGCCTGGACTGGGCCCTGCTCGCCGAGAAGATGCTCAAGTACCTGCTCCACGCCGCCGCCCTCGAGCACCTGGATGGCTCGCGGGCGGCGGATCCCCTGCGTCCGGTCGGGATGGCCCGGGTTCTCCAGTGGGTGGCGGCCAGCGACAAGCCCACGAGCGCGCGGGACATCCTGCGGAGCAGCCCCCACGCAGGGCACTGGGCAGAGCTCCTGGAGGACATGGCCCGCTCCGCTCCGGAGACCTTCTACTCGATCAAGATCAACCTCCACGAGGCGCTCAACTGCTGGGAGGACCCGGGCATCCTCGCCCGGATGGCGCCTGGACGCTCCTCTCTCGGCGACGTCAGTCCCGCGGCCCTGCTGCGCAACCACGACCGCCTCATGGTCATCGCCCGGCCGGGAGGCCACGCTATCCCGCTCGTCACGGCGCTGGTTTCGGCGGTGGTGGAGGCGGGGCGCCAGGAGGCCCGGCGAGCACTCGCCACGGGCGGCCGGCTGGACCCGCCTCTCCTGCTCCTCCTCGACGAGGTCTGCAAGGTCTGCCCGCTCCCCCAGCTGCCCGAGCTGGTGACCGACTGCGCCTCCCAGGGCATCGTGGTCGTGTACGCCCTCCAGTCGCTCGAGGACGGCTGCACCGCCTGGGGACCGACCCGTTTCGGGGGCATGTGGTCGGCCACCAACTGCCACGTGGTCATGGGTCAGGTCTCGAGCGCCGTCACCCTGCGCGACCTCTCCGACCTCTCCCCGACGGTGCGCGTCGAGGATCCCCGCGAGGCGCGCAACGCCCGCGGTGAGCGCCTGGACCCCGTGGTCCGCTACGAGCGCGCCCTCACCACCGACGAGCTCGCGGCCATCCCCAAGCTCTCCGGCATCGCCTTCTGCGGGAGCCGGCCGATGCGGCTCGACATGCCCCACGTGGCGAGCGCGCAGTCCGAGGTTCGAGCCCAGGCCCTGGCCTCAAAGGTGGCCTGGCTGCGCTGGGTGACCGATCACCAGATCCCAGGAGGGAGGGGGGGCGATGAGCAGAGCTGACGGTGCGATGCTACCGCTTCCCCTCGACACCGATGACCCGGTGCGGGCCCTGGGTCGCCGGGTCCGGACACTGCGCGTCGCCGCCTTCCTCACCCAGGACGGCCTCGCCCGGCGCTGCGGGCTGAGCCGCGACACCATCGCCCGCCTCGAGTCCGGCACTCCATCGCCGCGGCGCCCGCGCATGCGCACCGTCACTGCCCTGGCCGCTGGCCTCGGCGTCGCCCCGGAGCGGCTGCTTCCCGACCCCTGCCGGCTGTGGGAGCGTGACCCCCATGACTGACTGGGTCCGCGTTCGGCTGCCCTGGTGGTGGGGCTGGGCTCCGGAGCGTCCGGGCGCGTTCCATGAGAACCAGAACGACGGCGTCGATGCTGCGGACGTCAGCGGGGACCGGCTTCGTCCGGAGGAGCTGCGGCGGTGCTGGGCCGAGCTGCACGTGTGGGTCAGCTGGTTCGTCGACCGCTATCACCTCGCCGACGACGTGCCCCCTTGCTGGCCCCGCCACCCAGCGCTGGTCGACGAGCTCAACAGTCTCTGGCACTACCACCAGGAGGTCACCCGCCCGTTTGTGGCGATGGTCCAGCCCGACCCCGTGGGGTCACCCGCAGAACCCGACGACCCCAACGTCCCCGCCCGCGTCTACTGGGAGTGGCACGAGGCCAGGTGGCGGTGGAGCCAGGGGGCGCTACGCGCCGCCTCCGGCTACCACGAGTGCCTCACCGGTCACCGCCACGTCGAGGAGCCCGACCGCCCGGGCGGCGCCGCCGCCTTCACCGAGGCGAGCAGGATCATCGTCGACCAGCTCTTCACCGACCGCGAGACGGAGGCGGAGGTCACGTGAAATGAACACGGCATGCCTCATCGGCCTAGTTGCGTGCCTGCCGCGACCCGTCGGCGGTGACGGCGAGGTCGGCTTCCTCCTCATCACCCAGCGCGGCCCCGCCGGCGACAGGATAGACCGCCACCGGGTCATCCTTCCCGCCCGCCACGCCCCCGACATCAGTGAGTTCTCGCCCGGCGCCACCGTCTACGTCGAGGGCCACCTCGCCCGCCACGGCGGGCGCGGCCGGGTCAGCGTCATCGCCCACCGGGCTTGGTCGATCGCGCCGGCGCCGCCAGCGCCCGAGGAGGATCGCCCCACCGGCACCCACGCCTCCCCCCGGGAGCACCAGCGGGCGGGGCATGCGAGAAGAGTGGCGATAGGGACGGGGAGGGAGCGGCTGGTGTGGGTGCGTCCCACCACGGTACGGCCGGGGGCCACCAACGATTCGCGGGCCTCGCCTAACGCGCCGCACAATCCTTCCATCTGAGACTTCAGCGCGAGCCACGAGGCTTTCACACCATCGCGATCGTTTCACTCACAGGCGCCATCGGACGCGCCACACCTGCCCGATCATCCGAGAAGCAGATCTAAGCTCCTCTCCTTCCCACTAGGCAGATCGAGGAGGTCGGGACGCGTCCGAACCAGCAGGCCGATCGCGCGAACGGCCACCTTCAGTGCCTCCTGGCACAGCGGGATCTCCTCATCGCGCAGCGTTCCACTTCCATGAACGATCTTGCTTCTGAGCCCGTATATCTCGGCGAGCTTCTTACTGAGCTCTCCGCGTCGCCCGGCGTCCGCTTCCAAGAGGATCGCGAGCGATGAGGTGATCCGCAGCGTTGCTTCGCCCTGCGGGCTGCCGAACATGTTCTCCCAAGCGATGACCGCATCGACAAGAACATCAGACGGATACCGCCTCTCGCTGGACGCCTGCAGCACGCGGCTAATAGCCAGGCGAATCTTCTTCGCTCGGGGAGCGGTTAGGGCTTCGTACCACTCCACCCACAAAGCAACCTCTGCAGGAGTCAGCCTGACGGGAACAAGACCGACGGCTTGGCGGGCATCGGACCAAACGGTGGCCCGTCCAAATCCAAGGGGGTCATCCACATATCGCCAGGTGGACACTATCTGAGGCTGTGGCTCTCGAGAGAGAGCCAACAGCAACGCCATCCTCAGGCGATCGGCAGGCTCGTCCAGCACCGCTGGGAATTCCCGCATGTCTGGTGGGAAGAGTTCCAGGTCATCTAACGACATGGGAGCACGGATACGTGCTCGGAGTGGCACGGTCGTATGCAGGACGAGATCCCCCTCGTAATTGATGACCGTGGCCGCACCGGAACTGTCGGTCCCGCTGAGCTTGGCATCGAACCCCAACGGTGCGTGTTCGCGGATTGCTGGCGTTACCACCTCAAGTGAAGCATCAGACAGAGCCACAGTCGTGACGCCATCCGGCAACAGTACGCCGGTCAAAGCCACCAAACCATCGACCTTCAGTGGTCGCCCTGAGAGCAGCTTGCGCAAGCGACGCAATTGGGCAATGGCCTCGCGTGGGAGGGCTTGATCTGACCCAGGTGCCACCTTGACGCGCCGCCATGCGGCATCGAGGATGAAGGAGGAAAGCATCACCAGCTGGAGAGTAGAACCCGCACCAGAGCTGCGCCAAACCCATGCCGCAATACCCGTTGGTTCTTCGGTCACCGTGAAGACCTTGCCGAACACCTCGTCAGCCAGCGCGCCCGTTTGGAAGGCCAGCTCCGCTGGGTGGTGAAACAAGAAGGAGGCTGCCTCGATAGGCAAACCCAACGATGGAGGTCTGAGAGGAGTGAGCAGGAGGGTGGGATAGACCTCTCTGGCGACAGCGGCAATCGCTCTCTCCAGCTCTGTATCCCCCGTGACTGGAACCTCGCTTCCGCCGTTCAGTACGTGAAGGCTTCGCGCAAGGCTCACGCCAGTCGGGTTGGGGTAAGGGCCCAAGAGGTGGCTTCGCAGGAAGATCGGCGCAATGTCGGTGGAGAGGGACAAATCCACCGACTGGGCTACGGGGCCTGCCAGCACCCGGAGTGTCTCCCTTCGAGTATCGTCTAGCTCCGCTTGCAAATCATCGCTCGATCCAGGAAGGTTCAATACATAGTCGAGGAGATCCTTCCCGACCGCCTCCGTGTAGGCATCCATCACCTCTTGGCCGGTAGGATCATTCTCACCAGCTGCGGGGCCAGGTACCTCGCTCACCCCTGGGCCTCCCCCACCGTGGGCCCCGCGCTCGAGGCGAACTCGCCCAGCCTCACGAGCCCCGCCGCCGTTTCCTCCAGCCGGCGCTTCCACACGCGGTTCAGGCGCCTCCTACGCCGGGAACTCATTACCTAACTCGAGCCGCCAAAGCCGCTTCGCTTCCGCGTGATTGCCCGCGGCCTCAGCTGAGATCGCTCGCCTCGCTCGGTCCAGAGCCTCCGCAAAGCGCGCCTCAATAGCCCGCCGCGCGTCAGCCGTTACGTAATCATCAAGATTACCAGAGTGGCCCGCAGGGTCTGAGACGCGTATCCACCTCGGTGCGAAGTCAAATAGGCACTTGAGATTGTCCCGCTGATCAGAGTCCACAGACTTGAACATCGATGCCACCATCACCTCGAGGTGGAACGACTGCAGCCGTTGGCTGTGGACGGCGTTCCAGCGTCGGGCTAGCTTGCAGAGTGGCGTCAGGTTCGCACCAACCGTGGCGCGTCGCCCGGAGAACCAGGTTGCCTGAGCCTCAGGATCAGTCGTTATCCATCCGCCATCCCCACGAGGAAGTGCGAATCCCGGCCCACCCCACTTGAACACTGGGGCGATGTCAACGTGGGCTCCGCTCGTATAGAAGAGGCGCACCGCCTGCCCTCGGGCGCCAATCTTCTTGATGGATGTATTTGCATTGAGCGCCGCACGGATTCGCTGCAGGAAGGCGCCTGAGTCCCTTCGATACTGCTCGAAGATGCCATTCTTGTTCGCGAATTCGGCCATTACATCGATATCGTTTACCGGGCGGATTATCGTGCCGCGATCAGCAGAGCCGATCATGATGACGCGCTTGAGAGGTAGATTGCTCGACAACGGAAAGGCCTCGCGTAGATAGGCCTCTGTCTTGCGGCGCTTGGCTGAGATCTCCTGTCGCTGCGCCTCGGTAGGGCTAATCGTCTCCAAGAGGAGCGTGAACGCCTGAGCGGTAGTTGTGGCCATTTACCGGTCCGCCTCGTAAACCTGGGCACCGGCTTCGATCTGCTTCTTGGCACGTTCCCAAGCTCTCTGCGATGGAATCACCGACTCACGGTTGAGCTGCTGCAAGCGGTCAACCAGCTTCTGCAGGCCGCCGCGGGCATCGGTGTCGTCGAGCTGGGCCAAGTCGATCTGGAGAAAGATACGGGCGTCCTGCTGAAGCGCTCTGTAGGAGTTGGCGGCGACCGAGGCTTTCTCCTTTGTCTGTGGTGCTCCGATCGCGGCCCCGATCGCCCCGGTCAAGGCCGCCATGACCGCAATGAGGCCGGCCCACCTCCCCGAGAACACGGTTGATAGCCCGCCGACACCTGCCACAGCTGCGAGGCCTGCCGCCAGACTTCCGATCCAGCGGTCGACCCGGCGCCACCGCTTGGCGAACTCAAACTGCGTCTCCCCCGAATAGGTGGCGGCTTCGTGGACTCTCTCCGCCTCCCGGCGGATAGCTACGCGGAGTGCGTCGTCGGTGCCGCTCGCCCCGTCCCCAGACGGAGCAGGAGGCACCGGCTCGTCCGGGTCGACTGTCATGTTGTGCACCTCTCACCTTCTTCGTCGATACTCTCACCAGTAGGCTCACGCGCTTGGTGGAGGAGTTTCAGAGAGTCGCGGCGGGCTCGTGGTCGCTCGGGTGGTTACGCCACCTGATCATAGGCGGACCGGCCGTCGTCCCAGTAGGAGTTGAAGACGTGCTCGTAGACCAAGTTACACTTGTCGGCGTAGATCGGCCGAGTGAATTTGTCGGGCAGCCGGTCGAGGGTCTCCTCCACGGCCACGCGCACAGCAGCGCGGGTCTGCTGCTCCTTGCGCCAGTCGAGGACCAGCTTCTCGTGCTTGAGGATGACAAGCAGCTCCTCGGCGAGTGCCCGCACCTGGCGCTCTTCCTCGGGTGAGAGGTCGGGACCGGGTCGGGTGATAAGGTCGAAGACCGCCAGTTGCTCTTCGGTCAACCCAGCGGAAACGTGCCGGCCCTCCTCCTCGGTGAGCTCCTGGCTGAAGCGGATCAGTTCCTGGAAGTACTGGTCGGCGTTGAGACTGCCGGCGTTGTAGGCATCGAGGAGCTTCTGGAAGCGCTCGTAAAGGTCCACCCGGGTGGGGTTCAAGCGGAGCATCCTGGTCACCCGAGCGGTCAGCATGGCCCGTAGCTTCTGGGCGGCGGTTCGCTTGTGACCTTCTTTGAACATGGCCTGCACCCGGTCCCAGTCCACCTCGCTGAGGTCCATGAGCTGCTTGCGCTCGTCGGAGCCGATCAGGTACGCCTGAGCCGCCACGCTGTCGTCGAGGAGCTGCTCGATCTGCGCCATGACCCCGGTGATGTCGGGCCGCTCACCGCTGGCGGCGATCCGGTCCATGACCATGCGAATGACCTTGCGGATTCCCGCGTGCTGGTTGGCTCGCTCGTCGGGGAGGATGGCCTTGAAGAGCTTCTCCACCTGGCCGGCGCGCATGAGGAAGCTCGAGGTCTCGTCGTCGGACAACTGGAGCCGGTCGGTGAGATCCTTGATGGCTTCGATCCACTCGTACTGGCGCAGCTTCGACATGACCTCAAGGTCGACGTCGCGCGCGGCACAGAAGGCCTTGATCTCTTCCACCGCCTTGGCCAGTTCCTCGACCAGCGCGGTCTTCTCCTCCACCGGCAACTGATCCTGCCCAAAGGCTCCCGTGCTGGCGTAAATAGCTAGGGCCCGGTGGAGGTTGGAGAGGACGTCGACGTAGGCCACAATGAGCCCGTTGTTCTTCCCCGGGAAGACGCGGTTGGCCCGTGTGATGGTCTGCATCAGGGACTGGTTGCGCATCGGCTTGTCGAGGTAGATCGTCGAGCAGGAGGGAACGTCGAAGCCCGTTGTCCACATGTTGCAGACGAAGGCGATGCGCAGCGTGTCTTGGGCGTTCTTGAAGCGCCCATCCAAGTCCTCCTCCACTGTGCGCTTGCGGATCGGCCGGATGTCGATCCCGCGCTCGCGCATCTCCGCCACTTCGTTCTGCGACTGGGAGATCACCACCGCCATGTCCGTAGAGTGGAGAAAGGCCACCTCCTGGCGGATGAGCGCCGCCTCCTCCTCGCCAAGGCCCCCGGCAGCCAGCTTGGCCTCATCCTCGGCGAGCCGTCTCTGCCAGGCGGCGAGCACCTTCTGATAGGTGCGCACGGTCGTGATCTTGTCGATGCAGACTACCATCGCCTTGCCAGCAAAGCCGCGGCCGAGGAAGTGGTTGACAATGTCCGTGGCCACAGTGTCGAGGCGGTCATCCCGGGTGATCACCTCGTACTCCTGGCCGAGCAGGGTAGCGAGCTTGCGCTCCTGCGCCTCGTCGAGGTCCGCCTGTTCAATGAGGTCTGTTAGGTCCTCCTTGAAGCTGGGGTTGACCAGCTGCAGCTGGGGGATGCGGTTCTCGAAGTAGAGCGGGACCGTGGCACCGTCGGCGGTGGCAGCCGCGTAGTTGTAGATAGAGACGTAATCGCCGAAGACCTGCTTGGTCTTCTCCTCGCCGGCAATGAGTGGTGTCCCCGTGAAGCCGAGGAAGCCGGCATTGGGCAGCGCGGCGCGCATGTTCATGGCCAGGACGTCGTACTGGGTGCGGTGGGCCTCGTCGGTGATGACGATGACGTCGTCGCGCTCCGATAGCACGGGATGGCGCTCCCCCCGCTCGGTCCGAAACTTGTGGATCAGGGTGAAGACATAGCGTCGGTCCTCAGTGAGCAACTGGCGGAGGTGCGCTGACGAGGTGGCCCGGACGTGCTCCTCGACGATCCCCGCCGCGGAGAACTCACGGTGGATCTGGTCGTCGAGGTCCTCGCGGTCGGTGACGACGACGAAGGTCCAGTTGCCCGGGATGGTTCGCAGGATCTTCTGGGTGAAAAAGATCATAGAGATGGTCTTGCCCGAGCCCTGGCTGTGCCAGAAGACGCCCAGCTTGCCCCGCTCCTCGGGTGGAGCACCGCGCAGCTCCTGGAGGCGGGCCAGGGCGTTGTTGACCCCGAGGTACTGATGGTTACGGGCGACCATCTTGACCAGCCCACCCGGCAGCTCCTGGAAGATGGTGAAGTTGCGAACGATGTCGAGGAGGCGGGTCGGTTCGCATATCCCGCGGATAGCGGCCTCCAGCGAGACCCGACCCCGCTCCCCCTCGGAGTTGATCTTCTTCCACTCCAGGAAGTGCTCCCACTGGGAGCTGATCGTCCCCACCCGGGTCTCGGCGCCGTTGGAGAGGATGATGACTCCGTTGGGGGTGAAGACCCGCGGGATGGTGTCGCGGTAGTCGGTCAGGTTGTCATCGTAGGCGGCCTTAAGGTTGCGGTGGGCGGCCTTGAGCTCGATGAAGACAAGCGGGATCCCGTTGACGAACCCGACGAGGTCCGGCCGACGCTGGTAGAGGTCGGAGTGCACCCACATCTGGGAGACGACTCGGAAGTCGTTGTTGTTGGGATCGTCCCAGTCAATCACGGTGGCCCGCTCCACCTCTCGGCTCCCGTCGGGCTTGCGGATGCTCACCGGCACGCGGTCGCGAATCAGCTCATAGACCTCGCGGTTGGCCCGAGCGTAGTGCAGGGCGCTGCGGTCGCGGGTGATCTCGATGACGGCCTGGTCGATCGCCTCCGGGGGCAGGTGCCGGTTGAGTCGCTCGAGGGCAGCCCGCAGATCGCGGACCAGGATGACCTCGCTCTTGGTGGTGCGACCCAGGGTGCCCGCGGTTCCGAGCGTCTCCGTCCAGGCGCTGCAGTACTCCCAACCGAGGCTCTTGAACAGCACAATGGTGGGCTGCTCGACGGACTCATCCTCCCCGAAGGGCCGGCTGCGAACCCTCACGCCGCGCTCTCACCGGTGGGAATGTCAAGGTCATCCACATCGATTTCGCCGGAGATGAGGCGAGGCAAGAGAAGGTCGCGGGCTGTCCGAAGGGAGTCCTGAAGGGTACCCAAAGCGTCCTCCAGTTGCACTGTGTTGTCGGCCACTTGCGCATAGCTCGCCAGCAGTCGAGAAGGCGGCACAGCAAACCGGTAATCGAGAATCCGATCTGGATGAAGATGCAGGACGTTCGCACCATTCGCATGCTGCTTGACCTCCTCGGCGAAGCCAGAATAGCGCAGCATCCCCAGCAGGAAAGCGCTCGGGATGTCCCTGGGCTCCAGCTTGACCAGGTCCATGGACATGACTGCTTCCACCCCATCGCGTAGAGGGACACGCGCCGCCCTGGCCACGATGCGACGCTCTTGGGTCATGTCCGTCACGGCAACGACAATGTCGCCAGCAGACACCGTGCGGTCCGGGTGTATCTGTCCTGTAAAGGCCTTAATGCCGTCCCGTCGGAATCCGCCTCCCCGGTCGACACACTTGAGGGTCACAAATGGGGTGCCCCCGCATTCTGCCACGTCAGTGCCGCGATAGGACTGACCTCGAACTAGCCGCGCCACTTCACGGACGGAATGCACTTCCCAGCCTTCGGGGATCAGCCCCAGCTCCGAATCGACGAAGGCCACGCCCCCATGACCGGGGTAGCGGAAGTCGAGAAACCACTCGTGGTAGATCCGCTGGGCCATCTCCTCCATGATCCTGATCCGGCGGCTGTTGTTCTCGATAAGGTCGTCGTAGGCGGAAAGGATGGCAACGATCTTGTGCTGTCCCGCTATAGGCAGATCAGGGAGTGCGATGCGGAACAAGATGCCCTGATTCAGCGAGGCCATCGTGGACCCGTGAGAACCCTGATTGATCATCCACTGCTTGTGTTCGTCCGTAAGCATGCAGTAAGAAACGAACCGCGAGTCGTAACGTTCACTGACGAGCCGCAGACGGAGACAGTCAGATCCCTGGAACCACCCATCTTCCGTGTCTCGGATGAAGGCATGACGCTCGACCGCACCCTTGCGGCCAAAGACGATGTCACCTGTTCTGAGGACATGTCGCGAAAGGCGGGTCACTGTATTCTCGCCTATGTACTCAAGGTCGGCCTCGCGAATCGTCCCCAATCCGATATTGCGTACATTGATGACCGGCACGCCCGAGTCAACATACTCGGCTGCCTTGAGCTGCGTACCAAATGGCCCGGTCGTCAGTTCCGCCTCCTTGGTTGCGACCAGCTCGCCGACCGTTACCGTCACCCGAGCAACTCCGCTACGTCCCTCGCAATGCGCCCCTGGAGGGAAGCGGCCTCGGTGTTGAGCTGCGTTAGCTCATCGTTGAGCTCCCGCAGCCGCACCTTGAAGTCGACGCCATCATCCTCCGCAGCTGCCACACCGACGTACCGGCCAGGATTGAGGCTCCAGTCCTGCTTCTCGATCTGCTCCAGCGTGGCCACTGCCGACAGCCCTGGGACATCGCGATAGGTGGCGTGCGGGAAGTGCTGGGCCAGCAGCGCCTCGGACCCTTCGCGGCTCTCCGCCGCCTCTCCGCGATACAGCCTAGCGATGTTGGCCAGGAACTCGATCTGGTCCGGGGTCCAGTCACGGTGCGCGCGGTCGATCTGCCGGAAGATCTTCCGCGCGTCGATGAATATGACCTTGTCCTGGCGCTCCGTGCCGCGCTTGCCGCGGTCCAGGAACCACAGCGTCACGGGCAGCGTTACGGTGTAGAAGAAGTTCGTTCCGACGGCGACAACAGCGTCAACGCAGCGGTCCTCGATCAGCTTGCGCCGGATCTCCAGCTCGGATCCGCCAGCGTCGGCCGCCGAGTTGGCCATAACGAATCCGGCGCGGCCTCGTTCGTTCAACGCCGAGTAGAAAGCCTGGATCCAGATGTAGTTGCCGTTGTCGGCACGCGGCAGCCCGAAGGGGAAGCGCCGGTCACCCTCCAGCTTCGCCTTGTCGATCTTATCGACGTTGAAGGGCGGATTGGCCATCACGTAGTCGAACTTCCCGACGCAGTCGAAGGGATCCTCGTAGTAAGTGTTCGACTGGCGGACGTCACCCTCGAGACCGTGAACCGCAAGATTCATCTTGGCCAGCTTCACCGTCTCGCCAGTCTTCTCCTGGCCGTGGATGGACAGGCGCCCGGTCTTTCCGTTGCGGTGTTGGTCGACGAAGCGGGCGCTCTGGACGAACATGCCCCCCGATCCGCAGGCAGGGTCGAGGATGCGGCCGTTGAAGGGCTCGATGATCTCCACGATCAGCCGGACGATGGGGGTTGGCGTGAAGTACTCACCACCCTTGGCACCTTCGGCGATGGCGAACTTGCCGAGGAAGTACTCGTAGACCTTGCCGAAGGCGTCACCGGGGATGTTGGTCAGCATGGAGTTGACGGAGCGCAGGAGGCGGTCGATGGTGTCGTCGCTGAGCTCCTGATAGGTCCGGGGCAGCACACCGCGGAGCTGGGAATTCTCCTCCTCGATGGCCGCCATGGCTTCGTTGATGGCCTTCCCGCGGTTCAGACCGCCGGGGAGATGGAGCAACCGCTCGAACCGTGCCTCATCGGGGAGGTACAGAACGCCTTGTCCCTGGTACTTCTCCTTGGCAAGAGGGTTGCGCTCGGTGGCCTTGGGAGCCAGGACTGCGTGGGCCTCGGCGAAGCGGTTATCGGCGAACTTGAGAAAGATCAGGCCCAGGACCGGGATGCTGTACTCCGCCGCCTTGAGGTGGGAGTTGGCGCGCAGCTCGTCCGCGGCGTCCCAGAGGTGGGCGGCGATGTCGTAGATGTCAGTGCCGGAGTCGGTCATCTTGGCGGCGCGGCCGTTGCCGGTCGCCGGAGGGGCGCCCTCCGACCTCTCCTCTGGCGTGGTGGTCACTGGAAGGTCCATCTGGCTTGACCGGCCTCCGTTGGTGATGGCAGGCGTGGTGGCTCGTTCTGGCTGGGGGGCGGCGGCGGCGGCCTTCCGTGAACGGCCACGATGGCGTGGCTCGGACGGGGGTTCCGGCCGGCGGCTGTCCCGGCCGTACTCACGGCGGATGCGACCGAGGAGGGTCTTCAGTCCGGCCAGCAGCTCCTCGCTCGGCTCCGACCGACCGGTCTCCCAGGCGGTGACGAGGCTGCGGGAGACGCCCAGCGCCTCGGCCACCTCCGCCTGGGTCAGGCCGTTGCGGGTGCGGGCGCGGACGATGGCGTGGGCGAGGGTAGGGTCAGTCATGGCTGCGCGTAGGTCGCATTTTCAGCATCTCGGGTCCTGATGAGCCAATCGATGACAGATTGTGCGGGGGCTGTCATGGCAGCGCCCGGGTGTGGATAAAGACGAGGACCGTTCATGAGTTGGTCCCCGCTTGCGCCGACCCGAGGGGGGGGTCCGGCTATTGTCCGCCCCGAGCTCTGCCAGACTCCCGCCTGAATGGCCAACCTCACCCTCCAGAACCTGGTAGCCACGCGCCTCGCCGAGGCGCCGCCCAACGTCGAGGGCGCCGCGGACCTGGTCCTGGCGGCCTTCCAGGGGCCGGAGGCCCTCTGGGCCACCCTGGACGGCCACCAACCCACCCCCGCCCCAGCCCCGGACGCCACCCAGGCCCCCACCGCCACCTACCTCGCCGCCATCGAAGTCGAGGGCTTCCGGGGCATCGGCCCGCCGGTCGCTCTCACCCTGGAGCCCTCCCCCGGCCTGACCCTCGTCGTCGGCCGCAACGGCTCGGGCAAGTCCTCCTTCGCCGAGGCCCTGGAGATGCTCCTCACCGGCTCCAACCGGCGCTGGACCGAGCGGGCCAAGGTTTGGCAGGACGGCTGGCGCAACCTCCACCACGGACGACCCCGCATCAGCGGCAGGTTCCGGCCCGACGGCGGGCGCACCACCATGACCATCGAGCGCCGCTGGGCGGACGACGCCGACGTCGCCGTCTCCACCCTCACCATCGACGGCAAGCGGCGCAACCTGGAGGAGAACGGCTGGAGCCGGGCCCTGCAGAACTGGCCACCCCTGCTCTCCCACAACGAGCTGGGCCGGATCCTGGAGGGGCGCCCCTCCGAGCTGTACGACGCCCTGGCGAAGATCCTCGGTCTCGGCGACATCGCGGCGGCCGAGACCCTGCTCCGTGAGACCCGGCTCGAGGTCGAGGGCCAGATAAAGCAGCAGGAGCGACAGGCCGCGGTGCTCCTAGAACAGCTCGACGGCCTGGACGACGAGCGCGCCCGCAGCGTCGCCGAGGCACTCCGCCAGAAGCCCTGGGACCTCCCCGCGGTGGAACGCGCGCTCTCCACCAACCCGGTCGCGGTCGAGGAGCGGAGCGCCCTGACCCGGCTGCGGGAGCTGAGCACCCTCCCCGTAGTACCCCGCGAGCGCGTCGACGAGGCGGCGGGCCAGCTCCGCGAGGTGGGCCACGACCTCGAGCGGTTACGGGGCACCGATGCCGCGCTCGCTCGGGAGACAGCGGCCCTGCTCCGACAGGCACTCCAGGTGCACGGGCCCGGACACGAAGGAACCGACTGCCCCGTGTGCGGCACGCCCGGTGTCATCACGTATCAATGGAAGCTCCAGGCCAGCGAGCGCATCAAGGAGCTGGAGGCGCAGGCCACCTCGGTCGAGGCCGTCCATCAGCGCGCTCAGAAGCTCCTGCGGGAGGCGCGCCAGCTGGTCTCCGCGCCCCCATCCGTGCTGCGCGAGGCCGCCGAGGTTGGTGTCGACGCCGACCAGGCGCTCACCTACTGGGCGGTCTGGGGAGCGGCGCCCGAGGGCGACGACGTGGTCCAGACGGCCGCCCACCTCGAGGGTGCCGCGCCGCCCCTCATCGCGGCCGTCGCCGCTGTCCGGGCTGCGGCGCAGGCAGAGTTGGAGCGACGCGAGGACCGCTGGCGCCCCGCTGGGCACGCGCTGGCGGCGTGGCTTCCGTCAGCCCGGGAGGCCGACACGCAGAGGGGCCGGCTTCCCCGCCTGAAGGCGGCGGAAACGTGGCTCAAGGGGGCGCATGAGCAGCTGCGCGAACAGCGCTTCGCCCCCATCGCCGATCAGGTCCAGGCCCACTGGCAGGATCTGCGCCAGAGCAGCAGCGTGGAGCTCGGTCAGCTCCACCTCGAGGGCACGGGCTCCTCCACCCACCGCCGCCTCACCCTCGACGTCTCCATCGACGGCGAGCCGGGCAGCGCCCTGGGGGTCATGAGCCAGGGGGAGCTCAACTGCCTAGCGCTCAGCCTCTTCCTCCCCCGGGCGCGGATGGCGGAGTCCCCTTTCCGCTTCATCGTCATCGATGATCCCGTCCAGGCCATGGACCCGGTCAAGGTCGAGGGCCTGGCCCGAGTGCTGGACAGCGTCGCCAGGGACCGCCAGGTGGTCGTCCTCACCCACGACGACCGGCTGCCGGAGGCGGTCCGGCGTCTGGACATGGAGGCGACCATCATCGAGGTGGCCCGGCGTGAGCAGTCGGTGGTGGAGCTGCGGACCGTACTCGACCCGGTGCGCCGGCACATCGAGGATGCCCTCGCGGTCGCGCAGAGCAAGAACGTCCCCCCGGAGACGCACCGCGTCATCCCTGGCTTCTGCCGTCTCGCGCTGGAGGCGGCCGCGCGGGAGGCGGTGACCCGCCGCCTGGCTCACGAGGGGAAACCCTACGAGGAGATCGAAGCCGCGCTGGAACGTCCGACCACCCTTCTCATGTGGCTGGCCCTGGCGTTCCTCGAAGACGAGGCCCGGGCCGGCGACGTGATGACCTATCTCAACCGGCAGCACGGGCCCTGGGCCGCCGACGCCGTCGCCATCTGCAACCGCGGGGCTCACGTCGCTGTTGACCGCGAGCAGCAGATGACGACCATCCGCAACGTCGAGCAGCTCACGACCCGGATGCGGGAGGCCGCCGATGGCCACCGCTGAGGCCGACGCCCACTCCCTGGTGTCGGCGGCTCGCGACCTCATCCACATCAACGACCCTCAGACGGCCGGGCTCTGGCCGCGTGCCGCCGCCCTCCTCGGCCGCCAGGCCATCGAGGCGTCAATGGAGGACCTCTGGCAGCTCAGCGCCCCCGGCCTGGAGGACACCTCCGCCAAGTGCCAGCTCCTCTGCCTCTCCCACTTCCTCGGCGATCCCGACCTGGCCGGCCGCGTCCACGCGACATGGCACAGCCTCACCCGCTCGTGCCACATCCAGGTCTACGAGCTCGCCCCCACGGCCGCCGAACTCGAGGGCTGGCTGGAGACCGCGTGGGCCCTCGCCGATCACGTCCACCGCATCCGCCTGCGGGCAGGCAGCTAACCTCGACGCAGCGTCGGGCCCTTCTCGGCCAGGTGGGAGACTAATCATCGACCCCCTCGGGGCCGACTACTGCAGCACTCGCATCACGAGCTGCAAGAGGCGCGATCATGAAGTTGTAGGAGTGGCTGACCTACCCACGACCCTGTACAGCTACGTCGATAGTCCGGCCCCCGCCAGGGCTGACGGTGCCGCATTAGAGCGGGGGAGCCTCACCCTCGACCCCAACCTCGTCGACAGCGGACGTGTACACGGTCCCCTCGATGTCGATGCCGTCGATCGTCAGGACGGCGTGGGCACCACCTGTGGCCCCTCCGATTCCCGTGACGTGCAGGACCCCCATCGACCCGACGAGTGAGTACCCCAAGGATTCCAGGGTGCGGCCGAGAGCGCCCGCCTGGGCAACGGTCCCGTCGGAAGATTGCCGGCTATGGCGATGTACCGTCCACATCGCGCCCACCCCGAGGGGCAAAAGCAGCGCGTAGATGAGGCCGGAACCGCCTTCACGCCGCGCAGTGTCGATCTCCGCCAGCCACTCATCGCGCTTGGCAATCCGAAGGTCGCCTGGCATCAGTTTCGATGTACCACGAGCGATCGCGGAGGCGAGCCGTGGGGCCCACCACGCGTATTCGCGCTCCAGGATCAGACCGCCGACCCACCCGAGCGCCGCCAGGAAGATGGCCTCCGTCCCGCTCATGTCAGCCCCGGCACTGGGCGCACCGACTCGCGCCCCATCTGGGGAGGAGCGAGCGCAGCCGCGAGGGCGAGGTCTCGACGGGCCAGGCGCTCTCCTTCGCCCGTAAGTTCGTAGTAGCGGCGTCGCCTGCGGCCCTCAGCTGCCTCGTCGATGCCCTCCCACTCGCCCACCACCCACCCGGCCGTCTCGAGCCGGTACAGCACTGGGTAGAGCGTCCCTGACTTGACGCCCGATCGCCGGATCAGGTCGAGACCATAGTGCGGCCCACCGACGTCATCGAGGAGAGCGCGCAGGACCTGCAGCGTGGCGATGCTTTGGCTCCTCATGTTGGTAAGTCTACCATGGGTGCGTGGCCATGAGCCCGGACTGCATCCGGGCACCCGCCGCGTGGAATAGGTTCGTCACAGGTGGCGTGGGCCCCGCGACCGCCCAGTACGCGTCTCCCCACTCACTCGCTCCGCCCCCAACGCGCCTGACCCACCGCACGCTTCGTCTGTGCGCGTCCCCTCGCGCGCTGGCGGACGCTCTGAGCCCTCGCAAATCACCGCTCGCGCGGAGGTTTGATTTCAGGTTGGAGACGCTCAAAGAGCGGACGCAGAGCCTCGGACAGCAAGCGCAGCGAGGGGGGCTTCCACAAGGTGCTATAGCCGAAGGTGGCGAGCGCGACTCGACAGGCTTCACGAAGCACACGCTCCCCGACGAACAGGTACGGGCCGTTGTAGGCCGACCCATCTTGGTGGTAGTCGGCGCTCTCCAGTCGGCCGCCGTGAATGATGGTGTTTCTGCAGTCAGCAAAGCTCATGAACCAATGCTGCAGCGGAGTGGCCGCCCAAGGCTTGCCCTTCTGGGAATGCCACGTCATGGTTGGCGTCTCGCTTGGCTTCCAGAGTAGGTACTCAGCCAGCCGATCCTGCAGTGGTGTCAGGGGCAGAGTGCGAAACCGGGCCTCCAGGGCCTGGCTTGACGCCCGGCTGTTTGAAGTCCCGGTGAGGGCCTCGAACCCAGTTTTGAGCATGACGATGCGCTCTTCGAACCGGATGCTCACGGTGTTGCGCCACACCTGCGATAGCCACGCTGCCGTCACCGCGAGACGATCTGCGAGGCGAGCGTCGGTTTCGTCGTGGGCGCCCCTGAAGGTGGCCAACAGAGCCGCGAGCAGCTCCCCGTCCAGCGAACGATCGCGCGGCCAATGCAGTTCCTGGGACGCTGGCTGGTTGAAGCCGCTCTCGATGGTGTACCCCGCCGTCCTTACCTCCACCATGAAACCGGCCGACCGAGCCACAGCGCCATGTTCAAGGTCGACTGGCCAGAGGTGGATCTGCGAGTTGTCTGTGGTGGCCACCGTCCACCCTGCGTAGCGGCGGGCGTCGCCGTTCAAGGGAGGATTCCCGTCCAGGACGGTCAGATCCAGGGCTAGCTGGAGGGCTCGCCACTCCCGGTTCCCGGGCCTCGTCCCGTCAGCTCCCCGTTCCGCCGACACGACTAAGGCCGGGTTTGGGACCGGCTCGCCCTGCTGGGTGGTGTAGTCCGCGATGAGCCGACGGGCCAGGCCCTCGAACCGTTCATTGAGCCAAGGCCCCGGGAACGCACTGAGCGGCCCGATCCACCATCCTCCAGCGGTTACGGGCTCCGTGAGAGGGAGGTAGGGGGCGAAGATGACGAGAGGGTTGGGTGGATTATCGTTCGCCATCTGCGGCCCCGAACTCCCGGTGGTTGCTCGCCGTATGCGGTGGAAGCCTCCGAGCCTCCGCCGGGCGGTCAGGTGCCCAGAGGCCTGCCGGGTACGGACCCAACCCACCGAGCTGCCGCTCGTCCGGATCGCGGTGCTCCCAGCCGGTCGGCGGGTTTCCGCCCACGAGACTACGCAACGGTTGTCGTTGAGCCAAAACCCGGAGGCTCCCCTAGTTGGAGCAGACAAGTGTCACCTGAGCCTGGTTGAAGGCGGACGTCCACCGTCTGGGTCGGGTCAACGGCACAGGCGGCCCTGATGTCCGCGACATTCTCAATCACCGCGCTCCGGAGCGTCTGCGTGCATGTACCCAGGGGCAGGCGATGGCCGGCGATCCTCGACTCGAATTCTCCGACGTACAAGATAGGGGCTGCCTCGCCGGCAAGAAGGTCCACATTGCCAGCCGTGCCCAACTCGATGAGGCGCCCGGCCTCCATGGTCATGGACACCCTCGTCCATCGCCCTTCAGTGACCTCACCCTGGGTGAGCCGGTCGGCCTCTATCAACTCCCGATAGTCCTCCTCCGTGAGGCTGTCGGGGAGGTCGAAGTAGGTATGAGTGCGGTGTTGGACGCGCTGAAACGCTGAAACCAGATCCACGTACTCCCTCGATACCATGGCCGGCCGCTCGATGGCGGTGGCTGGCATCAGGGCGTCGCCCGACTCGAGTACCAACTCGAAGGAGTTGGGGGAGCCGAAGTCTGAGAGAAAAGTGACGGTCGGAAGCGCTAGGGCTGGGAGGCAACGAGGCGGCAACTCAATCTCGTAGTGCAGGTTGAGCCGGGCGCTTTCAGTGTCCATTCTAAGTTTGCAACGCAGGCTCCCAGTGGGGTCAGCGGCCGTTGCTTCGAGCCCGGCGATGCCGGCGGTCCTGGGTCCGACGGTCAGGGGCAGCGAGCCCACGTGCCGACCCCCGGGGTCCAACAGGACCATGTTGATCTTGAACTCCGGCTCTCGGACGGCCACGCCCTTGAGAAAGAGCTCCGCGCCAGAATGCTCCCCTCCCAATCCCGCAGGCGCATCCACCGAGATAGCGGTCACAAAGGACGCCGGAATGGTGGCTTCAGATCCGTACCGAATCGCGGCCTCAAGGCTCTCCTTAGCCTGACGCCCGTCGGGAGTATCGGGGAACGCGAATGAGGTCGTAACCATTATCGGCCGATCCTTCTCGGCGCCCGCATATCGGGGGACCAGACTCAGGCTGATGCGTCCCCCGTGATCAACCGCAAATGCGAACCTGTAGAAGGGATCGATCTCATCGGCTCGCCGAGCCAGCCGCTGTAGCCGCTCAACGAGATCTGGTGCGCCGGCGCTCAGAGCGGCTTGCTCAGCCGCAACCTCCTTCAGAAGCTCGACGACCTTGTCTGCGCCTCCCTGCAGGAAGTAGCCGGATATCACGGGGTACTGCGCCATCTGCGCGTCCAACCACGTCAGGCCATGGTAGTCAGAGGCGAAGTCGCAACCCGCGGTGAGCTTCGCGAACCAGGCCTCCTCTTGCGGCGTGAAATCGATGGGAAGCACGAGGCACCAGCTAGCGGGCTTCAGTTGTGTGGCACGATCGAGCGAGCGCTTGACCTGGCGCCGCCGGGCGGGGGTCATTCTCCCAGTGAAGCTCTTCAATTCAAAGATCTCGAGTCCCGCTGGGCCAGGGAACGAAACGTCCTTGCCACCGTCACCGCCGGCGCCATCCGTCCGATGCGCGGTTGGATGGAGGTAGTTCAGGAGAACGGCCACCATCCGCTCGTAGAGGTGCGGGTCCATGTCCCACTCGACCGCACTACTCCTATAGCCCACTCGAGCCGCCTCCCTAGTCAGGAACCGAAGGCGTGCCTGCGCCCGCCCTAACACTGACGAACACCTGCTGCAACTCTTCCAGGGACGAGTATCCGAGGACAGAGACCGCCTTGGTGGTGAGCCGGTAGCGGAGCGGTCGGCCCCGACCTCCCTCTGCGAAGGATGCCTGCAGGTAGCCGCGCTCTGTCAGCCGGTGGAGAAGTGAGGCGCAATCCACGCCGCCCCGGGCCATCTCCACCTGCTCCCGCGTCGTCTCCGTGTGGAGGGCCACCGCCCCGAGAGCCTCCAGCGCCTCCTGGGTCAGCTCGCGGTCCAGCGTCACCTGGCCGAGGCGCTCCAGCGCATCCGCGCAGTGAGCCTGGGGCATGACCGTGACCTCGTCACCGTCCGACACCAGGCGCAGACCCACCGGCCGAAGCCGCTCCTGGACCTTGGGGAGGCTCTCCCGCACCGCGGCGATGGCCAGCCCGGTGGCGTCCGAGAGGTCGGCGAGAAGCACCGAGCGGCCTGTCACGACGCACGCAGCCAGGCGGGACAGGTGCTCGTCGCTGACATCCAGGGGCGGAGTCGGCCGGGTGAGCAGCGCTGGCGAAGGAAGGAGACCGAGCGTCCGCCGGAGCCGCTCGTAGGTGGTGAGGGACGGCACCCGCCTCCCGTTGAGCAGCCCAGAGATCACCTCGCGGCTGACCTCGCTCTGCCGGCTGAGCTCCGATACCGACCAATTGAGCGCTCGAAGCCGCCCCGCGATCTCGACGGACACCTCGGTGCCCACCTCGCCGACGGTGTTGTCCGCCATCGACGTCGACCCTCCCGGAAGAGCTGCGAATACGGAACGTAGGTCCGCGAACCTCATTCTCCCGGAACTGTCCACAAAAATGGACAGGTGGATGGGTGAATCTCAACTAGTGATAATGGAACCTTATCGCTAGTTGAGGTTGGAGGCGTGGTATCGTCGGCGACGCCATGACCACGGAAGGCACCGAGAGGGCCCAGGAGCCCGCGGAGGGGCTCCAGGGGGCGGCTCCTGGCCTGCCGCCCGCCGTGCCGGCCCGCACAGCGGCTCCCAGCGGGGTGGCGCAGCCGCGGGAGCTGCTCGAGGCGGCCCAGGAGTTCGCCCAGGCGGCCAAGAGCCGGGCCACCCGCCGCGCCTACGCCGCCGACCTGCGCGACTTCGACGCCTGGTGCCGCGGGCAGGGAAGGGCCGCGATGCCGGCCGAGCCGGCGACGGTGGCCCTCTACGTCACCCACCTGGCCCGCAGCGGTGCCGCGGCGTCGACCATCCAGCGCCGGCTCGCCGCCATCAGCCAGGTCCACCAGCTGGCGGGCCACGTGCCGCCCCCGACCGCCGACTGGGAGGTCCGCCAGGTGGTCCAGGGGATCCGCCGCCGGCTGGGCACCGCTCCCGCCCAGAAGGAGGCGGTGCTCACCGCCACCCTGCGGCGCCTGGTCGCGAGCTGCGACCCCGCCACCCGCGCCGGCGCCCGCGACCGGGCCCTGCTCCTGATCGGCTTCGGTGCAGCGCTGCGCCGCAGCGAGC